>Ga0315275_10002567_pt1 | contig 16456 bp, 10 predicted proteins | sample YL17G03_0_MG_FD_205557 | JGI IMG/M metagenome (GOLD analysis project Ga0315275, IMG submission 205557) | Sediment microbial communities from Yellowstone Lake, YNP, Wyoming, USA - YL17G03_0 | ecosystem: Environmental > Aquatic > Freshwater > Lake > Sediment | place: USA: Wyoming | collected... | reverse complement strand
TTGGGGCTCGTCTTCGGGGTCCTGCACCGGCGGCGAATCAATCGCACACGACACGATCGTGCTCGGCCAGATCATCGAGGCGCCCGGCGTGCCGTTTCCGCCCATCTTGCCAAGCTTTAGCGACACCACGGGCGCGTCCACCAACGATTGCACTGCCAGCCCCATCGTGCTCCGCTACAATACGACGAACCTTTCCGGTTACAACCAAGACTCCTCGTCGGCGCCGCCGACCGGCCATTACCGGAAGTGCAGCGTCAACAGCAAGGACGTTTATTTGTGCGTGCCGGCCCGTTCCGGCACCACAGCCTCCTATTTCTTCTTCAATGTCATGGACACGGGCGGCAACGCCACGGTTTACCTGGTCAAGGAGACCAGCCCGGGCGTGTGCCCCGCTAGTCCTGGGGTCAGCGACAGATGCTCCGCCACCAACCAGTGCATGCCCTGTCGCGTATACGTCAACCAGGCACTGACGCTGAACGGCAACGGGGGCATTCTGGGGGCCGCGGACCCGAGATACATGTCGTTCTTCTATTCGGGGACGGACCCCGCTGTATACACCGGCAACTCCGATTTCTTTGCCACGGTCTATGCCCCGTTCGCCACCGTCCAAATCAAAGGTACAGCGGGGCTCTACGGGTCGATTACCGCGCTCAATGTGGACGACCAGGGAACGGGCGACGTCCATTACGACCTCTCGCTGCAGAACACCTGGGGCACCGCCTCGCCCTTCCGCATCATCAACCAGACGCGCGACGTGTTCTAGGCGGCGGACAGCATCATGAAGCGCCTTTGCCTTGGCTGCGGATGCCTGTTGGGCCTGCTGGCGAGCTCTCTGTGCCAACCGCAACCGCCCGGCTTCCTTTTTCAGAATCAGCACGCCGCGCCGCCCGCCCGGAAGGCCAAGAAGGTCTGGACCAACGATGATTTTCCGGAACGAAAGCCGCCGCCCGCGCCACCGGCGGCGCCGGGGCCTCGCAAGCCAGGAAAGCTTGATGTGCCCTTCGTTCCCACGCCGATGGAAGTCGTGGACGTCATGCTCCAGCTCGCCGACCTGAAACGCGGCGATCTGCTGTACGACCTTGGATCGGGTGACGGCCGCATTGTCATTGCCGCCGCCCAGCGATACGGCATCAAGGCTGTGGGCGTTGACATCGATGCGGTGCGGATCCAAGAGGCCGAGGAAAACGCGCGCAGGGCGGGCGTCACGGACTTGGTGACTTTTCGGCAAAACGACCTGTTCCAGGAGGACATCAGCAAGGCCACCGTGGTCACCTTGTACCTGTTGCCGGAGATAAACCTGAGGCTGAGGCTCAAATTGTTGAGGGAGCTGAAACCCGGATCGCGCGTGATCTCACACAACTTCGGCATGGGCAACTGGGCGCCCGACAAGGAAGTCCAGGTGCGACTGTCCAGGGTGTTTCACTGGGTGATTCCCGCGGATGCCTCGGCAATCAAGCCGGAACCGGAGCCGCAATCGCCTTAGTCTTCCGCGCCGACGCGGCCGGCCTCCGCGCCGCTCGTGTCGCCGGTGAGCGCGTCGGCTCCGGCAGGACGGACCGGCGGTTATCCGGGGAGGTGGAGGCGGCCCAGCAAATCCTGGAATCTCGGATCGGAGCGCAGCCCGTCGGCCCAGGGATGCAGCCGGAGGTAGACCAACGCCGGGCAGTGCTCCTCGTAAGCCTTTTGCAGCCACGCGAAGGCCTGGTCTTTGTCGCGCAGCCCAATATAGACGAGTGCGATGTCGAACGGCGAGACGTAAGTTGTCTTCGAGCGCGCGACCATCTCCTTGAGCAATTCCTGCGCCCTTTCCGTCTGTCCGGCCAATCCGTAGGCTTGAGCCAGGGCCGCGAGCATAGCGGGGCTGCGATCGGAAAGCCGGACCGCTTTTTCCAGTTCGGCCACAGCTTCAGGAAACATGCCGGCACCCAGGTAGGCGCGGCCCAGGTTCAGCCTGGCGAGGGCGAACTCCGGCTCGAGTTCCAGCGCTTTCCGGTGCTGGTCGATGGCCTGCCGGTATTGTCGCGCGTAGTAGAGGTGGAGGCCGACGGCGGTGCTGATCAGTGGCGAGAGCGGGTCCAGTTCGAGCGCCCGCGCGTCCTGCCGCGCCGCCTCGTCGGAGCGCCCCATCACCGCCAGATAGGTCGCATACCACTGGTAGGCGGAGGCGTAACTGGGGTTGAGCCGGATGGCCCGTTTATATTCCCTTTCGGCGCCCGGCCAGTCCCAGTCGTAGTGGGTCTTGATGGCCGCCAGGGCGGCGTGCGCTTCCGCTAACTGGTCGTCGATTTCAAGCGCGCGGGTAGCGGCGGCTTTGGCGCGCGGATAAGCGGTCCCCGGCGCGACATCTCCGTAATGACCGAGCGCCGTGTAGCAATCGGCCAGGCCGGCATGGGCCGCCGCGTAGTTCGGATCGAGCGCGATGGCTTGCTCGAAGTACTCGATCGCCTTCCGGACTTTCTCGGCGCTCCTTTTGTTCCAGAAAAAGCGGCCCTTCAGGTAGGCCTGATAGGCTTGGGAGTTGACCGGCCGGAGCTGGGCGAGCCGCTGCTGTTCCCGCGATGTGAGCCGGATGCGGATTTCCTGGGCGATGGCGGTGGCCACTTCCGCCTGGACCGAGAGCAGGTCGCGAAACTCGCGCTCATAGCTGCCGGCCCACAGGTTGGTGCGGTCGCTCACCTTGATCAATTGAGCATTGATCCGGATTCTCTGGCCGGCCGGCCGCACGCTGCCGGTCAATAGGTAGCTGACGCCGAGTTCCTGCCCGATCTCTTCCAGGTCCTTGTCGTCGTAGCGGTAGTTCATGGCCGAGGTGCGGGCGATGACGCCCAGCCCGTCCGGGTCCAGCCGGCCGAGCTGGGTAATCATTTCTTCGGTCATGCCGTCGCTCAAGTAGTCCTGTTCACGGTCGCCGCTCATGTTGTCGAAGGGGAGGACAGCGAGCATGATGCGGCCGCCGGCGGCGTGGCCCGGAGCTGTAGTTCGTTTCCGCCACACCAGCCACCCGACAAGCGCCAGGACGGCTGCCAAAACTACTACAACAAGGGCCACCAGATGCCTGCGCCGCTTGCTGCTGGGCGACGGCCCGGCCGGCCCCTCGACCAGGACGGATGGGGCGGCCGTGGCCCCCTCCCGGTCCGCTACCTGTGGCCGGCCGTTCCCGTTCGTGAGCTCGACGATGGCAGACGAGGGCGCGGCTTTGGGCGCCCCTTCACCCTCCACTTCCAGCCGCCCCAGGAAGCGGTAGCCCCGCCGGGGCAGGGTCTCAATATAGCGGGGATTCTTGGCGTCGTCGCCCAGAGCTACCCTGATCTGCTTGATGCAGAAGTTCACACCTTGGTCGAAATCCACGAAGGTGTCGGCGCCCCAAATTTCCTGCCGGATGTGCTCGCGGCTGAGTAGATGGCCGGCGTGGCTGGCCAGCAGGGCCAGTAGACGGAACGGCTGGCCCGTGAGGTGGATGGGCTGGCCTGCTTTTCGCAGTTCACCGCTCTCAAGATCCAGCTCGAAGCTGTCGAATCGCAAGACCGTTTGTGAAGAAGCTCCGGCGCTCACCGGCGCACCCCTTTGGCCCTATCTCGCCTGCATGACGAATCTTAGCACTCCGGCCATGGTTCATCCAGGGGGTTGCGGCGGCGGAGTGCGTTTGGGTGGTTTTGACGCCTGCTCAGGGTTAACTCCGCGAAAACTCATGCACCACCCATGGATTTCACGTGGCTGGCAGGTTAAAAGCGGCGTGCTAGAATCGAGGACCTGTGCCCTGCGCGGTTTGCGGGCCGAGCGCCAGGGCGGAGCCATCATGAAGAAGCTGCTTATCATTCTCTTAGCCACCGTGCTGCTTACCATACCGGGTATGGCCCAGGTGAAGACGCCGCCGGGGTTTATCTCCCTCTTTAATGGGAAGGACCTGAACGGTTGGAAAGTCCCGCCGGGGCCTGACTGGAAAGTCGTTGACGGGGTGATTGACTGCAACGTCAGCAGCCAGGCCCGGGAGGAGCAGCATCTTTGGACCGGGAAGGAATATAAGGACTTCATTTTGCGGGTTGATTGGCGGGTGAAGGCCACGCCGTTCCGGAACAAGAACGCCCGGATCATCCTCCCAGATGGCTCCGAAAAGCTCGGGCTGGACGGCAAGCCGGTCTTCATCGAGGTCCCCGATACCGATTCCGGCATCGTTTTGCGGGGCAGCGGGCGTGGGCAGATAAACATCTGGGGCTGGCCGGTGGGATCCGGCGAGCTGTGGAGCATCCGGCGCGACCAGAGCCTGACAGCGGAGCAGCGCGCGGCCGCGACCCCCAAGCTCCACGCCGACCGCAATTTTGGGGAATGGAACACCTTTGAGATCACGATGCGGAGCGAACGGCTTACCGTGGTGTTGAACGGCAAAACGGTGATCGATAACGCGCAGCTCCCCGGGTTGCCGGAAAAAGGGCCGCTCGGCCTGCAGCATCATGGACGGGTGGACGCGGCGGGACAGTACATCGGGCCGCCCAGCCTGGTTCAGTTCCGCAACATTTTTGTTAAGGAGTTGTAACGCCGGCGTCCCGCCGGCCGGGCCCGGCCGGCTGGGTGCCCGCGCGTGAGCTGGTTGGAGGGTGTGATGAAAGCAACGAGGTTTGTCCTCTTCTTGTCGTTCTTCCTGCTGGTCCTGCCGGTCTTCGCGCAGGTGGATACGGCGCGCATCATCGGCACGGTCCGGGACGCCTCGGGAGCAGTCGTGCCGGGCGCCGGCGTAACCATCACCCACGTCGAGACCGGACGGCAATATGCTGCCCTGGTCACCGGCGGCGACGGTGTCTATAAGTCCGTTCCGCTTCCGGTGGGGAGTTTCCGTGTGGAAGTGAAGATGCCGGGCTTCAAGCGGGCGGCCCGCTCCGGCATCACGCTGGAAATCCAGCAGACCGGGGTGATCGACTTCACGCTGGAAGTGGGTGGGGTGACCGACGTGGTCAACGTGGTGGAGGCGGCGCCGCTACTGGCCACTACCGAAGCGACCCAGGGCCAGGTGATTGACAACAAGCGCATCCTCGAGCTGCCGCTGAACGGGCGCGACTACCTGGAACTGGCCATGCTGTCGGAAGGGACCACGGAGTCAGTCGGCGGCGCGATGGGGGGCTTCAGCAGCGGCGGCCTGCGCACCTCCCAGAACAACTTCATGATCGACGGCATCGACAACAACAACATGCAGATGGCCGCGGCCGCCCGCCGCGGCGAAGCGATGAAGCCGTCCATCGACAGCATCCAGGAGTTCAAGGTCCTGACCAACTCCTACACCGCCGAGTACGGCCGCGCCGCCGGCGCCGTCGTCAACATGACCTTGAAATCCGGCACCAACAGGGTCCACGGAACGGCGTTTGAATTCATCCGCAACGAGAAACTCGACGCCAAGAACTTCTTCGACAGCCCGACGTCGGTCAAGCCCCCCTTCAAGCGCAACCAGTTCGGCTTCTCGCTGGGCGGCCCAATCATCAAGAACAAGACGTTCTTCTTCGGCGACTACGAGGGCTTCCTGCGGCGCGAGTCCGGGACGGCGCTGGCCACGGTGCCGACGCTCAAGATGCGAAACGGCGACTTCTCCGAATTGACGAAGATCATTTACGATCCCGCCACGTATAACGGCACGACGCGCACCGCCTTCTCGGGCAGAGCGATTCCGGATGCGCGCATCGATCCCATCGCGCGCAAGGTGGTCGCGCTTTACCCCACGCCGACCAGCAGCGGGACGACCAGGAATTTCCTGTTCAACCCGCCCAACCAGGAGAACAACCACCGCTTCGACATCAAGGTCGATCACACCTTCGGCCCCAAGGACAACGTCTACTTCCGGTACAGCTACCAGTACAACTTCCTGCCTCCTTCGCCAAACCTGCCCGAGCCGGCGTGGGGAGGAGGCGGAGAAACGTACCTGACTAACGGCACCAACACTGGAATCGTCTGGAACCACATCTTCTCGCCGAAACTGGTGACTTCCAACCGCTTCGGCTGGAACGACGTGCAGACCAACCGCCAGTCGCCCATCACCGAGAACATGAACGCGAAACTGGGGCTGAAGGGGGTGGACCAGACCACGCCGGGCGAATTCGCATCGTTCAGTCCCCAGGGTTACGGCATAGTAGGCCTGAGCGCCTTCAATCCCAATTTCCAGAACGCGCAGAACCGGCAGTTCAAGAGCGATTCGACATACATGAGCGGCCGGCACACCTTGAAATTCGGGGCCGATATCCTGCGCAACCAGGTCAACTTCTACAATATCCGCCAGGCCGGCGGGCGCTTTGCCTTCACCGCCAAGTTCACCAACAACCCCACCGCCGGTACCGGGGGCGATTCCATGGCCGACCTGCTGCTGGGCTTGCCCAGCACCAGCGACAACGCCACGCCCATCCGCCTGGACGGCCGGGCGTGGATCGACGGCTTTTACGTGCAGGATGAGTGGCGCGCCACCAGGAAGCTGACGCTGAACATCGGCGCCCGCTATGAACTGGTGCTGCCCTTCGTGGATAAGTACGACCGGATGGCCAACTTCGACATGGACACGGACCCGGCGCACCCCGTGCTGGCGGTCGCCAAACACGGCGGAAGCCGCTACCAGCGGGCGCTGGTGGCTACCGACACCAACAACCTGGCGCCACGCTTCGGGTTCGCCTATCAGGCGCTGCGGAGCACGGTGCTGCGCGGCGGCTATGGCATTTTCTACAGCGTGTACGAGCCCGCCGGAGACAGCGGCTTTCTGGTGGCCAATCCTCCTTTCGGCGTCACGGTGAGTATCACCGCCGACGGGGTCACGCCGTACTTGACGCTCAAGGACGGCTTCCCGCCGCAACTGCTCTCGGTGGAACACAGCGAGCGGATCAAGTTTTCCAGCTTCGAGACCAAAGGCATGCTGGCCGATGCCCAGCAATGGAACTTCAACATCGAGCGCCAGTTCAAGAAGCAGTGGATGTTCCAGATCGGCTACTACGGCACCAAGGGCACCCACGTGTTCCGGGGCATCGACCGCAACTACTCGCCTCCCGGCCCCGGCGACCTCGATATGAAGCGCATCTACAAGAGCCTGGCGATTCCGGGGACCAACGGGCAGCCATATGTCACCACTCCGCTGGGCACGCTGAACCGCAAGGAAGGATCGGGCAACTCCATCTACCACGCCATGGAAATGAAGGTTGAGAAGCGCTATTCGGGCGGTTTCAGCCTGCTCGGCTCCTGGCGCTGGTCGAGGACCATCGGCGACACCTGCGGGTTCGGCGCCAGCGGGCTGAGCGGCGCGCTGTGCGGCACCCAGGATTTTACGAACCTGCGGCTGGACCGCGGCCTCGATAATCAGCACATGGCGCACCGCGCGGTGATCAGCCCCATCTGGGAACTGCCCTTCGGCAAGGGCCGGCGCTTGGGCGCGGGCTGGGGCTGTTGGAGGGACGCGCTGTTGGGCGGCTGGGCGGCCTCGGCTATCATCACCCTGCGCACCGGGCGCCCGGTCAACGTGGTGGTGACCAATGACCCGGCCAACACCGGCGCGGTGAACCGGCCGAACCTGGTCGGCGAACCCCAGCTCCCCCGCGAGCAGCGCACCCTGCAGCGCTATTTCAACACCGACGCCTTCCAGAGGAACGCCCAGTTTACGCTCGGCAACGCCGGCGTGAACCTGCTGATCGGCCCCTCGGTCAACAACGTCGATTACGGGCTGTCCAAGGTCTTCCGGTTCAGTGAGAGTGTGAAGATGCAGTTCCGCGCCGAAGCGTTCAACGGCTTCAACACGCCGCACTTCGGTCTGCCGGCCACCCAGCTCGGGGCCAATACCTTCGGCCAGATCAACGGCGCCGGGGCGCCGCGCAAGGTGCAGTTGGGAGCCAAGGTGCTTTTCTAAGGCATGCAATGAACCGCGGAGACGCGGAGGACCGAGAGAACACCGGACGGATCTTCTCTGCGTTCCCTGCGGCTCCGCGGTGAACTGACGGAAAGGGAAGGAAACATGAGTGACAAGGGAATGACGCGGCGGGAATTCATGGAGGGCAGCGCCCTGGGAGCGGCGGCGGCTTTCGGAGCGCCGGCGGTGCTGTCCGCCCGCAGCCCGTCCGACGTTGTCGGGCTGGGCATCATCGGCGTGGGCATGCGCGGCAGCACGCTGCTGCGCGAGGCCGTGACGATTCCGAACACCCAGATGCGCGCCGTCTGCGATCTGTACGGGCCGCGGCGCGACCGCGCCGCCGGCGTCATCAACAACCCGGCCTTGAAGATGGGTATCGATTACCGCCAGGTGCTCGATAACAAAGATATCGACGGGATCATCGTGGCCACGCCCGACCACTGGCACGCAAAGATGGCGGTGGATGCGGCCGCCGCCGGCAAGGATATCTACCTCGAGAAGTGCATGACGCGCACGCTGGAGCAGGCCAAGGCCGTGGTGCGCGCCGTGAAGCAACACAAGCGGGTCCTGCAACTGGGCCACGGCGCACGCAGCCGGCCGGTCCAGGCCCAGGCCCGAGAAGTGTGCCGGTCGGGAATACTCGGCCACGTCACTTTGGTGCGCCTCTCGAATTTCCAGAACAGCGTGGATGGCACCTGGAAGTACCCGATCCCGCCCGACGCGGCGGCCGACGCCGTCCACTGGGAGCGCTTCCTGGGCGACACGCCGAAAAAGCCCTGGGACCCGAACCGCTTCTTCCGCTGGCGCTGGTTCTGGGAATACGGTACGGGCATCGCCGGCGACCTGATGAGCCACCAGTGGGACGCGACCAACAACGCTTTGTCCATGGGCATCCCGGAGACCTCGGTGGCGACCGGCGGCATTTACCAGTGGAAGGACGGTCGCGAAGTGCCCGACGTCTGGAACGTGATCTTCGACTACCCGGCGAAGGGACTGGCCATCAACTACACGGGCGATTTCGCCACCAGGCACCTGGGTCGTGAGCAGACGATCTGCGGCAAGAACGCGACCATGGTTGTGGACTGGATGGGCGGCGTCAGTGTGTACCGCGAAGGTGTGGAGCCGCCGGATCCGGCGATGACGCCGGACGCGGCGCGCCGGGAGCGGCCTGCGCCGGGCGAGCGCCCGCCCCGCCAGCGGCCGCCCGAGCAGCGGCGTCGCGCACCCGAGCCGATAGCCACCTATGCCGCCGACCAGTTGCCCGAAATGACCGGCCACATCCAGAACTTCGTGGACTGCATGCGCAGCCGCGCGCGTACGCGCTGCAACGAGGATGACGGCTTCGAGGAAACGGTGGCTTGCCTGATGTCGGTGGCGGCGTTTGAACAGCGGCGCATGGTGCGCTGGGATCCGGTCAAGCAGGCGATCGTGTAGTAAAAACGGGAGGGACAAGGTGTCAACTTCAATCACTCGGCGCGGGTTTCTGGAAACGGCGCTGGCGTGCGCCGGGGCGATTCCCCTCATCGGCTCCTCAACGGCCGGGGCGGCGGCTCCCGCGGCAAGCCAGGCGGCCGGCCCCGTTATCGGCCTCGTCTCCTGGTCGTTCCGCGCCTACTTCCGCGGGGACGGCCCGGGACGCGGGCGGCCGGGGCCGGTGCCGATTGCAGCGGAGAAGAAGTTCGACCTCCTCGACTTCCCGGGGCTGATGAAGCAGCGGTACGGCTTCACCGTGCTGGACCTGGTGAACAACCACTTTGCCTCTGCTGATCCCGCCTACATCGAGAAGTTGACAACCGCGATTGCCAAGGCGGGCTGCCGGGTCTGGAACGTCAAGATCGATTTGCCCGGGGCAAATATCTCGGCGGCCGGCCAGGAACTTCGAAAAGAGAGCATCCGGCGCAACAGGGAATGGCTGGATGTGGCGTCACGCATCGGCTCGCCGCACGCGCGGGTGAACAGCGGCCAGTTCACGCCGGGAGCGGAGAATATTCAGCTCACGATCGATTCCTATCAAGAACTGGCCGAGTACGCCGGCAGGCGCAACGTCAAGGTCGTGGTCGAGAACCACGGCGGGGTTACTGCCAGTCCGGATGCCGTGCTGCAGATCATCCAGGGAGTCAAAGAGAACATCGCCACCGGCCCGGACACGCACAACTTCAACGAAGCGGTGCTCTTCGAAGGTCTCCGGAAGATCTTCCCATACGCGGTCACCTGCGACGTCAAGACTATGGACATTGCGCAGGACGGCGGGCACAAGGAGTACGATGTTCACAGGGCAGTGGCCATGGGACTGGAAGCCGGATACAAGGGCCCCTGGAATATTGAATTTGTCGGCCGGACGCAGGACCCATTCGAGGGGGTGGGGCGGGCCCGCGATCTGCTGGCGAAGTGGCTGGCGGAAGTGAAACGCGCCAACCGCGGCTGAGACAGAAACCGTGCGGTTCCTGGGTGCGGCAGAAGCGCGAGGCGCCCGACGCCTCGCACGGCCCCCATTGAGTACCCGGGCGAGTACGCCGTCAACATGGCCCGGCTCGGCCTCGATGGTTATTCCGGTCTTGCCGTCGTTGGCCTCCTGGAACTCGTTCCGCACGCGGCTGTCAAAGTCGGGCCCTATTCTAAAGGGGGTGCTGAACACCATGCTCACACGGCGCAGTTGGGCGGAACCCTGGAAAATCAAAGTGGTTGAGCCGGTGCGGATGACCACGCGCGAATACCGGCTGCGCGCCATTCGGGAAGCGGGCTACAACACCTTCCTGCTCCGCTCGGAGGACGTCTACATCGATCTCCTCACCGACTCCGGTACAAACGCCATGAGCGACCGCCAATGGGCCGGCATGATGATCGGTGACGAGGCCTACGCCGGCAGCCGCAGCTTCTACCGTTTTGAGGAGGCCGTTCAACGCGTCTACGGGTACCGTCACGTCATCCCCACGCATCAGGGGCGCGGGGCTGAGCACATCTTGTCCCGCATTCTGATCAGGCCGGGCGACGTGATCCCGGGCAATATGTACTTCACGACTACGCGGTTCCACCAGGAACTCGCCGGAGGCCGCTTCGTCGACGTCGTTGTCCCGGAGGCCCATGACCCCGCCGACGAGCATCCTTTCAAGGGCAACGTGGACCTGGACAAGCTCGAGTCGGTGGTCAAGAGCAACTCTGGCAAGGTTCGCTATGTGAGCCTGGCCGGCACCGTCAACATGGCAGGCGGGCAGCCCTTCTCTCTGGAGAACCTCCGCGCTGTGCGGCTGCTCACTGAGCGCTACGGCGTCAAGATCATCCTCGACGCCACCCGCGTCGCGGAGAACGCTTACTTTATTCAGCAGCGCGAGCCGGGCCAGTTGAGCCGCCCTATCGCCCAAATCGTCAAGGACGTCTGCGCCCTCACCGATGGCTGCACGATGAGCGCCAAGAAAGACCCGATCGCCAACATCGGCGGCTTCCTGGCGCTGAACGATGAAGCTATTGCCGAGGAAGCCCGCAATCTGGTGGTCGTCTACGAGGGCCTGCATACCTATGGCGGCATGGCGGGTCGCGACATGGAAGCGGTGGCCATTGGCATCGACGAATCCGTCGATGACCAGCATATGCACGCGCGCATCGGCCAGGTCAGCTACCTGGGCGAAAAACTCATTGGCTGGGGTGTCCCCGTGGTCCGCCCCATTGGTGGTCATGGGGTTTTCCTGGATGCCCGCGCCTTCTTGCCCCACGTGCCGCAAGAGCAGTACCCCGCCCAGTGCCTCACTGCCGAAATCTATGTTGACTCCGGTGTACGCTCCATGGAGCGTGGCGGGGTCTCCGCGGGCCGCGACCCGGAAACCGGCGAGGAGCGCCGGCCCAGTTTGGAACTGGTCCGTCTCACTCTTCCCCGCCGCGTCTACACGCAGGCTCACATGGACGTTACCGCCGAGTCGGTGCTCAGCGTGTACGAGCAGCGGCAGCACATCAGCGGGCTGAAGATGGTTTTCGAGCCTCGCTGCTTGCGTTTCTTCCAGGCGCGCTTTGAACCACTGCCGGGTGCGGAAGAACGCCTCGATGTGCAGGTGCGGACGGTCTTGGAGAAAGCATAGTGCCGTCCGGACGAAATGGCGCCGGAGCCTGGCCGGGCCTGGCCGGCGAACCGGCAGCGCTGCAACAACCTCCAATGCGGCTGATCGGCCAAGTCCCGGAGATCGCGCCGGGCGCCGCGAGCCCGATCAACAGCTTGTTCGGCCAGATCACGAGCGGCGATGCCGAGCAGCGCCGCATCACCATGGGATTGAAACTGATGTGGTAAACGCAAACAGCCGTCAGGGGCGGGCGCGCGAGCCCGCCCCTCGAAGAGACGTAACCGAGGCGACCATCACGCCCGATGAGAGCCCGGACCTGGTCGACGACCGGCTCGATTGCCTGCGCAGCCGCCGGACCACCGTCTACAACGTCTTGCGAGGCATTATGGACACTGGCAACAAGATTGGCAGGCGGGATTTTATCAACAGGACGCTCAGTGCCGCCGCCGCGGTCACGGCGGCGCCAATGGTGTGGAGCGCCCAGCGCCGGGCCGCTGCCACCCGCAAACACCCCAATGTCATTTTCATGTACACCGACGACCAGCGCTACGACGCCGTCCGTGCCATGGGGCGACAGTTGTGGCTGCGCACCCCGAACATGGATCGGTTGATGACGCAGGGCGCCAACTTCCGCAACTCATTCGTCACCACCTCGCTGTGCTCGCCCAGCCGGTCGTCCCTGCTCACCGGATGCTACCCGCACATCACCGGCGTGGTGGACAACCTGCGGACCAGCAACATGAGAGACAACCTCCCGGTTGTCTTCCCGTTCCTCAAGAAGGCGGGGTACAGCACGGCGTACATCGGCAAGGTGCACGTCCCCAACTTTTCGCTGGCGGACAGGGGGCTCGATTTCCTCGCCACCTTTCCCGGCCAGGGCGTGTATTTCGACAACACCTTTTTCGTGAACGGCAAGGAAACGCCCACCAAGGGCTACATCACCGATCACATCAACCGTTTCATGCTGGAGTTTCTCGAGAAGCGGGACACCTCCAGGCCGTTTGCAATGTACGTGGGACATAAAGCCGTCCACAGCGGTTTCGATCCTGATCCCCAGTACAAGGACCTGTTCAGGAACGAATGGATGCCGCTTCCTCCGACCTGGGACGACACCTATGAAGGACGGCCCTCGTACCTGAAGGAACGCCGCAAGTCCTGGCATGGACTGGACGGCTGCCTGCAGAAGTTCAATTACAGCGATCTGCAGCGCAGAATCGCCGCCTGTCTGGTTTCGGTGGATGACGGAATCGGCCGGCTTCTCGCGCTTCTCCAAAAGACCGGGGAGCTCGACGACACGATCATCATCTACAGCAGCGATAACGGTTTTTTCAGCGGCCAGCACGGCCTGAACGACAAGCGGGCGATGTACGAGGACTCCATCCGCGTGCCGTACCTGGTCCATTGCCCAAAGCTGATCAAGCCGGGAACAGTGTACGACCAGATGGTTCTCAACATCGATCTGGCGCCGACGCTTTTGGATTTTGCCGGCGTGGAGATCCCGAAACACATGCAGGGCAGGTCCTGGAAGCCGGTGATGGAGGGCAAGGAACGCGCCGGCCGCGAGGCCTGGCTGTATGAGTACAACTGGGAGAAAGCGTATCCGTGGGACCCGACCCAGTTCGGTGTGCGCACGCGGCGCTACAAGTACATCCGCTACCCCGACGTCGGCAACACCGACCCCCAGTACCCGATGAAAGGCGAGTTGCCCTACGACGAGTTGTACGACCTACAGAACGATTCGCTGGAAATGCGAAACCTGGCGCAGGATACGGCCTCGGCCGGCGTGCTGCGCGAGATGAAAGACCTGTTGAAAAAGCAAATGGAGGAGACTGGTTACCCGGGCGGTTTCCGCTAACAGAGAGCGGCGAACCACCAAGGCACAAAGACACCAGGGGAAAACATCATGATTGCTGCATATGCACTTGCCGCGGGCTTGTTGCTGAACGCTTCGGCCGACAAGCCCGCTTACATGCCCGGCGAGACCGTCAAGCTGCGAGCGGAGGTGAAGAACACCGGCAGCCAGCCGGCGCGCGCCGTTCCCATCGAGGCGGTCATCCGCTATGCCGGCGGCAAGGAAGTTGCCCGCAAGACGCTCGCCCAGGCGCCGGTGCTTGAGGCCGGCAAGTCCTTCAGTTCTCAGCCGCTGCCCGTCTGGACCGTGCCGGCCACGGCCAGCCTGGGGCTATACGAGGTGGAAGTGCGGGCGGGCGAGGCCTCCGCGCGCCTGCCCCGCGGCATCGTCGTTTACCGGCAGCAGATCGCGCTGGAGTTTCTGCAGACCGAGCAGAACACCTATACCGCCGGCGACGTGGTTCGCGTGCGGGCGCGAATCAAGAACATCTCGGGTGAACCGTTGTCGGGATTGAAACTGCAGTTAGGTTCCGGGTTCCCCTGGATCAGCGGTTTCACGCGCGGCGCCAAAACCATGGAATCGCCCACCATCAAGGTCTACACCTATCCCAGGGCCATCAACCTGAAGGCCGGCGAAACCGCGGACACCGGCTGGTTCGAATCGGTGGTGGCCGCGCTGGATCCGCCCGGCAAGCCCGATATCGTGGATATGTTCTGTTGGATTACCGACGCGGAGGGGCTCAAGGTGTACAAGATCGACCTGACCGGAACCTTCACGATTTACCCGCCGAACTATGAAGGGCCCATGCCGTTTCACCCCTACTACGCGCTCTACAAGTTCCTGGCGGATACCGATTACCGCGGCGCCTCTTACAAAGATATTGAAAGCTACGACGACACGCTGCCGCCCAACACTCCGAAACTGGGCAAATGGATGGCGTTTGCGCCACACTACGACGACGAGCAGGCCTGTTTTCCGCTGATCGCCATGTCGCGGAGTCAGAACGTTCCGTTCCATATCGTCCACATGACCGCCGGGGATGGCAACGTCGTCTCGGTGCACCGCCATGTCGATGGGCTCACCAACTGCCCCGACTTCCATACGGTCGGCTACCTGCGCTACTGGGAGACGCAAAAGGCCTACGAAATCTTCGGCGTAAAAAAAGAGGAAGTGGATTACCTGGGGCTGCCCGACGGAGGCAGTTACTCGATTTTCCACGACACCAGCGGAAAGGATGTGTACCTGGCGACCACTGGCACCGATCATAGCCCATACGCCTATGCCTACCGGAAAAACCTGCCTTATAACCGGCAGGAAGTTATCCGGACCCTGGTCGAGCTCATAAGAAAATACAAGCCGAGCGACATCTACACGCCCCACCCCGAGGAGCGCCATGGCGATCATCGCACCACCACTTCATTCGTGCTCGAGGCTCTGCGACAATTGCGCAAGGAAGCCGGCTATCAGCCGCGCGTTCACGTCTGGGTCGGCTATGGAAGCGGCGAGGCGGCCAAGGACAACTGGCAACTGCAGCCCGAGCCGCCGCTGCCGTTAACCGACCGGACACTGATCAAGCAGCATTTCGCCGGTTGGGCGTACCAAAGCCAGTTCACCATTCTGGAGCGCGGCGGGCGCCGATTGCCGCTCGAGGAACTGCGGAAGCGGCCGAGGCTGGCGCCCTTCTATCTTTTGCTGAACTGGTAGCGTGTACTAACCGCCAAGGCACCAAGGCATGGATGTCTCGGCGTCTTCGTGTCTTGGGATTGGAAGGGAAACTCAATGGGCAAACGAATCACACGAGTTGCAATGCTGTTGTTATTGGCCGGTGGCACGCTTTGGGGGCAGCCGACGCCGGATCAGACCGATCCGCAACGCAACCGCCTCCTCTATGGCTACGCGACCATGTCGCCGGCCGGCAGCGTCGTGGTTGGCACTTGGGGCACCTGGACGCTGACTTACACGGTCGGGAAGCTGGGCATAGACGACACCGGCCAGATCCTGATTCTCACCCGCACCATGTCCGACTGGGCCCCCTTCCAGGCGGATAATCCGAAGGGCGACAACTACGTCACCGTCCGCACCAGCGGCGAGGCGAAACTATCGGCGCGCTTTGACAACCGGCGCGCCTGGCGGCGGCCGTGGTGGCGCGGCCTCATCATCACGGTGGGCGATGGCTTCCTGAAGGACGGAGACAAGGTAATCGTAACCCTCGGCGATCGTTCCGGGGGGGGGCGGGGAACGCGCGCTCAGACCTTCGACCTGCAGGATTTCGAGTTCCGATTCATGGTCGATGCCCTGGCTACGGGACAGCCCGTCCGGGTGCTGGAGTCTCCGCGCTTTGCCGTGGTCGGCGGGCCGGCGGTGCGCCTGGAAGCGATTGCTCCTACCGAGCTTCCTGCCGGCCGGCCCGGCTGGCTGCAACTGCGCGCCAAAGATTCCTGGGGCAACCCCGCCGTTTCCTACCGCGGAACCGTCCGCTTCACGCTTCCCGAGGGCCTGACCGGGCTGCCCGCCGGCTATACCTTTACGGCGGCGGACGCCGGTTTCCACCGCTTTGAGGAGGCGCGGGTGGCCAAGCCCGGCGTTTACCGCGTTGGCGTGCGGGATGCCGCGCTGGCCCAGCCCGAGGCGGAAAGCAACGCCATTGCCGTCGCCGCGTTCTCCGGGCCCCGTGCCTTCTGGGGCGACTTCCATGGGCAG
>Ga0315275_10002566_pt1 | contig 16458 bp, 15 predicted proteins | sample YL17G03_0_MG_FD_205557 | JGI IMG/M metagenome (GOLD analysis project Ga0315275, IMG submission 205557) | Sediment microbial communities from Yellowstone Lake, YNP, Wyoming, USA - YL17G03_0 | ecosystem: Environmental > Aquatic > Freshwater > Lake > Sediment | place: USA: Wyoming | collected... | reverse complement strand
TCGTTGGGGTCCGGCGTCGAGGTCGGCGCCTTGAGGATGTGCTCCGTTCTCGCGAGAATCCGTGTTTCGGGCCTCTGCATGTAGGGCTTGTTCGGCTCGGATGGCTTGTCGGATGGGACGTTCGCCAAGCCATAGCAGATCCAGGCCATATTGCCACGGACCGGTGGCTTGGTCTGGTATGTCTGATAGTCGCCGTCGGCAAAGAACATGATCCGGTCGAATCGCTCGAAGGCATCTTCGGCATTGCGATTCGGACCGGTGTAGCTCGTCTTGCGGCTCGCGCGCCAGAAAGCAAGGATCTCTCCATCCTTGCGCAGCCCGCGGAAGTCCGTGTCCAACTGCTCCGTGATCGCGCGGAGCTTCTGCATGATCTCGGCGTTAGCCTGGGCCAAGCGTTGCGAGTTGGTGCTGACCCGGAAGATGGCCCCGGCGAAGGACAGCACGATCGCCATGATCCCGAGGGCGACGACCATCTCCATGAGTGTGAAAGCCTTGCGCATCTTAGTTTCCCGGGAATCGGAGAACCTGTTGGTACGCAGCGACGACCGGGTCCCTGCCACCGGACACAGCGGGCGGAACCACCCACACCCAACCGCCGTCCGGCGCGCCGATGGCGCCGCCGGTCCATGACCGATCCAGCTTAACCTTGTCCGGCTGGTTGGCGTACCGCTCCAGAACACGGTACATCTGCCCTGTCCTGTCATCCACAAGGATCGAGCCATCCATGACGAAGGCAAGCTCATCGATGGTGTCCGAAGAGATGGCGTCCTTGATCTGGACCTCACTGGCATCCGCGGGCGCGGCATCTTGCACGATGTTGACGCGTACGGGCCGGGGACGGTCCTTGGTCTCAAGCTGCGGCCAATCCGCACCGTTTTTGCGGCTCCAGTAGCTGGCGTTGGCTGTCGCCCGGCTGATGAAGACCGTGCATTGAACCAGGCGGCTGCCGGCGCCCATCCCTTTGCAGATGGCCGCCCAGGAGTACTGCCGGGCAGGCTCTTGGGTGGTCGAAGGATAGAGGTGCTGCTCCGGCTGGATTGTCACAAGCTGCTCGTACGGCACGAACCCATCGGTCTTGAGGCCGGCGTTGTTCGGGTCCAGGCCGTAGATCCGGATTTTGGCGAAGGCCTCATCGGCCGCCACCGCCGCAATGGTCCGTTCCGTGGACATGGTCGAGAAGAAGGCGCCCGTCAGGAATGTGCCGGCGATGAACATCATACCGATGGCCAGCGTGGCGACGGCCAGCAACGTTTCCGTCAATGAGAATCCAGCTTGTCGTCGGTCCTTGACCATAATCATTCACCGAGCTTCTGCAAAATGGAGATTAGGCTTATGTTCTTCAAGGAAATCGGTTCTGGGATTTCCTTGAAGAATCACCCAAATCTTCATGCAACACGCACGTACCATTTCAGAAGGAAAAATCAGCTTCGTGATCTTCCCTTCTTCAAGTAAGTCTAATTTCCATTTTGCAGAAGTTCACCTCGATCAGTGTGACGAAATCAGGTTGCCCGCATAGGGGCTCACGTACAGCGCTTCCGCCGCACTGAGTCGCCCCAGATATCCGGACCAGGGCGTCTGGGTCCCGTAGACCGCCCGCAGCGTGGCCAGATCGTAGATCACGAAGCTCGTGCGGCTGTTCTCTTTGCCCAGCCCGAGTTCGCCCGCGTTGTCCGTCCCATTTCGTGCGGAATAGTCGTCCTGGATGAACATGCCCACCTTGTACTGGCAAATGTTCTCCAGCGAATTGAACACGTCATCGTTGGACGTCCGCGTCGAGCCCGGATCATTCCGCGGCCAATAGACGCCGTCCTTGTCGCGAACGCGAACCTCGTGCACCGTCATCTTGCCCGACGGCGAGAAGAGGATGGAGAACGTAGTGGCATCGCTCAGCTCGGACAGGTCGTTGATGGTGGCGTCGCTGGTGACCTGGCTCAAATCCATCACGCCCATCGTGGCGGGCAGTCTGATCGGGTCCAACCCATCCACGGCCCGGAAGCCGTTGGCCAGGCCCCCGATCTGCTTCGGCTCCTCGTGCTTGATGAAGATCATGTATTGCGGCGCGTTCAGCAGATTCTTCAACGGATCGGCCGGGTTGTCCGCCAGGCACAGCTTCTGGAAGCGGACGCCCACGTAGTTCTGAGTGCTCATGGCCATGGCCCGCGCCGAGCTTAAGGCCGCATCAACCATGCTCCGGACGCCGCTCTGGGAATGGAACGAGTTCGTCAGCGAGCGGACGGCCGGCACGGCAAGGCCCATCACCAGGGCCATCGTCGCGATGACCAGGGTCATCTCGATGAGCGTCAAACCGGTTGTCCTGTGTGCTCGACGAGACATAAGTCGTGGCTTCTCATTCCATTCATTGTCGATCGTACGGCAGGTGTGCATCGCACGCCTGCCGGCTTCATCGCCTGCCCTTGCTGACGATATCATCGCCGGTGCCGAACTGCCGGTCGGGGCCGGCCGAAATCAACTGGGGAAAGGTTTCGTTCGGAGCATAGATGTAATCCATTGGGGTTCCCCATGGGTCGTACATCGCCCGGAGATCCGCGGCTCCACCTTCGCTCTTGACCATCGCGGAGCTGAGCTTGTCCAGCACTTGCCGGGAGGCCGGCTCCGCGCGAAGCGCCTGGTACATCAACTCCACGTGCGCCAGCGCATTGGCGGAATTCCGTTCGGGCTGCGGCGGAAACTGGCCTTTGGCCTCGTAATACTCACGCAGGGCGCCGCTGGCCAGCGTGAGGGCATTGTTTACGGCGTTCTCTTTCGACTGGTTGTCGACGCGCAGCGTCAGCGTGACTACGATGCTGGACAGCACCACGATGATGCCCAGCACGACCAGCATCTCCACGAGCGTCACGCCGCTGTTATGTCTCGAGTTGGCCATACGCCGCCCCCGCTCGATTCCGCGAGGCTACTGTCCGAAGTTGCGAATATCGTCGTTCGTACCGTAAAGGCCGTCCGCGCCGGCCGAGATCAGCAGATAGGAATCCGGCCGATACGGCCACGGCCGCGCCTGCACCCGGGGGTCGCGGATGTACTCATAGAAGTAGTTGTTGTCCTCCAGCGGGTGGTGTTTCCTCGCGGCGATCGGTTTCATGGCGTCGGCCATCGCCCCCAAACTGACCAAAGGATAGTTGTCTCGGATATCGTAGATCCGGTATTGGGGGTCCACCGTGGCATCGGCATGCACCTTGCTGGCCGTATTGGCCTTGTAGTACAGGATCGGGGTGCCCGGAGAGACCATCTGGGCGGTTACCCCTGGAAGCGCGAGGCTGCTGCCGTTCATCAAGACCTTCCGCCCGCTCACGGTAAACACGTCGCACAAAACGAAGGTGCGCTGGGCCAACGGCGCATTGCCCGAGCCGTTGGAGGTATCCGGGAACAACCCATCCCGCGCGCCTGCGCCGCTCTCGCCGAGCGGGAACGCGTTGGCGTGTTCCAACTCCACGTAGCGGTCCTTCCGTTTGTCCAAGGTGACGTTGGCGGCGTTCACCTTCAGCGGATCGTAGGTGGTCGGTCCACTATTCCTGTCCAATCCGTCCGCGCGCCAGGCGGAATCCGGGTGGAAGCCGAGCAAATCCCAGCCCAGCAGCGCTTCGGCCAGTTTCTGAGCGCCGCAGTAGTCCTGCCGGCCGCCCGGAATGGCCGGCTTCCACCAGCTCGACGGCGGGTAGTCGCTATAGTCGCTCTTGAAGGCCGCCAGCCCGAGCTCAATCGACGTGAACTGGGCCTTTTGCTTGGTGTCCTTGGCCATCTTCTGCACCGTATGCACCGCCGGGAGCAACAGCCCCACCAGCAGCGCAATGATGCTGACCACGACCAGGATCTCAATCACTGTCAGGCCTGACGTTCTCGTTTTCACAGTGGTTCTCTTTCAACATCTCTGTCCCAGAGCTGCATCCGTTGCGTCGCCCCAGACACGGTGGGGACGGCACACCATGAAAGACCGGCTTCTACTCTCTGTACTTCCATTCGAAGTTGCAGATGTCGTCGGCCGTGCCGTATTCTGCATCCCATCCGGCGGAGATCAGGATGAACGTGTCGGCGCGGTTGGGCCGCTGCGTCGTGCTGATCCGGCTGCTCTGGGTGTTTCTGTAGAACCGTATGGGGTCGGCCAGCTTGTGAGTCGCCGAGACTCCACCCGACGATCCGGTCGCCTGCCACGGCTTGCCAAGGCCGACCAGCGTCTGGTTGTCCAGGTGGTTATAGATATTCCCCCGGCTGTCCGTGGGCGTCATCGCCGATGCCAGGTTCGGATCGTGCCAACTGTTGGCCGTGTCCGCCTTGTAGTACAGGATCGGCATGCCCGTCTTCTGGCCGGACTTCATCGGACGCGCGTACACGTCGCACAGGACAAAGGTGGTGGCAAGGTAGGGGGCGACATTGGTGCCGTAAATGTCCTGCAGACGCCAGGCGTTGGCGTTCTCCGCCTGCAGGAAGGGCCCCTTCCTCGCCTTCAGGTTATTGTCCCGAAGGGCCGGAGGCATCGCGTCGATGTTCGGGGGATACAGGCTGAGCTTTGCCGCCGCATCCATGCCGTCACGCCGAAAAACCGAATTCGAGTGGAACCCGAGCAAATCCTGGCCCATGAGGGCTTCACAGAGCTTCATCGAGCCGCAGTAAGGCGCGTTCATCGGGTCCAGCGCATTGGAGGAGGGGTAACCATCGAACTCATTGCTGAAAAGCTCGACAGCCGCGTTGATGGCATTGAACTGCGCCATCTGCTGCACATCCCGGGCATAGCGTCTGACCTTGTTGAGTGCGGGCACCATCAGCCCGATGAGAATCACGATGATGCTCATCACGGTCAACAGTTCGATGATGGTAAACGCCCTTCTCTTTCTGGCTTGGTTCATGGTCGGTCTCATGGTTTTCTCCTTTTCAGATGCACGACTCTTGGACCTTCGATCTTGCGGTATTATAGGATCATCCAGCAGAACTGAGGCTGGTAATCACCTGGATCATCGGCAGGAACACAGACAGCACGATGACCATCACCGTGCTGCCGAGGACGAGAATGATCATCGGCTCGAGCATGGACATCAGACTGCCGACGAGGACATCCACCTGCTCATCGTACTGATCGGCCACTTTCATAAGCATCTTATCCAGATCGCCCGTTTCCTCTCCAACGGCCACCATGCTGCTGACGAGCAGGTCCACCGTCTTGGAGGCCCGCAGCGGTGCGGCGAACGTATCGCCCTGACGAATGGAGTTGTGGACGTTCGCCAGCATCTTCGCATACACTTCGTTGCCGGCCGTCTCGCGGCTCACGTTGATGGCGTCGAGGATGGGCACGCCGGCACTGATCAATGTGCCGAGGGTCCTCGTCCATCGCGTGATCGAGATTTTGCTCGACAACTGGCCAATGACCGGCAGTTTCATGGTGATGGTATCCAGGACAAACCGGCCCGGCAGGGTCTTGCGCACGAGTCGCAGGAGGACGACGATCCCGAAGGGTATGCCGATCAGAACGGCCCAGCCATATTGATGGGCAATCCAGTAGCTAATCCCGAGCACGGTCATCGTCACGGGATTCAGCTTGCCCTGGACCATTTCCTGCAGCACGCCCTGGAATGTCGGGATCACAAACGTCATCAGGCCCAGCACAATGGCGAATGCCGCCGTCATCACCACGATGGGGTAGATCATGGCCCCTTTCACGCGTCCTTTCAGCCGGATGGCCTTTTCCTTGAAGTCGGCGATGCGGGCCAGGATCAGGTCGAGCACGCCGCCGGTCTCCCCGGCCGCCACCATGCTGACGAACAGACGGTCGAAGGCACGCGGGTACTTGGCAAAGGCCTCGGAGAGCGTCGAGCCCCCCTCGATGTCGTCGGCCACGTATCCGATGATTCGTTTGAAGTTGCCGGCCTTCTGCTGCTCCTCGAGAATCCGCAGCGACCGCAGGATCGGCAGACCGGCGTCCTGGAGAGTCGAGAGCTGTCTGGCAAACTGGGTGACGTATTTGACCTTGACTCTTGCCCCGGACCCACGGCGTTTCTTGGTCTTGGCCCCCGCCTTGCCCGCCGCCCCTTTGGCCGCCCCCTTGGGACGGACCTTCGTGGGGAAGTATCCCATGGTGCGGATCTTGCTGACCGCCTCTTTTTCACTGAGAGCTTCTATTTCGTCCTTGATTTCGACGCCCTGGGAGTCCAGCGCCACATATTGAAAGACAGGCATGTTCCTACCTCACTCTTAACCGATCCGTTCCCACTCACGTTCTTCGGTCCCTCGGACCCCTTAGCCTTCGATCATCGTCTCCTTGACGATCTCATCGATCGTTGTGATGCCGTCGTAGATTGCGGCCAGACCACTATCGCGAAGCTGCCCCATCCCGGCCTTTTGGGCCGCGACACGCAGCACGTTCGTCGAGGCACGATTCATGACCAACTCGCGAATCTCGTCGTTGAACACCATGATCTCGAAGATCCCGATTCGTCCCTTGTAGCCGGTGCCGTTGCACTTGTTGCAGCCGCGCCCGTAGTAGAATTTCTTGCCTGCGGTCTCCTGCTCGGTCAGGCGCAGGTCCTTGAGCTGGGCCGCGTCGGGATTGAACGCCGTCTTGCAGCTCGAGCAGATCTTTCGCACCAGTCTCTGGCTCACGATTCCCTCAATGGTTGCCGTCAAAAGGAAGGGCTCGACCCCCAAGTCCAGCAAACGGGCAATCGTGCTCGGGGCATCGTTCGTGTGCAGGGTCGTGAACACCAAGTGACCGGTCAGCGAGGCCTGTGCGGCGATTTCCGCGGTCTCAAGGTCGCGAATTTCGCCGACAAGGATGATATCGGGATCCTGACGCAGGATCGAACGCAGACATCGGGCAAACGTCAGGCCGATATCTGGCTTCATCTGCACCTGGATCATGCCGTCCATATCGTACTCCACCGGATCCTCGGTGGTAATGACCTTGGTGTCGATGGTGTTCAGCTCACTGATCGCCGAGTACAGCGTCGTGGTCTTGCCGCACCCGGTGGGGCCCGTGACGATAATGATCCCGTTGGGCTTGTTGATCAGCAGGCGCAACGTCTTGATATCACCAGGTCTCAGGCCCAGCTTCTCCAAGTCGAAGCTCATCTGGCTGCGGTCCAAGACGCGCAATACGACACTCTCGCCGAACATCGTGGGCAGCACGCTGACACGCAAGTCCACCGGATTGCCCTGAACGTTCAGCGAAATTCGGCCGTCCTGGGGCAACCGGCGCTCGGCGATGTCGAGGCTCGCCATGACTTTGATGCGGGAGCTTAAGGCCGCCGCAATGTACTTCGGCGGCGGGATCATCTCGTAAAGAACGCCGTCGATGCGGTAACGCATCTTGTATTCGGTTTCAAACGGCTCGAAATGGATGTCGGACGCCTTGTCGCGGATAGCCTGCAACAGAACGAGGTTTAGCAATTTCTTAACAGGGTTGGATTCCGAGAGGTCCTTCAGCTCGCCAATGTCGATACTCTGGTTTCTCCCGTCGAACTCTTGGAGAAACGCATCAGCCTGAATCTCGTCGATCAGTTCGGTGATGTTATCGTCCTGTTTGGCTTCGTAGTACTTCGTAAGAGCGCTCTCCAAACCGTCACGGTCGGTCATCTTCGCCGTCACGGTGAAGCCCATCAACGTCCGCAAGTCATCCGTGGCACGGAAGTTGTCGACGTTGTCGAGTGCAACCGTCAGCTCATTCTTGTCTTTGCTGTACGCAATCGGAAGGATGTGATAGGTCTTGGCCATCTGGGCCGGCACCTTTTCGATGGTCTCGGCCGGGATGTCCACCCCGTCGATGCTCAAGTACTCCATTCCGCGCTTGGCCGCCAATGCGACCTGGAGCTGCGTCTCATCCACCAGCCCAAGCTCAAGGAAGATCTGCCCGATGCGGATGCTTCCCCCCCGTTGCTTCTGGATCTCGAGGCATTCATGAACCTTCTCGCGGCTCAGAACGCCCATCTTCATCAGGATCCTGCCCAACGGCCGGCCACGAAGCTGCTCAACAGGCGGAAGTTTATCGAATGGCTTTTTTCCCATCACGATAGACCCTTAAAGACCCTATAACCAATACGAACGTATTCTAACAAAGTAAATAGCGACTGCAAAGAAAATTACGTATTGGACACCTGGTTAATGAGACGCCGCCAAGTGCTCAAAACCGGGCGTCAATCCATGGAGTCCCACTCACGGGATGATACAGTCCCTTGCCCCCGTCACCTCCGCTTGATGTGGCCCTACCGAAGAACTCTCGGACCATCACGTCTTGAGGATCGGTCCCATATCCTCGAGTTCCTGTTTTGCCTCTTCGGCCTTCTTCTTCAGCTTGGCGCCCTTTGCTCCAGCCATCTTGTTGAGGGCCTTCTGCTGCAAGGCGCCAGGCTGGCGTCCCTTTTCCAGCATCTCCTCCAGGGTGATTTTCCCCGTATCGTAAAGCATCCACAAATGCTCATCCAGCAATTGCATGCCGAGCTTCTTGCCGGTTTGGATGCTCGAGTCGATGCGGTAGGTTTTGTTTTCACGGATCAGGTTGGCGATGGCCGGTGTTACGACCATGAACTCATAAGCGGCAATCCGACCGCGTCCAGTCGCCAACGGGCAGAGTTCCTGGCTCAGGACTGCCATCAGGTTACCGCCAAGCTGCGTTCGGATCTGCTCCTGCTGCTCTACTGGGAATACGTCAATGATTCGGTTTACGGTCCCTGCCGCGCTGGTGGTATGCACTGTACTGAAGACCAAGTGGCCTGTTTCGGCAGCGCGGATCGCGTTGCTGATCGTCTCCAGGTCGCGCAATTCGCCGACGAGAATCACGTCCGGATCCATACGCAGGACGCGCCGCAGGGCTTCGCCAAAACTCGGCACATCGACCCCAACCTCGCGCTGGTTCAGGATCGACTTCTTGTGGGGATGGTAGTATTCGATGGGGTCTTCGACCGTTATGATATGCCGGTCGAAGTTCTCATTGATGTAGTTGATCATGGTAGCCAGCGTGGTGGTCTTGCCGCTTCCCGTCGGTCCGGTAACCAGGAACAGCCCGCGGGGCCGTCGGCACAGAGCGGCACAAATCTTCGGCAGGCCGATTTCCTCGAAGGTGAGCATCTTACTCGGAATCTGACGCAGCACCATCGACACACACCCCTTCTGCTTGAACACGGAAACGCGGAACCTCGCCGCCGTGCCAAAGGCAAAGCCGAAGTCAGTTCCACCCTCCTCTTGGAGTTCCTGCTGGCATCGGTCCGGCGTGATACTCTTCATCAAGGCGGTGCTATCTTCCGGCTCGACCACCTTCGTCTCAAGCGGTCGGAGATGACCGTCGAGCCGCAGCGTCGGCGGCCTGCCCACACTGATGTGAATGTCGGATGCCCCCTGCGTGACGCACGCATGGAGGAGTCGATCCATGTTCAAACTGGCCATCGCGTCGTTGCCCTTTAACTCTGTTCCTCTATGATGCCTTCGATCTGCGCGTTTCGCGAGACCTCCTCGGCCGTCGAAGTTCCCTTGAAAACCTTGAGCACCCCGTCTTCAGCAAGCGTTCGCATGCCGGTGGCCTTTGCCGCTTTCCTCAATTCGCCGGTCGGGGACCTCTTGTACGCCAATTCCCGCAGTTCGGCATTCATTTCGACCATCTCGAAGATGCCGAGCCGGCCCTTGTAGCCGGTATTGTGGCACGCGCTGCACCCTGCCCCCTTGTACACCGGCCGCTTTTTGATCTCCGCCGGATCGATCCCGAGAAGCCGCAGATGCTGCGGATTCGGGTTCTCGTCCACGACCTTGCACTTCTTGCAGATCACGCGGATGAGCCGCTGTGCCATGATCGCCTGAATTGAGCTGGCAACCAGGAAGGGCTTGACCCCCATATCGATCAAACGGGTGATCGCACTGCACGCGTCGTTCGTGTGCAGGGTGCTGAACACCAAGTGGCCCGTCAGAGCGGCCTGAATGGCGATATCCGCCACTTCGCTATCGCGGATTTCGCCGACGAGGATGATGTTCGGCGCCTGACGCAACATGGATCTGAGGATCCGGTCGAATGTCAGGCCGATGTCTTCCTTGACCTGGCACTGGTTCATGCCGGGGAACATGTACTCGACGGGGTCCTCGGCCGTAATAATTTTCTTATCCGGCTTATTCAATTCCTGGAGTGCAGCGTACAGCGTCGTCGTTTTGCCGCTACCGGTCGGTCCGGTCACCAGGAAGATGCCGTTGGGCCGTTTGATGATCCCCTGGAACTGCTCGTAGTTGTCCTGCTCGAATCCCAGCGACTCAATACCGATGTTGACGGCGTCCGGCCGCAGAATACGCAGCACCACACTGGGCCCATGCACCCCTGGCAGCGATGACACACGAAAGTCAATATCCGAGCCGGCGATGTTCCGCTTGATACGGCCGTCTTGCGGCAGCCGCTTCTCGGCGATGTCCATGCCCGACAGAATCTTGAAACGCGTCACGAGCGGGGCTTGCAGGTTCTTGGGGATCGTGTCCTTTTCAAGGCAGACGCCATCGACGCGGTACCGTATTCGGACGCGGTCGGCCATCGGCTCGATGTGGATATCGCTGGCCCGCATGTGGTAGGCGGTATCGATGATGATGTTCACCAGCCGGATGACGGGGGCCTCGTCGCTATCCCCCGCCGCCTGGATCCGCATGGCCTCGGCCTGGAGTTCGTGGCCCGCGGCAGCCAGCTCGGCGTAAGTAATGTCCATGCTGTGCTTTAGCGTATCATCTTTTTGCGCATCGACCTTGTCCTCCAGCGAGTTCTCGATGTACGCTCGTATCTTCTTCGGATTAGCGATATGACATTCCAGCTCCTTGTTGAGGCGAAGCCGGACCGAATCCATCATGTCCAAGTCCATCGGATCGCTGATCACCAGCCTCAGGCGACCGTTACTTACACTCAGAGGCAGGATATTGTGCCGTTTGATAAGGTCTTCGGGTATGATCTTGACAGCATCGGGCGGGATGGTAACGTCATCGAGATCGACGTATTTGAGGCCGAATTGCTTGGCAATGGCCTTGGCCAGCGTGTCCTCGTTAATCAGGCCCAGATCCAGCAGAACCTGGCCCAGCCGCTTGTTGCTCGACTTGGCCGTTTTGATGGCATTGATCAAAGCCTGCTTTTCAACCAGCCCTGCCTTAAAGAGGATTTCCCCTAAGTGCAAGCGTTGCTTGGTCATACGAACCTCATGTGTTGCTCCATCCACCAATCTCCTGTCAGTCTACCATACGGGATCGGAAAAGTCAATGCGTCAGCACCAGCCGCAGCGCGTTCAGGGCCGTCTGCGCCGCCCGTAAACGGATGGAGCCCCGGTCAAATGAAAAAACATGGCGCGACGTGTCCGAACTCTCGGCGCTGTCCAAGGCAATATACGTAAGCCCCACGGGTTTTTGTTCGCTGCCTCCGGCAGGACCGGCTATGCCGGTTATGCTGATTGCATAGTCTGTACCCGCCTTGCGGCGAGCACCTTGTGCCATCGCTTGAGCCACCTGCTCGCTGACGGCGCCATATTGCTCGATTGTTCTCACGGGTACGTCCAACTCATGATTCTTGGCTTCATTACTATAGGTGATCCAACCGTAGGTGAAATATCGGCTCGAACCCGGCACATCCGTAATCAATTTGGCCAGTAAACCCCCGGTGCAGGATTCTGCAACGGCGACGGTTCTGCCCATCCGCACCAGACCCTCGCCCACGACCTCGGCGAGCGTCTGGTCCTCAATCCCGTAGACCAGATCGCCCAGCACCGCACGAAGGGAACGTTCCTCCGCGTCGGCCACTCCTTCGGCGTCCGCCTGCCTAGTGGCTGTAGCTACGACCTCCAGCGTGATAACGCCGGTTTGGACCGTGCAGTTGACCAAGGGATTTCGCCCCCGCTGCATAGCGTCGCCGATCATCTCCGCAATTTTGGATTCACCGGTTCCGAAGCACTTCAGCCTTCGCACAACGATGGCCTGCCCGCTGACGAGGGTCCGCAATTCCGGCAGCACCAGCGTCTCGAACATGTGCTTCATCTCGCTCGGCACCCCCGGCAGAGCAAACAGCAGCTTCCCGTCTTTCCGTGCCCGAATGCCGGGAGCTGTCCCCATCTCGTTCTCGACGGCCTGAGCCCCTTGCGGAATACAGGCTTGGATCGAGTTGCGTTCAGGCATCTCGATCCCCCGGCGATCAAAAAACCGCTTGACCTTCGCCAGCAGATCCTGACAAAGCACCAACTCCACGCCCAGAAATCGGGCGAAGGCTTGCCGGGTCAGGTCGTCATCGGTCGGTCCCAGCCCGCCCGTAACCACAACGATGTCCGCCTCACTGGCCGCCAGGGAAAGAGTGCGTTCAATTGCGGCTTCTTCATCGGGGACGCTGTGCACGCTGACCACGGGCATACTGATAGCCCTCAACCGCCCCGCGATGTACGCGGCATTCGTGTCGATAGTCCGCCCATTCAGCAATTCGTTGCCGACGCTGACGATAACGGCTTTCTTGACGTATCCATCACCCACGGAGATTGCACTTCTACATGTCGATCATGGCTTTGACGACGCCGTCTTTGTAGTTGCCGACGAGTTCAAAGGCGTCCTGAATCTGGTCAAGCTTGAAGCGGTGGGTCACCATGAAGTCCGCACGGACCTTCCGCGCCGCCATGAGATCCATGGTCGCCTTGGTGCATCCGTTCTGCCTGCGGATGTTGATGATCGTGACCTCCTTGCGCCGTATCTTGTCGATGGAAAAGGAGATACGATCCTCGCGGGGGATGCCGATCAGCATCAGCTTGCCGCCGGGTTTAAGCAGATCGACCGCTTGATCGATCGTCTCCTGCTGGCCGGCACATTCGTACACCACATCCATCCCCAGCGGCTGCTGCTTGAGGATCGCCGCCACAACGTCCTCTTTCAGGGGGTTGCCGACCCAGGTCGCGCCGCCCTTTCTGGCCATGTCCACTCGTTCGCCGATCTTGTCCGTCATATAGCAGTTCCGGACGCCCTCGGCCTTGGCGCAGACCATGCAGCTCAGGCCAATGGGACCGGCCCCGAGCATCGCCACATCGGCGGCACGAGGCGACCGGGATTGCCTGACCGAGTAGAAACCGATGGTCAGTGGCTCACAGAGAGCACCCTGTTCCAACGTCAGCTTGCCCTTGGTCGGCAGGCAGCACTCCTCGGGCATGACAATGAATTCGCTCAGACAGCCGTTGCCCTGGCCAGGCGTGCCGAGGAATCGCAGGCTAAAGCACGTGTTCTCCCGGCCCTGGTTGCACTGATCGCAGTTGTGGCATGGGACAGCGGGCTCCACGACCACCTCATCGCCCACCTTGACATCCTTGACGGCCTTGCCCACAGCGGCCACGGTCGCGGCACACTCATGCCCCACGATAAAGGGGAACTGGACGACTTGCGATCCGATCCTCCCAGTCTCGAAGTAGTGGACATCCGACCCGCAGACCCCCACCTTCTCGATCTTCAGCAAAACATCCGTGTCTTTCTCGATCTTCGGGTCGGGAACCTGCCTGACCTCCATCCGACCGATGCCCGTCAACACCGCTGCTCTCATCTGTGACAACGCTCCTACACGTTGAACCGGAAGTTGATAATGTCGCCGTCCTTCACTACGTATTCCTTGCCTTCAAGCCTCATCTTGCCCGCGGCCTTCACGGCCTTTTCGTCACCCAGCGTCTTCAGGTCGTCGTAGGCCATCGTCTCGGCGCGGATGAAGCCCCGTTTGATGTCGGAATGCACCTTGCCGGCCGCATCCACAGCGATGGTCCCCTTGCGGATCGGCCAGGCCCGCACCTCATCCGAGCCTACCGTCAGAAAGCTGATCAGCCCCAGCGCCGAATAGCAGATCTTGACGAATTTCTCCGCGGCGGACTCCTTGATCCCCAGGTCCGACATGAACGTCGCGCGGCTTTCCTCATCCAATTGGGCCAATTCGCGCTCCAGCTTGGCACACATTGTGACCATCGGCACGGAGCCGCCCATCGCCGCCCCGAGGTCGAATGACTTGTCGAGGTCATTCTCCCCGACATTGATCACCATCGCCATCGGCTTGAGTGTCAGGAAACCCAGGGATTTGATGATCGTCAGCTCGTCCTCCGTCCCGATCACAGAGCTGATGGGCTTCTCGGCCTCAATGGCCTCTTGCAGCCGCTTGTGCAAGGCAAGCTCCGCCTTATCCTGCGCCTGGGTCTTCGTCGGCCTTGTAACCTGCTTTTCGAGCTTCTCGATCCGCGTCGTCACCAACTCCAAGTCGGACAGCAGCAGCTCCGTCTGCAGCTCCGTCAGGTCCCGCTTCGGATTGACGCTGTTCCGATACGGCGGCACAGACGGGTCTTCAAAGGCCCGCACTACCAGGACCAGCATGTCCACGGTCCGGATCTGGCCGATCAGCCGCCGGGCTGCCGTCCGCCCGTGATCGTCCGTGAAGCTAAAGCCCGGCAGATCCAGCACATCCACCGTCGCGTGAACCCTTTTCTCGGGCTCATACAGCTTCTCCAGCCACAGCAGCCGCTCATCGGGCACCGGCACAATCGCCTCTTCGACGACACTGAGGCCCGGCGGTGGTATGGCTTTGCCGCTGATCGCGGAAAAGAGGGTGCTCTTGCCGGACTGCGAGAGCCCGAGCAGTGCGGTTTTCATTTCACACTCCAGACAATCACCTTGTTAGCGTGCATCTTCCTTGTGGCCCGCGGCATACCGGGTGGCACGGCCAAACTTGTTTGACCGTGCTTGCCTCAATACGTTCCCTGATGTGCAACGACACGCTCAAAGCAAGTTTGAGCGTGCCACCCGACACCATTTCTTTCCGGGCTAAGCACGCATCTTCGTTTTTACGCTATCATAAACACTGCCGCCGGCGGCATCATAAGCGACGATGGCGGGGAAATCAACAACCTCCAGCCTACGAATGGCCTCGGTGCCTAAATCCTCGTAGGCGATAACCTCGGCCCGGACGATGTGCCGGCTCAGAAGGGCGCCCGCCCCGCCGAGCGTAGACAAGTGTACGGCGCCGTACTGCCGCATCGCCCGACGAACGTCCTCATTGCGGTATCCCTTGCCGATCATCGCCCGCAGGCCATGCGCGATGAGTTTCGGGCTGAAGGGGTCCATGCGGGCAGAGGTCGTCGGTCCGGCGGCCCCGATCACCCGGCCCGGACGGGCCGGCGTCGGACCCACGAAGTAGATGATGGCTCCTTCAAGCTCGATTGGCAGCTTCTCGCCGCGGTCGATCGCCTGGCAAAGCCGCTTGTGGGCCATATCGCGTGCGGTATACACGATCCCATCAATGGCAACCTCGTCTCCCGCCCTCAATTGGCGCACATTTCCTTCGGTTAGCGGCGCACACAGCCTTTTCATGCGGTCAATCTCCCAAGACTCGTCAACAGTTACCGATCCATCCGCACGGGCAAATGAACCTGTACTGTTGCGATGCCGAGGCCATCCACGACTTTGTCACCCCCGCGAAGGCGGGGGTCCAAGATGCTACGATAGGCTACTGGATTCCCGCCTGCGCGGGAATGACAGTGTACGTAGCGGCGGCGCAGATCGGATGGGAGTGTATCCCATATCTGCCATTGCCTCAAAACATTTCGGGAGATTCCTGTCGCTACGCTGTACGGTAGTCCACTATAATGGCCCGTATGGCGAAGTACCCGATATTCCTTGAGCTTGGCGGGCGCCGGGTGGTACTTGTTGGCGGGGGAGCGGTGGCCGTCCGCAAAGCGAGCTCTCTCCTGGAGGCCGGCGCACGGCTGGTGGTGGTAGCCCACCGGCCCAGCGATGCCATCACCGACCTGTGTACGAGCCATGGGGCCGAGCTGATCCGGGCCAGGTACTCCAAGCCGTACATCGCCCAGGCTGTTCTCGTCATCGCGGCGACGAACGACCAGACGGTCAATGAGCAGGTGTACCGGGACTGCCAGGAGTTGGAGATTCCGTGCAACGTCGTCGATGTGCCGCAGCTTTGCGACTTCTTCGTGCCAGCGGTCGTAAAGCGGGGCGATCTGCAGATCGCTATCGGGACGGAAGGCTACTGCCCGGCTTACGCCGGCCATCTGCGGAAAAAGCTTGAGACGATCTTTACGGAAGAGCATGGCCGGTTCCTCTCGGAACTCGAGTGGGTGCGCCGGGAGATCATTGAGCAGGTCCCCGCCCCCGCCGACCGCAAGTCGCTGCTGGGCAAGCTCGTGGACGATGAATCGTTCAAGTACTTCCAGGCAAACGGTCCGACTGCCTGGCGGCAGAGAGCCCAGGCAATGATCGCATCACAGGCAGCGAAAACCTGAGAGACTTTCGCACAACGAGGGCCTCGTCGAAAGCCACCCCCCGCTGTCATTCCCAGGAAGGCACGGTCAAACGAGTTGGCCGTGCCACCCGACATAAAACTCATCAAAGGCTCCAAGCAGTCTCCGTGCCGCAGAATCCCCCAAGTCGCGCACAAGGATTGGACGAAATTAGTATAATCTGAGCAGATGGATGGCAGAATTGAGCTATTAGCCCCGGCGAAGG
>Ga0315275_10002565_pt1 | contig 16460 bp, 12 predicted proteins | sample YL17G03_0_MG_FD_205557 | JGI IMG/M metagenome (GOLD analysis project Ga0315275, IMG submission 205557) | Sediment microbial communities from Yellowstone Lake, YNP, Wyoming, USA - YL17G03_0 | ecosystem: Environmental > Aquatic > Freshwater > Lake > Sediment | place: USA: Wyoming | collected... | reverse complement strand
TGGGCGGGATGCTCTTCAGCAGCCTGGGCTTTGGCGGGATGGGAGGCGGGTTCGGCGGCAGCGGCGTAGGCATCGTCGAAATTCTACTGCTTCTCGGGCTCGGCTATTTTATATTTAAAATGGTCGCAAGAAGAAGGGGGGCGGAGAATCTTGCCGGACGGACTTCATATCAACAGGCCGGCTACCGGACGGAAGACTTCCCTGCATATGGCAGCGGCGGCCAACCGGAGGAAGAAGATATATCTGCCGGTATATCACATATCCGCCGGATGGACCCTAATTTTGACGAAGGACTGTTTAAAGAGACGGCTATGGATATCTTCTTTAAAGTGCAGGGCGCATGGATGAACAGGGATTTATCAGCCGTGCACGGCCTGTTGACGGATGAAATGAAAGGCATTGTTCAAAAGGACATTGATAACCTTTTAAGAGAAAAAAAGGTCAACCGCCTTGAAAACATCGCCGTCAGAAACGTTGAAATAGTTGAGACATGGCAGGAAACGGGACAGGATTTCCTGACGGTCCTTTTCAATGCAAATCTTTTAGACTACACCGCCGATGATTCCACGGGCGAAATCGTGGAAGGCAGTAAAACAGACCCCGTGAGATTTGAAGAATTCTGGACCTTTACAAGGCCCATTGGGAACAATCCATGGAAACTTTCAGCAATCAATCAGCCGAAGTAGTTCGAATAAGAAAGGTGGGCACAATAATCAGCGGATAGCAGGGCGTAAAAAAGTGACGCCGCAATATTTCGAGGGATAACAGAGTCTGTCGGGATGGGTTGATTTTTCCCTGCAGGGAAAGCGCTTTCCCGACGTTTCTGTTTTGTCGGAAAGGCTTCCCATTTAAGACAGTTTAGATTTAGATAAGCTGCAATTTATTCCAGGGTCTTCCTTTTGTGCTTTAGATACAAAGCTTCAACCATATTTCCGGCCAAAGAGGTTTTTCTCAGAAACTGCAAACTATTAGCTGAGATGTTTATTGACTAATTTAGTCATCTCGAACATTGAGACTTGCTTCTTTCCGTCGAATACCGCCAAGAGGTTCTCATCGGCATTGATATTCCTCTTGTTCTCTGCATCCTGGAGATTATGCTTCTTTATATATTCCCATAGCTTCTTGGTCATTTCCGACCTTGGGAGAGGTTCCTTCCCCACTATCTTAGCCAGCGCCTCGCTGGGTTTCATAGCCTTCATAAATCCTGAGTTAGAGGTCCCTTCCTTTACGGCTTTTTTCTTCTTTTCTGCCATCATTCTTCTCCTTATGTTTACGGATTTATAGTCTTAATTCCTGAGTCTCAGGATACACGCTTCTTAAAGTATACACTAATTCGCCAAATCCAGACATCCTTATATTGAGCAGGTGGGCTACATTCGATCCATCAGAGAACTCGAAATGAGCCAGTTACTGGGGTGCATCCAGAAATCTATTGGTGTTGAAAGATGGGGTCAAGTGTTGAAAGTTGACATTATTGGACATTAATTCTATCCATTCCCAATATGTCTGTCAAAATTATTCAATGTTCGCAATTACGTCCCTGATAACTCTTCTGTTGATGCGCATTCGCGGTGATATAAATAGGATTATGATATTACTCTTAATTTTGTCGCTTATCCGGTATTTGAAATTGACAGCTTTTCAGCTATATCTGCAACTGGAATGAAAACAAATTTTTTGCCCTCTTTTCGCATTTCAAGTAAGCCCATATCTTTGAGGGTGAGCAAGTCGGTACGTGCAGTTTGGTAAGTGACACCATGCACGTTAGAGTGTATCTCTATTGTGAAGACGTCATGGGGTTTTTCAAGAGCACTGGCAAGAAGCGTGCGCTGTCTTAAATTCAAGGACGGATATTTTACGGCGAATCGGTATGAGTGCTTTTTCTCTTTTTGTTTTCTTTCTATATACGAATCGAGCTTCTCTATGGCCTTATGCATAGCCTGAAGGTTATATATGATGAAATAGGTGGCATCATTGTCATCGATTTCACAATAAAGAAATGACCTGTAATACTGAGCCCGTGCGCTCAGAATGGCAGTAGATATCGACAGATACTCGAAGAGCCAATAGCCATGTTTGAGCATGTACCAATAAAAAAGGGCCCTCGCTGTTCTTCCATTGCCGTCCATATATGGATGAACATAGGCTATCCAAAAATGAATCAGGATTCCTTTTATAACTGGATTTACGAATTCGTCTTCTCCCTCATTGTTTGCATAATTACATAGATTCTGCATCAAAGTCGGGACGTCAATGGATTTTGGCGGTACATGCAATACTGTTTGTCCATCATTATCCAAAATATGTATTTCATCATCGTCCGGCGTTCTGAATCGTCCGGCCCATGAGGGATTATCGAGTGTATTTTCCGTCATATGGGCGTGAATTTTGTTCATTAATTCTATTGAGAGCGGCTCAGCTAAATGTTTTTTTATCATTTGCATTGACAGATAATTATTGAAGATCATCTGCTCAGAGCGATCCCGGGGCTTTCGCCCTTCTCTAAGCATCTCTTTGGCAACTACCCGTGTAGTGACAGCTCCTTCAATTTGGCTTGAGGCTATTGCTTCATCAACTAATGAGCTGATCATATATCGCCGTTTCTCTTCAGAATGCACTGAGGGGTCATCGACCAGGATTGTCCCCGCAGCTTGTTTGTCTATAAAATGAATTTCTTTGAGAACACTATCCGGAAGCCAGTAGCTAAAAGGACGTTCCTGTGAGTCACTAAGGGGGATAAGTCTGGTTTGTATTAATCGCGACCATTTAAGCAAAGCCCATGCTTCTTCAGGTCGTATGCCTTCCGGCATAGGCTGATGTTTTAGATCGTCCCAATACATATATTCGATATTTGCTTTTCTGATTAAATCTTTTGCGTTAAATGCCAATTCCGGTGCACGAAGTTTTGTGATTATTTCTTTAAAATCAGGTGCTTTTTCCGGTATTTTCAATTATGCGCCTCCAAATACTAATTTTACTTTAATTAGTAGTAATTTAGTAGTTAAGTTTAGAGATGAACCTAACATTAAATACTATTTCAGTTTATATTAGTATTTATACATTGTCAACCTGCTACTAATTTTAGATCTATTAGTAGTAATTTAGTAGTTAGGGTTAAATGTCAATTACTTATTATGCCAAAAAGTTATATGCAAATCTGAACGCCTGAGAGATTATAAGAAATTGTATTTTGAAGAGTGCTCAAGAAATATTGTAAATCGCTTAGGGATAAGGTTGGTACCCCCTGCAGGAATTGAATCCCGAACGCTTTCGGGATTTAGGAACCCTAACCGAGGCTTAACAAGTGCTTGAAAATACCAGCAAATGCCTTTCAGACCAAGGAGTTAAGCCAGTTTTTATTTGTATATAGTTATCTATCTTTAGCATGAGCACTGCTAATTCCTAAAGTCAAATCATTTTGAATTTAGTATCAAAATAAGCAAAACGAGAAAAACTATGTTTTAACGTACTCCCAATTTTATTTCATTCAATGTTGTGTATGGTTCCCGCCTGCATACGTCACTATGATATTGATGTCATAATCCCTTTGTTCAATACTTCGTGTCTACGTAAAAACCTGTGCGGCCGGGGCATTGGTACCCCTGTTTGTCTTTGTGCTTGTTGAGTTTCGGATCATTGGTTTTGTGGGTAAATCTCTTACCGCAATAACTGCATTCAAAAATGTATTTGGGACTATAATTTGACGTAGCGCGTTTTGGTGTTCTGGTTGTTGATCTTATCCCCGGAGCAGAGAACCCAAAATCTCTTGCTCTTGCTGTAGTCTGCGGAGCCGAGAGCGGACCTGCTGTGGTCAACTCAACGGCATATCGTGGTGTGAACGGGGTCTTCGTTACTTCAGCGCCCTGTATCCTATCAACCCTGTATGATCTATTTTCACCGGTCTGATGCTTTACGGCATACAGTAACAAGTTCCCATCACGCGTCCGGCGTAATGAATAGGGCTCTATCAGGCGGCGACTTCCATGGTAAGTCAAGTTTACACACAGCCGGTTTGCAGCGGCATAGCGTATTATTTCAAGCGGTACCGCTGTATGCCAAGCTGTTGCCATCGCCGGCGGTTGCCATGTTGTATCAATTACTTGCCCCATAGATGAAATGGCAGGCGGTGTCGTTTTTTCAACTGCACGATATAACCACTCGAATATCTCCGGCAGCTCTTGCCAGAACTGTTCAAAAGGCGGCAAAACAGGTACCTGATGACCAAGCATGTTTCCCCATTCAGTCTCTAACTCAGCGCGTTCCGGCTTGCTCTCAAGAGTTTCCATTGTCGGAACTGATATGCCCTTGAAAGCACATTTTCTTTCGAGGGTGCTCAAGATAAGTTCGCGGCCTTGTCGCGTGCTATCATGCCTGTAGAGATGGACCACATCATAAAGATCGCGAGGCCTTAGCCGTTCACCCAAGGCCCTGATCTTCTCAGCAAAGACCTCCTCAAAGCAATAGCACGGAACATGTATGCCGCCTTCCGGTGTGTCAGAGTAAGGGTGAAACACTTCGCGGTTGACAGGGTCGAGCACTAGGACCTCATCGTCTGTAAGGTCCAATTTTATGCGGGGAAGGTCCCCGCCCGGCCGTAAAGGTCCTCTGTAAGCAATCCTTCCTTGAACTGATATTTTCCCACGGGGATTTTTGTAAACATCGAACCTTATCAGTTCACGCGGGACTTCAATACCGGAAGCATCATAAACCCAGCCAGCTATTTCCTTGAACGCGCTGACAAGGAACCCCTCGTCTTGATGTTCGGCCTCTGTAAGGGTAAAGTCCAAGTCTTCGGAGAAACGGTAGGTTTCAAAATAGCACTTCTTGAGACATGTGCCGCCCTTGAACGCCCAACTCGCATTGAGTTCGGAGTGATTTGAAATCCCGGCCAACAACCAGCCGAGCATATAGTCTTTCTCTATAACATTCGCAGTAAGCCCAAACTCCCTGGAGAAGTCCGCTATCTCCTGCCGGTTGATCACATCAGTTCTCCTTTGCCCAGCTTACCGGGACCCATAACCTCCAGCGCGTTATCAATCTGTCGGCAGTAAGTGATGGATCAAGCTTAGTGTTCCCCTTCGTCAACTGAGCTTTGCATTCGCTTATGGTGTCTTCCTGATCAGGGGCATAGCGTTCTAAAAGAAACCCAAGGCGTTTAAAAACAGCGCCATTGCCCAGGCGTTTTGCATAATCAATCAGAAGCTGCATATCTTTGTTCTCAGACTTAAGATAACTCAAGAACATGTCCACCGTCGGCCTTATCCCGCCGCCAAGCTTTGGGTCTGAAAGCATGTCAAGGATAGTCCGGGAAGGATCAGAGATAGATACCTTCACCTGTCCTCTCCAAACCGGCTTTGTTCCGAAAAGCGCTTTCTCAGATATGGTCCGGAGCATAAAGCTTGTTCCCTTGATAACAGGGGCGCGGTCTCTGGGCTTCTGCGTTGTTAGAACAACCACAGTGCGGAAAATCTGTTCGGTGAGGCCCCAATATTCAGCGGCACTCCATCCACCCATATAGCAGGGTGAAAACAGCCGGTCAGCGATAATCCAGGGGTCTTCCAAAGGAATATTGGTTGTGCGGGATTCAAGGGCTATAGGCACATATAAGCCCCGACGAACACGGGAAAGCCAGCCTTTTTTCGCCCACCGGGAAAGCATCTTAGCTGCATCTTTAGGACTGACTTTCAGAATACCGGCAGTGTCCTTTACCGAGATAGTACCTTTCGTTTCCCGGAATATCGCTGATAGCCGCTTCCTGTCTTCTTTCCCTATGCCTGTCAGAGTTTCCATAGTATATTGTAAGAGTAATAATTCATCTTATAGTTGAAGTATAGCATACTATATATGCTAAAATTAAACCAGACGGTAATATACAAAAGCGGCAATAGTTCGTCGTATATATGAAGTATTACATCCCTGTTGTACGTGAGAAAATTTAGCAACTCGGCCAAGCTCCTGCCGCAATCTATGTTATCTCCTCATCGCTGAATTCATCTTCTTCCGCGCTGGATTCCAGGTCTAACATTTTTATTTCAGGCAATGAGGCTCCTATTATTCCTTGCATATCACCATACATTCCAGCCGTGCTCAGGATTACCTTTTCGATCTGTTTCTCTCTTTTCGCCCATGTCTTCGTCATGGCTCTTCTTTCCTTATCCAAGTCCCCCTTCATGGCAACAAATGCTTCGACAATCGCCTCGACCTTTTGTCTGAAAGTAGGACCAGAAAGGTAGTTATAGAGGAGTTCCATTTTTTCGTCTTTATTAGCGTACGATAGGGTTGCCTGGCTAACCTGTATCAAGATTAATCTCAGCGCTTCTGCTACACTCGCAGAAAGAGCAGTGCTTGTGACCCATACTCCTTCAATTTGAGTAAAGGAACTTACACCTTTGGGGAGCATCTCGGAGACGATAACTGCGATCTCTGCCTTTACTTCTCTCTGGTCGTCTTTCAGTTTTGAGATCCACCCGTCACTCCATGCTTTTGTGCGCTTTGTTTCCCATATGATGGTGCCACAGAATTGCCCAGTTGGATTGACCACTTTCTGAAGGATGTCCGCGCCTCTCATCCCTTTAGGAACAGGCTCGATTGCATCGAAAGGGAAACGCGCCTTCAATAGAGTCTCAAGGTCTAATTCCAAGACTTCGCCCTGGGTTTGCATCGAGCCCTGTTCTGACTTCCTTTTTAACTCATCTATCGTGCGGCGCATGTCCTCCATCTGCTTATCTTTTTCGAGGTCTTTAAGCCGATGGTCCTCGGTAAACATGACAAGGGTATCTTGCCTGATCTTTTCTTTTTCTTCATCGATTTTGCGGGCAACTTCAAGTTCGAGACTTTTCTGACGTTCTTCTAGTTCCCTGGTTTTCTTCCGGAGGCCCAGTTCATTCTCCTGGGATTCCTTGAGCCTCTGTTCTTTTGCAGCTATCTGCTCCTGCAGATCCTTGAACTCAACCTGAAGGGCGGATTCGGCCTCGGTCTTTGCTGCCTGCTTCAATTTCGTTTCTTCTGCCTTTAACAGTTCGGCCACCTGTTGCTCTATTGTGCTTTTTGCAGTTTCGATATCTTTTTCTTTTTCGGTAATTGCCTTCTCACGCAATTTGAGCGTGCGTTCTTTTTCCTGAGCCTCAGCCTCAAGTTCGTTTTGGATGCTCTCCCTGATTTGATGAGAAAGCGTTTCTGTGAGGGGTATTTCTTTGTTGCAGTGCGGACATATTATTGTATGATCTGGCATATCACCTCCAATTCATCCACCTGCTCGCTATTATGACTTTCATCTTTCAAATGTCTCCAGGTATTTAAGAAATGTTTTTAGCTGCATGGTAATTAGACTTCTCTCCTTCCTATTCTTGGATGAATTCACAAATTTCTCGAATCGTTCATGAATATTCTTATGTTTAAAAAAGCTTGACTCATCCATTATGCCTTCAGGCGTCCTTTTGTTTTGTCGATAAAATGCCATCGCCGACCTAAAAGTGGCATCTATTGTCTTGTAAAAAGGCTTTAATTCTTTGTCATAAGAGTTAGACCGTTCTGCAATATATCTAAAATTATCTCTGAGCGCTGGGCGACGCAATGATGAGCCAATCTGTGCCCACATAAAGTTAAGCACAAGCCATTTCGCATATCCTCGGCGAATGTCACCTTGACTGAACCATGCAGCAATACGATGAAGCCAGTAAAATGTGAGATACTCCGATGAGGACCGTCCATTAAAAATTATTGAATAGATGTCATCCTCAAAGAGTCGGTTAATACCGAGACGAACTTCATATGGATCCACCAGACACGCGCCTGCGTACTTGGCCAAATCTTCCTTTTTTATCATGTATGAGTACCGATTACCAAATGAACGTCTTGCTTCTGCAATTGTTTGCTTTTTCCTTAAGTACTGATATCCGAGTTTTTTTAACTCCCTTTCCAAGCGCACTTGTTCGACATCGTTGGATTTTAAGTCAGACTGACTAATTGCATTCTGCCAGTTTGTGGCTGAGACTATTGAACTGATTAGATGATTGTAGTGGATATGAGCACTATCAGAGTCGCGAGGCACAGCGATAACTTTTACCAATATAGTGGCACGCGAACTCTTGTGTTTTGAAAGAATACGGGTCGTTTGCTGTCCGTTGATGATTTGAGCATTCAAAACACGTAAATGCTTATGGCCTCTTTCAGTTATCTGTTTTGCCTCATCGCATACAATAGTGACGCCGTTATTGAAATACCAAAAATATTCCGGTTCTTTCTTTATTGTGCTTTCCATACCCCTGTTGATATCAGTGTTGCCCAAAAACCCGCGGATATTTCTGGCAAATAGGCGAAGCCCAACGCTGTTGTAAAGATTGCCAAGATCGCTGCCCACCATTGAAAAAACCCAGGATGATATTTTTGTATGGTCATCAAAGCAATTGAATAACTGCTCACCATAAACTGGCAACATTATTGTCGGAACAGGAGGAGCTGCGCCTTCTATGTAATCTTGCATGAGTCGTGATAAATCATTCCCGGAAAAAACATGATAGCTTGCGTTCTCCCAGTTATCAATCCTTTGTATGGCCTCTTCCCTATGCGTCTTACTCACTTTACCGGTTGTTACAAACTGCAGGTTGAGCCCATAGCCACGCTTTTGTATAAGTGTTCTTGCTCTTTCAAGTTCATCTCTTACGGTCGTTTCGGCGTTCTGCAGAAGTGCATTAAAAGCCTTTGCCTCATCACTCAATAAAACACGCCCTAAATCTCCGAGTGCTATAACATCTGATCTTTTCTCCGTTGGTGGATTCGCTTTCTGATGGTATTTGCCTTGTAAGATAAACACGACTCTTGAATCATGGTCGACATATACAGCATCTATGCCTTTGTCTCTTGCACCGCCTTTCAATGAGGCAACTGCTGATTCTTCGCTATCTGTAATGAAGGCTCGCAAAAACCAGGCAACAAATGCATTATCCAGTGATAACTGTGGATTTCTGTCTCTAATTTCGAGCACTTCTTTCTTCAGATCATCCAAGTTATGGAAGCCCATAGCCCCTCCTATTAATACTTAAAGTTATGTCGGTTTAGACCGGATGAAAGCTTCAGCAATTTAGCTGAGCTCCCCCCAGGCTGTTTAATCAGTTTTCCATTCTGCTCTTTTGCTTTCCCTGTATTCACGTGCGGCTTCCTTTCCGCCTCGTCGACGAACAGCCATCTCTTCTCTGTCACATACCCTGCAATACGATCTATTGTCTCTGTTTCTGTACGAGAACTCTGCCGCAGGGAATTTTTTCCCGCATATAGAGCATCGCTTATAATCGGCACTGCTTTTTTGTTGTGTACCAGTCATGAAATAGTCCTTTTCGCTTATATCTTATTTACCTTTGCCGAAGCACCAGTTATTTACCATCTTGTCCAAAATCCTTATCCATTCTATCCAGCGCAAGAAATGCCTGAGAAATGGATTCAATTTCTTTCTGAGACAGCTTTTTGCTTTTCTTATTTTCTACGATGTAATCGTAAAGCTGCTCATCCTTGACGCAATGGACATAGCCGGTCGTGCCCCACTTTGCTTCAATGTAAGCTGAGGGAAAGGCAAAGACACCTTGAACGTAAGGATCAAGAGACGAGAGGACATTGAGTTTCTCCTTGATGCTCATTATCCTTCGGGAAAGATTCTTGACCTTGGTTTTCTGAGTTGGCTTTCCATTCAGAAGAAGCTCGCCGTTGCCGTCCGCGGCGACAACACCCTTCCAATTCTTACTATCGATGATGTATGCGCCAGTAGGTCCGATAACGACATGGTCGACGTTTCCGTAAGGAGTCGTCAAATCATGGATTACACGGAATTCGTCAGGGAAGTTATCCAGTGCGAAGCCGACGATTGCCTCACCTGTTGCCCCCTTCCGGAAACATAGCCGGTCATTCTCGATGTCTTTTATTTTCTTCGAAAGATATTTCCACATCAAAGGCAGCACTAATATGAACAACAACGATATGTAATTTTGTTTCGCGCCTATTATATAGCCAACGGCAAAACCGAGGCCGATGCCGAACAGATACAGAAGCAAGAAGATCCTGAGAAACTTCTTTGTGGATTGTTCCGACACATAGCGGCCGGTTTCACCTAAGACCTTTGCCATTATTATTCTGCACTATCCTTTTTTGCTGCGGTTAGAAGTGCTTTAATACCCACGCCAATAACTTCGTGTAATAATTTTATGCGGCCAGCAATACTCCTTCTATCATCAGATTTCACGTGCTCATTCAATTTGCGCAGTCGTACTAGTTCAGCAAACATAACAATGTCTTCGGGAAGAAAGACTGGATTATGTATTAACTCTTCGTGACATTCATAGCAAAAGACTATTTCCTTGTTTTCCAGCTTCCAAGGGCATGTCTCGAAAATAGCTGTTCGTTGCGTGCCTCTGCGGTTTTGAGATCGGCCAAAGAAGCGTTCCGCGACAAAGTGGTGTTTAGTCGCATGTGATCGTCCCGCTATTGTGGGCGTAGCATATTCGCCCCCACGGTGAAGTTCACAGCCGCAAATTGAACAAGTTTCTGGCATTATTAAAACCCCTGTGGCACGAGGCCGAGACTGTTAATGGATAACAATTTCACCTTTTCCCCTGACAGCAGCCTGCCCTACACCGTAGTTACCATCAATTGACGTGCTTTAATGTCCAAAATCAAATCAAATACTTTTTTAAATAATCGAAATTCAGAATCAGCAAAATTGTGACATTCTCTTTCGAGTTTTCGCTTAATTGCATTCGGGGTATTGATTGATTTCAAACTCTTAAAACCTTCAAAAACATATCTGTTTAGTAATGTTTTTGTAAAGTAATCTTCAATATTAAAATTTGAGCCTTTGAAATACCTTCTTGCTGGATAAACAGCAATCCATATATTGTTTTTCTTTGTATATTTAAAGTTGGTTGTTGAGTTGTGAACATTCTGTACACCTAAAGCAGAATTTACACATTTCCAGCCCTCATCATCCTGATCAAAGAAGGCAATTATGCTTTGACCAGATTTCGGTTTAAATTTATCGACGAGTAGTTTAATGCCCTCAGCACCACCGCAAGGCAAATATTCAAAATTGAGGTTATTATATCTAGGTTCAGTTTTCTTTAAGACATCTAAAGCTTTTTTCAAATATATCTCATCAGATTTGCCTTCTACCAGTAAAATATCATGATTAGAATTTAGGAAAATATTTTGTTCCATGTAGGACCATATCCCATTTGTAAGTTGGTGAATTAAATCCTGCTTCTCTTTTTCCTCAATTTGGACATCATTATTTGCATCCTTGGTCAGCATTGTGATGTGCTTATTCTCAAATACATGTGTGAGTGTTGGAGAATGAGTTGTAATTACATTGTCACGCGTGTTGTACTGCTTTAAGAGTTGCTCGATATCTTCCTTTCTGGAGATGTGAATATGAGAATCGGGCTCGTCAAGCAGTATCAAGGAGTTCTCATCACCTACAACCTCAAGAATGAGCTTGATTAGCATCAATTTCTTTTCACCCTCGCTAAGACAATCTGAATTAATATTGTTATTTATATCGAGATGAATGCCAGTAATAAGCTTGTCGGTTTTAGGCATAAAGGCTGCAGTCAAATATTTGAAGAAATCAATTTCGCTAGTTAAATAACTCAAGCGCTCTTTCAGAGTGCCTAAAGTTATTTGAATATTATCGGCCTCGTCAGGGTTAATTGCTTTTACAAAATTTACAACAGGATTCGTCTCCCAGCTCTTCATTTTAATTTTATCAAAAGTAAACGTAACGTGATTTAGTCTTTCAATCCCCAATCTTTTCTGGCAAAAATCTCTAATATCCGTGAATGCTTCAAAATCATAGAAATGAAATGTTAGCAGGGCAATGTTCCAGTAATATTTATTGATATATATAAGATCTTGACTCGGTAAGCTGGCTCCTCTTAATGCTTTTATGTATTCCTTATAAAAAGGTTCGTAATATTCACCCCAAAGTCTGGTTTCTTCACCACTATACGAGCTGATAACTTGACTCGGTAAATATTCTCGCTTTAAATTGTCCGGCACATCATTAACTTTTATGGTATAAGTGCCATTTTCAAAAATAATAAATATACGATTGTTGTCTTTGGTGTATGTGAGTTCGTATTCGAAAGAAGGTTTGAATTTAGGATTGTAAAGACCCGCAAAAATACTACTTATTGCTTCCAAAATATTGCTTTTCCCACTACCATTATTACCAATAAGCACAGTTATTCCTTCTTTGATTGAAAAATCGATGACGAAATCAGAAAGGTTTTTAAAGCGCGTCTTGATATGGAGTTTTTCGAGTCTCATGATCTATTCAATAACGGCTTTCTCAAATTCTTTGATCGCTTCTTTTCGATGTTGCTCCGCCAGTTCTTTCAGATTATTAGCCTCTGCCTTAATCGCAGAGAGGTCAGCTACTATTTGCTCTTGGGTGGTAATGTCAGGTATAGGAAAAATGAAATCCTGCAATTCCTGAGCGTTGACATTAGCCTGACCTAGCACTTGACGACTTATCATATCAATCTGAATTCTGCCTATTGGTGAGTTAAATAAGTAATTAATGAAATGAACATTAACCTTCTCCGGATTAACTTTAAGACGAATTAGATAGGAAGCAAAAGTATAATCCTCATCACGATCAAAAACAGCAGTCTTCCCCACCAGTTCTTTGCTGTTTGTTCTATTGAATAGTAAATCTCCTTTGTGCAGCAATACGTTTTCTTTTTGCTTTTCAGTGAGCTTAATGTACTTCAAATCTTCAAAAAATAATTCAGAATTGAAAATGTTATTCATTCGTAGCATCGGAATTCCGATAGGCTCCTCGCTTGCTTTCTCTGATAAACCATACTGACATGAAAGAAGAATACTGCGGACTTTATGTACAGGGTATTTTGATTCAGTTATGCCTTTAATCGAACTAACATTGAAGAGATAGTCAGCTGCCCAGCGGTCGATAAAGCTGAATTTAGCGAATGTAATTCCTTTCTTCTTTACTGTCGACTTAAGATGAACCCCCAGCCGATTCATTATCAATTCCGCTATCTCTTCTTCTTTTCTTAATGCTGACTTATCCTGGGCATCAGCACTCTGAGTTTTTAAATAGTATTTAGCTAATAGTGCTGCTTGTATATCGCTTGAAGGAAGAGGTATATCTAGGGTCTTTAGAATATCGATAGTCAGGTTTTGCCTTACAGAACCTGTTGTGCTTTCCTTGATAATTTTATTGAAACGATCTGTTTTAAAAAGCTTGAAGAGAAAGTCAGGCAGTAAGGTTTCTTTGCAACTAAAAACCACATAGGCTGGGCTTATGAAGTTGTGCTTGTGTTGATCCGTTCTTAATCCTATTGACCCAACATTTACCCTGTATGGGTTATAGGCCAGCCAGCCTTCTTCCATTTTTTTGTAGGACTGATTTATATTTTCGCCTTTTTCAGTGTAAGCATCAAATATTCCCACTTTGTTATTTACGCCCAGGATACCAAACTCTTTTTCCGGATAATCATATAGCTTTACCTTGTGGCTTTCTTCTTGTATATGCAGTCCTAATCTTACAATAGGGTACTTTGATCGAATTCGCTCGGAAGCATAGCGTTTGACATCCCACAACACAATATCGCGGAACGGAATATATTTTAAGCAACTACTTCCCATTTTATTGGTTGGTAGTTGAAGATTTTCCATAAAATATTTCTGGCTCTCCTATTGCCATGACTCGTTGAAAAATGTTGTTGTAGACGTCATATTGCACAGTAACTAAATGGTCTTTCCAAAGTTTGTTTTTTATTCGATATTTTTTAAACTCTATGGCTACAGGCTCTAATTCATTTTCGCATTGCGCACCTGTAGTCGTAATGCCTGCTTTTTCGACTTCAACAATAGAAATGTCATAATCGAACTTTGTTTTTACTTCAAGCTTAATTTCGTCCTCTATTTGCTCTAGTAGTCGCTTTTGCTCTTCTTTCAGCTCTATCTTCTCTTCTTTGCTTGCGCCTTTTGCTTTTAGCTTATTGTCTATCGTGTCCAAAACCTCTTTATGTTTTTCATTGGCTGCTTCAGTGGCGGCAGTTTTTATTTTGCTATATTTTGCTTGATCTTCCTCAGTAAACTTTCTAAAGAATAATAGGCTTGGTTTGACAGTTGCACCGGAAGCAATAAACACATCCTGCGGAATGGAAGTAATGTTGATAATTTTGGCTTTGCCTTCTACATAATCTCTTACTCGTTGGAGCTTGGTATTATTTAAAACTCCCTCAGGCAATACAATGCCCATTCTTCCACCCGGGCGTAGTAGGTTCAGACACCTTTCAATAAACAATACTTCTGTAAGACTGCTCATTTCGCCCGTATCATAAAGACTTAAGACGGAATTCCCAATGTTATCATCAATTTGTTTCAGGGCTTGTACATAATCCGATCCAAATCTTTCAGTATACTTCTTAATTTTTATAGCGTCAGTAAACCGGTCTTGCTCAGTAATTTTCAAGGATTTCTCGACCCTTGCACCGAAAGGAGGATTGGTGAGAATAATATCAAATCTGCCGTCAAACATTCCGTTTACGTTCAGCAAACCATCATGATGATGAACACCCCCATGCCCGTCACCGTGCATAATCATATTCATCTTTGCTGTACGTGCCATTCGTGGATTAGCGTCAGTTCCATAAATGCAATCAAAAGAAAGCCTACGCAAGCGGCTATCCGGGTTATTGATATCTAATTCTGTATTAAGCTGATTGAATTGTTCATTAACGACATGATCAATCTTCTCCTGTTCTTTTTCACTCAGTTTATTGAAATTGTCCGTGTAGTATTTCTCTTTTATTTTTTCTTTTGCTTTCTGGATCTCGATCTCAATTTTTTCACGAACATACTCAAAGGTCTTGATTAAAAAACCACCACTGCCGCAACAAGGGTCTCCTATTACCTCGCCTTCTTGTGGGTCAAGAATTGCAACCATATAGTCAACGATAGTTCTTGGAGTAAAAAACTGGCCTAATTCCCCCCTGAAGGTTCTACCAAGAAATTGCTCAAAAGCAATACCCTTAACGTCGTCCGATGTAGTGGAAAGATTATAAATCTCCAGTTCTTTCACTATGGCTTCAAAACTGGCTTGTTTTATTTTTATTTTGTCGTTCGGATCAAATAACTCATCATCTTTAAATTCAGCTTTAGTTAATTCAAACCAATAATCCATGTACGGAATATTCGCCTGCGGCCCATGAAGTTTAATATTTACCGGCCGATCATTTTTTTCGTATCTAGCCTCTTGCTTCTGGAATTGTTTTAATGAAAAAATGTTGTCCTCATCAGGGTTGCGCTCGTAACGGATTTTCATAAAGAGGATTTTGCTTATCTCATCAAAAGCTGCTTCTGGCGAGAGTTTGTCATTATTGCGGATAATGTTGTGACATTTGAAAAGCAGTCGACTAAATTCATCTCTCGTAAACGCCTTTGTTTGGGCCAATAAGTCTTTAAGTTTCTTGTCATTTAAAGCTGTAGCCGCATCTGGAATATCAACAATCTCTTCGAGTTTCTTAGGTAATTCGCCTTTAACGACTTTAAAAATTCTTGTTTCTTTTAAATTAGTGGTTACAAAAAAGTCGGCGCCTGCCCAAGATGCATAATTAAAACCTTGATAATAGTCTTCTTCCCTAACAGTAACATGTTCCGCTTTACACTCAATAACAATTATCGGGCTTTTTGAATTGCTTTTGTCTTCCTTTGTTTTCCAGATAATAATATCAGCGCGGGCTTTGCCTTGACCGCGTTTTGAATTGCTGACTTTCACCTCTTGCTCCATCTGGTCAAGTGCAAAAGCATAATGATTAACTATCCTGCAGATATATTGCTGCCTGACTTGTTCTTCAGGTGTTTTTACAAGAAATTTTCCCTTTAGCGGGGCAAATATCTTATTGCCTTCAATTTGGATTTCAAGTTTCATAAATTATCCTCTAAATAATTGAGACTTTTAGAATGTTGTCTCCACTATTACGTAAATGTTCACAACACAATTGACAAATGTTTTATCTTTAATACCTCTTCTTCTTCTCCACAACTTTCCCGATAACTCTATACTGATGTTCATCTGAAAGCTCGATGTCCGGATAGTTCGGGTTCAGGGGGTGGAGGATCCTTGCTTTACCGTATTTTCTCAACTGTTTGAAGATTGCCTCGTCCTCGGCATTTTTGAGGACAACGTAATCACCATGGTCGGGCTTGATGTGCGGGTTGACGATGATTATGTCTCCGTCCCGGAACTTTCGTTTCATATAATTACGCTTGATCTATATATAAAGTCCTGCATCTGGTAGATATTATAGGATAAACTCAGAAAAAAATATCAGGGGGAATATGGTACCCCCTGCAGGAATTGAATCCCGAACGCTTTCGGGATTTAGGAAACCAATAGTCATGGGGCTGAAGTTGAAAGATGGTACAACCTGCAGGAATTGAATCCC
>Ga0315275_10002564_pt1 | contig 16460 bp, 12 predicted proteins | sample YL17G03_0_MG_FD_205557 | JGI IMG/M metagenome (GOLD analysis project Ga0315275, IMG submission 205557) | Sediment microbial communities from Yellowstone Lake, YNP, Wyoming, USA - YL17G03_0 | ecosystem: Environmental > Aquatic > Freshwater > Lake > Sediment | place: USA: Wyoming | collected... | reverse complement strand
CGGCAGACCGCGGGCGAGGCCCGCGAGGACCTCATTCGCGGATACCGGGACAGGGCCGTCGATCCGAACGCCGCGGCCAAGATCATGGCCGCCGTCGCCGAGACCGCTTCGCTCGACTACGCCTTCGACCGGGCGAGCTCCTATGTCGCCAAAGCCAGGGAGATCCTCGCCGCCTTCCCGGCCACCGAACATCGCGAGTCCCTCGACCGCATCGCGGACCTGGTCCTGCGGAGAAAAAAATAGCGTGCTCGAGATCGAAATCAAGGTCCGCGTCCCCGACCTCAAGCCCGTCCGCGCCCGGCTCCTTGAATTGGGGGCCGTCCTGATCAGGGACCGGCATCACGAGACGAACACCCTGTATGACTTCCGCGACGGCGCGCTCTACGGAAAACAGCAGGCTTTGCGGCTGAGGACGATCGGACGGAAGGCCTATTTGACGTTCAAGGGGACGCCCCAAAAATCCCGGAGGTTTAAGGTCCGCGAGGAATTCGAGACCGAGGTCAACAACGGCCGGCATCTCCGGCTCGCCTTGAAAGCCCTGGGTCTCGTGCCCGTTTTTTCCTACGAAAAACGGCGGACCGTTCTCAAGAAAGGGAGGCTCAAGATCTGCCTGGACGAAACCGCCGCCGGGTGCTTCATCGAGTTCGAAGGCGACCGGGAAAAGATCGTCCGGTTCGCGAAGCTCCTGAAGATTCCGAGAAACGATTGGATCAAGCTGGACTACGTCCAGCTTTTAAAAATGGCGGGAAAAGGAGGGGGAAACCCTTACTCGTCCTCTTTATCCCCCCCGATGGGCTCATCGGGCAATTCGTCGTCATAATCGGTCTCGACGACGTCTTCGGTTTCCACCTCTTCGCCGAGCGCCTCGTCTACGGCGGCTTCGACGCCGGCCTCTTCCGCGTCCTCGACTATACCGGCGTCGACGCTCAAGACCTGCTCTTCGACCTCGGCGATGTTTTCGTGCGCGGACTTGAGGATCTCGTAATCGACCAGGCCGGCCTTGACCTCGATCTGGGCGATACGGATGGGATTCTTGGATTTGGTTCGGACCTTGACCTTGGATCCCTTCAGGATCTGCTTAGCCCGCTTGGAGGCCACGATCACGAACCGGAATTTGCTATCGACCTTGCCATAAGTCTGCAACGGATGAGTCTCCTCGATTTCGGATTGGGTGAAAGGCGTCTAAGAATACCAGAAAAAGCCGGGCATTTCAATCTCTTTCGGATTTCATTGAGTTTTCGGGACGATTCCACTAAGATGATTTCCAACCGATGAAGCACGACAAACAGGGCCAGACCGACCTCCGCGCCCCGGTCCGCAGGACGCTCAAGAAACTGGAGATCGAGGACGCGGAGAGGAGGACGCGGCTCCGGGACCGGCTCAAGCGCCTCTTCAAGCGGCGGCCCAAGCGGCCCTGATCTTGATTACTATTCAAGCAGTCAGAAGTCAGAATTCAGGAGTCAGAATTCGGAATGGCCTACGAAGGCCTCCACAAGTCCTCAAATCCCGTCGCCGGCATTCTCATTCTGTCTCCTGAATTCTGACTTCTGACTGCCCGAATCCTGTCTACCTGAGTCGTTACGATTCTTGTATAATGGCTCCGTGCCCTACCAACTCAAGCCCTTGCGGATAGGACCTCTCGAAATCGATTTTCCGGTCGTTCTGGCCGCCCTAGCCAGCTATAGCGACCTCCCTTACAGGCTGATCTGCCGGGCCTGCGGGGCGCCCTACGCCGCGACCGAGGCCATGCTCGACCGGCAAATGCTGCTCGATGGAAAACTGCGCGACCGGCTGGTCAGGCTCGATGCCGCCGATCATCCCATCGCCGGACAGATCATGGGCAACGATCCCGCCGTAATGGCCCGGGCGGCGGTCATCCTGCGGGACATGGGATTCGACGTCATCGACCTGAATTTCGCCTGTCCGGTCAAGAAAGTGGTCGCCAAGAAGCGCGGCGGCCATCTGATGGAGCGGCCCGACCTCGCCCTGGAGATCGTCCGGGCCGTGCGCGAGGCCGTCCCCAACCGGCCCGTTACCTTAAAACTGCGCCGTGCCTTTCGCGAGAATGACGGAACGAGCGGCGCTTTCTGGCGGATCTCCCGGGGAGCCTTCGAGGCCGGAGCGGCGGCCATCGCCGTCCACGCCCGGAGCGTCGAACAAAAATATCGGGGCCAAGCCGATTGGGGCTTTTTGGCGAGGGTGAAGGGCGAGTTTCCCGACCGGACGGTCATCGGCTCCGGGGACGTACACACCGCCCTGGACGCCCTGCGGATGATCGAGCAGACGGGCGTGGACGGGGTCCTCGCCGCGCGGGGGGCCATCGGCAATCCCTGGCTGTTCCGGCAGGCGCGCGACCTCGCCGCCGGCCGGGAACCGTTCCAGCCCGGCCTGGCCGAACAGCGCCAAGCGATCAACCGCCATCTCCGGCTGGCCGGCGAGCTCTACGGCCCGCGCAGAGGCCTGCTGACCCTGCGCAATTTCGGCATCCGTTACGCCCGCCTCCACCCCCATCCGGCCAAGGTCCGGGCGGCCTTCATCAACGTTAAAACGGATGAGGACTGGCGGGCCGTGATGGAGACCTGGTACGGCGGCTGAGATTTTGCTATGATGATCCGCTCAGACGCCCATGAGCTCGATCATCACCGCCAAAGACCTGACCAAGCGCTACGCTAAATTCACCGCCGTCGACGGCATCTCTTTCGAGATCCAGGAAGGCGAATGCTTCGGCTTCCTGGGGCCGAACGGGGCCGGCAAGACCTCGACCATCCGGATGATCCACTGCGTCTCGCCGGTGACGGCGGGCACGCTCACCGTCAACGGCATGCCCTGCTCCATCGACAATCGGACCATCAAAAAAACGACCGGCGTCATCCCTCAGGAGATCACCCTGGACGTCGACCTGACCGTCCGGGAGAACCTGATGGTCTTCTCCCGCTTCTTCGATATCCCGCGCCGCGAAGCGAAGACGCGGGTCGAGGAGCTCATCAAGTTCGTCGAGCTGGAGGCCAAGCGGAACAGCAAGATCGACCAGCTCTCGACGGGCATGAAACGGCGCCTGCTCATCGCCCGGGCTCTGATCAACCAACCCACGCTCATCATCGCCGACGAGCCGACGACCGGTCTGGACCCTCAAGCCCGGCACCTCATCTGGCAGCGGCTCCGTCAGCTCAAGTCCCAGGGCGTCACGCTCATCCTGACGACGCAATATATGGAGGAAGCCCAGCAACTCTGCGACCGGATCGTGGTCATGTATCAGGGGAAGATCTTGAAAGAAGGAACGCCGCGGACCCTCATCGTCGAGGAGATCGGCAAGGACGTCGTCGAAATCCGTATCAGTCAGGACCAGGACGAAAAACTGATAGAGTCGCTGGCCGGGTTTTCCTGCGGTCACGAGCGCGTGGGCGACACGCTCTTTTTTTACTGCCGGGACGGCCATGACATCCGGAAAAAACTGGTCGAACTCGACCTGCCCAACACCGTCCATCGGCCGGCGACGCTCGAGGACGTCTTCCTTAAACTGACCGGACGGAGCCTAATCGAATGAACCTGTCCTATCGGGTCTATTACGTCTTCGTCAGGAACCTCGTCTCCTACAAGCGGTTCGTCGTGCCGACGTTCATCGCCAGCCTCGTCCAGCCGCTTTTCTACCTCATCACCTTCGGCATCGGCATGGGCGCCTATGTCGGGCTGTTCGGCGGAAAGCCCTATCTTTTTTTTCTCGTCCCGGGCGTCCTGATGTCGGCCGTGGGCCTGACCGCTTCTTATGAGTGCCTCTTCGGGACGTTCGTCAAGATGATCCACGAGAAGCTCTACGATTCCCTGATCGCGACGCCCGTCTCGGCGGAGGACGCCGTCGCCGGGGATATCGCCTGGGGCGTCTTCCGGGGCTTGATCAGCGGAACGTTGATGATGGCCGTGGCCATGGCCATGGGCGTCTTCCCCGTCTCCGTTCCCGCGGTCCTGCTCCTTTTTGTCTGCATGATCTTCGTCGGAGTTCTTTTCGGCTCGCTGGCCATGATCGTGACGTCGCTCGCTCCGAACTTCGATTTTTTCAATTATTATACCGAGCTCGTCCTGACCCCGATGCTGTTTTTCTCGGGGGTCTTTTTTCCCCTGGATAACTTCCCCGCCTGGATGAAGACCTTCTCCAAGTTCCTGCCCCTGACGCCGGCCGTCTCGATCTCCCGGGCGGTCTTTTCGGGCGTCTATTCCACCGCCCTCATCACCGACTTCCTCTTCATCGTCGTCCTGGAAGTGATCGCCTTCACCATCGGCGTCAAGCTGATGAAACGCCGCTTGATCAAGTGACGCGAGTTTAATTCAATCGGCGTTGTTTTGTGCTTTTGGGCAACGCCTTCCGGCCCAAGCGTCATCCTGAGCGAAGCGAAGGATCCCATTCAACGTCGGGCCATATAAGTGAGATGCCTCGAAAGACAGTGGTGGACGCCGCGATTCGAAAAAAGCGTGGGGCTTGAATTTCCCTTAGTTCCCGTCCGGTTCTCCGGGAACGGCTTCGGACTCCGTTTCCTCATCTTCGGCCGCTTCGACGGGTCCGAGGATCGCCTGGGCGGCCGGCGCGGGAAGCTCTTCGACGCTCCTCAGCTTGCGCTCGATGGCCCGCGAGCGGGTCTTGGCCTTCTCGATCACGTTGCCGGCCTCGCGGATCTTCGTCTCGACCTTCTCGATGACCTCGCCGAACTTCTTGAACTCGCCCTTGATCGCGCCGAGCAGGTTCCAGACCTCGCTCGACCGCTTCTGGATGGCCAGCGTACGGAATCCCATCTGGAGGCTGTTCAAGAGAGCCGCGAGCGTCGTCGGCCCGGTGACGTTCACCCGGTAATCCCGCTGCAAGGCCGTCATGAGGCCGGGACGGCGCAACACTTCGGCGTATAGGCCTTCCGTAGACAAGTAGAGGATCCCGAAGTCCGTCGTATGGGGCGGATCGATATACTTATCGCGGATGTTCTTGGCTTCGAGCTTGATCCTGTTCTCGAGCTGCTTTCCGGCCTCTTCCACGGCCGCCGGGTCGCCTCGTTCCGAGGCATCCACCAACCGCTCATAATCCTCTTTGGGGAACTTGGCGTCGATCGGCAGCCAGACGACCTCACCGTCCCGCTCATCCCGGCCGGGAAGCTTCAAGGCGAACTCGACCCGTTCGCCGCTGTCCGGTTTAGTCTGAACGTTCTGATCGTATTGTTCGGGGGCCAGGATCTGCTCGAGCAGATTTCCCAACTGCATCTCACCCCAGGTCCCGCGGACCTTGATATTGGTCAGGACTTTCTTCAAATCGCCGACGCCGCTGGCCAGCGTCTGCATTTCGCCCAGCCCCCGATGGACCTGCTCGAGGCGGTCGCTGACGATCTTGAATGATTCGCCGAGACGCTGATCGAGCGTCCCCGACAGTTTCTCGTCCACGGTCCGGCGCATCTCCTCGAGCTTGCCGGCGTTGTCGGTCTGAATTTGGGCGAGCTTCGTTTCGACCACCGTCCGGAGGCCGTCGAGCTTCTGCTCGTTCGACTCCGTGAGGCGGTTCATCTGCCCGGCGAATCCGTCCAACTGCTGTTTTTGGAGGCCGCTGAGGCCCATGATCCTCTGGACCACGGAATCGCTGAGCCGCTGGACGCTGGCGTTCAATTCCTCGCGCTGGGAGCGGGCCTGGGCGTTGGATTCCTCGCGGTTCCGGGCGACCTCATCCCTGAATTCGCGCTCTCCCCTCTCCTGCCCGCGTTCGATCGACTCGAGCTGCTTCTGAATCGAAGCGGGATCACCGCCGGAACGTCGCCTCAACGATAGGGCAAACAGAATGAGAACGATCGCCATGAGCAGGACCGAGAGGATGGCTAACGCCGTCGAGAGATTCATCGTTCACTCCTCATCGCTCGGCGCGCCGGCGGCGGCGGCTCAAGATCTTTCCGTCCTTATCGAAGGGCCGGGGCGAAAACTTCCAGTTCGTGGATGGACCAGTAATATACATCATCCTGGCCGTCGTTGTTGATCCGGACGAAGCGGGCCTCCTGGGCCGGGAAAGTGACCTCGAGGCCGAGGTTTTTTGGATCCAGGAAGGACAGAATGGAAAGGACCGTCTTGTCCGAGGAGGCGACCGTGCGCCACTCCTGTCCGTCCCCGGAAAGCTCGACCCGGAAGGCCCGGGGGTAATCCTGGACGCTCGAGCCGATCCTCAATCTCAGACCTGAAAGGATTTCCGACCGGCCAAGTTCGAGGACGAAAAACTGACCCTTCCGCTGATTGCCGCCCGAATCCCATCTGGTTAAAAGCCGGTCGTCGATCGCCTTCATGGCGTTCTCGGCGTTGACGCTGGCCGTCGCTTTCCAGCCGGCCCGGGACAGGGGCCGTAAATCCCGGCTGAAGAGGTCGTCTCCGGACCGAAGGGAGATCATCTTCGCCCCCAGGATCTCATAGACATAGGCGTCTTCGAATTTCCCCGAGAACCGGAATTCGTCCTTCCTCGCTTCGAAGACCTCGAAAAGCGGCTTCACGACGTCCGGGTCCATGAGGTCCGTATGAAAGATCATATATTTGACGCCCAGGGTCTTAAGATCGGCCACATTTTCCAGCGCCGGGGACCGGCTCCATCTCAGCTTCACCTCATCATAGAGAGGGGGGAAGAAGCCGCTGTAGCCGTTGAGGAGCTTCTGGAAATGAAAGGCGGAATAGAAGACGCGGGGGCATTCGAAGGGCGCGAGCTTGTGGTCATTATAGGGAAAGGGGATTTCGGCCACGGCGAAGCTTCCCGGGGGGAACGTGCCGAGCCAGGCGTAGACCGGAGGGATGGCGTCCGGCCGGGAAACCGCGACTCCGGGCAGCGGACAAGAAAAATATTCGGCGAGTATGAGAATCGGGACGGCCGCGGCCAGGAGGACCATCCGGCCTTTTAGTTTTCCCATGAGGAACATCGTCCCGAAGGCGGCCAAGACCGCCAGGGCGAACATGACGATGACGTGAAAACGGGCGGGGACGCGGATGCCGTTAAAGCCCGGAAGATATTTGTGGAGGATGACGTAGGGGCCCCTAGCCCCGAAGGTGAAGGAAAAAGAGAGAAGCAGAAAAACGGGGTAGATCCAGGGAAGGCGGAGATCCCAGGAGAACAGGCGGACGGCCCAGATCTTTCGCCAGAGGGCGCCTGCCGCCAAAAGCACGGCCAGGATGATCAGGGGCTTTTGGACGGCATGGACGGTGATCCGCCCGAGGAATCCCAACGACAGATCGAATCCGCCCGTGAACAATATCCCGATCAGGGCGGCGATATCGACCAGCATCAGGGCCGAGATGATCCAGAGACCGGGGCGAGTCCAGCTCCGGCGCTCCGCCTTCGGCGGGGAAGGCGCCGTCCTCTTCCATCGAAAACCCAGGGCGACTCCCGCCGCCGCCAGGAAGAAGGCGGCGGCGCCCGGAAAAAGCTCTCCCTCGGGGATCACATTCCGAGCTGTCGCCCGCCCGTAGAGCCTGTTGACGGGGGACGTGGCGAGGAAGCTCTTGGGGCTGGCGCTGAGGCCGATATCCCGTTGAAATCCCATCTCCTTTTGCAGCCTGACGTACTGGGCGAGGAAAGGCCCGGCCACGGCCGCGATCAGGACGCCGGCGAGGGCCATATCCCCCCAGAAACGAAGCTTGACGATCTTTTTTCTCTGAACGGCCATGATCAGGACAAAGAGGCCGACGAAGAAGGAGAGAAAGAGGGCATAATAGCCGTTCGCCAAAACCTGAAGGATGAAGAACAGGGCGAACAAAAGAAGATCACGCCGGCGGTCGTTCTCGAAATACCGGTGGAGGAAGAGAAAGGCCAGGGGGATCCCTCCGGACCAGAGAACCTGGACCTGGTAGGTATGCGCGAACATGAAAGGATTGAAGGCATAGATGAGGCCGGCCACGATGGAGGGAAACGTCCGGCGCGTCAAATGGCGGGCCAAGAGGTACATGCCGAATCCCGCCGTGATGAATCCCAGGAGCAGAACCAGGTTGTGCGCCAGGACCGGATTGCCGGTCAGGAGCGCGATCGGCAGAGCGGCCAGAGACTCGGTGAGCAAATGCTCCGAATAGGCCAGGGTCCGGTTGTACGGATAAAAGATGTTCGCGTCAAAAAAATGGCCGATGTTCAGATGCGAGATCTGTTGGACATCCCAAGCCAGGATCCAGGCGTTGAGCATCGCATCGCCGTAATCGCGGAGGGTTGTGGCCGGGCGGGTGATGAGAGGGTATGTCATCACCAGGGCCAGAGCGACGAAAAGAAGGAGGACGGTCAGTTCGCGTTTCATACGGAGAAAGACTATATCTCCGGGCTCACAAATCTGTCAAGCTATTCATATTCTTATGGATTATCGCCCGAAAATAAATATAAAATACGAAACGGTCAAGGGACGAGCCTTCGCGGCGGAAGCGGACCCCCCGGGTAAAGCCCGAAGCTCCAGCCGCCGCCGAAGGCCCGGCCCCCTGACCGCTGAGGCCGAGAGTCTTCCGGACGAGGTTTTCCGTTATCGAAACAGCCGCTCGGACAATCGTCGAAAAATTCCTCTTCGTCTGCCGGACGAAGATCGTTCTCCTGGCCGCCTTTGTCCTGGCCTGTCTCGGGCTCGTCCTCGGCCTGAAAACCCTCTCGCCGAAGCACGGTCTCACCGGGCGCTATTTCGCCAACGGTTCGTGGAGCGGTCCGCCGGCCGCGACCGCGCTGGATCCCGTTCTCCATTTCGAGAAGAGCGCCGCGGCCGAACGGACGGGCTTCTCCGAGTCTTCGAGCGTCGAATGGGAAGGCTACGTCTATGCGCCCAAGTCGTCCGCGTACCGCTTCACCGTGACCTCGGACGGCGGCGCTTGGGTCTATCTCGACGGCGTCCCGCTCATCGACAACGGAGAGATCCATCCAGCGGGCATGGCGGAAAAGGAGATCGAGCTGTCCCGCGGGAATCACCGCCTGCTCATCAAGTATCTCGATACGGGAGGGCCGGGTCCGTTCGATTTCCGTTGGAGGGAAACCAAGACATCCAAAGCCCTCATGCCCAGGCTCTATTTGTATCCCAAACCGGCCGGCCTCGGGCTGTTCGTATTCGACACGGCCCTGCGATACTTCCTTCCAGCGCTCCAAGCGCTCCTCTGCGCCGCCGGACTCCTGCTCCTGATCACCTCGATCCGGGCCGTCCTGCCGAAATGGGAGCTCGCCGCCGTCCTGGCCTTAGGCCTCTTCCTCGTCATCGCCGGGACGTACGAAATCGACGTATTCCTGAAAAGGGCCCGATCCGTCACCGGATGCGACAGCTATGCTTACCTGCAAGGCGCCCTGCTCATGGCCCGCGACGGGTTCTTTCACACCGAGTATCGGGATCCCTTGATCCCGCGGGTCCTTGGATCGTATGCGACGAAGCCGGCTGAACGGCAAACGATATTTCTTTTGAGCCCCCATGGACATTATGTCCACGATCTCGAGCGAGGCATCGTTTATAACGTCTTTCCCCCCGGCATGTTCATTCTCCTGTATCCGTTCGTCGGCCTGTTCGGCCGATCGGCGGCTTTTTTAGTCCTGCCCCTTCTCGGCCTGGCCTTGCTGGCCGCATTCTTCCTCTGGGGGACAAAAAAAGCCGGGCCCGTTTTTTCCATGGCCCTCTGCGCGGCCGTGTTTTTCAACGAGCAGGTTTTCGGCAACACGGTCCGGATCATGAGCGATGTGCCGTCCCTGGCCCTGATTGCCGCGAGCGCGTTCCTCCTTTATCGGAACGTCGGGGCGCCGCGCCGGCTCTATCCGATCCTCGGAGGGATCGCTTTCGGATTCGCGGTGATGGTTCGCTACTCCAATGTCGCGGGCTTGTTCCCTCTGGCCTACCTCCTGTGGCGTCGATACCGGGAGGACCGTCAGCCGATGGCCCTGGCCAAGGACGTTTTTGCCTTTTCCGCCGCCGCCAGCCTGTTCGGGCTTCTGCCTTTGGCGTTCTATACGATGCGTCTATTCGGCACGGCCTTCCGCCTCGTTTACGAGCCGTACAATCAGAGCCGGATGCAATGGGCGAATCTCGGACCGGGGATCTCCTTCTATGCCAAGACCCTGGTCCAGACCTTCGGTCCCTTCGGCCTTGCCCTCATGGCTTTCGGGCTTGCGGTCTGTCTGGCCCGCCGCTCCACCCGCCCGGCCGGCCTGGCCTGTTCGTTCGGCTTCCTTTCGTTCTTCATTTTTTATGCCTTGAACAGCATCCAGCAGGAAAGGTATCTCCTGCCCGCCTTTCCCTTCCTGGCCGTGCTCTCCGCTTATGGCGTCCAAGCCCTGGCCAAGGCCTTCAACAGATCCTTTCTCCTGAAGTTCCTGATCATCGCCGCTTGCGTAGGCTATCCTTTCCTCTATTCCAAGGATAGATATTTCGTAGGAAGCTTTAAGGACGAAGAGGTCTCGCTGAAGCTGCAGAAGACCGTCGAGGCCAAATCCGTCGTTTTCTGCGACGATTTGAGCGGCCCGCTCCGCCTCTACGCCGGTCTGCCGGCTTATCGGCTGGCTTGGACGGACGGGCCGACGCTCGAGGCGACGCTTTCGTATTTCGTCGAGCAGGGATATTCCATCTATTTCCTCCTCGACACCCGGATGGCCGCTGATTTTTTCGAGGACATGATCCGACTGGGCGCTATTTCTCAAGAGACCGTTCGGCTCGTTTCGAAGCCCTACGGTTTTCCGCTCTATCGCTATACGGGAAAATCCGCCCCGGCTCAGCCCGTAAAGTAGATGTACGCGGCCAGTATGCAGGCCAGGACAAAGGCCGAAGCCAGGACATCCCGCCAGTCCCAGCTCAGGCGGATTTGTCTGCGGTCTTCCGCCGTCCTCGTTCCGAAGGTCAGGCTCTTGATCCTTTCGTAGTCCGGTTCTTTCGTCATATAGCTGACGATGACCATCACCGCGATCGAAATAATCGTGATCACGACGCTGAAATATTGAAAATAAATGTTGTTGATGATCCAGAGGAACGATCCCTCGGCGTAGCCCTTGGCCACGGTCTGGGCCGCGTCGGCATAGCCGAACAAGCCGAGCGCCACCGGGGTGTCGACCAGCATCCGGAACAATCCCATGGCGAGACCGGTGATCAAAGCCCACAGGCACCCTTTGGCGTTGAGCCGCTTCCAGAAAACGCCGAAGAAAAAGACGACGAATATGGGCGGCGCCAAATAGCCCTGCACGGACTGCAGGTAGAAGTACAGGCCGTGGGCTCCCTGGATGACCGGGATCCACAACAGGGCGATGAAGACCATGACCCCGGTCACGAACCGGCCCGTCCGGACCATCTGATGCTGGGTCGCTTTGGGTTTCCACTTTTGATAGAGATCAATCGTGAACAGAGTGGAGCTGGCGTTGAACGCGCCGGCCAACGAGCTCATCAGAGCGGAAAGAAGGCCGGCGACCACGAGCCCCCGCAAGCCCACCGGCAACAAGTACTTGACCAACAGCGGGAAAGCGGCCTGGGATTCCCGCGCTATAGCCGTCCCGTCGGCGCCCATCATGACCTCCAATCCCGGCACCTTTCCGCTCTTGGCCAGGGCGAACGCGATCAAGCCCGGCACGATGAAGAGGTAGACGGGCAGGAGCTTGAGGACGCCGGCGAAGATGCTTCCCCGCCGAGCCGTCCGTTGGTCGGGAGCCCCGAGAGCCCTCTGGACGATGTACTGATCCGTGCACCAGTACCACAAGCCGATGATCGGCGCGCAGAAGAGCATGCCCAGCCATGGAAAGTAGCCGTTGAAATACCAGGCCTTCTTGACGACCGCTCCGGCCGCGTTTTTAACTATGACGGGCGCCCAAGTCCCATCCACACCGGCAGGGACCAGAGGTTTCCATAGGTTGAACATGTCCGAACCGCAGAGCTCGCGCAGCGGGCCCAGACCTCCCAACTTGACCAGACCGTAAGCCGTCAGGATGAGCGATCCCAGGACGAGAATGACGGTCTGGATGGCGTCATTATAAGCCACCGCTTTCATGCCTCCGAGCATGGTGTAGATCCCGGTCAGGACGATGACCAGCACCGAGCCGATCCAGAAGCTGTTGAGTGCGATCCCCCCCAAGCTCAAATGGACTTCCGGCAGGAGCGTGGAGAACACGACTCCGCCGGCGAAGATCCCGACGGCCATTTTGGTGACGATGTAGGAGATCAGTGAAACGATCGCCAGAACATAGCGCGAGTGGACCGAAAAACGGCGTTCAAGGAACTCCGGCATGGTAAAGACGAGCGAGCGGGCATAGAACGGAACGAAGACCCAGGCCAGGACCAGAAGGCACCAGGCGTGGAGCTCGTAATGGGCCATGGCCACTCCGTCCGTGGCGCCGGACCCGGCCAGCCCGACGATGTGCTCCGAGCCGATGTTCGAAGCGAAGATCGAGGCGCCGACGATCCACCAGCTGAGATTCCGATCGGCCAGGAAATAATCGGCGGCGGTGTCCTTCCTCTTGCGGATGACCCACCAGGCCACGCATAAGATAACAGCGAAATACGCGCTCAGAGTGATCCAGTCTAAGGTTTGTAGGCCCATGGGATTCCTTTCTCAAGAGGAGTTTGTGAACTCATGTCGACGATCGGACCTTCATTCTAAGAAGAGAATAGAAAAATATTATAAAAAAGAAATAATTGCAAATCCGAGGACCGGCTCTTCTTGACAGCTTCGGAGATCGAGAGGAAAATGATCTCCGAATGGCCAAGCGGACTTTTTTCCCGATTCCGGCCGCGGTCATCGCCGGCCTGGTCCTTTCTCTGCCCGGCGGCATCGCCGGGCCGGCCAAGCCCCCGGATTTTCGCTCGCCTTACCTGGCCGTCGGCCTCTCCCCCGATGCGCCCGCCTTCAGCTTTTTCGCCATCGATTCGCTGGGCGGAGGAAAGCTCGACGAGAATCCCATTCTCAAGGAAGAGCCCGCCGGGGCGCCGCTCCGGCTTGAAGCCAAGGGCGGAGGCCAGTTCGTCTATACGGCCAAAGCGGCGGACGGCCGTCCCGCGTCCGTTTGGAGCGTCGCCATCGAGGAGCGGAAACTGACCCTGCGTTCGGAGGCCGCCCCCGGCCTCTCCGTCCCGCCGTTCGTCCTGGCCTTCGACCAGAAAGCCAACCATGCCACCTTGCTCGGCCTGATGAAGCCGGGCGAGCGGTTCATGAGTTTGCCGTGCGTTCTCCACATGCCCGATCGGGGCTCGGTTCGGATCACGGCCGACGCGCCGGGGATCAATCTCGAATACGACGCCCGCCGGTACGTCAAACAGCCGTTCGTCCGCGTCGCCTTTCCCGCCGCGACATCCGCCCGTCCGAACATCGTCTACCGCCTCGATATCGCGGCCGTTTATCCGACCGCGCCCGGCCTGGAAAGCGACCGCCGATTAGATGGATTCCGGCGCTCGTTCCTCAACATCTTCCAGGTCAATCCCCGGGTTCAGATGCTGGCCAACAACGCCTCGAGCGACCCGGTCCCGTTCACGCTTTACATGGACGCGCTGGTGGCCGCCGCGGCGCCGCCGTTGGCCGAAGGACTCGCCGCCCTCGACCTGGTCCGGATGACTCTCGATCGCTATCTGGCCGGGGCCAAAGGCTACGGACTTATCGGCTATGCCGTCGAACCGGGAGAGGCGGATCTCGTGGCCTGGAAAGCCCCCTGGAATTCGCTCGATGCGTATCCCTCGCTTCTCCAAGCGGCCTGCACGTACGCTTTGGCTTCCGGGGATGCGGCCTGGGCCCGGGCCCGGTACGACAAGCTGGCCGTCTGGGCGAAGCAAATGATGGCCGCCGATAAGAACGGCAACGGACTCATCGAGCACCCCCATACGGGGAATTCCGGAGACCGAGCGACCGCCGACCGGCGGCCATCCAACTGGTGGGACACGATCAACTTCGGCCACGAGGACGCTTACTCCAACGCCCTCGCCTATCGGGCCTGCCGGCAGTTCTCCGAGCTGGCCTCGAGCCTCGACCGCCCGGCCGACGCGAAAACCTACGGGGACAAGGCGGACAAATTGAAAGCGGCCTTTTCGGCCGCTTTCATGAATCCGGCCACGGGCCTATTGGCCGGCTGGAAGAGCGCGGACGGCAAGCTCCATGATTACGCCTTCACCTTCGTCAACGGCATCGCCGTCTCGTTCGGGCTCCTGGATCCCGCCGGGGCGAACGCGGTCATGGATAAGCTTCTCCAAAAAATGGCCGGCGTCGGCTTCACGAATTTCCGCCTCGGCCTGCCCGGGAATCTCGTTCCGGTCCGGAAGGAAGATTATGTCTTTCACAACTGGGCCGGCGCGCGGGCGGTCGGAGAGCCTTTCCAGGACGACGGCCGGGACGCCTTCCAGATCTACGAGAACGGCGGGGCCACCGCCTGTTATGCCTATTTCACGATCAAAGCCCTTTATCAGCTCGGCCGCCGGGACGACGCCCGCCGCATTTTCTATCCCATGCTCGAGAGCTTCGCGGCGGGGGATTTTCAGGGCTTTTGCGCCGACGGGAAGTCCAAGGATTGGCGCGATTGGACCGGCGGCTGTCACGGCTATGAAGGGCTCCTGACCGACGGCTACCTGGCCCTTCTGTGCGTGCTGGACGACCTCAAGGCAGGCCGCTGACCGATCATCACTTTTTCCCAGGAGCGGATATCTTCTCTTCCAATTCCCTGATCTTGATGATGATCGGCAGCGGAGGCTCGTGCTCCCGGGCGTCCTCTTTGGCCACGGCTTTCTCGAGAGCCGTGTTGACCATTTTCAGGGCCTCCGTGTCGAGACCCTCCCCTTCCAAGGCCAGGCCTTTAAGCCAGTATCCCGACGGCTCTCCGGGAAATCGGCCGATGATCCCTTCGGCCGTCGCTTCAGCCTCCCGCCAGGATTTCAGCTTGAGCTGGATCTCGGCCTTTCGGAGAAGAAGCCCTTTCTCTGAATCCGGCGGTCTCGGGACCGGGACGGCTCCTGACCGGATGATCTCCATGGCCGCCTTCATTTCGGCCTGGATGAGGGTGTCCGGCGGAGGAAGATTCGCCGAAGGAACCTGGTAAACAGCCGTCAGCGCGACTTTGGGGCCGAGCGAGACGGGGTCGGACCCGGGAGCGTCGACAAGGACGACGCCGGCCAGTTTTTTACGAGCGTCCTTCGGAAAGGACGACTCCTGATCGAGAATCCAAAAGTCGACGTTCGCCCACGATTCCCGCGGGATGGAAACGCGGAGGGGCTCGACGACGGTCCTTGGTCCCTCTTTTTTGGCGGCGTTGTCGAGCTCCAACTGGCGAAGGCTCCCGCTGAATAGACGGAGAGTGATGAGGGAAGCATCTCCCGATCCTCCCGGCGAGACGCTCAACCCTAAATCGAGTCCCGGTTTCGGCGTTTTGATGTCCGGAGCGGTCGGCGAGGGCGTCGGGGCTTGGTCCCCTTTTTTTTCTCGTGATCCGCAGCTCCCCAAGACCAAGACGGCCAGACAGAGAGCCAACGCTCCTAAAACACGAATAGATTTCGGCAGGCTCATGGGATTATCCTTTCAACCGAACCTTATCCTTGCATTCCCCGCGCGTCGCATCTCCGGCCGCGGGGTAGGGTTGGCCGTCCGGACCGGTCCGCTCACCGGGCGTGTTGATCCCCGTACCCGTTTTCGAAGTGCAAAAATCGAGCCGCACCGGCGCGCCTTCGTCCTTGGGATAGGCGTATTTCTGTCCGTCGCTCCCCAAATATTTTTTGGGCCGGGCATAGCGCATGACGCAGGAAATGTCGCCCGACCAGAGCCCTCCCCGTCTGGCCAAGCCGTCATAATCGGTCTCGCCGTGATGCCAGATGTTCACCGCGTGCCCCAACTCATGGGCGATGATGGAGTCCAAGTCCTCCTTGCATAGGTAGACGGCGGCTACGTCGATGATGACCTCCTTGATCTTGTTGGGAGTGCCAGGCCCTCCTTTGGCTTCGCCGAGCGTGACCCATCCGTCCTTATCCGCCAGGTCTCCGTCCTTTAAAAGAATACCTTTTTGGCCGTTTTGGGATGTCAGTTGAGCCCAGCCGCGATTGAAGTCGACGACGTGGGAGGTCATGTCGAACTCGCCTCTTTTAATGAGGTGGACCTGGATTTGGAGCTTATCGAAATAGCCGATGCCGTAATAGGCCTCATCGAGGATGAAAAGATCCTTGAGGGCCGGGGAGGTATCCGTCCACTTGTCTTTGATCAGGAAGCCCCGGTATTCCTCATAGTTGGGAAATCCGTCTCCCACGCCCCAGCCGACTCCCAGCGGATAGAGATCGTTGTCCGCGTCGCCGGGCTCCCCGGAAACGGACCATTCCCGCTCCCAATCGTCGGCGATATGATTTTCATCTTCATCGAGGGGGATGGTGATAGCCGACTTTCCGTCCGGGGTCTTCGCTTCGTACCATTCGCCGTCGACGTTGACCTCGGCCTTCAATTTCCCCCAGGCTCCGTAATCCAGGGCTTCGACCGTCACCTTGGCCTCCCCGACCGTCTCCGAGCCCTCGATGACCAGGTTGTCCGGAGCGACC
>Ga0315275_10002562_pt1 | contig 16468 bp, 14 predicted proteins | sample YL17G03_0_MG_FD_205557 | JGI IMG/M metagenome (GOLD analysis project Ga0315275, IMG submission 205557) | Sediment microbial communities from Yellowstone Lake, YNP, Wyoming, USA - YL17G03_0 | ecosystem: Environmental > Aquatic > Freshwater > Lake > Sediment | place: USA: Wyoming | collected... | reverse complement strand
CCCTGCGGGTTTCGCACGAAATCCGACAGGATGTTGGTATCGAGCAGGTATTGCGGCGGCATGTTTACAGGCTCACGTCATCTAATGGCAGCAATGAGTCGTCCACATCGGGAAAGGTTTCATCCAGGGGTTTCATGCCAGCGAGCAAGGCAAGCAAGCCGCCTTTCCGCACGGGTTCCACAATCAGCCGGTCGCCATCCTGGCGGATAATCGCCTCGTCCCCCGCCAGTTCAAACTCCCGGGGAATCCTGAGAGCCTGGTTGCGGCCATTGCGAAAGAGCCGGACAACACGTCCTGATTGCATAGTGAATCCTCCCGAAAGGCCCAGGTCCAATCCAGCATATTTACTATGGTATATGCCGTAGCCTATGCCACAGTCTAACTCGACCACAGGTTTCCGTCAATGTGAATTGCCGCGGTATGATACGGCTCACGCACCACCTCCTTTGACATTCCAGGGTAAGCAAGGCATGACCGCCACCAACAGCGACAGTTTTTCCTCATTGCCGATCTCCGCTGCGCAGATCGCCAACCTGGAATCCCTGGGCTACCTCAAAATGACGCCCATTCAGGCCGGCAGCTTGCCCCTGGTGCTGGCTGGCAAGGACCTCATTGCCCGGGCCAAGACCGGCAGCGGCAAGACGGCGGCGTTTGGCATTGGGCTGCTGGAGCAGATCAACCCACGCTTCTTTGGCGTACAGGCCCTGGTGTTGTGTCCCACGCGCGAGTTGGCGGACCAGGTGGGCAAAGAACTGCGCCGGCTGGCCCAGGCGGTACCCAATATCAAGCTGGTGTCCCTGTGCGGCGGCAAGCCGTTTGGCCCGCAGAAAGGCTCGCTGGAACACGGTGCGCACATCGTGGTCGGCACGCCAGGACGCGTGCTGGACCACCTCGCCCAGAAGACCCTGGATCTGGGCGGTTTGAAAACCCTGGTGCTCGATGAGGCCGACCGCATGCTGGACATGGGTTTCCTGGATGCCGTCAGTGACATCGTGGCACAGACCCCGAAGACCCGCCAGACGGTGCTGTTTTCCGCCACCTACCCCGATGCAATCAGGAAAATCAGCCGCTCAATCCAGCGTAGCCCGGCGACTGTCACAGTGGAGGAGGAACATGAGCCGGGTGTCATCGAGCAGATGTTTTACGAGGTCAAAACACATGAGCGCAATAACACCCTGCTGGCCTTGTTCGAACATTACCAGCCCGAATCCGCGCTGGTGTTTTGCCACACCAAGAAGCAATGCGACGAGGTCGCCGAATTCCTGGATGCAAACCGTATCCAGTGTTTGGCCATTCATGGCGACCTGGAGCAACGCGAACGTGACCAGGTGCTGGTGCAGTTTGCCAACAACAGCTGCCCGGTGCTGGTGGCGACCGACGTGGCCGCACGGGGCCTGGATATCAAGTCACTGCAGGCGGTGATCAACTATGAATTACCGCGCGACCCGGAAATCTACGTGCACCGCATTGGGCGCACTGGCCGGGCAGGGGAGAAGGGCCTGGCCCTGAGCATTTTCACGCAGTCGGAATACCAGCGCGTACAAGCGATTGAGGGGTATCTGTCCAGGCCCTGTGCGTGTGATGTATATGCATCGCTGGACCGTGTGCCGGGCTATACCCTCAAGGCGCCCATGGTGACGATCCAGCTGGATGCCGGGCGCAAGCAGAAAATCCGCCCCGGCGACATCCTCGGCGCCCTGACCGGCGATGCCGGCCTGCCCGCAGCGCAGATTGGCAAGATCGCCATTTTTGATATGTGCAGCTATGTCGCCGTTGAACGTGCCGCACTGCGCCAGGCGCTTAACTACCTCGCTGCAGGGAAAGTCAAAGGGCGTGCGGTGCGGGCGCGCAAGATCAATGCCTGAACAATTGGCGACTTGTCCCCTCATGACCAACGGATTTCAATCCTGAATGAAGGCGGTCACGCTGGCCTGGTTCCGGCAGGACCTGCGTTTGCAGGATCATCCCATGCTGGTCGAAGCGGTGCGCCTTGGCCGGCCGCTGGTCCCGGTGTACATTCACGCACCCGCAGAAGCCGGCAACTGGCCGCCCGGCAGCGCATCGGCCTGGTGGCTGCATCATGCGCTGCACTCCTTGCAGATGGGGCTGGGGGCCATGGGTTTGCCGCTGGTCATTCGCCAGGGCCCCAGCCTTGCTGCCTTGCAGGCGATCGCAAGCGAATTAGGCCCAGCCGGGCTGACTGTTGCAACCGTGCTGTTCAGTCGCCTCTACGAACCCGCGGCAGCTGCTCGCGATGCGCTTGTCCGGCAAGCGCTGCAAGACCATGGCATCGAGGTAAAGATATTCAATGCCAGCCTGTTGATCGAACCAGAACAGGTGCGCAACCGGTCTGGAGCACCGTTCCGGGTGTTTACGCCGTTCTGGAAACACCTGCGCACCCTGCCGCTGGAGACGCCGGTTCACACCAGGGCATCCGCGCTGTTTGCGCCAGCAAAAGTGCCACGCAGTGAGTCGATTGATAGCCTGGGTTTACTGCCGCGAATTGACTGGGACAAGGCGTTTCCGCAGCACTGGGATCCCACACTGGCCGGCGCGGCCAATGCCCTGCACGCGTTTGTGAACCATGCGGTTGGCAGTTACCGCGAGCAACGCAATGTGCCGGGCGTCGAAGGTACTTCGCGGCTTTCGCCGTACCTGCACTGGGGCCAGCTAAGTCCCCGCCAGGTGTGGGCCGCAGTACACGCTGCCGGTGAACAGGATGGTGGCGGCGGGCAAACGTTTCTCAGCGAAGTGGCATGGCGGGAATTTGCCTATCACCTGTTGCAGCACTTCCCCGACTCCCCTGAACTGGCGATGAAACCGGCCTTCCGCACGTTTCCGTGGCAGCCGGATGAAGCACAGCTGCTGGCCTGGCAGCAGGGACAGACAGGCTATCCGCTGGTTGACGCCGGCATGCGCCAACTATGGCAAACGGGCTGGATGCACAACCGGGTGCGCATGGTGGTTGCCTCCTTCCTGGTCAAACACCAGTTGCAGCCCTGGCAGGAGGGTGCGCGCTGGTTCTGGGACACGCTGGTGGATGCGGACCTTGCCAGTAACACCATGGGCTGGCAGTGGGTGGCCGGTTGTGGCGCCGATGCCGCACCCTATTTTCGTATTTTCAACCCGGTCACCCAGGGTGAGAAGTTTGACCCGCAGGGAGATTACGTGCGCCGCTTCGTGCCGCAACTTGCGCGCATGCCAGCGCAGTTCATCCACCAGCCGTGGTTAGCTCCACAGGAGATGCTGGCGGCGGCCGGGGTAACATTGGGCAAGGACTATCCGCTGCCGGTCATCGACCATCGCATCGGGCGGGAACGGGCGCTGGCAGCGCTGGCAGAAAACAAACTACGGTCCCGCAACTGAAGGAGCTCCGATGCTTTTGCAAAACCTGAAATTGACGGCCTGCCTCGCTCTTGTACTGAGCACAGCCTTGCGTGAGCGGCTGCGGGACAAATGGCTTTACCCCGTCAGCGTGGTCCGTGCCCTGTTGGCCGAGCAAGGGCGGAATTCAGTTTGACCGGGCGCATTCCTGGTGCGCGTTTCGATGGTTCGACCGCAGAAGCAGGCCTGCGGGCAAAGCGTCTGTTGATTACAGCCGCCCTGGCGGCTGCTCCTCAAGCCAGGGATGCTTGGCAACTGTGGACAGCAGAATTCACACTCGATGCACTCGATGGCGAGGTATTTTGGATTCTACCCATGCTTTACAGCAACCTGCTGCATTGCGGAGTCGAGTATGCCGAGCGACCGCGATTGGCCGGGGTGTACAAGCAACTACGCTTGCGCAATGCCATTGCTCATCGGTGTCTGCAGGAAGTGCTGGAAAGCCTGCTCCAAAGGCAATGTGAGGTGTTGCCCGGAGCCATCACCTCCCTGGTGTTGTGCGGTGAGGAGGCCATTCCACTGGACCCGGTAGAATTGCTGGTGCCTGTGGATGCTCTCGAGCTGGCACATTCCGTTTTACAGTCCTGTGGATGGAAGCCAGCGCTGCCTTTGCCTCCACCACTGTTGTTGCCGTTCGTGTCGGCAGTCCGCTACCGCCACGCAAAGGCGGGTGACCTTGTTCTGTGCTGGCGGCCATATGGCCTGGATTGCCCGGTGGAATACGATGCTAGCCTGTGGCGGCGCTCGGGATGGGATAAAACTGGCACTTGTACCATCCGGCTGGCCGATCCCGTCGATCGCCTGCTGATGACGGTGCAGAAGGGTTATTTCCTGCACGTGTGCGTCATGCTGCACCGGACGTTTCCTGAAGTCACCGGGCCAGCCCTGGCGGACAGGGTCAAAGAGTTGGGCCTGGCGCCATTGTGGGCAGGCCTCACGGAGTCCTTGACCAAGGGAACGATGGCAGGGATTCCTGCCAGCCTGATCCAGGCTCAGTCGAGGCACATTGCGTTTTCTTCACCGCCTGATTCCAGGGTCTCGCTGTTCCAGTTGGCAAAGCGTCACTGGCAGCGGTATCGCCGTTGTCCTGCGTCATTGCGCCCGTCCGGTTTCATAGCCTACCTGTTGCACTACTACCGTTATGCCTGGCAGTGCAGGAGCTTCGGTGGCATCGTTTCCAAAGCCCTGAAGCAGGCGGGTAGCCGATTCATCGGGTCGGGCAGGAAGGTCCCTGGGTGCTGAACCTATCCGGCTCCATATTCGATGAGGTATATTTGATGCATTTCCGGGGAGGGAAACATAATGTATCCACGCTTGGCTTCGGCCGGCTTTCTCATAACGCTCGCCACCGCCGCAGAAGCGACGCCATCAAACAAGTGGCGGCTGCAGTTCAGCGTTGGTGCGAACTCGGACGGTGTCATCACCCTGAAGTTCCACCCCAAGGATGGTTTGCCAATCGTGACCGAAACGCCGATCAAGAACGGCACCGGGGAAAACGCGGTGGCCAGGGCCGTGGTCAAAAGCCTCAAGGCACAGTTGCCCAAGGACCAGTTTCACATCGAGCGTGATGACGGTGAGGACGTCCTGGTCAAGAATAAATGGGGTGCCTCCAATTTCGATTTCGGCATCGTTTCCAAAACCTGAAGGGTGTGCGCATCAACCCTGACCGTGAATAACAGGCCCAAAGGGCTATGGCTGATTGCCTTGGGCTATTCGCCAGCTGGGAGTATCCGCCATGACCGTTGACATCAGCACGACCCTGGGCGGAGTCAAACTGCGTTCACCGCTGATTCTTGGATCATTCGACACGCTGGTTGACGCGGATGTGCTGGCGCGTTGTTTCGAGATGTGCCCGAATTCTCTTGGTGCAGCGGTGACCAAATCGACCACCATCGATCCGCGCCAGGGTTACCCGGAACCTAAAGTGGCGCCGTTCGGCAGTGGCCTCCTGGTGGCTTCCGGGAACCCCAACCCGGGTATCGGCAGGATGTCATCCGAAGTGCGGAAATTCCGTGAACAGCACCGCGACGCAGTCCTGATTGGCAGTATCGTCAATGATGCCGATCACCCGGAACGGGACCTCGAAGAGGAATACGGATTCCTCGCCGTGGAGTATGCCAAGTCGGGTGTCAGCGGCGTCGAACTCAACCTGTCCTGTCCCCACCTCGATCCCCGTGACCGGGAACACACCATCGTTCCCGCGCAAGACCCCCAGACGGTGCACCGGCTGGTCAGCACGGTCAGGTCCGTGCTGTCCACGGCGGGTTACCCGACGTGCCTGGTGATCCCAAAGCTGACCGGGTGGAACTGCAATCTGGCTGAGGTTGCTCTTTCGTCCCAGAACGCCGGTGCCGATGCCGTCACCGTGTCCAACCTGTTTCCGGGTACCGGTTATCGCACAGGTCTCGGAGAAGCCCAGACGAGCGCCGGGAAAATTGGCGACCCTCTCGTCGCTCACGGCAAGGGGGGATATACCGGAAAGGCCATGCACTCGGCGGTGCTGCTGATGATCGAGAGCCTGCGCAAACACATCCGCATTCCCATCATCGGAACGGGGGGTTGTGCCACGGACCTGGATTCCCTGGTGCAGACGTTCATGGCTGGGGCGACGGCGGTGGCGGCAGTGACGCCGTTTTACTTCAGGAGTAAGAGCGGTCTGGACGTTGTTGAAAAAGCGAACGAACTCATCGATCGTCTGGTGCGCTATCTCGAGGACCACAGCCTGGACAGCCCCGCGGAGTTGTATCAAATCGCTGTGGCGCGCAGCCTGCCTGGGTGAGCGGTGATGGATTCATGACGCGTAACCCTTCCGGTCTGACCGACCGCCGCCAGAAGTACAACGTTGTCATCGTCGGTTACGGTCACGCCGGGCGCATTCACAGGAAGGCCTACGGCAGCCTGGGGAATCTGTGTTCGGTGGCCGCAGTCGTGGACCCCGACCTGGGCAAGCATGTGGAGATCAGCGCAACCCTGCCCGGCGTGAAAATCTATCGTGAGCTGGCCGAAGCATTGAGTCATGTGTGCGGTGAAGTGATCGTCGATTTTTGCGTGCCGGCGAAGGTCCACCTCGAGCTGGTTGAAACGGCCCTCAGGCTTGGCGTGACCAGGTTCCTGATCGAAAAGCCGCTGGCCTGGGACGTGGCCAGTTCCGAGAAACTGGTGATGACGCTGCAGGGCTCCGAGGTCGTGTACCTCGATACCTACGCGGCCTCAAGCGGAGTGCAGCAGTTGCTTGAGAAAATCGCCGGGCAGGATTCTGTCGCCGAGCACGTAAGCGTTGTATTCCACAAGAACCGCATCTCCGACTCCCGCCTGAATCGGGGATTCGCGCAGGACGCCGTCCCCAGCGCCTGGATGATCGAAGGTCCGCACATGCTTTCGATCGCCATGCAGATCGCAGGCCAGATCGCGCGCGTGTTAAGTGCCAGCACGTTTGACATGGAAATTGGGACAAACCGGCTGTTGCCGGAGCACGGCGGGGGTCGCGCCCTGCTGGAGCATGAGAACGGCGCTGTCACTCATCTCGACCTGGACCTGTGCTCTGATCGCAATGTGCGCAGAATCGAAGTGACGCTGCGAAACGGTGTCCGGATGGTGGTCGAGTTACCCCCAAGCAAGGCAGAGAGGCATTACTCAGTGCTGGATGTGGCGTATCCCGGAGGTGGGCACGAAGTGCACCACTACGAGGACCGGCCGATGGAGAACTGCGTGCGGAACGCCATCAGTCACCTTGCGGGGGAACAGGTCACGGTCGGCAGCATGGCCGATGGCCTGGCCATTTGCGCTATAGTAGAGAGAATGATGGAACGGACGAAATTCTGGCAGAGCGTGCCGAAACAGTGGAAGCATTTCGGTCCGCCTTTGCGCCCTGGCCCGGAAGACATACGGGTGATGCAAGAGCAGGCCGCAGCCTGGGTAGAGCAGTCATCGGCGGGCCGTTGTGATGTGTTGTTGTGCGGCGTCACCCCGGAAATTGCCAGCATGCATTGGCCGGCCGGGACGAGGTTGTGGGCGGTGGAAAAATCGCTGGCCATGATCCGGGAGGTGTGGCCCGCGAATGCATCACCGGCGAAACAGGCAGTGCAGGGCGAATGGACCTGCTTGCCCTTCGCGGCTGACAGCTTCGATATTGTCATCGGCGATGGTTGCCTGACTTCGTTGAAATATCCGCAACAACAAGTGCACTTCCTCGAGGCGGTGCGCGCCGTACTCAGAAGCAACGGCGTCATGATCACTCGGTACTTCGTGCAACCCGATCACCCAGAGCGGCCGGAGATGGTATTTGCCGATCTCCAGGAAGGGAGAATCGGCAGTTTCCATGCGTTCAAGTGGCGGCTCGCGATGTCGTTGCAGGAATCCGCCAGCGAAGGCGTGCGGGTCGACGACATTTGGCAGAAATGGAGCGCTGCGAAGGTCACGACGGCGTGGCCCAGCGAGGCTGTGGATACCATCGAGACCTACCGCGGCAGTGACCATCGCCTGACCTTTACGACCCTGGGGGAGATTCGCGACCTGCATGCTGATTTGTTCGAGGAAAAGTCGTGCATCGTCTGCGGGTATGAACTCGCAGAGCGATGCCCAATAATGGTGTACTCTCCACGCAAACTTCAACAACGAGACGAGGTGGCACACTAGATGGCGATATTGTTTGTCAGTGGCGTCAATGACCTTTCATCGATCGGCGTGACGTTGGATGAGCGGAACCAACCCGCCTACCTGTACGACGGCAACTGTTACATCCATGGCCGCTTACCGCTGAAAAAAGGCATCGATGCATACCTGACCCTGTTCGGCGTGGGAGTGCAGCAGCGGGGATTCACCTTCTCTGAGACCCCATCCCTGATCGTCAACCAGATTGCCGACGCGGACACCCACCACGGTTCCCTGAGCCGGTGCATCGAACTTTGCTCCCAGGTGAACTCACCGGTCATCAACCGGCCGGAACACATCCTGCAGACCGCCCGTGACCGCGTGTCGGAATCCCTGCAAGGCATATCCGGGGTCACCATGCCCAGGACGGTGCGCTTCAAGCCGCTGTCCCCCGAGGACGTTTTTGTGCGGGCCGAAGCAGAGAAATTTGGTTGGCCATTCATCGTGCGCCTGGCCGGGCTGCATGGCGGCAAGAGCATGATTCGTGTCAGCGGGCCAGAGGACTATTCCTCGCTCCATGTTTTTCCGTTCGATGGCCGGGACTTTTACCTCACCGAATACGTGGATTGCAGGAACACCGAGGGTTTCTACCCGCGGCAACGCCTCATCGTCATCGACGGCAGGGCGGTCTTGCGCGGCGCGCTTTATGACGAAAGCTGGAAAGTCCACGGCGCCAGCCGCTCGTTCATGCTGGCGCGCGAAACCTGGGAAGCGGACCGTGAGCGCAACCACTGGTTCGAGAGCCAGGTCATTCCCAAGCTCGACGAAGTCATCGCGGAAATCACCCGGCGGCTGAAACTCGAGCTGTACGGTATCGACTGCAGCCTTGGCCCTGATGGAAGCATGCTCATTTTCGAAGCGAATGCCGCCATGAACATCCTCACCAATGACCACCCGCAGATGAACGAACGGATGGACTTGATCAAGGGCCACATCCTGGCCATGCTGGCGAACCACTCGGGGGAGCGGGTGAGCTGAGTTGAAGGAGTCAGAACCCTTAATTTCCCGCTATTCCTGGGAGCCTCGTTGCATTTCAACCGTCGTATGGGCGATTCCCAGACTCGGGGGGATCAGGGAATGGCCATGGTCAGAACGAAACCCATCATGGCTGAGTATAAGTAAAACAAACGCTATATGGACAGAATTCCTCCGATATCGAACAGCGCCTTACATCAGTGTTTGAGCGGGTTGGCCGCCCCATCTCACCCGGAAGTGATCGAGTATCTTGCGGATCACTTCCGGGTCTTCGATACGGGCGATGATCTTGAGCTCACTACCGCAATCGCTGCAGGTTGCGATGTCGATATCAAATACTCGCATCGGACTCGCAGAAAGCCATGCTCAAGCCGGCCGCACTTCATGTACTCATAAAATTTCCGGCAGATGAAAGTGGGCAGATGTCTGCCATGACTGGCCAACTCAGCCTGGAACCCGGGCCAGTATTCCTGGACGACCTGGTAGAGTAAGGCCGTCTCGGGACGGTGGAGTAGGTATCTTGCGGTAGATTTTGGCAGTGCCTGAGCTGAGGATCTGATCGACCCGGGTGACTGCCATTGCGAGTGAGCTTCGTTCAAATCATTTACAAAGCCCTGAAGCAGGCGGGTAGCCGTTTCACCGGGCCGGGCAAGAAGGTGCCTGGATACTGAACCTATCCGGTTCCATCTTCGATGAGGTATATTTGATGCACTTCTGGGGAGGACAGCATAATGCACGCACGCTTGGGTTTGCTCGGTTTACTGGCGGTCACGTCGCTAGCTGCGCTGGTGGCCTGTTCAACGAATATCCTGAAAGGACCAGAGCCTGTTTGTGGGTCGCCGATTGACCGCAGCGCGGTGCTGGTGCTCGACATGACGGGCTACGAACAGCAGCAGGACAAAATTACCAAGGCCGTGCAGGAAAAGGTTGGCGCATACAAAGTGATGACAGACGGTGCGGTGTGGATTCCCAAAAGGGTCGTGTCAGGCAAGAGCAAGAGCCAGGCCAGCATCGTAAATGTCCAGTCCATCGCGGCCGACTGGGGCTGCAACCTGCTGATACTGCTGGACTCGAAAATGGGCCAGACGGAGCGGAAAAGGCAGGCGCGGAATGAAGACGTAATCTGGCTGGTTCAGGCCGGAATGCGCGGGGCCCCGTAGTTAAGCAGTATCAAGCCCAGTGCGAACAGGCTGAAAACAGCGCCGCTGGCAAAAGTGAACGACGCACCCAACTGATCCCACAGCAGGCCGGCAAGGCCGCTGGCGATGAGCAATGCAATACCACTGAGCAAATTAAAAAAACCAAATGCAGTGCCGCGCAGATCGGCGGGGGCGGTAGCGGCAACCATCGCCGCCAACAGCCCCTGGGTCATGGCCATGTGCAAGCCCCACAAGAGGATACCCACCCACACCCAGGGCCACTGGTTGCTAACGGCCAGCAGGCCATCCGCCGCAATCAACACCACCAGCCCCCAGGTCAACAGCCTGGAATGGCTCATGCGGTCTGACAATTTGCCGAACGGGTAGGCGCCGGCAGCGTACATCACGTTCATTACGATCAGCACCAGCGGTGCATAGGCAACGGCCATGCCGCCCTGCAGGGCGCGCAACACCAGAAAGGCTTCACTGAATCGCGCCAGGGTAAACACAGCGCCGATCACTACCACCCGCCAGTAGGCCGCGCTGAGGCGTTTGAGGTTGTGTTTGCTGATGGGGTTGGTGCGCACTGTGCCGGCCTGACGCTGCGGTTCTTGCACGCCAAAAAACAGCAAGGTCACAGCCAGGACGGCCGGGATGATGGCCACCCAGAATACTGCGCGGAAATCATTGGCCCACAGCAGCATCAGGGCTATGCCCAGCAGCGGGCCAAGAAATGCACCCACGGTATCGAGGGCCTGGCGCAGACCGAATGCAGCGCCCCTCAGTTCCTCCGGAGCGAGGTCTGCAACCAGCGCATCGCGCGGGGCACCGCGGATGCCTTTGCCGATACGGTCCAGGATGCGTGCCGTGAGTATGAAACCGGCAGATGTTGCCAGCGCGAACAAAGGCTTGGAAATGGCACCCAGTCCATAGCCCAGGATGGCCAGCGGCTTGCGCTTGTTCCAGTGGTCGCTCAATACGCCGGAGAAAATCTTCACGATCAGCGCAGTCGCTTCGGCACCGCCCTCGATCAGCCCAATCGCCCAAACACTGGTGCCCAGTACCGTGACCATGAACACCGGCAGCAGGCTGTGAATCATCTCCGAGGAAACGTCCATGAGCAGGCTGACAAAGCCCAGCGCCCAGATGCTCGCGGGGATGCGGCCTAAGGTGCCTGCGACCTTGTTCATGCCGGATCGCCCTGCAATCCATCCAGGTTAATGATCCCGGCAAATCCACACATGGTTCCAGCCCTGTCGCGCTTTGATCGTCTTTAGTGTACACGCGGATCCTTGATAACCCGTGGCCTTCGTCGAGATAGTTACCAAGATGTCCGAAATACGTTGACCGCCGGCCTTCACGTCTGCTAGTGTCCCCGCTACCGTCGGCTGGGATATTCCTGCAGCGGGCGCATCTTTGCGGACTCCGTCATCTCCCGCAGGAATCCATGACCACGCGTGACACACCCATACTACTGTCCTTTGGAGTTCGCCAAAATGAATGTCTGGAAAAGCTGCATCTTTTGTGCCCTGTTCGGTTTGTTCGGAGCCTCGCCAGTTTTGGCTGAATCCATCGTTGGCGCATGGACAATTTCAGCCGAGACCCAGGCCCATGGCTCCTTCGTCCTCGTCTTTCTGGCCAACGGCTACTATTTCGTGATCGGGAATGCCAAGGAAACGGACGCGCCAGAGGGTGTTGACGGCTTCGAGCGTGGTACCTATACCTGGGATCAAGCGACCGGCGCAGCCACCTTCACCACGCTGCTGGACACCGACGGTGAGAACGGCCTGTCAGACGTGAATGGAGCTGCAGGCGTGACCATCGTTGTCGCAGGCAACAGCGCCACCGCAACGTTTCCGGGTGCGGGGACGTTAGTTTTGAACCGCGTGACCGGCTCCAGCCCGCTGGTGGGCGCCTGGCTCCTTGGCGATGCGACTGTCGCAGACCATTCGTGGCTTATCGTCTTTCTCCCGAACGGCGTTTATTTCATGGCCGTGGACGCACCACCCGGTGACCCGAGTGGCCCGGATGGCATGGAACACGGCACCTATGCATGGGACCCGGTCACCGGGGCTATTACCTCAAGCAGAACTCCGGCGCCCTACGTTGATACCAATGGTAGCTGGGGACTTTCAGACCCAAATGCCCCCCTTATATTGCACGTGTCTGCTGATGGCCAGAGTCTCACCGTTATCGAAGGTCCAGACCAATACGCGGCTTCGCGCATTGGCGCAGCGAACAGCCAGGTTTTTCAGATCAACGCGGGCCTTAACGACACCTGGAAGAATCCAGCAACGCCCAGGCAGGGCTTCTTCATCACCGTCTTTGCAGACAGGCCGGAGCCGCTCATGTTCCTGGCCTGGTTTACCTATGATGCGGAACGGCCAGCGGCGGACGTCACCGCCATACTCGGCGACCCCGGTCATCGCTGGCTGACGGCCCTGGGTGCTTATTCCGATGACAGCGCCGCGCTGGATATCGAGCTGACCAAGGGGGGTATTTTTGATTCAGGCGTCCCCTTCCCTGACCAAACGGCCGGTTATGGCACCATCACGGTGAAGTTCACCAGTTGCACCGCCGGTGAAATCACCTACGACATTCCATCCGTGCCCCTCTCGGGCACAGTGCCCATAACACGCGCTGCCAACGACAATGTGGCGCTGTGCGAAACCCTTGCGGCGCAGGCGGCACAGCAAACGCGCTAGCAACACTGCGACATTGGTGCATACCTTGATATGTCCTCCGACCTGACAAAGCATTTGAATGCCCCGCTGACTTTGCCTTGCGGCTTGATCCTCAAGAATCGCCTGGTCAAGGCAGCGATGACGGAAGGGCTTGCCGGGCCTGACGGCTTACCCAATGAACAGCTGGTGCGGCTCTATCGCACCTGGGCACAAAGCGGTGTGGCCGTTTTGATTACCGGCAATGTAATGGTTGATGGCACGCACCTGGAGCGTCCGGGTAATGTCATCCTTGATCAGGAACTGAACCCGGCCGGACTGGCAGCATTCACAGCCTGGGCCAATGCCGGCAGCGCCAATGGCTGCCAGATGTGGATGCAGATTTCACATCCGGGCCGCCAGACGCAGAAGCGGGTGAACCCGGCGCCCAAGTCTGCCTCCGATATCGGGCTGAACCTGCCCGGGGGACGGTTTGCCAGGCCACAACCCCTCAACACCGGTGAGATCGGGTTGCTGATCCAGCGCTATGCCGCAGCAGCTCGACAGGCCAAGGCCTGTGGTTTTTCCGGCGTGCAGATTCATGCCGCCCATGGCTACCTGATTTCACAGTTTCTCAGTCCCAGGTCCAATCGCCGCACAGATGAATGGGGTGGCAGCCTGGACAACCGGGCGCGGTTGCTGCGCAGCATAGTCGCTGCTGTGCGCGCGCAAACCGGCAATGATTTTGCTGTATCCGTGAAACTGAACAGTTCGGATTTTCAACAGGGCGGCTTCGGCGCGGACGATGCGCGGCAGGTGGTGCGCTGGCTGGAAGATGATGGCGTGGACCTGATCGAGCTTTCCGGTGGCACCTACGAGCAACCCCGAATGCTCGAGTTTGACGGTATCGACCCGCGGGAAGACATCCGCTTGCGTGCCAGCACGCGCGCACGCGAAGCCTTTTTCCAGGGATTTGCGGCAGAGCTCAAGGAAGAAGTCAGCGCGCCGCTGATGGTCACCGGCGGATTTAGATCGGCCGCAGGTATGGCTGAGGCCATTGCCGTGGACGGCATCAGCGCCATTGGCATTGGGCGGCCTTTGTGTGGCGATCCCTTGTGTACCCAAAAACTGTTACACAGCGGAGAAGACCTGCCACGATTTGAACAAACCCTGGGCAATCCGCGCGGCTTCTTCGGCAGCAACAGCCCGGTTACACTCATCAAGATGATGGCCAGTTTCGCGGTGATGGCCTGGTATTACGACCAGATCGTGCTGTTGGGAAACGGCCAGAAGAATGACCCTCACCCAAACCCGCTCCAGCGACTGCTGGCGCTGGAACGCCGCGAAGTCAAATGGATCAAGGCGCGCAAAGCCTGGCTGGCACGGGCTTCCTGAAACTTTTTGAGCCACAACCGCTGCATGGTTGATGTGGGGCGTTGCAGTGTGGCGTTGATGTGTCGCGTTCGGCTCCGCTATGATGGCCGCTCGCTTGAATTTCCGCCGCACGTCAACCAGCTCAAGGGCACCACCATGAAATCAAAAATCATTATCTCCCTCGTTGCCGTTTTGCTACTGCTCACGGCCTGCCAGCAGTCGGCAGTTACGGAACCCGCAGACATTGTGTTAACCAACGGTTATGTCTATACCGTTGACGCGACGCGCAGCGTTGCTCAGGCCGTTGCGATCAAGGGCAACAAAATTGTTTTCGTTGGGACCAACGAAGCTGCAGCGGCATATATCGGCGAGAGCACCGAGGTGCGGGACCTCGGCGGTGCAATGGTCATGCCGGGAATTCATGACATGCATATTCATGCCCTTGGAATCGTGGAGCCTGACCAGTGTGACCTCAAGTCCCAATCCTATTCACTGGAACAGCTGGTCCCGGTGTTGCAGGAGTGCATTACCCACTATGAAATTGCGCCGGGAGACTGGCTGGTAGTGCTGCAATGGGCATTTTCCCAGGGCAATGAACCCAGTGAAAACCTGCCCAATATCCGCGCCGCCCTGGATGCCGTGTCCACGGATCACCCGATTGTCCTGCTGGGCGACGATGGTCATCACGGCGCGGCCAACAGTGCTGCGCTGGCATTGGCTAAAAATAAGGATGGCGCAGTGGTGGGGCTCAATGCCGCGACCCTGCTAGCTGATTTCAAGGAATACCGGCCGATGCTGGGGCTGGATGAAAACGGCGAACCCACCGGCGGAATCAATGAGGAAGCACGAAACCTGCTGCGCCCCGATATGCTCGGGGACATGCTGGGCACGGGCGCCAAGGCAGAGAATGTCATGCCGGGAGTGGCCGCCAAACTGGCAGAAAGCGGTATCACTTCGATTCAGGATGCCTGGGTTGCGCCTGAAACTCTCGCCATGTACGGGTGGCTGGAACAAAGTGGCAAGATGACCTTCCGCTTGCGCGCCGCGCTGGCCGAACCTGAATCCGCCAACATCGACGACATTGACGCGCACCTGGAAAAGCTGAAAGCGCTGCGCACCCAATATGAGAACTCGCCATTGATCCAGGCCGACGCCGTCAAACTGTTTGCCGATGGTGTACTCGAGGGCAATCCGCTGACTTCGCCTCCCACCCTGCCGGTTGCCGCCGTTCTTAACGGTTACAAACAACCCATCTTCAGTGGCAGCATCCAAGACGGCACGTTCAATATCGCTGGCTACGTGGACCAGGGCCAGGAGTTATGCCAGGACGTGCAGGCCAACCCACAGGCTTATGAAGCTACGGAAATCATCAAAAAGTTCGCAGCGGAGCATGGGTTTTTCCCGCAGCAGTGCATACCGCAAGCAGGCAACCTGGCGCGTCCGGAAGACTATCTTCGTGCCTATATTGATAAAGCGACGGCAGCTGGTTTTAACGTTCATGTTCATGCCCTTGCAGACAAGGCCGTGCGCATCGTGGTTGATGAATTTGCCAAGATGAAAGACCTTGCAGACCGGTCCGGCCTCACCCAAAGTCTGGCGCATGTGCAGTTGGTCCATCCGGATGACCAGAAACGCATCGGTGAACTCGGGATTTACTCCGCCTTCACGTTTGTGTGGACGGCTTCCGGCCCGGAATACGAAATGATGGTGGCGCCCTTCATTGACCAGTTGGATGGCGTGGCCGACCTGTACAACCCCGATCATTACTACATGAAGAATGTATATCCGGCCAAGAGCATGCAGGATTTTGGCGGAATCATTGTCCACGGCAGCGATGCGCCCGTAGGCAGTCGCGATCCCATGCCGCTGGAAAGCCTGGAGCAAGCGATTACCCGCGGCAATAATGGTGTCGTATTGAATCCAAAGGAAGCCATTGATATTCACTCCGCCATCGCGGCATTCACGATCAATGGTGCAAGACTGATGGGACACCAGGACCGGCTTGGCAGCATCGAGGCAGGAAAAATTGCCGATATCATCGTGCTCGACCAGAACCTTGTTGAGCTGGCCGACAGCGGGCATCCTGAAAAGATCGGTGAAACCAAGGTAAAAACGACGATCTTCGACGGCAAGGTTGTCTTTGAGCGACCGAATTAGGGCCTGCAAACACTGTGCGGATGCCCAGCGTCAACAGGCCTTCGTCTAACGGGGTGTGCTGAGCGTATAGCCTGCGGGCAGGCGATTGTTGTAGAACAGCTCCGCTGAGAGGTTCCCGCTGCGGACGGC
>Ga0315275_10002558_pt1 | contig 16479 bp, 13 predicted proteins | sample YL17G03_0_MG_FD_205557 | JGI IMG/M metagenome (GOLD analysis project Ga0315275, IMG submission 205557) | Sediment microbial communities from Yellowstone Lake, YNP, Wyoming, USA - YL17G03_0 | ecosystem: Environmental > Aquatic > Freshwater > Lake > Sediment | place: USA: Wyoming | collected... | reverse complement strand
CCCACGACGATGCTTCGACCGACAACGACCACGTGTCTGCCCGAGGTCTCGATGTTGTAGCGAAGAAAAAGCTCGCGTATACCCAAAGGGGTACACGGTACAAAACGCGGTTTGCCCGCGGCGAGGAGCCCCGCGTTTTCCGGATGAAAGCCGTCGACATCCTTCTCGGGGCGTATCGCGGCGATCGCACGATCCTGATCGATGTGATCGGGGACCGGAAGCTGCAGCAGAATCCCGTTGACGCCGGGGTCATCTCCCAAGCGGCGCAGCGTGTCCAGAAGGTCCTTTTCGCTCACGTCTCCTGGCAGATGAAGGTGACGCGACAGGATCCCGCAGTACTCGGACATCCGTACCTTCGATTTTACATAGACGCTCGATGCCGGATCATCCCCCACCTGGACGAGAGTGATCGACGGGTGTTCGCCACCGGGGAGCTTTTGCACCTGGGTCTTGACCTCGTCCTGAACTTCAGCGGCGATCTTCTTGCCGTCTAGTATCTCCACTCAGTCTTCCACCTTGACTTGCAGATGTTCGATCGATCGCGTGCGCCCCGAGGCCTCGTCGACATCCGCCACGATGATGTCGCAACGCAGATCCGTCCCCGCAATCTCGAACCGGGCGGGGCGCATGTCGAGAAACCTCTGTATCACGATGGCCTTGGTTACGCCGAGGACCGAATCGTACGAACCGGTCATCCCGACGTCGGTCACGTAGCCGGTTCCGTTTGGAAGGATCGTCGCGTCTCGTGTGGGAATGTGGGTGTGGGTGCCGAGGACGAGCGACACGCGCCCGTCGAGGTACCACCCCATCGCGACCTTCTCGCTCGTCGCCTCGGCGTGTATGTCGACGATCTTCACCGGGCATCCGTCACCGATTTGCTGGAGACACCGGTCGGCGGTGCGAAATGGGCACTCGATCGGGGGCATGAACACGCGTCCCTGGATGTTGAATATCGCGACAGGTGTGTCGTTGACTCGGATCACGCGAAATCCCCGGCCCGGGGGGTTTCCCGGGTAGTTGGCGGGACGAACGATGTTGGACCGTTCGTCGAGAAGCACGACCCCTTCCCTCTTGTCCCAGATGTGGTTGCCGCTGGTGTAGAAATCGATCCCGGCGCGGTCCAGCTCGGAGAGCGCTTTGTCGGACACACCGAACCCGCCCGCTGCGTTCTCCACGTTGGCCACGACAAGATCGATCCCGTGCTGCTCCTTGACCTTGGGCAGAGCAACGGCGGCGGCGCGCCTCCCCGAGCGGCCCACCACATCACCGAAAAACGCAATCTTCACCGCGACTCCTCACATGAAAAAGATGTGCCGCCACCGGCTAACGCGCGTACTCGACGGCCCTCGTTTCGCGGATCACGACCACTTTGATCTGACCCGGATACTCGAGCTCTTTTTCGAGCTTTCGCGAAATATCGAACGCGAGCTTCGAAGCCTGGGCATCGTCCACCTGGTCGTGGCTGACCATGATACGAATTTCGCGACCCGCCTGGATAGCAAAAGCTTTCTCCACCCCGTCGAAGCTGGCTGCGATCTGCTCGAGTTTCTCGAGGCGCTTGATGTACGCCTCCAGCGTCTCGCGACGGGCGCCCGGGCGGGCGCCGCTGATCGCGTCGGCCGCCTCGACGATCGCGGTGTACATCGACGTCGCTTCGACGTCCTGGTGGTGACCTGCGATGGCGTTGACGATGACATCGCTCTCCCCGTAGCGTTTGGCAAGCTCGGCGCCAATCTGGCTGTGCGAACCGTCCGCCTCGTGTGATGCCGCCTTGCCTATGTCGTGGAGGAGTCCCGCCCGCCGGGCGATTTGCTGGTCCAGCTTGAGCTCCGCTGCGATCATGCCCGAGACGTACGCCACTTCCATCGAGTGCTTGAGGCAGTTCTGCCCGTAGCTCGTGCGGTACCGGAGCTTGCCCACGAGCTTGATGAGCTCGGGGTGAACCCCGTGGGTGTTCAGCTCCATACAGGCCTCTTCGCCGTGCTCCTGGATTTTTTTGTCCATTTCTTCAGTCGTCTTGGTAACGACTTCTTCGATCCGCCCCGGGTGGATCCTTCCGTCTTCAACGAGCCTCTGGAGAGAAAGCCGCCCGATTTCCCTCCGGATCGGGTCGAACGACGACAGGGTCACGGCTTCGGGCGTGTCATCGATCACGACATCGACGCCGGTGGCCTTCTCGAATGCGCGGATGTTCCGTCCCTCTTTGCCGATGATCCGCCCCTTCATCTCATCCGACGGGAGATCGACGACCGAGACGGTGGTCTCGACGCTCTGGCCGGCGGCGTATCTTTGGATGGCGAGCGCAATGATCTTCTGGCTCTCGCGCTCCGCGGTTCGCTCCGCCTCCTCGCGGATTTCCCTGACGCGGCGCGCCGCCTCGAGCCTTGCCTCGCTCTCGAGGTTTCTGAGGAGCGTTTCTTTTGCCTCATCCTTGCTCATCCCCGCGATGCGCTCCAGCCGCACGTTTTGTTCGGCGATGAGCCGGTTTGTCTCCGTGAGTTTCTGGTCGAGGTGCTGCTGTTTGCGATCCAGCGTCCGTTCCCTCTCCTCGACCACGCTTTCGTTCTTCGCCAGGAGGTCCACTTTGCGCGCAAGGTTGCTCTCTTTGTTCATGAGCGAAAGCTCCCGCTCCTTGAGGTTCTCCCTCGTGTCGCGGGTCTTTTCCTCGAACTCGAGCTTCATCCTTAGGTGCTGTTCCTTGACGTAGATCTCCGCTTCCTTTTTCATATTCTCGACGCTTCTCTGGGCATCGGCGATCATGGATTCCGCCAGTCGTTTGGCGCTCGAGACGCTCTCGGCCGCTGCGCGGCGGCCCATCACGGCTCCGACGAAAAACCCAACGACGGCGGCCCCGAGACCAGCTACAAGAGCGATCCAGATTGCATTCATCGCGGTTCCCCCTATCCAATTGACGAGGAAGGCGGCCTGCGGTTCACATCGTTTCGTGTATCGGAAAAAGGAGAAGTCCGGAGAGATGGAGGGAAAAGAAAATTCCCCACGCTATGTCGTGTGTAAGGGAATTGTTGAACCCGTAGGTTCAAGTGGAAACCCTCATGACCAGCTTTGCCTTCCCGCACTCAGCGGGCCTGACATCCCCGACCAGATTTGGATCTCCGAGGTTATGAGTGTTGGCTCAATAACTACCTTTCCATCACGAGCATGGTAGGGAATTTTCTTTAGAATATCACAACGCGACCAACGTTTCAAGTCTTTTTCCGCGTCGCGTTGAGAAAGGGTGTTACCTCTCCGCAAGAAGACACTGATCGAGCTGCGCAATCAACGCGTCCGTGCGCTGCTCGACGGACAAAAGCTTCTCCGAACTACGTTTGGATTCCTGGAACAGCTCATCGGCAATGTTGAGAGCCGTCAGGACAGCCAGACGTTCTTGAGAAAGCGACGAGGAGGCCTGCGACAGCTCCCTCATCCTCTCGTCGACGTAGCCGGCGACCCTTTGCACGTAGCTTTTGTCCTCGAATCCTCTGATCTTGTATTCTTGCCCAAATATCTGCACAGTAGTGACGCTCACATCCGTCATCATTTCGTCTCCGTTCGCGTCGCTCATCTCGTAAGCATCCTCATTTGGACTCAGGATCGTCTTCCTGCCGGAGAGCCCCTCAGCCAACACCGAACCTACGGCCAAAAGCCTCCCTCTCGTTATATCTGAAGTTCTCCGAACTTCTCGAGCATTCTATCGATTCTTCGTATGATTTCTTCTCTACCGCCGCCCCCGTCCTCTTCCTGTGCCGCTTTGAGCTCGTCGATCTCTCTCGAGAGAGCAATGTTGCGGTGCTGGAGTGTTTCGACTCGCTCCTGGAGGACGGCGTTATTCCTCTGCAGCAACTCACAGCGCGTGCGGAGCTCCGTGAGCACCCCCGCCGCTTCGTCCACCTTCGCTTCGAGGCGTTCGAGTTTCTCCAAACTCTGAACTTTCACATCGACCATTTAGCTTCTGAGCTCGATCCCGAGCTCGCTGTTGAGTTTCGACACGACCTTGTCGATGGTCTCTTCAATCTCTTCGTCTCTAAGCGTTCTATCCGGGGCCCTGAAACTCAGGCGTACGCCGTACGCCGTATGACCCTTAGCAATTTTCTCGCCCCGGTACACGTCGAAGACTACGAGGGATTCTAACAACGCACCCGAGTGTTTGACCAGAGCTTTCTCGATCTCACGGTACTCGACGCCGGGCGCCGTCACAAGAGAGAGATCGCGCCGCGACACCGGATACTCGGGCAACGGCTTGGGTTTTCCCAGCCGCGTCTTCAACTCATAAAATCTTACCACATCGACGCTTGCCAACCAGACCGGCTGGTCGAAACCGTATCGCTCCGCGACCCCGTCCGTCACCACCCCACCTTCAACCAACATCCCCTCCTTGGTCGAGTAGGTGAACCGGCCGGTCGCTGCGTGGAAATCATACCAGACACCCGGGCCCAAATCAACCCTGAAGGTTCGGAACATCGCTTCCAATTCTCCTTTGATTTCGAAGAGATTCAGCAATGACTTAGAGCTGATCCAAAAGTCGGTGCCTTCGGGCTGGCTCACGGCCATGGTGAGGGTCGTCCGTTCATCGGGAAGCTGTGTCGGACCCTCGGGCGCGAGGAACACCCGGCCGACCTGGTAGAATCTGATCCGCTTCGTCCCATGGTCCATATTCCGCCGGATGATATCCAGCATGCCTGGAACGAGGCTCGTCCGGAGATACCTGTGGTTGACATTGAGCGGGTTGCGGATCGTGATCGGTCTCGAGCGCGGGTCATCGGCGCTCCACCCGAAATCATCGAGTTCGCGGCCGTCGGTAAACGCGCTCGCCACGATCTCGTTGAAACCCCGCGCCGCGAGATAGTCCGAAACGCTCTCGACGAACTGATCGAAGTCGTCCCCGTGCGCAAACGTCGTACACCGAAACCCCCACCCCGTCCCGATCCGGTCGTAGCCATAGAGACGTCCGACTTCCTCGATAAGATCGATCTCCTCGACGATATCGACGCGATGCGACGGAACACGCACAGTGACGGTCTCGTCCGTCCTCTCGCCAACCTCGAAACCGAGTCGTTCGAGAAAGCCGGCGATGTCCTCGGTGGACACCGGCGAGCCGAGGATCCGCCGCGTGTTCGACTCACGGATCGTGAGCGACTTCGCCTCGAAGGGAAGGCGGTAGTTGTCGACGACAGGGCCCGCTTCCCCACCCGCGATCTCGCAGATCAGTTGGGCGGCGCGCTCGGCGGCCGCGCGACAGCGTTCCCTGTCGACGCCGCGTTCGAAACGGTACGAGGCTTCCGTCGACACGCCGAGGGCCTTGCGGCTCTTGCGCACAACGATCGGGTGGAAGTTGGCGCTTTCGATGAGGATCTCAGCGGTGTCCGGGTGCACGGCGGTGTGTTCACCGCCGATGACTCCGGCCAAAGCCACCGCCTGTTTGTCATCCGCGATGACGAGGGCTGTACGATCGAGTTCGTACGTCCTGCCGTCGAGAGCGAGGAGCTTCTCCCCCGGTTTCGCCCGGCGGACCTTGATCACACCACCCCCGATCCGGCGGAAATCGAATGCATGGAGGGGCTGACCCATCTCCATCATCACATAGTTCGATACGTCGACGACGTTGTTGACGCTCTGAACCCCGACGGCTTCGAGGTTCTTCACGAGCCACCCCGGCGAGGCGCCCACGCGGACGTGGCTTACACGCTGGCCCACGTATCGCGCGCAATCTGACGCGTCCTCGATCTCGATTTCAAAGTCGGGTTTTCCCGAACCGGCCGTCACGCGTCCCTCTACCGCCGGCCACTGGAGCGGAACACGGTAGATCGCGGAGACCTCCCGCGCCACACCGTAGTGGCAGAGCAGGTCGCCCCGATTCGGTGTAATTTCGATCTCAAGGATTTCGTCCGGTTCGCACAGAATATTTCCCGCCGGTATCCCCACCTCGTGCTCGCCTTCGAGCACGATGATCCCCGACGCATCGTCGCCGATACCCAGCTCGATCTCGGAGCAGATCATCCCGTCCGACGTCACCCCGCGGATCTTCGACCGTTTGATCTTCATCCCGTTCGCAAGCTCCGCCCCGACGAGAGCGACCGGCACATACTGACCCGCCGCAACGTTGGGCGCGCCGCAGACGATGTCGCGGATGTCATCGGGTCCCACCTGGACGCGGCAGCAGCTGAGCCTGTCGGCGTTGGGGTGTCTCGCCTTCTCGAGGACCTTGCCCACGACGAGATGATCGATCGAGAACCCCCGCCGCTCGACACGCTCCACGTTCAGACCCGCCATCGTCAGGTCATCGACGAGCGTCTTCGTGTCGACGGGAACAGCCACGTACTTTTTCAGCCAGGATACGCTAACGAGCATCCCTCAACTCCTCTGTCAAAACTGGCGGAGGAAACGAAGGTCGTTGCCCAGGAACAGCCGGATGTCGTCGATGCCGTACTTGATCATGGCCACACGATCGACGCCGATCCCAAACGCGAAACCGGAATATTTCTCCGGATCGTAGCCGACCGCCCTGAACACGTTGGGGTGGACCATTCCCGCCCCGAGGATCTCGATCCAGCCCGCGTTCCCGCACACCGAGCAGCCGCGTCCTTGGCAGACGAAGCACGACATGTCCACCTCGGCGCTCGGTTCGGTGAAAGGAAAAAAGCTCGGCCTGAAACGCACGCGGGTTTTCGAGCCGAAGAGCTGCTGTATGAAAATCTCCACGTCCGTCTTGAGGTCCGCCAGCGCCACATCCGTGTCCACGTAGAGCCCCTCGATCTGGTGGAATTCGGCGGCGTGCGACGGATCGATCGATTCGTTTCGAAACACACGCCCCGTGGCGATGATCTTGAGGGGAGGCTGGTGCTCTTCCATGTAACGCACTTGCACCGGCGAGGTGTGCGTACGGAGCAGCATGTCGTCCGTGATGTAGAACGTGTCCTGCGCGTCCCGCGACGGGTGCTCATCGGGGAAGTTCAGCGCGTGAAAGTTGTAGTATTCGAGTTCCACCTGGGGTCCGAACGCCAGGGTGTACCCCATCCCAAAGAAGATGTCCTTCAGCTGACGGAGCACCTGCGAGAGGACGTGCCGCCGGCCCGTCGTCCCGTCGTGCGCGGGAAGGGTGGGATCGAGCGGAGGCGTGTAGAACCTGCTCCCCACACGGGCGGCCCGCAGCGAGTCCAGCTTTCCGGCGATGAGCTCTTCGGCGAGCTTCTTCAGACGGTTGGACACCACGCCGAGTTTGGGCCGCTCCTCGGGGGAAGCGTCCTTGATGTTCTTGAGCAGCGAGGTCACGAGTCCCTTGCGGCCGAGATACTTGATCCTCGCCTGCTCGAGACTCTCAAACGAATCGGCTTTCTCTATGTCTTCGCGAATCGATCTATCGAGAGATTCAGCATCCATCGAACGGTCATCCCGTGGTTCCAGCGGCCGACTTCGCCATTTCGGCTAGGCTCCGAAAGGCTTCCTTGTCGTTCACAGCCATCTCGGCCAACATCTTGCGGTCGATGTTGACGTCGGCTTTTTTCAAACCGCTGATAAACCGGTTGTACGAGAGCCCATTCAGACGCGCCGCCGCATTGATCCGCGCGATCCACAGCCGCCGGAAATCGCGTTTTCTTTGGCGTCGATCGCGATACGCGTAGACCATCGAGCGCTCGACGGTTTCCCGCGCCGTCCGGTACAGCTTGCTCCGGCCCCCGACGAACCCCTTGGCGGCCTTGAGATACCTCTTGCGTCTCTCGCGGCTTGGGACGCTGTGTTTTGTCCGAGGCATAACCGAATACCTCCTTCTCTATACCACGTGGTTTATTTCAGGCGTAAGTCGGAATATGAGCCGTGCGATCAGGCGCGCCCGACCGCAGACGGGCCCCCGTCAGGTCAGAAGCATCCGTCGAACACGCGTTCTGTTCGCCGGACTCACAGGGGCGGACTTCCTGAGTTTTCTCTTCCGCTTGGGCGATTTCTTTGTGAGGATGTGGCTCTTGAACGCCTTGCTCCGCATGATCTTGCCCGTTCCCGTTATCTTAAATCTTTTTCTCGCGCCTCTATTTGTCTTGATTTTCGGCATTGGATCCTTCCCCTTGGCTTTCAGGAACACCTTGATCATTTCCACCCGAGGAGACCGCCTCACCTGCTGGCGGACGCGCGGCTTCTTCTCGGTGTTTCTCGGGTTTTTTCGGCCGCTGCCCCGGCTTCGCCGGGTTCGGCGCTATATACATCGTCATCAGGCGGCCCTCGAACACGGGGGCCTTTTCCACGACACCGACGTGGGCCAGTTCATCCCGCATCCGCGCGAGGATTCGTTGTCCCAACTCCTGGTGGTCGAACTCCCGGCCCCTGAAGAACACCGTGAATTTGACCCTGTTGTGTTTCTCCAGGAACTCCTCGGCGTGTTTTTTCTTGAACTGAAAGTCGTGCTCTTCCGTTTTCGGCCTGAGCTTGATTTCCTTCACATGAACGACGTGTTGTTTCTTCTTCGACTCTTTGGTGCGTTTGCTCTTCTCGTATTTGTACTTGCCGTAGTCCATGATCCGGCAGACCGGCGGCCTGGCCGTCGGCGACACCTCGACCAGATCGTACCCTCCCTCATCAGCGAGACCGATGGCTTTCTCCGTCGGCATCACGCCGAGTTGTTCACCGCTGCTGCTGACTACACGGACCTCTGGAACACGAATCTGGAAGTTGACCCGAGTTCTTGGATTCTTGTCGATTCCTACCCACCTCCTGATGGATGGTCCGTCGCGGGGACCCAACAAAAAAGACGGATGGCAGGCATCCGTCCACGCACTCCGTTTCGAGCCGGTAACAGAAAACCTTGCCGATCATCGCTGTGATGGAAGGTGAGGGCGCGACACCCTTCTTGCACAACAAACTGCTCCCACTATATTAACGTCTCGCCGTCACGGCGTCAACTATTTCGCGAACCAAATCCTCCACTTGGATAACCCCCCTGTCCCCGCGGGACCTTTCCCGAACCGACACGGTCCCGTTCTCCATCTCCCGTTTCCCCACGATGACCATGTACGGTATCTTGTGGATCTCGGACTCCCGTATGCGGTAGCCGATCTTTTCCTCACGGCAATCGACCTCGGCCCGGACCCCGCTCTGGATAAGCTTGCCTCTGACTTCCTCGGCGTACCCGGCGAGATCCGTGCTCACGGGGAGCACCACCGCCTGGACCGGCGAGAGCCACAGCGGGAACGCCCCGGCGTAGTGCTCGGTCAGGATCCCCACAAAACGCTCCAGCGACCCCAGGAGCGCCCGGTGTACCATGAACACCTGTTTGCGCTCGCCGCCTTTGGCCATGTAGGTCACATTGAACCGCTTGGGCAGGTTGAAATCGAACTGTATGGTGCTCAATTGCCACAGCCGGCCGATGGCATCGATCACTTTGATATCGATCTTTGGCCCGTAGAAAACAGCCTCGCCTTCCATCCGTTTGTATTCCACGCCCCGTCTCTGAACCGCCCGCTCCAGGGCGTGCTCGGCCATGTCCCATTCCTCGGGCGAGCCGGCGTACTTCTCCGCGTTCTTGGGGTCACGGACGCTGAGCTCAATTTTGAAGGTGTCGAACCCGTGGGCAGTGAGAACGTCGATGGCGAATTCGAGGGTCCGGTCGACCTCGTCGTCGAGCTGTTCGGGGGCGCAAAAGATGTGGGCATCGTCCTGTGTGAACCCCCGCACGCGCAGAAGACCGTGGAGGGTACCCGAGAGCTCCTTGCGGTACACGGTCCCCATTTCGGCGAAACGGACGGGGAGTTCCCTGTAGCTGTAGAGCCGCCGTTTGTAGATGAGGATGTGCCCGGGGCAGTTCATCGGTTTGAGGATGAACTCGTGACCCTCGACGTCGAGGTTGTACATGTTCTCGCGGTAGTAGTCGTAATGCCCCGATGTACGCCACAGCTCGGATTTGGCAATGTGCGGGGTCGCAACGACCTGGTACCCGCGTTTGACGTACTCTTCCTTGAGGTAGCGCTCGATGATCTCGCGGATAACGGTCCCTTTGGGATACCAGAACACAAGCCCGCCGCCGGCTTCGTCTCTCACGTCGTAGAGGTCGAGCGCCTTCCCGAGCTTCCGGTGGTCGCGTTTCTCCGCCTCGGCCAGCCGTTTGAGGTGTTCGTCGAGGTCCTGCTGTTTGAAAAACACGGTCGCGTAGATCCGCTGGAGCATCGGTCTGGACGAATCGCCCCGCCAGTACGCCCCCGCGACGTGCATCACCTTGAAGTTCTTGATCCGGCCGGTGTCCTCGAGATGGGGTCCGGCGCAAAGATCGGTGAAGTCCCCCACGGTGTAGATGGACACGTCCTCGCCGGAGATGTCATCGATCAGCTCAACTTTGTAGGGTTGACTCTTGCCGGAGAAATACTTCCTCGCCCGCGGCTTGTCCCACACTTCCCTTTTGAATTCGCGTCTGGTCTGGAGGACCTCGTTCATTTTCTGTTCGATCCGGCCGAGATCTTCGGGAATGAACGGTTTTTCGACATCGAAATCGTAGTAGAACCCTTCGTCGATGGGGGGGCCGATCGCGAGCTTCGCATCGGGAAAGAGTTCGAGCACGGCGTAGGCGAGGATGTGCGAGGTGCTGTGACGAAGGACCTCGAGACTCGACGAGTCCTCCTCCCTCAACACGCGGAACTCGCCCTGGCCGGCGATGTTCTGGTGCAAGTCGACGACCTGCCCGTTGAACTCGGCGACAACGGCCTGCTTTCGCCACGATCCGCCGAGCACATCGATGACCTCGGCGACAGGGACACTGTCGCCCGGGAATGTTTTTTCTTCTCCGCCTGGGAGTGCTATGCGCACCATCGCGGTTCCGCTCCGGTCGGCTCCAAAAATAGAAAATGGTGGGCGATACTGGACTTGAACCAGTGACCCCCTGCGTGTCGAGCAGGTACTCTAACCAACTGAGCTAATCGCCCACTTTGAGTTAACGTCCTGGGATCCATAACAAATAGCGAGTTGTGCCGCGTGGGTCAAGACAAATTCGGCTCGGGGAGAACGCCGAACCCGTCCCCGGCAATCCCGTCGCCGGCGGAACACGAGAACAGAGACGAGAGACAAGACAAACACGGCGAGGGGAGAAGATTTCTCCCCCCCCACCGTTTCTCACCCTTGGACGACCCGAACGATGTCTACTTCTTGTCGTCGTCCAGAATCTCGTAGTCCGCGTCGACGACCTTCGAATCTTCGCCGGGCGGCGACGACGGCCCGCTCTCCGACGTCTGCGAGGGGCCACCACCCCCAGCGGCGGACTGCCGTGTCTGCTGTTCGGCGGAAGCACTCTGGTACATCCGCTGCGCCACATCCTGCCACACCGAGCTCAGCTGGCCGGTCGCGTTCTTAATATCCTGCGTGTTATCGGTCTTGAGCGCCGCTCGTATGTTCTCGATCCCGCTCTCGAGCTTCTTCACGTCTTCGGAGTCGACACGGTCCTTGTACTCCTTCAGGTTTTTCTCCGTCTGGTAAATCAGGGAATCCGCCTCGTTTTTGGCATCCACGAGCGCTCGCTTCTTCCGGTCCTCGTCCTTCATCCGGTCCGCGTCTTGAACCATGCGTTCGATTTCGGCCTCATTGAGACCGCTGGACGCTTTGATCACGATCTTTTGTTCCTTCCCCGTTCCCCTGTCCTTCGCCGTCACGTGCAGGATCCCATCCGCGTCGATGTCGAACGTGACTTCGATCTGAGGAATCCCACGCGCTGCCGGGGGGATGCCGGAGAGCTGGAAACGTCCGATGGTCTTGTTGTCGATCGCCATTTCCCTCTCGCCCTGGAGGACATGGATGTCTACCGCCGTCTGCCCGTCGGCCGCCGTGGAGAAGATCTCGCTCTTGCGGGTGGGAATGGTCGTGTTCCTCGCAATCAACCGCGTGAACACACTCCCCAGCGTCTCGATCCCGAGCGAAAGCGGCGTCACGTCGAGGAGGAGCACATCCCTCACGTCACCGCCAAGCACACCGGCCTGTATCGCCGCGCCGACGGCCACCACCTCGTCCGGGTTGATCCCCTTGTGCGGTTCCTTGCCGAAAAGCTCCCTCACCCTCTGCTGGACGAGCGGTATGCGGGTCGATCCCCCCACGAGAATCACCTCGTCGATGTCTTCCGTCTTGAGACCCGCGTCCTGGAGGGCCTGCCGGCACGGTCCGAGCGAACGGTCGATCAGGTCTTCGATGAGATGTTCGAGGTTAGCCCGCGTGATCGTCGTGTTCATGTGTTTGGGACCCGAGGCGTCCGCGGTGATGAAGGGGAGGTTGATTTCCGTCTGCATCCGCGTGGACAGCTCGCACTTGGCCTTCTCGGCCGCCTCTCTCAGCCGTTGAAGCGCGATCGCGTCGGTGGTGAGATCGATGCCCTGGTCCTTCTTGAATTCACCCGCCAGATACTGGATGATTCTCTGGTCGAAGTCATCACCCCCGAGGTGGGTGTCGCCGTTTGTCGCCTTGACTTCAAACACCCCTTCGCCGATGTCGAGGATCGAGATGTCGAACGTTCCCCCGCCGAGGTCGTAGACTACGATGGTCTCTTCCTTTTTCTTGTCCAACCCGTAGGCGAGGGATGCGGCCGTCGGCTCGTTTATGATTCGCTTCACATTGAGACCGGCGATTTTCCCGGCGTCTTTTGTGGCCTGGCGCTGGCTGTCGTTGAAGTATGCGGGCACGGTAATTACCGCATCGGTGACCTTCTCCCCGAGAAAGGCCTCCGCGGACTCTTTGAGGTACTGAAGGATCATCGCGGAGATCTCGGGCGGGCTGTACTGTTTGTTTCCGAGCGCAACCCTCGCGTCGCCGTTCTCCGCCTCGACCACCTCGAATGGAACGGTTTTGATCTCCTGACCGACTTCCGCCCTTTTCCGCCCCATGAAACGTTTGATCGAATACACCGTGTTTCTCGGGTTCGTTATCGCCTGGTGTTTGGCAAGCTGGCCGACGAGCTTCTCCCCGTCCTTTGTGAACGCCACAACCGACGGGGTTGTCCGGCCCCCATCCGGGTTAGGGATCACTTTCGGTTCACTACCCTCCATCACCGCCACACACGAGTTCGTCGTCCCCAGATCGATTCCGATCGTTTTTGCCATTCGGATCACATCTCCTTCAACGAAGTTTCTGTTTCAGGGCCGCGAATTTCTTCCGTCACACCCCTGATTCACGCCAACCCAGGCCCATACCCCACCCGATGCACGCTCTTACCTGAACAAACCACGTGCCACTCGCCCCATCCATGTTAAATGCTTGTCACCAAATACATTAGTCTCGGGCGGCTGTTCAACGGTCCGAGAGTCTGACGTTAGAGGAACATGAAATGGCAGAAAATATGTCAATGTGGCAGGCATGGGAGCTCACTGATTCTGCCCCGTCTCTCGTTCGTCGAGAAGCCCCATGAGAAGCGTGAGCCCGACGCGGAAATCCGAATCGACGCGGGCCGCGGAGGATCCTTCCAGCGCGAACACCGTGTGGGGAGATTTCGACTTTACCGTCACCCGCTGCCATCGCTCGTCGGAAAGCGCGACGCCCTTTTTCACACAGTCCTCGAGAAAGTTCGCCCATTCAGCGAGGAACGCGGCAGAGGGGAGCTCGCCGGGTTTCAAGACGGGCAATCTCAGCCGATTCCCGCGGGATATTTCGTTGATCCGTGTCATGAAAGCGTCGTCATTCAAAGGCATGATCGTCACTCACCCTCTCACTCCAGCGCGCCGACCGTCGGCATACTATACTGTTTCCTCAACACTCACAGCAAAATAAACGTTGACATGAACGAAACGGCGCAGATATTTTCCACATGTAGGGCTGTTGCAAGAAAGTTTTGGCCCAGTACTTACTCGACTTTTTGGAACCCTCCAAGAAGGTACATACCCCTGACACCCCTTGCGACGGCCCTTGGTTTATCCGAACTTCTCCCCCAGCAATCGAATGAGTTTCTCCCGCGTGTTGAGCGCCGGGTCGTCTAGGACCGTCTCGAATAGGTCCTGAAGGATACGGCCGATTTCCGGGCCTTCCACGACCCCCAACGCGGTCTTCACATCGTTCCCGTCGATCGCAAGGTCGGCAAGCTTGAACGCATGCGCTTCCCGGCGCTCCCTCTCCACGCGAGCCCTCAAATCCTCGAGCTCCTCGACCTCCTCGGTCATCCCGCGCGAGAGACAATCGGCCTCGCGGAGAAGAAACAGATCTTCGAGGTTCTCCTCACCGACCCGCTGTATGAAACGCCGCACCGTGCTGCGGTTCCATTCTTTCCGATAGAGAAACATGTGGCTCTCGACGAGATGGACGCAGCGCGCGACAAAATCGTTTCCATATTTCAAGCGGCGAAGAACCTCCCCGGCGATACCGCCGCTCACGGTCTCGTGTCCGTAAAAGACAACCTTCGCCGCACCCTCCTCCTCGATCACCTGTTTCTTGTCCACCTTGCCGAGGTCGTGGAGAAGCGCCGCCCAGCGGACGACGAGGTTGCTCCTCGGCACCTCATCGCAACTCTTGAGCGAGTGCCAGAACACATCGTCGGGGTGGAATTCGTTTTGCGTGACCCCGTATGAGCGCTCGAGCTCGGGGAGAATTCGCGCCATGACGCCGATCCGCTGCATCGTCGAGAGTCCCTCGCTCGGACGCTCGCATTGCGTGAGGAGCTTGTTGAGCTCATCCTGGATTCGTTCCGCGCTCAGTGTGCCGACGAGCGCAGCGCTTTCTTTCATCGCCTCGTCGGTGTCCTCTTCGATACGCAGAGAAAACCGCGCGGCAAACCGGACGCCCCGCAGAATGCGAAGCGGGTCTTCTCGGAACGCGCCGGGGAAAACCATTCTCAACACGCGTGCTTCGATATCTTTCGCACCGCCGTGCGGGTCGACGATCCTTCCGTCCGCGAGATTCCTGGCGATCGCGTTGATGGTAAAATCGCGCCTCCCGAGATCCGCCTCGACGGAGAGCCGCCAGTCCCAACTCACTTCGAAATCGCGGTGACCGGGACCGGTTGACACTTCGGTCCGCGGGTACGCGATGTCGATCTCCCGCTTCCCCGTGGGCGGTTTGAATTTGTAGACACCGAACGACTTGCCCACAAAGACGACGCGCCCGTGCGCAGAGAGAATCCGTTCGAGCTCCTCAGGAGGAAGACCGCGAACGAGGTAGTCGATGTCTTCGTCGACGCTCGGCAGTCCGAGGAGATCGTCGCGGACCACGCCCCCGACGCAGAAGAGCTCGCCCCGATCCATGATTTCCTTTTGCCACTGTTCGACAGTCATGAGAGTCACGCTTTTGCCCAACGACACGCGTGCGATGGCGCACCGCTCGACGCTCTCGCCTTTACGGGTGAACTACTGGCCTAGTTTCGCGGGGTTTGCCAGCCATGCGATAAAACCCGCGAGCGCCGTGAGGTAGGTCCCCGCGATAAGATAGCCCACCGAGAACGCTACCGCCTGTGCGCTTCCGATCCCCACCGCCGAAAAGAAAAAGATGACCGTTGCTTCACGCGTCCCGATCCCCGAGACGGAGACGGGGATAATCTCGACCAGGGTCACCATCGGCATGATGAGAGCGACATACCCAAAGGAAACACCGATCCCCAGGGTCTGCGCCACGGTGAAGGCGAGGACAACGATGCCCACCCAGAAAACGAGCGTGAGCACCGCGGCATACGCCGTGACCTTCCAGTGTCTCGCGTACAGACCGAGAGCATCGTAGAAACCCTCGACCTCGGCGCTCAGCTGGCTCCGGTATTTCGCCGGGGTGAGGATCCTGAACACGGGCCCGGCGAGCTTTCGCATGAGGCCACCGTGGAGAACGAGGTACACGAGCGCAAGAAGGGCGAGCGCGGCCGCGATGATCACCCAAAGCGACGGCATGTCCATGTAACGGGAGGAGAAGACGACTATCGTCGCCACTCCGAATACGAGCACCGTCACCAGGTCCATCAAACGGTCCATGAACACGGTGAGGAAAGACTCGCCAAAGCCCTTTGCCGTCTCGCGGCTCACGTACAACGCACGCACGGCGTCTCCCACCTTGCCGGGGGTGATCGACGCGGCAAAAAAACCGATCGCCCAGACCACGGTGCTCCGCCACCGCGAGTACGGGATCCCCACGAGACGCAGAAGAAGCCACCACCGGTAGCCCCTCACCGCGAGGATGAAGACGGTAAACAGCGGGAATATCACCAGCCGTCTCGCATCGATCTGGCGGTAGGTCTCGAGGATCCGGTTAACCCCGGTGCCCCGGACGATCCATACAAAAACCGCGAGCCCCACCAGGGGTAGAAGCAGAGAAACCCATTTTTTCATCGTGACAAGAAACCCTCCCCAGTCAACTCCCTCGGCGACCGCCCGTCCCTCTTCACCCCCGGAACGTCGCCGCGATTCTAAACCACATCCAGCGGTTTGGTAACGCAAGAACGCGGATGTCGCCGGCAAGTTTGGGGTTGCACCCCCGCCGCGACACTCTTATAATACTACAATCATAGCTCAGCGAGCAGTGGATGAGGTCTCGACGACGACTCGACGAGAGTCACTCTGGAGCCCC
>Ga0315275_10002557_pt1 | contig 16489 bp, 10 predicted proteins | sample YL17G03_0_MG_FD_205557 | JGI IMG/M metagenome (GOLD analysis project Ga0315275, IMG submission 205557) | Sediment microbial communities from Yellowstone Lake, YNP, Wyoming, USA - YL17G03_0 | ecosystem: Environmental > Aquatic > Freshwater > Lake > Sediment | place: USA: Wyoming | collected... | reverse complement strand
CACCAGGAAGAGCTGGCGGTCGGCGAAGGCGCGGGCGAGTTGCTCGATGAGCTGGTCGGCGTCCATTGGAGCAGGAATGCCGCAGGAAGATGCGCGGCCGAGGCTGACTTCGTCAGCGCCGGACGGCGTCCTGCTGCGGAGGGGTCTGGTGATCGAAGGGGAGGGGAGGCCAACTAGGAGGCGGCGAGCCGGTCTGGTGATGGATGATGAACGTGACGCCGGTCAGCTCAGCCGCCGCCTCCTACCTCCTCCAGCTGCGACCATCGGCGGCGAGTCGGGGCTGGGAGTCGAGACTCCCAGCTTCACTCTGATCGCAGCCCCAGCATAGCAGCCAGGCGGTTGGGCATCCATGCCCGCGTATTCACGAAACTTGCCAATCCTTGCTGTGGGCTCAGATTCCGCCTCCGGCCGCTCACGGGCTTCGTGATAGTGATGTAGCTGGTTCTCGTCTTGGTGTTGGACCCGTAGGCATTGGTGGCGGTGAGGCTCACCGTGTAGGACCCGGTCCTGGTGTACTGGTGGCTCGGGCTGCGAGTCGTCAAGGTGGCCCCGTCGCCGAAGCTCCACCTCCACGAGGTCGGCGTGTTCGTCGAGAGGTCGGTGAAGTAGACCGTGCGGGGAGCGATCCCCGAGGTGGGGGTGGCGCTGAAGTCGGCGATGGGCGGCTTAGGGTGCGTGATCGTGACACTGTCGAAGGCGACGCCATCATTGCCGCGCGCCTTGATGGTCGCGGTATTCCCGTTTATGTCAACGGTGATGTGGTGATAAGCCGACTTGGAGAACTGGCGGTATGGGTTGGAGGTCTTGCCGACAGAGTACAGCTCTGCCCCGCCGCCGCCGGTCACGAAGTAGTAGATCCCATTCTTCAGGCTTCGTTCGTAGATGTGGTCGTGACCTGCGAAGACGATATCTACGTGGTACTGCTCGAAGAGCGGCACCAGCACCTTTTGCACGGTCGGGTTGCCGCCGTGGGTGCCTGAGCTGTAGGCAGGATAGTGGGTCAGCACGACCTTCCACTCGGCGGTGGTTGACTTCAGGTCGTTCACCAGCCAGTTGTACTGCGTGCTCCCGGCGCTGTACGACGCACAGGTGTCAATCGAGATGAAGTGAACACTGCCGTAGTTGAAGGAATACCACTCCTCGTTCTTGGTCCCCCCGCCGACCGGAGTCGAGAAGTAGGTGTAGTAGTTCGTGGTGCCTTTCTCGTGGTTCCCGAGGCTCGGGTAGAGCGGAGTGGTGGCAATCAGCGGCTTTGCCGGGGCGAAGTACTCCGTCTGCCAATAGGAGGCGACGGTGCCATCTCTGGTGATGTCACCGGTATGCAAGACGAGGCGCGGCGCGCTGGATACGATAGCCCTGACGACGGCCGCGTGGGAGCTGGCGAAGGTGCGGCTGTCGCCGTAGGCAGCGAAGCGGAACGGCGTCGTCGTGGCGACGGCCGCGCGGAATGTGCTGTCGGCGCTGGCGACAGTGCCCGTCGAGCCGACCGAGGTCACCTTGTAGTGATAGAGCTTGTCGGTCGCTAGGCCGGACAGGGTGATCTCGTGCAGCGCGGTCAGGGTCGAGCTCGAGACGGTGTGACCATAGCTCGTCGTGCTGCCGTACTCGACCTTGGCGCTGGATGGCTCCGAGGTTTCCCACATCATGACGACGGCGTTCGTGCGAGCATTCTGGACATACGGACCCTTGGTGATGGTGGGGGCTGCGAAGGCAGACCGAGCTGCCAGCAGAATACAGCACGAGAGGACTACGCGAGAGAGATTCCGGGGCACTATGCTGCTCCTTTGCCGCCGCCGTAGGCGAGGCGCGGCAGGCTGTGGTCTACGCCCTACCGCCTTTCGCCAGGGGGAAGCCGTCAGACGGACCGCCAACTGCGACTATACCCATCCCAACCCGCGAAGTCTAGCAATCAGCGCTCGCTTTGTGGGCAGGGAGGAGAGCCGGGACTGCAGAAGGACGCCGGAAGCTGGCACGGAGGAAGTCACCATGAAGAAGGTTCGCATCGGCGTGATCGGCGTCGGCGGGATGGGGCAGGGGCATTGCGGCTACATGCACGAGGTCGGCGTCGGAGAGCTGACGGCGGTCTGCGACATCGCACCCGAGGTGGCCGAGACAGTCGGGCGGAAGCACCAGGTGCCTTTCTTCGTGAAGTCCACCGATCTGCTCGATTCCGGGCTGGTGGAGGCGGTGCTGATCGCGACGCCGCACTACTTCCATCCTCCCATCGCCGTTGACGCATTCAAGCGCGGCATCCACGTGCTGAGCGAGAAGCCCATCGGCGTCAGCGTGAAAGAAGCCTCCCGCATGGTCCGCGCCGCCGAGCGAAGCGGACTGGTCTTCGGCGTCATGTTTCAGAATCGCTCCGAGCCGATCTACAGGGCCGCCCGCAAGCTCATCGAGCAGGGCGCGGTGGGCGAGCTGATCCGAACCAACCTGATCCTCGCGATGTACCGCTCGCAGGCCTACTATGACTCGGCCGGCTGGCGGGCGACCTGGAAGGGGGAAGGCGGAGGCGTGCTCCTGAACCAGGCCCCCCATGGTCTCGATATCTTCACCTGGCTGGCTGGCACGCCGAAGCTCGTCACTGCAAAGACCAGAACGCGCGCTCATACCATCGAGGTGGAGGACGAGGCCTTTGCGCTTCTCGAATACGAGAACGGCGCCCATGGATACGTCTTCGCCGGCGTGATCGAAACCCCGGAGACCAACCGGATGGAGATCGTTGGCGACCGCGGCAAGATCCTGATAGACGGGGAGGGCCTGAAGTACTGGGAGGTGCCGGGCAGTATCAGCCGGTTCACCCGTGAGAGCACCGAGATGTGGGCCCGCCCCCCATCGCATCAGGTTGAGGTGAAGCAGGAGAAGCGGGAGAGCGGGCAGCCCACGATCACGCGGAACTTCTGTCGGGCGATCCTCAAGGGTGAGTCGCTCCTCGCGCCCGGCAAGGAAGGGCTGGCATCGCTCGAGTTGGCGAACGCGATGATCCTCTCGCATTACCGGAACAAGACCGTTCGGATACCGGTCAACCGGAACGAGTACGAGGCCCTGCTCGATGGCCTAAAGACCAAGTCACGGCCGAAGCGCGGCGTGAAGGGGCAGCGGGTGACCGACCCGGAGTACGCGAAGAAGGGCAAGCGGTAGGGCAGGCCCGTTTGATCCCTGTCCGGGCCGTCAGTTGCGCAAGTTGGCGACTTGCGCGGGCCGCCAGAAGGCGGCCCGCTCTTCCGAGGGCTGGCATCGCCATCCCTTCGCAGGTTGGTGTACGGCGTCCGCGTCAGGCGGCTACCGTTGTCTTCACAATCGTGGAACTCCCTGCCGCTCCCTGCTGTCTAATGGGCCGAGACCACCATAGGGGGATACGCCCATGGCGAGACGATGGAGGATCGGATCGGTTGCAGCAGGGGTGCTGGCGGCCGCGGCGCTCGCTTTCCTGGTGACGTCGGCGACGGAGCGGCCGGTGGCGGCGGCGCCACCGCCGGAGATGGCGGCGCCGGGCTCGCTCAACGTGATCGTAAAGCCGGGGGAGAAGCTGCTGACCTGCCCGCTGCAGCACACCGAGGTCGAGGCCTGGGTGGCGGGCGACATCGCCGACGTGCAGGTGACACAGCGGTTCGGCAACCCGTACGAGGAGCCGATCGAGGCGGTCTATGTGTTCCCACTTCCCGAGAACTCGGCCGTCGACGACATGGTGATGCGCATCGGCCGTCGGACGATCCGGGGTGTGATCAAGGAGCGGGAAGAGGCGAAGGAGATCTACGAGGAGGCGAAGCGGGCCGGGAAGACCGCGAGCCTGCTCGAGCAAGAGCGCCCCAACATCTTCACCCAGTCCGTCGCCAACGTCATGCCGGGGGAGACGATCGAGGTCACGATCTGGTATGTGCAGGACCTCTCCTATGACCGCGGTCGGTATGAGTTCGCGTTCCCAATGGTGGTCGGCCCGCGCTATATCCCCGGCGCGCCGCTGCCGGGGCCGGACACCGGTGGTGGTTGGGCGCCCGATACCGATAGGGTCCCCGACGCCTCGCGCATCACCCCGCCGGTGCTGAAGCCGGACGAGCGGACCGGACACGATATCGCGCTGACCCTTCACCTGGAGGCGGGCGTGCCGGCCTACGACCTCCAGTCCAAGTCCCACGACATAGTCGAGGAGTCGTACGCGGGGCAACCGCTCGTCGTGTCACTCGCCCCTCACGACACGCTTCCCAACAAGGACTTCGTCCTCTCCTGGCGCGTCGCCGGCGAGAAGCCGGAGGTCGGGCTGCTGACCCATCACGATGGGAGGTCCGGCTACTTCGCCCTCATCCTGCAGCCCAAGGCCAGCTTCGAGCCAGCCGAGATCACGCCCAAGGAGATGGTGTTCTGCCTCGACACCTCCGGGTCCATGACCGGGCTGCCGATCGAGAAGTCGAAGGAGGTCGTGCGCCAGTGCCTGGACGAGATGGGCCCGTGGGACACATTCCAGGTGATACGCTTCGCCGGCGATTCCTCCACCTTCAGCCCGAAGCCCGCGGCCGCGACACCGCCAAACATCGCGAAGGCGAAGGAGTTCATCAACCAGATGCAGGGCGGCGGCGGCACTGAGATGCTGAAGGGCATCGAGGCCAGTCTGGCGTTCCCCGCCGACCCGAAGCGGGTCCGCATCGTCGCCTTCCTCACAGACGGGTACATCGGCAACGAGAGCGAGATCCTCCACCGGATCGAGGAGGGGCTCGGCAGCGCCCGCATCTTCTCGTTCGGGATAGGGTCATCGGTCAACCGCTACCTGCTCCGCAAGATGGCCCAACTCGGCCGGGGGGAGGCGCAGTTCGTGCGCCAGGATGAGAACCCGGACGAGGCGGTGCGCAGCTTCGTTGACCGGATATCGCGCCCGTTCCTGACTGACATCGAGATTGACTGGGGCGGCCTGGATGTGCAGGACACCTATCCGCCGTACGTCCCCGACCTGTTCGCCGACCAACCGGTGGTCCTCCACGGCAGGTACGGCGAGCCAGGCCGAGGCGACGTCAGCATCCGAGGGCGCGTCGCGGGCGAGCCGTGGGAGACCCGCATCGAGGCCGACCTGCCAGCGGAGGAACCGGATAACGAGGCGCTCGGCACCCTGTGGGCACGCTCCTGCATCGAAGACCTGATGGATCAAATGTACGGGCGGGAGGACGCCGGCATCAAGGCCCAGGTCATTGACCTGTCCCTCGCCTACCGGGTGATGTCCCAGTACACTGCCTTCGTCGCGGTGGAAGAGAAGATCGTGAACCGCGACGGGCAGCAGGTGACAGTCCAGGTGCCGGTGCCGATGCCTGAGGGGGTGAGCTACGAGGGCGTCTTCGGCCCGCTGGCAGAGGCTGACGCAAGGACCCGCTACGGTGGTGGGATGAGAGGAGGCATGGGTGGTGGCGGAGGGGCGCGAGGTGGGGGAGGCGGAATGCGCGGTGGCGGCCGCGCGGTTGCGCGTCCGGCGCTGAAAGGACCGGCTGGACCTCCGGGGCCCGGCGGCCAGGCGCTGGCCAGGCAGGAGGCAGACTATCTCTCTGCCACGATGAGGTACGTGCCGGAGCTGGCATGGCTGGCCGTCGCCTCCACCACACCGGATGGGTCCGCCTCATCGGTAGTGGTCAACCTAGTGATGACCGCGCGCAGGGCCATCGGGCTGCCCGCCGGCGGCATCGGCGTTCTCGAGCCGGACGGGCTTTCCCAGATCAAAGAGGCCGCTGAACTCCGCCTGCTGGTGGTCGCCGGCTCGGGACCGCTGACGCTCGACCGGTCGTCGGGCGCGGCCTTTGTCGCGTTCGTGCGGCGCGGGGGCCTTGTCATCGTCGACTGCTCCAGCGCCGCGATGCACAGGAGCGTGCTGAACGCGCTGGCGAAGTTGCTGCCCGAGGCGAGGCTCGAACGGCTCTCTCCGAGGCACGAAGTCTTCGTCGGTGACGAAATGCCCTACCACCTGCCGAACGGGTGCCCGGTGGTGACGCCGTTCGAAGGGGCCGGCCCGGCGCAGGGGCTGTTCATCGGCGACAGGATGGTTGCGTTCATCAGCCGTGGCGGCCTGGCCGCGGCCTGGTCGAAGCCGCTCTCCCAGAAGACTCTCGCCGCCCACGAGATGGGCGTGAATCTGATCGCCTACGCGCTGCAGCACCCGCCGAAGCGGTAGCTGCCCGCAACCCGCAGGCTGGCGATGGTCAGCGCCCCGCGCCGACCATCGCCAGCACGCGCGCCATCGGTTGACCGTGGGGCAGGAGCTTGCCTCCTGCCTTTCATATCACTGTCGCAGCAGGCTGCCGCCCCTATTGAGGCTTGCGCCATACTGTGATGGCGAAATGGCTGAATCTTGCACCGTGGAGCATTCTGAGGGGTCGCAGTAGAACCCGCCGCGTAACCGTAATCCGCGAGATTCAGTAGGGGTGCGCGGCGAACAGCCTCAGCAAGCGCTCGATCTGGAAACCCAGGTACATCGCCACCACAGAGACGAGCCAGGCTGCGATGAGCGGCTTCGCCCACCAGCGCCCGATCAGGGAACGCTCCGCTGAGGCTGTCCCCTGGCGTGCCCGCTTCTGCTTCCTCATCTCCCCCGCTCCAATGGTATCAGCTCGCTCCGCGCGCGCCCGCGCGAGCTGATCTCTGTCTTCGCCACGTGACTGCCGTGATGGCCGGGGTAGACGATCAGTGCGCGGCCGGGCTCCTGCAGGACTCGGGCTGTGTGCGTATGCCCGCCCAGCACCAGATCCACCTCCGGCAGCGCTGCGAGCTCGCGGTCAACCGTCTCCCCGCAGTGGGACAGGCATACCACGAGATCGGCGTCCTCGCGCAGCCGCCCCGCCAGTTCTGGCGCGACAGCAAGCGGATCTTCGAACACGTAATCCGTCCCCCGCGCCCACAGCGATGTCGGGCGAACCATCTGTGGCGCGAGGCCGATGACGCCGACCCGCGCGCCGGGGACGGAGAGCAGCACGTGCGATCGGACCACCTCGGGGAGGAGCTGGCGTCGGGCCCGCACGTTGGCCGCAAGCACGGGGAACGACGCGTCCCGCAGTTTCTGCTCTAACCCGCGCTTCAGCGGGTGTGACTCGCGGTTGCCCATCGCCATCGCACTGTAGCCCACCTCGGCCATAATGCGGAGGATCGGCTCTCCGCGCAATCGGTAGGTCAGATTCCAAGCGGCGACGGCGTCGCCAGCATCCAGCAGCAGCGCCCCCGGGTGCTGGCGCTTCAGCTCCGCGAGCTGGCGCGCCGCGGCCGGCGTGAGCCCGTTGTGCAGGTCAGCCGTATGGAAGATGGTCACCGTCATCGGCGGCTACCAGGCCACATATGCATGCGCGCGCAGGAACTCGAAGTACTCCAACATCGAGCTCGCATTCGGGGCAATGCGTCGGGCTAGTTCCTCCGGTATCGGGGTGTGATCTGTGCGAAGCTCCCGCGCCGCCAAGTGACACGCTTCTGCCAGTGACCGGCGGCCATCACACCAGTTCAGCACCGCGAACAGCTCAGAGGACCAGCGGGGACTCGGCCGGCCGCCGCGAGCTTCCGGCGCCACCCGGTCGAGCGTCACGGGGCCCTTAACCAATCTGCGGGGGATGACTGTCGCCAAGTCGCCGGTTGGCTCGAACACTGGTGGTGTGAACCCAGGCCGGCCGGCGCGCCGGGCGAGACTCGCCACTTCGTCCTTGGCGGCGCGGCGCACGTCGCGCTGCAGCGCTCTGACGTGAGGTCGCATCTTCGTCCGCTCGCCGGGCGAGAGGAGACGCAACGCCGACGCCACCGCCTCGGCGTGCCGCTCGGCCAGGTACCGGATCTGCTGCATCGAGTCCGCCAGATCGCCAGCCGCCCTCGCTATCTCCACTACCCCCGCTGAAGCGAGCGCCGACTTACCCCGCGCGGCCGCGAGGTGGGCCAGGTCGAGCGCGATCCCGCTGTCAGCCGAGGCGATGAGGTAGGCGTAGGCCGCCGCCGCGGTAGCGATGAGCTGCTGCAGGCGCGCATCAACCAGCTCGGGCACATCGGCCGAGTTGTGCCAGGTGCGGCTGTGGCCGCCGATCCACGGACACGGGATGCCAATAGTCCGATCCGCGATGTTGTTATCCGTGCCCATCTGGAAGGGCGCCTCGCGCCAGGCGTAGAGCGGCGCGGCCGACATCACCTGCTCGGTGAGATGCAGGATGAGCGGGTCGGCGAAGCTCATCATCGAGTGCGGGTTGACGAAGATCTCCGGCGGGCGCAGCGCGAGCGCCGGGCTGCCCGCGGGCGAGTCCAGGCAAAGTCCTGCGATGGTGCGGCGCTCCTCGCGGCGTGTCTCGGCCCAGTGCATGGTCGTGTAGCATTCGGAGACGAACAGGAACCGGATCGTCCGCTGGGGCGGCCGCAGCTCGCCCCGCGCGATCAGCGATTGCAGTACCCGGGCGACCTCCAGCATCACGCCGATGCCCGAGGCATTGTCTATCGCGCCCTGCTCGAACTGATGCCCGAGCAGCAGCACCTCCTCCTTGCCTGTGCCGGGAATTACCCCGGTGACGGTCGGGAGTGTAACTTCGCCGATGCGGGAGCGGACCAGCGCCCGGCCGCGGAGCCGCTCTCCCGCGGCGAGGCGGGCGCGGATTCTCGCGCCCACCTTCGTTGATATCTGGAAGGACCACCCATGCATGTCGCCGGCGACAAGCGCCCACCCGCCCGGGTCATCGCTCCAGGCATTGATCCACGACACCGCATCGGGAAGGTCGGCGCCGGGAGACCGGAAGTCAGACAGGATGCCGACCGCGCCCGCGGAGAGCAGCACATGCTTCGCCGCGTGCGGATGCGCCGAGGTGAACACGATCTTCCTGCGCACCGATTCGGCGCTCCAGCTCATCCGGTCGGCCGGCTTATCCACCAGGACGATCTCCGCCTCCACACCCTCCGCGGGAGTCGGTGCGCTCCACATCGTTAGGCAGCAGGGGATTTCGGCACGGTCCGCGATGCGTTCGGCTGCGCCGTTCGCGCCGACCAAATCGAAGGTCGCCCCCTCGCAGTCCCACGCCAGCGGCATCATCCAGTCGCCGAAGACGCTGCGCCCGTCGGCCGGCGCCTCGAGGATCTCGACACCGGACAGCCCTGCCGCGCTCAGCCGGTCCGCGCTGAGGCGCGCGCTCTCATGGAAGGCGCTGAAAGTGAACAGCCGGTCGAGCGACTGGACGGCCGCCGCCTCCTCCCACGCCCGCCGGCCGTCCACATGCTTCGCCAGTACCGCGATCAGGTCACGGAACATAGGAGCAGTCTTCTCAGGGCAGGAGCTTCCCTCCTGCCCCGCGGGCTTACCTAGCCCAGGCTGCGAGGGCAGTAGCCGCTGGAACTTCTCCGCACGGTAACGCGTCCAATCATCGTCGTAGATGCTGGGGCCGTCAGGGCGCTCAATGACATCTGGTGAGTGAGAGGAGGGTCGAATGAGACGGAAGCTCGTGCGCGCGCTGCTGGTGCTGTGCTGCCTGGCCCTGCTGGCAGGGGTCATCCTCTACGGGCTCTATGGGTTCCGCACCCGGCTGACCAGAGGCGGCTCAGGTATCGCTACTCAGCCGCCACCCGAACTGGCTGACCGGGGCCGGCTGGCCTCGTTGCCTCGCTACGACCCGGACTCCACTAATCCCCACCAGGTACGCCTGCAGGGACGGGACCTGCGCCAGCTCGACCTGCGGGAGCGGCTGACCGATCTGCTCCAGGCGAACTTCGACAGCCACACGCAGTGGCCGGAGGAGCTACCGGCCGCCTTTGACCCCGGGCGCTTCCTGGAGCTGAGCAAGAACCCCGGCCTGGGGGTGCGCGCGCTGCACGCGAAGGGGATCACGGGACGGGGCGTCTCTATCGCCATCATAGACCACCGGCTGCTGGTGGGTCACGCCGAGTACGGGGACCGGCTTCGCCTCTACGAGGAACTCCACAGCATGGACCCGCGTGCCTCCATGCACGGCACCGCGGTCGCCTCCATCGCCGTCGGCAAGACGGTCGGGGTGGCCCCGGAGGCGGATCTCTACTACATCTCAGACTACTTCATGACCTCGAATCCGCTGCCCTGGGCTGGATTCCTCTCACGCGCGGTGCTCTCTCGGATGCACTCCTCCGACGGGAAGGCGCCGGAGCCCGAGATGGGTTGGAACATGGTTGACTTCCACTGGGTGGCGAAGGGGATCGAACGCGTGCTCGACATCAACCGCGACCTGCCCGCGGCGCGCAAGATCCGCGTGATCTCCATCGAGATCGGCTGGGTGTCCGGAGAGCGCGGCTATGAAGAGGTGACCGCAGCCGTGGAGCAGGCGAAGAAGGAGGGCGTGTTCGTCATCTCCTCCTCCCTGCGCTATACCCACGGGATGCGGTTCCACGGGCTGGCGCGGGACCCCCTGAGCAATCCGGAAGACCCCGCCTCCTATTATCCCGTCACCGCCTGGGGACCGGGGCTCGCGGAGCCGACGCTGCTTATCCCCATGGACGCTCGTACCGCCGCCGCACCCACCGGCGCGGGAGACTACGCCTTCTACCGGCAGGGCGGATGGAGCTGGGTCGCGCCCTATCTCGCAGGGCTCTACGCGCTGGCCTGCCAGGTGAAGCCGGACGTGACGCCGGAGCTGTTCTGGGAGAAGGCGCTGGCGACAGGAACCGCGCCCGACCTAAGCAAGCTGCCGCCCGTGTCGCGGGAGGCGGTGAGAGAGAAGATGGCGCTCCGCTTCGACACCTCGGTCGCGGCGGCGAAGAAGAGCCGGGGCGAGGAGGAGACGAAGCGGCAGCTCGGGATCAGGTACCAGGCGCTGACCGGCGAGCCCGCGCCGAAGGTGAGCGAGGCCGAGTTCCGAGCCCTGCTGATCGAGCTGATGACCGATGATGCCATGAACCGGCATGAGGGACGGGAGGGGAGAATCGTGAACCCTGCGGCCCTCATCGAGGCGCTGCGGAAGTAAGCTCGTAGGGCAGGAGCTTCCCTCCTGCCCTGAGAACTAGCTACCGGAGGACAACAGCCGTGAGCGAAGTCGCTTTGGCCCCGAAACGGGTCCCCCCTGTCAACACCAAGTTCCGCCGCATCCAGACGCCCATCCCGGCGCCGGAGTCCGTGCCGATCCTCGAGGCGCTCTACCGCGATGAGCCCCGCTCCATGCGCGGGCAGGGGCCGGTGGTCTGGGACCGCGCCGAGGGCTTCCAGGTCCACGATGCCTGGGGCAATACCTGGCTCGACTGGAGCTCCGGCGTGCTGGTCGCCAGCGCCGGCCACGGCCGCCCGGAGATCGCGCGGGCTATCTGCGAGCAAGCGAACAAGAGCTTGCTTCACAACTACTGCTTCGCCAGCGAAGAACGCGCCCGCTTGGTAAGCAGGATCGCCGCGCTCGCGCCAGAGCCGCTGGAGAAGGTCTTCCTGCTCACCACCGGGGCCGAGACCACCGAGGCCGCCATCAAGCTCGCCCGCACCCACGGCAAGGCCGCCGGCGGCAACCGCAAGATCGCCATCGTCAGCTACGAGGGCGCGTTCCACGGCCGGACCCTAGGCGCGCAGATGATCGGCGGCGTTCCCGCCCTCAAGGAATGGATCGTCAACCTCGACCCCGACATGGTGCAGGTCCCGTTTCCCGACGGCTTCCGCTGCGAGGACACGAGCTTCGAGTTCTTCCTCGAGTCGCTGGAGAAGCAGGGCTTCGGCCCCGATCGTATAGCTGGCGTCATCAGTGAAACCTACCAAGGCGGATCGGCCGCATTCTGGCCGGTGGAATACGCGCAGAAGATGCGCGCCTGGTGCACCGAACATGACATCGTGCTCACCATGGATGAGGTGCAGGCCGGCTTCGGCCGCACCGGCACGATGTGGGGTTTCGAGCACTACGGTATCGTGCCCGATCTGGTCTGCTGCGGCAAAGCAATCACGAGCGGCCTGCCCTTGTCCGCGCTCATCGGCCGGGTCGATCTGATGGACCAATACCCGCCCGGCAGCATGACCAGCACCCACACGGGCAACCCGGTCTGCGTAGCCGCCGCGCTCGCCAACCTCGACATCATCGTCAATGAGAGGCTGGCGGAGAAAGCGGCGAAGGTTGGCGAGGTGCTGCACGCGGGGCTGCGCGAGTTGCAGCGCAAGCACCCCGACATCATCGCCGCGGTGATGGGCAAAGGCATGGTGGCGGGCGTGCATATCGTCATGCCCGGCGGCATCGAACCGTGGCCCGAGCTAGCCACCGCCATCTGGGAGAAATGCACCGAGAAGGGGCTGCTCATGTTCCATCCCGTCGGGCTGATGGGCGCGACGGTGAAGATCGCCCCGCCCCTCATCACGCCCGAAGAGGCCGTGGTTGAGGGTGTGTCTGTGCTCGAAGAAACGATTGGAGAAGCGCGCAATGAGCTGGGATAAGCGACTGAACGCCCTGGTGATCGGCGGCGGGATGATCAGCCAGGAGGTGATCATCCCGACCCTCATTCAGGAGCGCCACCGCGGCCTTATCGGCGACATTCACATCGCCGCCCTCAACGCCGCCATCATCAAGCAGTGCCAGGACCTGTTTCCCAGGGAGCGGTTCTTCGGCTATCCCGACCCGGCGAAGTATGCCGCGGACGACAACCAGCCGACCCTCTACAAGGAGGCGATGGGCAAGCTCGGCCCACATGGCGTGGTCATCGTCGCGACCCCGGATCACCTTCACACGAAGATGACGCTCGAGGCGATCGGGGCGGGCATTGACGTGATCGTGATGAAACCGCTCTGCCTGAAGGTGAACGAGGCGCATCAGGTCATCGAGGCGGCCGAGGCGAAGAAGGTATATGTCGCCACCGATTACCACAAGCGGATGGATCGCGCGGTGCGGCTCGCGCGCTATCGCGTCCGCAAGGGCGACCTGGGCGAGATGCTCCACGGCCATGCCTGGATCGAGGAGCCGAAGTACATGCCGCTCAAGTACTTCCGGCTCTGGGCGCACGAGTCCAGCCCCTTCGAGTACGTCGGCGTGCACTACGTTGACGCCTGGTACTTCATCACCGGCCTGCGGCCCAAGCGCGTCGCCGCCTTCGGCCAGAAGAAGTTCCTCCCCTCAACCGGCAGCGACGCCTATGACGCGGTGCAGGCGGTGGTCGAGTGGGAGGACGGCTCGGTGCTGTGGATCCAAACCTCCTGGGTCTGCTCCGAGAAGAACTCGGCCATGACCAACCAGGGCCTCCAGATCAGCGGCACCAAGGGCGAGTACTGGGCCGACCACAAGTTCCGCAACCTACATATCCTCACCGATGACGCGGGCTTCGAGCAGATCAACCCCAACTTCTTCAAGCACTACGATAGCTGGGAAGAGGATGGCGATGTCGAGTATGTTGGCTACGGTATGGAGAGCATCGCGCGCTGGTTGCACGACATCCACGAGCTTCACACCGAGACCGAGACCATGTCCGCCTCCTCCGCCCTCGCCCATCGCGAGAAGAAGCTCGCCGCCTGGGAATCCGGCCAGCGCCCCCTCCCCCGCCAAGCCCTCATCGGCGTCGCCGTGAATGAGGCGGTGCGGTTGAGCTTGGCGAACGGGAACGCGTATGTGGTGTTTGATGGGGAGTTCAGACCGCGGGTGGCGTGACGTTCGAGTAGCGAATGGGGACTGGCTGCGCATCTCCCTGCGCTGGAGCAGGCGTCCATCTGTCTGTACAGCGCCCCCAGGATGATGCATTTGTCGAGGATGTTCACAGAGATGCGTTGCCTGTCCCCGTTCGCCTTTCACTCTCTCTTCTTAGGTCCGGGCCGCCTGCGCGACAACCGGCGACCGAGTTTCTCTTCCAGTGCTGCAACGAACTCTCTAGACCCGGTAGGACGCCCCGTATTGGTGTTCCGGCGGATGAGGGTGAGCGTCGGTTCCTCCAGCCCTGCCGCCAACCATTCGCCCCACTCTCTTCCTGGTTGAGGGGCGCCGAGCGGCAGATCGCCAGAGAGGGTCGGATCATACGCCCCGAGTACGTGCGCCCGCGCGCTTAACCAATGGTACTCCTCGGGGCGTGCAACCGGGCCGGCGCGCACGGGGTTCAGCTCAACATACCTCATCGCCGACCAGAGGTGCGCTCCATCCATGGCCGCCGAGTGGAAGCGGTTGGCCCATACGTGGCCCGATCGACCTTGCGTACGGTTCAGCCAACTGGCGTACCGCATGTGCGCCTGGCCGATGGCCAGTGAGAGGGAGTCGTCGCGCTCAGGGACTGCAACCAGGTGCGCGTGGTTGCTCATCAGACAGTAGGCCCAGACCTGGAGACCGTGCTCCGCTGCGTACTCCCGCAGCCACCGGCGATAGACGCGGAAGTGCTCCGGGGTCAGGAAGATCGCCTCGCCGCGGTTGGCGCGATGAACGGCATGGTGCGGGCAGCCGGGGATCACAAGACGAGCTAGCCTTGGCATTGGGCGTAAGGTAGCGTGGCGACCAGGCGCTGTCAACCTGCCCGAACGGGGACAGGCAACGCATCTCTGTGGTGATCCCTCGGCAGGCGCACCGCTAGACGTGACCCGGGGCCCGCTGCGTGCTTGCCTCACCGCGGGGGAGATGCGCAGCCAGTCCCCATTCTCCTCTATTCGCCGGCACCTACCCTCACCACCACCGGCTTCCATGCCCCCAACGTCAGCCCGAACTCGCGCCCTTCGCCGAGGTCGCGGCCGCTGAGCAGTTCCCTCGCCTTCACGGGCCGGTCGAAGGTCACGGTCACCTCGACTGGCTGCTCGAAGCGCGAGTTGTCGGTGTAGCCGATCTCGCCGAGGCTGCCGATCTGGTACTCCGGCCGGCGCATGATGGCGAGGTAGCGCGCGTCGCCGTCGCGGTAGGTGATGACCTCGCAGCCCACCGGCGGGCCGCCGTCAATGGTGACGGCGACATCGCGCACGATGTCGCATCGGTCGAGAGTCTGCGCGATTGTATCCCTGATCGCCCCGCCCTCACCAACGAGCCGCAGCTTCGAGTAGTCAATAGGCGAGAGGTTGAGGTACATGGCCCGTCCCTCCCCCACCTCGCGACCGAGCGCGCTAACCGGCGTGCCGTCGAGCGTGACCAACGATGGTTCCGCGGGCAGGAGGCCACCCGAGTCGTCGAGGCTGCGGTCGGGCTGAGCGACCATGCCGGTCTGCCCCTTCCGCGAGACCCCGAGGAACTCGTCGAGCGCGCCCGCGGGCCGGCGCTTCGCGTGCTCGTCGAACACCGCCGGCAGGAAGTCGGCGATGACCGCGCCGCCGCTCTCCGCATAGCGCCGGATGGCGGCGGCCTCAGCATCGGACACCGCCAGCGACTCCGGCATGACGAAGGCCGTGTAGCCGCGCTGCTTCAGCACGCCGTCAAGGATCTGCCGCGTGGAGACGAAGTCGTAGTCGTATCCCAGGTCCTCCAGCAAGCGGCACCAGCTCGATCGTACGCGGGTGATGCGCGAGTGAACGGCCTCGTACGACGAGAAGCGCCGCGGCCAGGTACCACCATCCTCGCGGGAGTCGAGCATCCAGGCCGCCTGGATCGAGGGGTGCGAGTAGTGGATGGCGATGCGAGCCCGGTCGCGCTGTGCGTGCATGATCGCCTGCGCCGCCGGCCCGCGCAGCTCGGCGAACAGGTCTGCCATGCCCGCCACCCAGGGCTGGGGCTTTAGGTCGGGGGTGTTGAAGTCGAACCACTCGCTCGCCGCCCAGATGATCACGCCGTGATCGCCGTTGAGCACCAGGTGCCAGAGGCGGCGGCTCGCCGCGTTGGCGTCGTGCTCGAAGAGCGTCGCATAGATCGGCGCGCCCGGCATGAAAGAGCGGAAGATGGCGTGGGATTCGCCGATGTCATAGGGCTCGATCCAGTCGAGCGCCTGCGAGAGTCGCCATAGGTCATAGCCCCCGAAGGCCGCCGGCATCTGCAGCCCCTCGAGGCCGACCGGTGTCGTCGGGTCAACCTCCCGCACCCACTCGCGGAACTGCCGCCACGAGTCGGCGAAGGTGATGTCCATGAAGGTGCGGTGGTCGGCCCAGGGCGCGTAGTTCTCGGAACCTGTCTTTTCGCGGTCCTTGATCTCATAGGTGGTCATGGGTTGGACCGCCTCCCAGTCGGCGAAGCTCGTGCCCCATTCGGTGTTGAGCGCGTCCAGCGACCCGTACTGCTCGCGCAGCCACTGCCGGAACGCGGCCAGCGCGCACTCGGAGAAATCGTAGTCCATCGGGCTGGCGAAGCTCGTGATCGAGCATTCGTCTCCCAGGTCATAGAGCAAGGGCTTCTTCGCCGCGTACTCGCGGATCTTGGACTGGATGTCCTGCTTCGCGCTGGCGAGATAGGCCGGATCGTTCAGGCAGGGCTTCCGGATGAGATACTGCTTGTCGTGAGTGCGGGTGTAGTTATCCCAGTCGGCCTGGTAGATCGGCGCCCGGTCGTGGAGGAAGGCGATGCGGTGGATGTTCTCCACATAGTAGCCGAAGCCGTGGGAGAGGGCCGGGTCGGGGGAGTCGCCAACGCCGAGATGGATGCCGGTCACTCCGGCGTCGCGGAGGCGGGAGAAGTAGAGGTCCGCATCTTGGGGAACGCCGCCGAGG
>Ga0315275_10002554_pt1 | contig 16495 bp, 11 predicted proteins | sample YL17G03_0_MG_FD_205557 | JGI IMG/M metagenome (GOLD analysis project Ga0315275, IMG submission 205557) | Sediment microbial communities from Yellowstone Lake, YNP, Wyoming, USA - YL17G03_0 | ecosystem: Environmental > Aquatic > Freshwater > Lake > Sediment | place: USA: Wyoming | collected... | reverse complement strand
GCGACAGGTGGGAGTCGGCGATCCCAGAGTGATAAGTGACTTTGTCACTGCGCTGGAGCTTCGATATGAACTGCAGGACCTGTCGATCGTCACCATGCCCGCCAATCCGATGTTGATCAAGAACGTTATTGTAACAATCGAGGCTGCCTCCGACGAACCCGGCGGACCGCACGTAACAAGGCTGGTCTCTTCAGCTAAACCGAGGTGCATGTAACATGCTACAAACGATGCTCAAAGACGAATCGGGCGTTGCCCTGCTGATCGCGATGTCGCTGGTCCTGGTCATCTCCAGCATGGCCCTCGCGATCGTTGCCGTATCCGTTACCGAGAAGGGCATAACCCAGAATGAGCGGGCGGCTTCGCAGTCCCTCTACAGGGCCGACGCGGCCGTCGAGGTTGCCAAGCAGCAGATGGCGACCTTTAGCCAGGCCAAGATGGAGAGCCTTAGAGGTGTCTGGCCCGGTACTGGTCCCATCATCACGGACCCGGTCCATTTCTTTCCCGGTGATGGCCTGGCCTTCAACGACGAAGATCTGCACCTCAACGTCACAACGACCTTCACCTTCGTCGATAGCCAGCTGGTATCGACCAGCCAGACTTTCAACTTCCACTACCGGTCGGTGGCGCAAGGAACCGGAGTCCTGGGCGGCGAGAAGAACGTCATATCCGAGGGCAACCTGAGGTTAAGCGCTTCCCGAGGCTCGTTCGCGGACTTTCTGATATTTACCGATATCCATCTCACGCCGAGCGGCTCCGCCATCTGGTTCTACACAAGCGGGCGCTTTGACGGGCGCGTGCACAGCAACGACAAGCTGCGCTTCGCCCAATTCCCGACCTTTGAGGACCTGGTCACCTGTGTGCCCACGCGGGCATCCTACTACAACAACGGGAACCCCAGGGACCTGGCTGCGGACAGGAACGGCAACATCGATGTTCCCAACTTCTACGGCGGCTTCACTCGTGGCGTCGATCGCATAGATCTTCCCAGCAATTCCTTCAGCCAGGAAAGGGCTGCTCTCGGCCTGTCTGCCGTCGACACAACTGCCATCCCGCTGGCCACCAAGAAGACCATGCTTGGGCTTGATCCTGCGGATCCGAATCCCATACCGACCGGGATATACTTGCCTCACAGCGGCACGGCCATCACGGGTGGCATATACATTGTCGGGAACACCACCAACTTCAGGATGTCGCTCGATGCTTCCGGCTTCCAGCAATATCAGATGACGGACCAGGGCGGTACGACCAAGCGCATAGTGCTCGACAAGATTCACAGCCGCACCAAGGTCTACCAGGGCACGGACTCAACCATATATGCGGGCCTTCCCAGGGGAATTGCATATGTGGCCGGCAGCATTACCAATCTTGGGGGCAACGCGCGGGTCAGTGGCACTCCACCGCCTGCGATCGAAGACGACACCAAGCTCACCATAGCCGCCACGGGTGACATAATCGTCGACCGGGACATAAGTTATGAGCATTTTGATGGCTCCGACTGCGTGCTTGGGCTCTACTCTGCGGCCGGCAATGTCCGGATAACGACGACTGCCCCCAGTAACCTGCTGCTGGATGCGTACGTGATAGCCACGGGTGATCATGGGGCCTTCCAGGTCGACAACTACGACCGGGGAACGTATCGCGGGCAGGTTCACCTGAGAGGCGGGTGCGTGCAGCGCTATTACGGTGCGTTCGGCACCTTTGACTCACGCGGCAACCAGACCGGCTATGGTCGGGATTTCAGGTATGACCGAAGGGGTATGGCTCCACCCTACTACCCTCTGACCAGCGTGTTCAGGGTCGATAGCCCTGTACCCCATCCTTCATCGTGGAGGGAAGTATGAAGAGGGCGACACCGAAAGGAGCGAAGCGGCAGCAGGGCACGCGGCAGGCGGCCGGGCCGGGCACGCCCGCAAGCCACGTGTTTCTGGGCGCCCTGGTCATCGTGCTGCTACTGATTGTTTCGGCCTTAGCTAAGAACGCGTACAAAGACGGGCCCGTCGCCGCTACCGCTCCCGTTGAGCAGGTGAGGCAAAGGGTACCGGCGCACCAGCCGGCCCCTCCAGCCGAGGAGCCCAACCAAGTTCCGCTCGAAGGTGGAACCATGTAGTCCGATTCAGGTTCTACTTGTCCGACAGGCCTGCCCTCCGGCAGGCCTTTTGCTAGCCCGCACCTCGGGCCCCACCCCTCAAATAGCTTGAATCCTACCCCCAAAGTGCGGTATAATGGAATCGGTAAAGGATACCTCGTCTGCCTCTGTGGCCGGCGGCCCAATAGGGAGAGATTCGCTCCAGGCCGGAAAGGGGCTCTCTGATGCAACGCCTTGGTATTGCTGCAGTTATCCTTGCTATCGGTTCTGTCGCTGCTGTTTGCGCGACCGGCGCCGCGGACGACAGCCGCTACCCTACTCAAGCCGAGCTGGACCGGATTGAAGCCGTCCGCCAGATGATAGCCGACAGGGGATATAGCTGGGAGGCAGGCGTTACGTCGGTCTCCAACCTCACCGATGAAGAGATGAATCGGCTCTGTGGTTTGAAGATCCCTCCTGATCTTGAAGCCAGGCGCGCCCAAGCCAGGAAAGAGGGCAGGATGATCGAGGAGATTCCTGGCATGTTGTTCCCGCCGGCCTTCGACTGGCGCAGCCAGGGTGGGGTGACCCCCGTGAAGAATCAGGGCAACTGCGGGAGTTGCTGGGCGTTCTGCGCGACTGCGGCCTTTGAATCTCAAGTGCTCATTCGTAGTGGACTCGAGAAGGACCTTTCTGAGCAGGCCGTGGTCTCGTGTAACACCACAGGTGACGGCTGCGACGGTGGGTGGATGGAGACGGCCTACGAAATGTTCATGAGCCCCGGTGCTGTCAGGGAGTCCTGCATGCCTTACCACGAGGTCGATACGGATGCCTGTATTCAGTCCTCATGTGACGTTGCAGCCACCCTTGACGGCTACTATGCGGTGGATAACACCGTGAACGCGATTAAGACAGCGCTGCTCGATGGCCCCGTGGCTTCGGCGATAGCGGTCTGCAGCGGCTTTCAGACCTATACCGGCGGCTGCTTCGAGGATGCTTGCACCGACATCAACCACGGCGTGTTGATCGTAGGGTGGGACGACACCATGTGCGGCGGCGATGGCGCCTGGATCATCAAGAACAGCTGGGCGCCGACCTGGGGCGTCAACGGCTACATGTACATAAAGTATGGAACCAGTGAGATCGGCTACGGCGCCGAGGCCCTAACCTACACCCCCGGCCAGACGGTTCACTTCTTCCATGATTCGCACCTGATAGACGATGGCGGTGGGGACCATGACGGCTTCATCGATGTCGGAGAGCCGATCTTACTCCCGGTCACCATCCTCAACATCGGAGCCACCACCGCAACGAGCGTCAGCGCCAAACTGCGAAGTCTCACCTCAGGAGTCACAGTTACCGACAGCATGGCTACCTTTGCTGATATGCCCAAAGGCACGGCCAGGCAGTCCGACGCACCGCATTTCGCCTTTGTGGTCACGGGCGCCGGGCCATCATGCGGCGCCTTGAGCTTCCAGCTCGTGGTTTCATCCGCCGAAGGCAGCTCGCCTATCAACATCAAGGTTCAGGCCGGCGAGGTGGCGGCCGTGTTCCAGGATGACTTCGAAACTAACAAGGGATGGGGCACCAGCGCCACGGGCGACAACGCGACAACCGGCATTTGGACTCGGGTCGATCCCAACGGGACCTGGTGGGGGAATCTGCCGGCGCAGCCCGAGGACGACAACACGGTGGCTCCGGGCAATACGTGCTTTGTAACCGGTCAGGGGACAGTGGGCGGCGCGCAGGGGGCGGCTGACGTGGACGGCGGCAAGACGACCCTTACGAGCCCCACGATCGATCTTTCAGGCCGGAACTCGGCGCTCGTCACCTACTGGAGATGGTACGCCAGCGAGACTGGATCGGCTCCCAACGATGATGATTTCGTGGTCGATGTGTCCAACAACAATGGATCGACCTGGACCAATCTCGAGACCCTGACCTATAGCGATCGCATCTGGAGGAAACGGGAGTTCTACCTTGAGGACTTTGTGACCCTCACCAGCCAGATGAAGATACGCTTCATAGCGCAGGACAATGCTCCTGGCTCGATTGTCGAGGCGGCAATTGATGATTTCGCGGTGAAGGCCTGCACTAACGTAGCGCCCGACGCGATCCCGCCCACGGTCGCAGTGAGCTCGCCCAATGGCGGCGAGACCCTGGTCTATGGAACGCAATACGATTTGAGATGGGATGCGACCGACAACGTGGGCGTCACCTCGATCGACATCTACCTGTCGAGCGATGGTGGAGCAACCTACCCTCGCACTATCGCCGCCGGAGAGGCTAACGATGGGGCTTACCTGTGGACGGTCGATGATCTTGATTCCAAGACGGCCAGGATCAAAGTCGAGGCATCCGATGCAGCGAACAACAGGGGTGTGGATGCGAGCGATGCCGATTTCGTCCTCTGGGGATCGATGTCGGGAGTGACACCCAACCCTGCGGGCACGCCGCGTGAGGTCACCCTCAAGGTCACCGAGGGCAATCCGGTCACATGCTCATCCCTGATTGTGTACGGCGTGCCATCAGCTATGCGCGTGCGGGTAGCTGTCTATGATGTCAGCGGACGGATGCTGGGATATCTGGTTGACACCTGGGCCCAGGCCGGGTACAGCTCAGTTGCCTGGAGTGAGTTCGACCGGCGCGCCGGCCACCTGAGTGCCGGCATCTACTTCATAAGGCTCGACGCCGACGCCGGCGCAAGATCGGCGAAGGTGGTCGTCGCCAGATAGGCCGGGAGAGTTCCGGGCGTGTCCGGTAGGAGCCAGCGATAAGGAGGTCTCGATGCCATTCCCCCTTGGTAAGCTGCGGGCTTTTGTTTTGGTTTTGGTCGTTGGCGTTCTTGCTGCAGGTGCGGCCGATGCTTTGGCCCAGAACCTCCTCGGCGGCCTCGAACCGCCCACCAGGCATTTCGACGAATTCGAGATAGCCGGCAGGGTAGTCTACTTCCACCAGAGAGCGATAGACGGGGTCACCGTCGAGAGCGACTACATCAACTATCAATTTGACGCTAACACTAAGGAGTTGCTCGCCAAGAAGATCCACTGGCGCGATGATCTGCCGGAGCATCTGCCGCAGGCCTCGATTGCGAGACAGATCGCCGAGGCAATGGTGGCCGGCGAGATCCAGTCCACACGGCTCATGATCATATCGCCCGAATCCGCGGTGTTTCCCCTGAAACCAGTGCCTCAAGGTCCGTGTTGGGTCGTGCGGAGCCGCCAAGGTGACGAACTCCGGATCACCGTGATCGATGCTCTGACAGGCAAGCTGCTTGGATACGGAGTGCCGCCACCCTACACGGCCTTCTCGTTCACCGGCCCGGGGGACTGCCCTCAGACCTGGGATTGGGCCTGGTGGTCTACCAATGCCCAGACGTGGTTCAATACCATGGGCTACCAAACCGAGGGTGCCGTGGCTCCCACGCTCGAGAAGATCAGGAGCCACGTGAAATCCGACCAGACGGCCATGTTCTTCGAGATAGCTCACGGCGACTACTCGACCTTCAACTACGGCTGCGAGAACGGCTCCTGGCAGGGGTTGGCGGCCTTCAAGGTAGACATTTGGATGGGCAACTATGCCAAGATGCCTTTCACTTTCCTTGCAAGTTGCGATGGGATGTGCTCGCTTGGCGCCAGCAGCTTCTCATACGAGTTCCGGAAGGGATCGTTCGAGAACACGGCAACCGTGGGCTACTGCGGTATGTCGGGAGCCCCGTGCGAGAACTGCTGGGGCTGGTCCGTGGATTGGCAGAACGCCCTTTTTAGCTACATGAACCAGGGCTGGACCGTCAAGGCCGCCTTCGATCAGGCCGGCGCCGACTATCCGACGTGTGCGGCCAATATGTGCATGCGGTTCGCCGGCGACGCGGACTTCAAAGTCGTACCTGCGGTGATGCGAGACGCCGAACCCCCGGTTGTGGTAGTGGCATCCCCGAACGGCGGCGAAACCATCGAGTATGGCACGCAGTACGAGATATGCTGGAGTGCTGCGGACAACGCGCGGGTGACGTCGGTCGCCATCCTCTTGTCGAGCGATGGGGGCGCCACCTTTCCGGACACTGTTGCGGTGGGGGAGCCCAACGACTCATTCTACCTCTGGACCGTGCCTGATTTGAGCTCTCACGCCGCCAGGATAAGAGTCGTGGCGTATGATGGTGTTCCCAACGCGGGAAGCGATGTAAGTGATGGCGATTTCACGCTGTGGGGTACAACCGCGGGACTCACTGAGTCCGAGTACACCGGCGTGCCGGATCGGGCAATGGTCCAGGTAGCTGCTGGCAACCCGGTTACCTTGGGGTGCCGCCTTGTCTATGGTGTGCCCGCCGGCGCACAGGTCAGCCTCAGCGCTTATGATGTGAGCGGCAGGCTGGTCGATCGTCTGGCCAGCGGCTACCGCGAAGCTGGCTACTACTGCCTGGACTGGAGCCCCGGTGGCCGACGCGGAGCATCCCTCGGGACTGGCGTCTACTTCCTGCGACTCGATTCCGATATGGGTACAGCTACTGCGAAAGTGGTGATCGCCAAGTAGCTCGCCTTGTGCTCCCTAGGATTTGATCATTACCAGCAGCATCTTGAACCGGTCCAAGGCCTTAAGTCCATGAGGCTCGTTTGCCGGCATGATCACGGCCTCGCCCGCCTTGAGGCGGTGGGGCCGTTTCGAGATCGTAATCTCCACCTCACCCTCAAGGACCTGGACCAAGGCGTCAAATGGCGCCGTGTGCTCGCTTAGGCCCTCGCCCTTATCGAACGCGAACAGGGTCACCGTGCCGGTGGGCTTGGCAATCACCTGCCGGCTGACCACGGCCCCCGGCTGATAGTCCACCAGGCCGGCCATGGACCTGACCTGGGAATAGATGCTTCCTTCATCGTTCGGTTTGGCTTCGTTCATGGTTTAGATCCCCAGTTTCTTCCTGTTGGCCTCGATGTGGTCGGCGATGCCCTGAGCCGCCTTTACGGCGTCCTTCTCGACGCTCAGGAGCCCACCCGTAACGCCCTTGAGATCCTGGGTCAGCAGCTTCACCAGGTTGGGTCCGCCGGTCACCGTCGGCACGGGGTTGACGTAAGTATAGAGTCCCAGGGCCAGCGCGAAGACGGCATCGATCGTAGCCTTCTGCTCCATGTACTCGGGAGCGGCTGCCGCGACCGGCAAGTCGGGGATGGGGACATCGCCCAGCGCGTGGGAGATCGCCGCAATCAGGTCGGCGATCCTGCCGGTATCCGTGCAGGTGCCGTAACTTAAGACGGGAGGGACACCCAGTTTCGTACAGAGAGCCTTGAGCCCCGGGCCCGCCAGCTCCTTGGCTTCGGGGCTACAGAGCCCGGCTACCTGCATCGCCCCGTTGCCGCACCCCATGGAAAGGATGAGAAGGTCACGCTTGATCAGTTCCTTGGCGACCGCCACACTGTGGACGTCCTGGCCGGAGTCCCTCAAGGATGTGCACGACACCAGGCCCACCACGCCGCGAATCGTGCCGTCCTTTATGGCGCCGAGCAGGGGCTCAATCGTGCCGCCCAAGGCCTCAACGATGCTCTCGGTCGAAAAGCCGACGAAGGCCTCCTTCATCGGTAGACCCGTGATGGGCTTGACCGACTTCCGGCGCTCCTTGAAGTTGGCGACGGCCATCTCGAGGAGCCGCGCTGCCTGATTCTCGGCCTCCTCAGGAACGTAGTCGATCCTGTCGGTCACTCCCTCGAAAACCACGAGTTCGCTGACCGGCACCAGCTTGAACTTGTACTTGTCGGCATACATGGGATCGATCGGCATCGAGCAGTTCATGTCGGCGGCAAAGAGGTCCACACAGCCGCTCGCCAGGACAGCCTCCTGCATGATCCAGTTGCCCGTGAAGCCGTAGAAGACGTCGTCCATCGGCCAGCGCTGAATCATCTCCTGGCCGGTCTCGATGTTGGCGATCACGCGGATGCCCTTGGCGCCGACTGCCCTTGCCTTGGCCTGCCACTCGGGTTTGCGCGCCAGCTCTACCATGGCGAAGCCCAGGAAGGGCTCGTGACCGTTGGGCAGAACATTGACGTAGTCGGGATCGAGCACGCCCAGGTCCACCCGCATCTTGTGGGGCCGCGGGATGCCGTAGAGCACGTCCTGAAGGTACTCATTGACGATCTGGCTCTGGTAGGCCGTGGCGACCGCAAGCCGCATGGCCTTGAGGGCAAGGCTCACGTAGTAGCCGTCGACATTGGTAAGACAGGAACTGGTGGCGAACAACATCTCGCCGTGAATTCCACCCGGGAAGATGCCCAACTTCCGCCAGAGGTCCTTGCGCTCGGCCGGAGCGAGTCGCTCTACTATGTCGCTCGGCTCGTAGTACTTCTTGTTAAACTCCTGGTCCACGTAATCGCAGAGGTGAAGTGCGATCTCCTCCGCGGTGCCCGTGTCGGCAAGCCCGAGGCGCTTGGCGAAGGTCTTGAGCTTCTCGGGCTCCCGGATCTTGTACATGGTCTTGCCCTTGGCAGTCGCCCGGAGGGTTTTAACGGTCTGGTCGGTGTGATACTGGTAGGTGGATGCTCCCATAACGTTCCTGAGGAGCATCATGCGCATGGCCATGCCGTCGGCCGTGATGCCACACACACCACGCTTGTCCTTGGCAGCGTCGGCCCGGCAGGGGCCGTTAGAGCACAGGTCGCAGCGCGTGCCTGCCATGCAGAAGGCGCACCGCTGGTCGGGGTTGCCGCCCATGCCCTGGGCCTCGTAGCGATCCCAGATGTTGGTCATGCCGTCCTGCTTGATCCGCTCGTAAGCCTTTAAGACCGAGTCGTGGTGCGAGATTCTTACCTTCTCCACTTAGGGCCTCCTCTCAGTTCTCAGTTTGATTTGCCTTGGTTATCTCGATTCCCTCGATTGCCGGTTCATCTATTTCTTGCGTCCTCCTTCGAGATCTCACCCTTGATCGAAATCGTGCAGTCCTTCATCGGGATGCTCTTGCCCGAGCGCTTGAGGGCCGCTTCGACCACCTGGGTGGTTCCGAAGCAACACGGGACTTCCATGTGCAGCACGGTGACGGACTTAATGGTGTTATTCTTGAGTATCTCCGCCAGCTTATCAACGTAAAGCTCGCTGGAGCTGTCCAGCTTGGGGCAGAAGATGATGAGGATCTTGCCCGCGAGGAAGCGTTCGTGGAAGCTGGCGTAGGTGAAGGGCACACAGTCGGCCGCTATCAAGAGATCGGCGTCCTGGAAATAGGGGGCGTGGGGACTCACGAGTTGCAGTTGCACCGGCCACTGCCGGAGCTCGGAAGGGAGGTCGGCGTTGGACCCGGCGGTGGCGGACGCTGCCGCTGAATCGCTGCGCCCTTTGTCCTTGACTGTAGCGGCATCCCTGAAGTCCATCATCTTGGAGCCTGGGCAGGCGTGGGTAGAGGCTGCCGGGGTAGGGGCCGGCACGGGTATACCTCGGGTTCTCAGAAACGCGAGCGCCTGAGCCAGGTAATCGTCCTGGCCATGGCCTCTCAGGTGATCAAGGTGGGCCCGGATCACGTTCGGCCCGGCCTTCACGATGTTCTCCATGACCTTGTGCTCGTCGTAAGGCACGGCTTCCCGTCTTTCGATCGTGATGGCATCTTCCGGGCAATGCCCGATGCAGGCGCCCAGGCCGTCGCACGAAAGGTCGCTCACCAGCCTTGCCTTGCCATCGATGATCTGGAGCGCGCCCTCGGGGCAATTGGGGATGCACAGGCCACAACCTGTGCATCTACCGTCGTCGATCTTGATAATGTCGCGTTTCATCTCGCACCTCGCTTCTTGATCACACTGTCGCGCCGCCGGCCTATGCGCTTCGCTCTTGCAGGTTTGCAGGCCCGACCCCGAAGGTTGGTCTTACCCGTAGCGTCGCCCAGGAGGTCGGCTATCGATATACCTGCGAACTCGTCCGTGAGCCTCTGCTCGATCGCCCTGATCCGCTGTCTCAAGACGCAGGTTCCGCGGTTGGCGCACAGCTTCCTCCGGAACATGCATTCCGAGAGCTCGACCTGCCCCTGGAATACTCTCATGATATCGAGCATTTGGATGCGCTCCGGGCGCGCCCGCAGGCTGACGCCACCGGAAATTCCCTCGCGGGAAGCGACCAGGCCCGCCTTCAGAAGTCGCTGAAGGATCCTCCTTAGGAATGGGAGCGGGATCTTCTCCGCCGCCGCCATATCCGCGGAGGAGACGAACACGCCGGGCTGCCTTGCCAGTTGCATCACCGCCCTGATCGCGTAGTCGGTCTCTTTGGTTATCAGCCTCATTGTGACCTCAAGTGCGGTTCCAAGTTGAACTGATACTAAGATAGTATTAGTTTAACCGGGTGTCAAGCTGTTTTTTGCCCAGTTATGTGCCTGTCAGCGCGGTGCCTACGGTGGTCGATATGGCCGTGTAAGTGGGTTGCAGTAGCGGGGCTTCGGGTATAGGATCGGGGGGAAGTATCGCCGACAGAGATGCGGGCCGACGGGCCATTACATGGAAACCGGAGAAGCAGCAGTTAGGAGAGCCGTAGCCTGTTGGGGATAGATCGAACCAGCACTGATCGGATTGCGGCAAGGCTTGGACAGGATGGCGGTCGTGCAGTGGAGAAAGAGCCTTACGATGCAGAGAGTTCTGTTGGCTGTCGCGCTCGCGCTTGGCGGGTTACTCGCCTATGTAGATACCCGCCCGACCTGGGACGACACGGGCGTAACGGCGGGGGCCTTGCTTGTCATCTCCGGCGTGCTTGGTTTCTTGGGGCCGAATCGCGCGTGGCTGTGGGCACTGGCCCTCGGAGTCTGGATTCCACTGTTGGCCGTTGTCCGGGCGCAGAACTACTGGGCGATCTTGGCGCTCGTCGTGGCGTTCGTGGGAGCGTACTGCGGGATGGCGATCCGCGCGTGGCTGTCGCCGGTTCGGCATTGAGAACACGGGACACTATGGTGATCGACGACACCGACGGTCATGTCATACATTATGTCACCACGGCCCCAGGGTTGACGGTTTTCTGAAGGGAGAGTTTGCAGTAGCCGCACCCGACACGCCCGAGGCTTTCAGCCCATGTTTGGTCCGGGAGTCCCGCAAGGCCACATCTCTTGGCAAGGTGGGAGAATAGGGTGGGTGGCATAAATGGACTTCGAATACAAGGGCAAGACCATACGGGTAGTGCAGGGTGACATCACCAAGATCAAGGTTGACGCCATTGTGAACGCGGCCAACTCGGGACTGCGTGGTGGGGGAGGAGTCGATGGCGCGACTCACAGGGCGGGCGGCCCGACGATAATGGAGGAGTGCCGGAAAATCGGCGGATGCCCCACCGGATTCGCCGTGATAACGGGGGCCGGCAATCTCTCAGCCAAGCACGTGATTCACGCCGTGGGCCCGGTCTGGTACGGCGGCAAGAGTGGAGAGGCCGATCTCTTGAGGAAGGCCTATGAGAGCAGTCTGGACCTTGCGGATGGCCACGACCTTAAGTCCATTGCCTTTCCATCAATCAGTACGGGGGTGTACGGTTTCCCGATCGAAGAGGCGGCTCCGATCGCCATCAAGGCTGTTCTCAGACATCTCGAGGGCAAGACTGGGCTGAAAGAGGTCCAGTTTGTGCTCTTCTCGCAGCCTGATTACGACCTCTATCTGGACAAGATGAAGGGCATCCTCCACACCAAGGCCCAATAGACGTTGTGGCCCACGTCTGGAAAAGGGTTCCCGAAAAAGGGCGCTGTCCTCTTTTCAGTGTTACCTCGCGAGGACGGCTCTTACCTCCCAGGCCTGAGGCAGGCTTGAGGTCAGACCGTCAAGGCGCTTGCGCTGCGCAGCCGTCTCAGGCTTGACTGACTTCACGAGCTTCGCAATCGCCACGGCGACCTCGGTTTCTTGTGAGATCCCAAGCCCAAGCGCTGCCTCGGCGACATCCATCTTACTGTCAGCCGGCAGGTCGGTGGCTGCGTAGATGGCGGGCACAAGACCGAGAGGATCAAGATCCGGCAGTTTCGCTTTCAGGCCCTCGGCAATCAAGTCCCGCACATCTGGCGTTCCGGCCGTCGCATCACGCGAGAGCTGCCGCAGCGCCTCGGCCGCCGAATACCTCACCGAATAGTGCAAGTCGGCTAAACAATTCACGAGCTGAGGAATAAGCGCGTAGTACCTCCGGTTGCCTGCGGCGAAGGCTGCATCCTTCTTGACGTAGAACACCTCGCCCTCATTCTCCAGAACTCCGGTCACCCGCTTTTCCAGGCGCTGCTCGTCGTCCTCGCGGAGCCCCTTGAGCCGGGCAAGCGAATTGATGGCGCCCGACCGCTGCCTCCAGTCCTCGGAGTAGGAGAGATCCATCAGGACATCCAGCCCACCGGCAGTTTCCATAAGGCCGAGAATCCAGCTGGCCTCAGCCTTCGCAAGATCGTTGCCTCCTCGCACCTGGTTGCACAGCATCGGCACGGCGGGCGCGCCGATCTTGACCAGTACGTCCTTTATGGCGTGCCGCTTGGTTGCATCCCGGGTGTCCAGCACGGTGCGCAAGTACTCGATCGAGGCGGCCGAGTCCTCAACCATCTTGGCGAAGGCATAGGTTTTCCATCTCTGGAATCGCGGCTCACTCCTCATGGAAAGAATGTAGAGCTCCCTGGTCGTGAAGGCCCGTTCCTGGAAGGGATACTCCCTGACCACGATATCACCCCGCGGCTTCGTGGCTTCGCCGGGGATGTCAAGGCCGAGGCCGTATCGGCCGCTTTCCCAGAGGGACTCGTTGGCCCCACGCGCCGCGTAGTAGTCGGTGCCCCGGGCATCGATGGCAAGCCCGATGCTGCCGAATTCGCGCCGGTAGTCACCGTAGCCGTTGACGTTGACCTTGCTCTTGCATGAGTAGGAATCAACCCCATCGGCATCATAGAGAATCCCCGTACCGTTGGCGCTTCCTGCTCCCTGACTCAAGTCAACAGCCGTGTAGCAATCATTTCCCGAGAAGTCGGCAAGGAGCCCAAGCGCCAAGTCGTGGCCACAGCCCTGGGACACGCCCTTGCTCACGTAGTAGTCATCGCCCGACTGGTCCTCCAAGAGGCCGAAGCCGAGATGAATGCCTGCGCCCTGGGCGTACTGGTAGGACGAGTAGCGGTCGTGGCCGCCCCGGTCAACGATGGCTCCCACACAGTACCAGTAGCCCACACCCTGGCCGAAGATGTCGGAGGAGTAGAGGTCGTTGCCGGCGGAATCTATCAAGAGCCCGATCCCGCCCGAGTAGTCAGGCCGGTAGCCGAAGGCGCAGCCCTGGGAGAGCGAGAGGTAATGGTCGTCATAGCGCAGAATGTCGGTCTGGGACATCTTGGTCAAGTAAGTGTCGTTGCCGCCCCGGTCCAAGATCACGCCCGCGCCCATGACATAGCCGAAGGCCTGAGATTGCATGGCCGCTGTATAGGAATCATTGCCGGCTTCGTCTACCAGGAGTCCCACGCCCAGGAAGCCCGCACCCTGGGAGAACGCGCCCGATGCGTATGTATCGTCGCCGCTGCGGTCGCAAAGAACGCCCGCGCCGAAGATGCCGGCGCCGAGGGACACGTGCCCCGACTCGTACCTATCGTTCCCGGCAAGGTCCAGGATCGTGGAGGTTCCGAAGATCGCACCGGCCAGGCCGATGCTCTCGCCGGATCTATACAAGTCATTGCCGGCTCGGTCGATCGTGAGGCTGAAGTCGATCCCCGGACTGGCGCCGAGGTCATATGTGTCATTGCCGCCCAGATCCAGGATAAGGGCGAACGCGCCGTCGTAGGTGTTGGTTCCGGAATCTCCGATGACGATGGGTCCCCATTCGGTAAGCCCGAAATAGAGAACCCCCCCAGTCGCGGTCGCTGTTCCCGAGACGGAGGAAGCGCTGCCGCCATTGTAGCGGTGGGACTTCCCAAGGCGAAGGTCCCAGCCGGCCAGCTCGTCCCCCAGTTCGAGATCACGGCTAAGAGCCTCGGCTGCCTCGAGCGCGGTTGCCGACATTGCCGCAAGGATTGGGATCCTTATCCGCCGGCACAGGGCGAGGACGGAGTCGCCGAGTGCGGTGTCCGCGGTTTCAAGGCTGTCGAGCTCAAATGGGCTCACGTCCTCGTTCTCGTCGTGCGGTGTGACCAGATAGATAGCGTTGTCCCGGAGGAACTCGACGTCCGTATCTAAGTCGGCGAGCGCCTCTTCGCGCAAGAGCGCAGCAGTCTCTATCCGAGCAAGATACGTCTCCACGGCCTGCCTCAAGCCCTCGGGAAGGTGCGCAAACCGCCCCTTGATGTCTCGGAAAGGGCGGCCCCGGGCTACCGGCCAGTCATCTATGACTTCCATAGTGTAACCAGGAACCGCGATCCCGACCGACATGGCCTTCCAGGCATCGCCGAGCATGAAGGCCAGGCTGCTGTCGCTCTCCAGGCCCGTTGCGATCCCGTCAACTCGCGCCAGGAGGCTGGTGGGATCATTCATCAGCGAGTCCACGAGCGGCAGCCTGAAGGCATCGGGTGTCGCATAATCGGACCTTATCTTGCAGTCGCGGGGAGCGAGCCCCATGTCCAATAGGGCATCGGAAAGGCTCGCCTCAAAGGTCGCCAGTTGGTCTTGAGTTATGGCGCTAACCGCTGTCGCCCATACCAGAATCAAGGCTCCGAGCCCGATCATCAGTCTCATTGGGAACCTCCTTGACGTATCTTCTGCGGCGCCTGCTACCAAATGCCAGCTAGTCGGTCCGCGCCATCTATCCTCAGTTGGCTGACCTCACGCTCAAAGTGACCTGCTTGGTAAGCACCGAGGAGCCGCGGCTCACTTCAAGCGTGATCTCGTCCCCCGGATTCTTGCTCCCAAGGAAGGTCATCAGCTGCTGAAGATCGCCCAGCGCCTCGCCGTCAAGTTTGCCGAGGATATCTCCGTCTTCGAGGCCGGCGTTCTCAGCCGGGCTCTTGGGCACGGTGCCCTTGATGCGGATGCCTTTGCCACCGTAGGCGAAGTCGGGCACAATCCCCAGGAAGCCCCCCCGGCCGCGCATCGACGGGCCCTGGGACGGCTTCTCGGCCGCGATCACCGGCGTCAGTGGTTTCTCGAAATCAGCGAGATTGGTGACCAGGGCCGTGGCGAACGTACCAATCGCCGCGAGGCCCTGGAAATTGATGCCGGCGCAGTCGTCATCGGGCGTATGGTAATCCTGGTTGGCCCCCGTGAAAAGGTGGAGCGAAGGGATGTGGCGGCTGTAGAACGGGTTCTGGTCGGAGAAGCCAAAGACCTCCGGCTTCTCGACGAGCTCCAATCCCACGCCTTTGTCACTCGCCCGGAGCACGTCCGGTAACTCGGTGGCGCTTGTGGCTCCGAAGATGATCAGCTGGTTGGCCTCAAGCCTGCCGACGGTGTCCAGGTTGACAAAGGCCACGGTGCTGTCGATGGGGTACGGGCAATTGCTGCAAAAATACTCCGAACCGACGGCCCCCAGCTCCTCGGCGGTGAAGCTCACAAATGCAACCGACTTGACGGGGGTTGACTGCAAGCTGATCTTGCGGGCGACGTCAAGCAGGGCCCCAACGCCGGAGGCATTGTCATCGGCGCCGTTGTGAACTTCGCGGCGCCAGGGAGTCGACGAGCCAATGTCGCCCAGGCCAAGATGATCGTAGTGAGCTCCGACTACAACGTATTCGCCGCCCCTGGGGCCGCCTGGGATCAAGCCGCCCACGTTCTTGACGGTCACGGTCCGCGGCCTGGTGGTAAGGCCCAGCTCGCACTGGATTCCCCGGAGCTCCTGCCATCCGCGATCTCGAGCAACTGACGTTATGAGCCGTGAAAGGCTGTCGGGCGGGATGCCCTGCGTGGCTAAGATCGCCTCGATGGACAGGTGCCTAATCTCGAGACAGGGAATCGGGGCGGGGGCGTAGGTCCTGGGTAGCGCGAAGAAGTGAAAGCCCGCATCCGGGTTGTCACTCGAGCCGCTCACGAAGATGACGGCCCCGGCGTTGACTTCGGCTGCCCTGACGGCGAATTCCCTCATCCACTCCAGCAAGGCATCGTGGCCGGTCATGGTCCAGCGCTCGCGCTCGAGCGCGGGGTGCTCCCAGCAGAAGAGCACCTTGCCTGCGAGGCGGGCATCTTTCACATCCGAGGCGGCCGTGCCTATGACCGCGCCGCCCCACACGGTGCCGCTGCCGGAGACGGGGAGCACCGAGTAATCAAGCCCGCTCTCTTCTATTCTGAAAACGGGCCGCCCCTCGATTTCGAAGCCGAACTGAATAGGAAACTCCTGGTAGTAGGAATTCCCGAAGAGGGGCTTGAGCCCCGCTTTCTTGAACTCGTTTGCTATGTGGTCTGCAGCCAGGTCGATGCCCAGCGTACCCTCAAGCCGGCCTCCCAGAGAATCGCCGGCAAGATAACACACGTCAGTCCTGAGGCTTCTCGTCGGGTCGGGCTTGGCCGCGATCTTTTGGGAAGTAGGCCTCGCAGCGCACCCGAAGACGGCGAGCCCCAGCACAGCCGCCAATCC
>Ga0315275_10002553_pt1 | contig 16495 bp, 14 predicted proteins | sample YL17G03_0_MG_FD_205557 | JGI IMG/M metagenome (GOLD analysis project Ga0315275, IMG submission 205557) | Sediment microbial communities from Yellowstone Lake, YNP, Wyoming, USA - YL17G03_0 | ecosystem: Environmental > Aquatic > Freshwater > Lake > Sediment | place: USA: Wyoming | collected... | reverse complement strand
CGAGCCACATGCCGATCTTCCGGATATCCTCGCGCCCCAATAGCCCCGGCACGACCGTCGTCCGGAACAGGTAATTCAACCCCGAGCCTCTGATGATATCGACGCTCCGGACGATTTCCTCGCCCCTGACGGCCGCCCCCACGACCTCGCTGTAGCGTTCAAGCGGCGCCTTGACGTCCATGGCGATCCAGTCGACGAGCCCCTCCGCAACGAGCTTCTCGAGCCTCGCCGGGAGCGACCCGTTCGTATCGATCTTGACCAGGAGACCCCGCTCCTTGACGACCCGGACCAGATCCTCGAGGTCCTCGCTGAGCAGGGGCTCGCCGCCCGTGACGCACACCCCCTCGAGCCAACCCTTCCGCGAATCGAGATAGGACATGAAAAGGTCCATGGGCAGGACCGGGAAAACCTCCGGCCGCAGGACGAGGTCGGCGTTGTGGCAGAACGGACAGCGGAACGTGCAGCCGCCGAGGAAGACCGTCGAGGAGATGTGACCCGGGAAGTCCTTGCTCGAGAACTTCTCTAGGCCCCTGATCTCGACCATCCCTCGAGCTCCTCCGCGCTGTTCAGGACGGCCCGGACGATCCCCTGGTCGTTGAGGATCAGGGTCGGGAGGATGATGCCGCCCTTGTCGTCGCGCTTGAGCATTTTGACGAAGTCTCTGATCCGGACCTTGCCCTCGGGTTGGACAAGGCTGTACTCCTGATAATAGATGTCCCGCTCGACGAGGAGCTTCTTGAGCTTCTCGCATTTCGGGCAGTTGGGGTAGGTGAACAGGAGATAATCCATGTCTTCGTCCTTATCCGCTCAAGCGAGCTTGGTGTACGGCGTCCTCTCCTTGAACTCCTGCTGTTTGCCGTCGTTCCAGGTCCGGATGGGCCTCAGGTAGCCCACGATCCGGGAATAGACTTCGGTCGAGGCGCCGCACTCCGGGCAGGAGTGGTGTTCGCCCTTGAGGTAGCCGTGGTCGAGGCAGACGCTGAACGTCGGCGTGATGGAAAAGTACGGGAGCTTCGTCGCGGCGATCCTCCGGACGAGCTTCTTGCAGGTCCCGGCGTCGATCGCCTCGGGGAGGAACGTGTGGAAGATGGTCCCGCCGGTGTACAGGGGCTGGATGTCGGACTGGTGGCTGAGGGCGTCGAAAACGTCCCGCGTCGCGTCCACGTTGAGCTGCGTGGAATTGGTCAGAAACGGGTGTTTGTCCGTGCCCGAAGTGACGATTTGGGGATACTTTTCCCTGTCCTTGCGGGCCAGCCGGTACGACGTGGACTCGGCCGGCGTGGCCTCCAGATTATAGAGGTGGCCCGTCTGTTCCTGGAACTCGCGGAGGGCGCCCCTCATGAAGTTCAGGGTCTCGACGGTGAATTCCTTGCCCTCGGGCGTACCGATCCCCTTCTTGATGAAGTTCAGACAGGCCTCGTGCATTCCGCAGATGCCGATCGTCGAGAAGTGGTTATCGAAGTGGCCGAGGTAAACCTGGGTGTAGGGCATGATCCCCCGGGCCAGCATGTTGTTGACGATCTCGCGCTTCGTCTCGAGGGCGTCCTTGGCCAGGGTCATGAGCTCCTTGAGCTTGTCGAAGAACTCGCCTTTGCTCGCGGCCTCGTAGCCGATCCGGTTCAGGTTGATGGTGACGACGCCGATCGACCCCGTGGAGTCGCCCGGCCCCCAGATGCTCCCCGGCCGGCGCATGAGCTCGCGCTGGTCGAGGTTGAGGCGGCAGCACATCGCCCGGATGTCGCCGGGGCTCATGTTCGTGCCGATATAGTTCTGGAAGTACGGGATGCCGTACTTCGCCGTGGCCTCGAAAAGGAGGTTCGCGTTGGGCGAATCCCAGTCGAAATCGTTCGTCAGGTTGTAGGTCGGGATGGGGAACGTGAAGACGCGGCCCTTCTGGTCGCCTTCGATCATGAGCTCCAGGAAGGCCTTGTTGATCATGTCCATTTCGGCCTGGTGCTCGCCGTAGGTGGCTTCGAGCTCCGCCCCGCCGACGACGACCTTCTTGTCTTTCATGTCGTCGGGAACGGTCCAATCGAAGGTCAGGTTGGAGAACGGCGTCTGCCAGCCCCACCGGGACGGAACGTTGAGCCCGAAGATGAGCTTCTGGACGTCCTGCTTGACCTGCTCATAGCTCAGGTGGTCGCGGCGGATGAAGGGCGCGAGCAGCGTGTCGACCGACGAAAAGGCCTGGGCGCCGGCGAACTCGCCCTGCATCGTCCCGATGTAGTTGACCATGTGGAGGGTGGCCGTCTCCAGGTGCTTGGCCGGGCTGGAGTGGACCTGGTTCGGGACGTGGCCGAAGCCCCGCCGGAGGAGCGTCTCGAGCGACCAGCCGGCGCAATACCCGACGATCGGATAGGACAGGTCGTGGATGTGGAACGCGCCCTCGACGTGGGCCCTCTTGATGTTCTCGGTGTAGATCTGGTTGAGGGCGAAGGTCGAAAGGACCTCGCCCGAGACACGGGCGTTCAGGCCGGAGAAGCTCATCACGCCCTCGTTGCTGTTCTCCCGGATCTTCCAGTCGGCATCATTGATGTAATCCTTGATGAGCCGCTCGAGGTTGAGCCCCGTCCGCTTGGCCTCGCGGATGCCCTTATGCTTCTCGCGGTAGAGGATGTAGGACTTGGCGACCTCGAGGTAGCCCTGCTTCATCAGGACCATTTCCACGATGTCCTGGATCTGCTCGACCGACGGGACCGTGTAACCGCCGAATTTTTCCTCGATCATGAAGGCGGTGATGTCCGAGGTCGTCTTCGACGTCGTGGGATCGGTGATGCCCTGAGCTTCCATCGCTTTAGCGATGGCCTTCGTGATCTTGTCCTGATTGAAATCGACGACCGTCCCGTCCCTCTTCTTGATCCGCGAGATCACTCTCACCATCATCATCCGTGGCCTCCTTGTCCCGTTTTCTGCGTGTCCGAAGTCGAGCTATCCAAGACCAATGAAAAATGCTAACATCGATCGAGGTTCCTTGCCATGGCCGACGAAAAGACCTTCCGGCGACCCATCCCACATCTTGTGTGTGCCCTATATAAAAGGCACAAAATGTTGTATGAACGACCAGAATTTACTCCCGTTCACGGGGCTTGTCAAGCCCCTTTACGACGATTTCTTGAAATAGTCCCGAGAGCCCATGAAAGCCCTTGATATCAGGACAAATGCCCGGGAAGAAATATTGGATCTGACCCCGATGATCGCGGCCGCGGTCGCCGCATCCGGGGTCGAAAACGGCCTCTGCACGGTCTTTGTCCCCCATACCACGGCCGGAGTCACGATCAACGAGAACGCCGACCCGGACGTTCGGGAAGACCTCCTCGCGGCCCTGCGTCGGGCCGTTCCGGACGGACTTCCTTATCGGCACGGCGAAGGCAATTCGCCCGCCCACATCAAGGCGAGCCTCGTCGGCTCGTCCGTCACCGTTATAGTCGAGGGCGGCCGGCTACGCCTCGGGACCTGGCAGGGCATTCAATTCTGCGAATTCGACGGCCGACGGGACAGGAAGGTCTGGGTATCGATCATCAAGGGCTGATCCGGTCCGGCTCGCTTTCCAAGGATTCGACCTTGCGGAACCGGAAGGAAGCGGCGCGTTGCGAGCGTGATCCGCCAACGTGCGGAGATGATAGCCCCCGCAAATCCCCGTAGCTGAGGGGGGAGTCGGCTTGGCCGACGGCGGAGCCGCCTGGATAGACTCCCGTGGGTACGGGGGATAAGAGCGGCCTCGACACCGCATTCCGGCGACGCACGGCCCGTCAGGAACGCAAGCCGAGCTTTTCGAGCTCGGCGGCCAGGTCTGTCTCGGGTCGGTACACGATGCCCGCCATCCCGAGCTTCACCGCGGCTTCGACGTTCTCCGGCATGTCGTCGATGAAGACGCACTCCTCGAGCCGGCACGCGGCGCGCCGGGCGGCCTCGATGTAGATTCCCGGCTCCGGCTTGACCATTCCCAGCTCGAAGGAAAGGACATAATCGTCGAAGATGAGGATCTCGGGGTACCTCTCCCGGATGTGCCCGAACCGCAGGGCGTCCGTGTTGGAAAGCAGGAGCAGGGTCGTGCCCGCGGCTTTCTGCTTCCGGAGGACATCCAGGGCCGGCGGATTCAACCGGAAGATGTCGTTGTAGATCGCATAGAACTCGGTCTCGCCGATCCGGGAACCGACGGCCACGGCGACGCGCCTGTAGAAATCCCGCGGCGAGATGGCCCCCCTGTCGAAGTCCGTCAGCAGGTCCCGGTTCCAGTGGGCGGCCTCTTTGATCTTGTCTTCCGGGACCGTCGAGGTCGCGGCCAGCTTCTTGATGAAGATGTTATTATCGAACCAGATGACGACCCTGCCCATATCGGAAATGATGGCGCGGATCATGAATATGCGTCCTTCCGATCCCTGATCCTATAGACATAGACACGTTTTGAAGCTTCGTCGATGCGATAAAGGATGCGATGGTCCCCGGCTCGGAGGCGATAGCCATCTTCCGCCGTCAATTTGAGAGTTCCGAACGGACGCGCATCCGAAGCCAGGGCCCGAATCTTCCTGATCACGCGTTCGAAAATTGAGGCGGACAGCCGATCAAGGTCTTTCTGGGCCGTAGGGAGGATAAAGATCTCATACACGACGTTTGTTTAGATACTCTTCGAGGGCAATGGCTCGAGGCTCCAATTCGCGCAGGTTTTTTAAATCCACCAAGTCTTCCTTGAGCTCCTCCCGGGCGAGCTGTTCGAGGATGGCTTTCTCGACGAAGAACCCGTATTTCAATCCCCGCTCCCGACAGAACAGCTTGACCTTCTCGGCGACGGCGTAATTCACCTTGACGGCCAATGTGGTTTTTTGTTCTTTCATGGCGCTTTAATAATAGGGCCATTATTAAGTTTTATCAAGAAATAGTTGTGTTTGGTTAACTATTTCTAGCTCCAGGGATGACGAGCGCGGCGTTTCGCTTGATGCACCCTACTTCGCCCGGGCGATTTCCAGCCCACCGCCTTCCTTCGCCTCCGCGTGTTTTATCGGAATGGCCAAGGTCAGGCCTAGGAAGCCGCCGCTCGCGATCATCAGGGATGAGGCCGCATAACTCTTCGTCGCGTCGCGCAGGTGGCCGTTGAGGAATACAGGTGCATCGGCCCGGGGGCGCGGACATTGCCGGACCCGGTCTTCTATGCTATAAAAAAGCGATGGTCCGAACCGCCAACCTGAACGCCTGGAAAAAGCCTATCCATAAGGCCCTCGCCTCGATCGCCCGGGACAGGGTCCTCGAGCGTATCCTCGCCCAGGATTTCACTGTCTGGAAGGACGAGGACCACGGGATCACTAAGCGGTTGGGATGGCTCGACCCTGTTCCGAAGGCGCTCGAGGCGCTCCCTGCGATCGAAAAGTTCGCCAATGACGTTCGCAAGGACGGAATAACGCGCGTCCTCCTCATCGGCATGGGCGGTTCGAGCCTCGCCCCGGAGGTCTTCGGCCGCGTCTTCAGGGCCCGGCCAGGCTATCCCCGACTCGATATCCTGGACACGACGGCCCCGGACGCCGTCTCCCGGACCGCCCGTGGCATCGACATCGGAGAAACACTTTTCATCGTCTCGTCGAAGTCCGGGACGACCGCGGAAACGTCCTCCCTGTTCAATTATTTCTATAGACTGGCCTGCGACGCACTCGGGGAAGAACGGGCGGGACGGCACTTCGTGGCCATCACGGACCCCGGTTCCCCCCTGGAAGGGCCCGCCCGTCGGCATGGGTTCAGGCGCGTCTTTCTCGGCGACCCGGACGTCGGCGGGAGGTTCTCGGCCTTGAGCGTCTTCGGGCTCGTTCCGGCCGCCATCGCCGGGGTCGATGTCCGAAAGGCCCTAGCCCGGAGCGAGGCGACCATCCAAGCCTGCCGTTCGAAAGATCCCGGGAATAACCCCGCGGCCCTGCTGGGGACCGTGCTTGGCGTCCTAGCCGGGCAGGGGGTGGACAAAGCGACGATATTCACCTCTCCCCGCATCCGATCGCTGGGTGCCTGGCTCGAACAGCTCATAGCCGAGAGCACGGGCAAGGCAGGGAAGGGAATCCTGCCGGTCCCCGAGGACACTCCGGCCCCTCCCCTAACCTATGGGCCCGACCGGCTCTTCGTCCACGTCCGGTTCGGAGCCGACGCCGCCTTGGACAAGGGCGTATCAGCTCTCTCGAAGAGAGGCTTTCCCGTGATCACGATAGGATTCCCGGATGCACTGTCCCTGCCGGGCCAATTCTATCTCTGGGAGATGGCGACGGCCGTGGCCGGCCACACAATCAGGCTCAACCCCTTCGACCAGCCGGACGTCGAGGCGACCAAGAAAAAGACCAGAAAAGCGCTTGAAGTTTTCGGGAGGGGCGGATCGGAAAGGCCCTCGGCCGCAAGTCTCGAGGCTTTTTATCCCGGCGATCTAGCCCGGTTCTTAAAGAAAGCCCGCAAGGGCGCCTACATCGCACTCCAGGCCTTCCTCGCTCCCTCCCCAGCGACGGTCAAAGCCCTCCGTGAATTCAGGGACTCTCTCCGCGACGCCACCGGCCTGCCGGTGACCCTGGGATTCGGGCCGAGGTACCTCCACTCGACCGGACAGCTCCATAAAGGCGACGCCGGCCGGGGCCTGTTCATCCAGTTCATCGGCCGGGGGAAGGCCGACCTCCCCATCCCCGAGGTCGACAGCGTCCGCCCCGCCCCGTCTTTCGGGACGCTCATCGCGGCTCAAGCACAGGCAGATTTCGAGGCCCTCAAAGAGGCCGGCCGCCGGATCATCCGCTTCGAGCTGGGCGCGAACGTTCGCCCCGTGCTTCGAAAACTCATGAGCGCCCTCTGAGCTCATTTTTCATTCGTGTCGCGGGCCCCGGCCGGCCCTGCCGAAATGCCCCTGATCCGGGATAGGCTCTTGCTCGCAGTCTCATGATCTTGCCCGGGGATTTCCAAGACACAAGCCGAAGCTTGCAGCTTCATGAACAGCGCAGGCCCTGTCCTTGAAACGCCTGTTTTCGATGGAACCTCAGGATTCGGCCAGGGCGCTCCGTTGCAGGCTGACCCTGCGGAGGCCTCTCAGGCTCCTTCCCGATGGCGGGCGGGAACAGATGACGGCCTATATAAAAAAAAGGGAGAGGAAGTCGCCTTCCGCCCCCTTGGAATTCTTTCCCCATCCCGGGCGTCAGCCCCGGGGAACCGCAGGATCAGTACAGGCCGCAGAGGAACACGTCGGCGTGGAAGAGCTCGAGGCTCTTGGTCCGGACCTTCTTATCTATCGTGTCCTTGATGTCCACGTAGAACCAGAACTTGTCGAACAGGCGGAGCTTCTTAAGGTAATAGGCGGCGTAATCCGAGTACTTGTCGACGATGATCTTGCCGATCTCCTTGCCCTTCGCATCGACGAGGAGGATATAGTTGACGCCTTCGCCTGCCTGAACACTGCCGTAGATCTTAGCCTTGCCCTTGCCTTCCCACTCTTCGTTCTTGAGGGCGTTCGTGATGTCCAGCGAGGGGAACAAGTCGCGGGCCTTGGGCTCGATATAGTCGTCGAGGACCAAGTCCGCGGTCCGGGTGAAGACGTTCCGGTAGGATCCGGCCTCCTTGATCTCGATGCTGTCGGCCCGGAGGACCGTGGGTTTGTCCAGGAGGAGTTCGCCCTTGACCCTGATATCCTTTCCGGTGAGCTTCGACGCATCCCCGGACTCGATCTGACCCTGGACGGCGATGTCGTAGCCCTGGGCGGTCGGGAGATAGAAGTACTTGCCAAGGCCGATCTTGACGGTCCCCTCGAACTCGTTGGTGACGGGCTTGGCCGGCGCGGTCTCCCCGGCCTTCTCCTGGGAGAACGCGACCCCGGCCATCGTCAGGACAACGCACAGGCTGAGCCCCAAAAATCCGATGATCTTTCTTCCGGATGTCATAATCCTAACCTCCATATGGTCTCTTTCTGAGATTTCGGCATAAATGAAAGCTAAAGGATTTTATACCACCCGGGCGGGCGAAAGTAAAGAGGAAAAATGTGCCCGCGCCCAGGCTATTTTTTCCGGATGCTGCCGGACCGTCCCGAGGAGGAAGAGGACCGGGAAGATGAGGAGGAGTGGGAAGAGGACGAAGAGCGCGAGGACGACGAGACGGAGCCCTTAGACGACCCCGAGGACCGAGGGGCGCTGTAGCTCCGTGACGAACTCGAGCTCGTGTAGGAACCCGAAGAGCGGGACAGGGAGCCGGAGGAATAAGAGCGGCCCGAATATGAAGGCGCCGAATAAGAGTAGGAGCGAGGCTCACTGTAGCCGCGGGAATAACCTGAGTTCGAGGAAGAGGACCTGCCCGAATAGGAGGGCGCGGAATAGGAGTAAGGGCGGGTCGAGGACCGGGGCGCGCTATAACTGCGGGAATAACTCGAACCGGAGGAGGAGCCGGAGGAGCGCGACAGAGAGCCGGATGAATTGGAGCGGGAGCTATAGGACCTGACCGTGGACGATGGCGAGTACTCACGGACGCTGCCGTAGCTTCTCAAAGAAGGCGTGCTCGTGGTCTTATTCCTGATGATTGAAGGATATCCCTTGACCCCGCCGCTTGGCGAGGACGTGCCGGACCCCGAATAGGACCGGACCGACGACTTCGGGAGGTAGGTCCTTATCCCGCCCGAAGACCTCCCGGAGCTCACGCCTGAAGGCCGCTCGACGACGTCATTCGATCGGATCCTGCCGAAGGTGGATGACCGCGCCGTGCCTGACGAGGCTGCGTCGGCGCCCCGCGACGGATAGGTCCGGAGCTTCGAGATGGACCCGGAAACGGAGCCCGAGAGGCTTCCGGTCGAAGCCGATCCGCCCGTCGAGGTCCAGGTGCGGCTTCTGGAGCTGATGCCCGAAAGGCTTCCCGACGCCGGGCTTCGCAGGGTCCCCTTGGAAAGAGAGCCCCTTTCCGTAATGGTCGCGCGCGACCCGGTTGCGGAGAGCGCTCTCCCGGAAACCGGCGATGCCAAGCCCGTGCGGCCGACGCCGCTCGCCGGCCGGATGACCGGCTGTTCCGCCCTCATGGCGATGCGGCCGAGCGCGCCGAGCTCGGACGACCTGAGCGCGTGCCGCGAGATCGCGGGCGACTGCAGGCGGTCCCTGCGGACAACCGTCAGGGCGCGGGAATTCCAGGGATAATCGTCACCGTGCCAGCGGTCGTGATACCGGCCGTCGATGAGGAGGCCGGGACGATCGTAGTAGCTGAGGGGGCACCAACCGTAATGGTCGCGGCCATGGTACCAATGGACCCAGGCAGGGCCCCAATGGGTCGTCGGGATCCAGTACCAGCCCAGGCCGAACCCCCACTGCCAGCGCCCGTAATGATACGTGCTCCAGCCCCACGGTTCGGAAGAGACCCAGGTCCAGCCGATGATGGGATACCAGACCCACCGGCCGTACAGGTAAGGCCTCCACTCGACGTCTTGGACATAGGGCACCCAGACGTTGCCAAAAGACTCTTCGCGCACCCACCGGCCGTTGTCGTCGAGCTCGTCTTCGTACTCGGAAATGGAGGAGGGCAGGTAGGAGGTCGTCGCCCGTCGGTCGAGGAGCCCGTCGCGCGTCTCGTTCCAGCGGTCGAACCCATCCATCGCGGCCCTGAAGGACTCGGGGTCGGATCGGATCTCCCCGTTCGCGGCGACGAGCCGTTCATTCGCCCGGACGACCACGGAGCCACCCTCGCCGGCCGCCTCGGCCGAGCCCTCGTGGACAAGGATCTCGGTCGCGTCGCCTTGGCCGACGTCGAAGCGATAAAGCCCCTCTTCGAGGATGTAGAAAGAAGCGTCGGGGGTGTGGACCTCGATGCTCTTCTCCCCTTCGAGGGTCGTCACCCGGAGGTAGGCCTGACCGGCCCGGAGATGGATCTTGACGTGGTCGTCGCCCAGCTTGGGGAGGGCCGCGAACTCGGCTTCGCTCGAAACGCCGAGCCGGAGAAAGTTCCTCCGCCCGAACTGGACCTCTGCCTCGCCGTCCGCGGTCATGAGCTTATTGCCCTCCGCAACGGGGAGATTGACCTCGGCCGACTCCGTCCCGAGCTCCGATCCCCTCTCGACGGAGACTTCGCCCTTGACGAAGGTCAACCGGGCGTAACTCTGGTCATAAGCCTCGCCCGACTGGGCTGAGGCCGCGATCGGAACCAGGGCCACGAGGACTGCGAGAACCGTTCCGAGCATCAGGGCTTTTCTCATCTTCTTTCTCCTCACGCCATAAGGAAAAGCAAGAACCGTGCCATCCATTCCTCCCATATCCTCTCCTATAGGAAAGCGAAGGGAGCGGACACCTGTCCTCTTGAGGGGTCAGGACAAGGGAGGGGTCAGGCCCTAACATTCAATATTAAGGCTGAATGTTAGGACCTGACCCCTCAAGCGAAACCGGCACGGCCACAATCCCCCCGCCCAGGGCCCTGATCTCCAGGTCCATGGCGAGGCCGGCGACCTCGTCGGCCCCAGCCAGGATCGTCAGCGACCCTCCCCGGCCGCCGGCGCCGTTCACCTTCCATCCGGCTGCACCGTGCTTCCGGGCGATTCGGATCACCGCGTCGGCCTCCGGCGAGACGATCCCGGCGGCGAGACCCCTTTGGCACTCGTTGTTCTCCGTCATGGTCCAGCCGTAGCCGTCGAGGTCTCCCCCAAGGAGGAGGTCCCGGGCATCTTCGGCCAACCGGCTCATTTCGTCCAGCCGGGCGAGCGAAGGACCCCCCTTTCCCAGTTCGGCGATGACCCGCTCGTGGAGAGCCGAAGAATCGTGGGACCCGCCCAGTCCGACGAGGCGAAGACGCCGGTCCAGAGCGTCCCAAATCCCCTGCTCGAGGGAGAGGGTCTCGACCTCGGACGCCGGATATTGCGTCACCCGGATGAAGTTCACGCCGCCCCGGGCCGCCGCGATCTGGTCCTGGATGCCGCTCTGCCGGCCGAGCTTTTCGGTTTCGACCCTGTGGGCCAGCGCCGCGATCTCGCCCGGAGTCCTGCCCCCGCCCGTCAGTCGATCGAGCGCGCCCAAAAGGGCGACGCAGACGGATGCCGACGTCCCCGTAGCGAAACCGGGCGGGACCGGCGAGGTCAGCGTGATCTCGAGCCTGATATCTCCCGGGACGGCGAACGCTCCGACGGCATAACGGAGCAGGGCATGCCGCCCCGAGGCTGGCCCCGGTTCCTCGGGGACGAACGCGAACGTCTCGCCGAAGTTGACGGCCCGGATACGGACCCTTTCCGGGGCGGCGCCCGGGTTCTCGAAGACCTCGACCCGGACCTCGACGAGCGGAGCGACGGCCAGGTTGAGGACGCGCCCCCGCGCAGCGAACCAGGTGTCGGTCCAACCCCCTATGTCGTTCACCCGGAGGGGGGCACGGGCGCTCAGGACGCGCCGGGGTCGGTCCAAGGTTCCCTCCGGGGCCATCACGAGGCCCGACGGTGCCGGACCCGGTCCAGGCTCACCGCCGCGACGATGATGACGCCGATGATGATCTCCTGGATGTAGTTCGGCCAACCCATCATCGTACAGCCGTTCCTCAGGAAGGACATGATGAACACGCCGATCATCGTGCCCAGGATGCTGCCCTCCCCCCCGGAGAGGCTCCCGCCGCCGATGACTACGGCCGCGATGATGTCGAGCTCGAGGCCGACGGCCACGGTCGGGTCGCCCACGGTCAGCCGGGAGAATTCCATGACACCCGAGAGGCCGCAAAACAGGCCGGCGACCGTGTAGACGAGGACCTTCGTCCGGGCCGTCCGGATCCCGCAGAGCCGGGCCGTGGATTCGTTCGATCCGATGGCGAAGACGTGCCGCCCGAAGACCGTCGACCGCAGGACGAGGGCCATCAGGACGGCGAAGACGATCATGATCCAGATCCCCGGCGCCATGAGGAGCCAGGACGGCTTGGGGCTCTTGGCCATGAGCTCGTTGACCCAGGTCAGCGGGGCGTCGATCTTCTGGTTCCCGGCGATCCACTTGGCCGCGCCCCGCGCGATCCCCATCATGCCCATGGTGACGATGAAGGGGACCAGCTTGAGCCGGGTGATAAGCCCGCCGTTCACGAACCCTACGAGCCCCCCCGTCAGGACGCCGAGGACAAGGCCGACGAGCGGGGACGCCCCCTGGTTGATGGCGTGGGCCGCGATGACGCTCGAGAGGGCGATGTTGGACGCCGCAGAGAGGTCGATGCCGCCGCCGATGATGACAAGCGTCATCCCCAGCGCGCCCAGGGCCACGATGACCGACTGGGTCGCCACGCTCCGGAAATTGGCGGCCCTCAGGAACCTGTCCCGAACCTCCGGCATCGCGGAAAAGATGGCGATGACGAGAAGGAGCCCGATGAAGGGCCCGAGAACATTGAGCGCCTTGAGTATTCGACGTTTGCCGTTTCCGTTCATATCGATCTCCCCACGGTCGCCGCGGCCATCAGGGCCGCCGCATCCCACCCGGCCGCCGGCCGGGCCTCGACGAGGTTTCCCCGGTGAAAGACGGCGATCCGGTCGCAGACCCCCAGGAGCTCGGGCAGGTAGGAGCTGACGAAGAGGACGGCCTTCCCCCGGGCGGCCAGCCCGCCCATCAACTCGTAGATCTGGACCTTGCTGACCACGTCGACGCCCCGCGTGGGCTCGTCGAGGAGGAGGATGTCCGCCTTCTGGTGGAGGAGCCGGGCCAGGGCCACCTTCTGCTGGTTCCCGCCTGAAAGGCTCAAAACCCTCTGGCCGGGCCCGTCGGTCCTGATCTTCATTTCGGCGATCCACTCCCGGGCCCTTCGCCTCTGGGCGGCGAGGTCGATGAGCCCACGCCGGACGTAAGGGGCGAAGTCGCTCAGGGTGATGTTATCGGCGACGGTCATGCTCAGCGCCAGGCCTTCCCCTCCCCGGTCCTCGCTGAGGAGCCCCAGGCCCTGGCGGATCCGGGACCACGGCGCGCGCCCGACGGCCGGCGCCCCGGCCACCTCGATCCGGCCGGACTCGACGGGGCCGAGGCCGAAAACCGTCCGGAGCATCTCGCTCCTCCCCGACCCGATCAGGCCGGCGATCCCGAGGATCTCGCCCCGGCGGAGGTCCAGGCTGACGGGAGCGCCCATCGCCCGTCCCTTGAGCGCCGCTAGGGAGAGGACGACGTCACCGACCGCGTGCGGGATCCTGGGAAACATCTCGGCGACCTTCTGCCCGACCATGAGCTGAATGAGATCGTCGAGCGAGGTCCCGTCCATGGTCCCCGAGCCGACGTTCCTGCCGTCGCGGAGGACGGTGTACGCATCGGCCACCCGGCGGACCTCTTCAAGGAAGTGGCTGATATAGATGACGCTCACACCCTGGGTCTTGAGCCGCCGGACGATGTCGAAGAGCCGCTCGCCGTCCTCCTGGGGCAGGGAGCTCGTCGGCTCGTCCATGATGAGGATCTTCGCCCGCCGCATGACCGCCCGGGCGATCTCGACCACCTGGCGCGCCCCGACGCTCAGCTTCCGCACCGGGACGTCGGGCGAGATCTCGGGGTGATCGACGAACTCGAGCGCCGCCCGGACGGTGGCCTTCATCGCCTTCCGGCCCAGGAAGCCCGCCTTGTGGACCTCCCGTCCGAGCATAATGTTCTCCTCGACGGTCAGGTGGGGCGCCAGGTTGAGCTCCTGGTAGATCATCGAGATCCCCCGCCTCCGGCCGTCGAGGGGGTCGGCCGGTCGGTACGGCGCGCCGTCGATCTCCATCCGGCCGGAGTCGGGACGGACGGCACCGCTCAGGACCTTGACCAGAGTGCTCTTGCCGGCCCCGTTCTCGCCCAGGAGGGCATGGACCTGGCCGGCTTTGAGCTCGAAGGAGGCATCGTCAAGGGCACGCGTCGCCCCGTAGTCCTTCCGGATGCCGCTCATCCTGAGGACGGGAACGCGATCGCCCTGGGCCGTCATCGCTCGAGATATCGGGAAATGTCCGGCTCGAGGAGCGCCTTGATCTCCGGGGTATCCATGTTCTCCGGAGTGGCCAGCTCGACGCCCGTGTCCACGATCTTCGGAACGACCTCTCCCTTGAGGTGGGCCACGATGAACTTGACCCCCAGGTAGCCCATCTTCATCGGGTTCTGCAGGACGAGGCCCTGGATGTCCCCGCGCCGAAGCGCCTCGACCAGCTTGGGGGAGCTGTCGAATCCCACGAACCGGACCCGCCCGGCTAGCCCGGATCCCTGGAGGGCCCTCAGGGTCCCGAACGTGCTGGATTCGTTGGGGGTGAAGATGCCATCGACGTCCGGGAACCGGCCGAGGAGGTTCTCGGCCAGCTGGTAGGCCGTCTCCGTCGTGGCCCCCGCGTACTGGTCCTGAACGAGGAGCGTCAGGCCGGGGAATTCGGCCGTGACGGTATCCAGAAATCCCCGCTCGCGCTCCATGGTGCTGGCGGAGCCTTCCTGGTAGCGGATGAGGAAGATCCTCCCCTTCCCGTCGAGGAGCCCGCCGAGACGCCGCGCGCCGAGGACCCCGCCCCTGTAGTTGTCCGTGGCCACGAAGCTCACATGGTCTTCGCCCTGGAGCCGGGAATCGATGATGACGACCGGGATCTTCTCCCGGACCGCATCCCGGACGGGGCGCATGAGGGCCCGGTCGTCGAGGGGGGCGAGCACGATGCCGTCGACGCCGCGGCTGATGAAGTCCTCGACGACGGTGATCTGCTGGGCCCGGTCATCTTCCTTTTGCGAGCCCTTCCAGATGATCTCGACGTCGAGCTCGCGGGCGGCCTGAACGGCGCCGGCGTGGATGGACTTCCAGAACTCGTGGGTCATGCCCTTGGGGATGACGGCGATCCGGAGCTTCTTCGCCGCGCCCCCCGGCGTCGAGTCGCGGTCCCGCTTACCGCAGGCCGGGGCAACGGCGAGCGCCGCGACGAGGAAGAGGCAAGGGAAATGACGACTTTTCGGCTTCATGCCCGGAAGTATACTAGGATGGGAATGGGCCGTCAAAAGAATATCCCGGGCCCGGGAAAGATAGAGAACCGCCCTGGCTTTCTTGAAGCGCAGGCGGCCCCCCCTTTTTCGAAACGAAAGGAATTCGGAGTTACTTTTTCTTGAGGATCGGCATCCCTGTCTTTGTGGTCTCGATGACTTTGTAGGCCGCCGGGACCTCGTTCAGAGCGCCGGGACGGATGTCTTTGGCGAAGAAGTAGATCGTCTGCTTCCGGCCTCCTTTGAGTTCGACATCCTTGGAATGCAGGAAGTAACTCGTCCCTCTGGAATTCTTGAACTCATACGCCATTGGATATACCTCCTTCGTGTTTCTTTTTTGGTTCTATGCGAAGTTGATCTTGTTCAACTAATATAAAAAAACAGGGGCGTTGTCAAGACAAATCTGGCCGCCCCCCCTCGCGGTTCACTGGATGAAGCCCACCGAGGGCGGGACGTCGGCCGGCACGATGGGCCCGAAATTCTCCTCGTACCTCCGGATGTTCGATTCCAGGGCCTCCATGAACCGCTTGGCGTGGGCCGGGCTGATGATGATGCGGGAGACGAGCTTGCCGGCCGGGCCGTCGGGAAAGACGAAGGCGAAATCGAACAGGAACTCCTCCCTCGTGTGGCGGATCGCGGCCAGGTTGGAATACTGTCCGAGGGCCACGTGTTCGTCCACCTTGATGTCGATCTTTTTGTCATCCATCGTTCCTCCTCGGGAAGGGAATGGGCATGGGCATCCCCTATTTAATACCCATCTATTGTGAAATTCAACATCGGAACGCGGCTGGAAAGGAAAATCTTATAATTTTTGCACTTTTTTCTTTACTTTCGGCTTTCCGGTGCTATAATGATATCGGCTTTCTTGAGCGGGCTGGAGAAAGCCCCCACCTTTTTGGTTCCCATCATCAACCCCCCTTTTGCTGACACAGCCCGCCTTTCCTTCACATCCTACAAAGAACATCATACAGCGAGAACGGTCCCCCGGGCCATTCTCCCTCGGGCCTTCGTTATTCGAGATAGTGGTCGATGATCTTGACCACAGCCGCCTCGCAGACCCGACAGAGCGGCTTGTCCCCCTTGGTGAACATGAGGCAGTCGATCTCCGGCCTGTAAAGGCCCTCAGAGGCATAGCCCGCGCCCTCGAACGCGCCTATCTTACCGGCGAACTTGCTCGAAGCCAGGAACGCATCCACTTTTTGGGCGGCCTCTTTCGAAAGGCGCTCAACCTCAGCCTCGGCCGCGACCACATCGGCCGCGGGGGCGCCTTCCCTCTTTAGCTTCGCGACCTTCGCGTTCGCCTCCTTCCGGACCTTCTGGGAGGCCTCCTCCATGGCGTCGAACGCCGCCTTCTCCCAGAGGGTCGGGATGACCAATCCTGGGGTTGCCAGGGCCTTCCATTTCAGGCTCGCCGGGTCGAGGAGGGCGGTGATGTTGGCCTCGGCCGGCTCGACGCCGCGGGGGTAGAACTCGTTGTAGGCCACGTCGGACGTGTAGTACTCGTCGGCCAGCCCACTGAACGAGTGCCCGAATTCATGGAGGAAGAGGTATTCGTGCCACTGGTTGTCCACGGTGAACGTGCAGAAGAAATTGTAGATGCCTCCCCCGCCGTAACGCTTGTG
>Ga0315275_10002552_pt1 | contig 16497 bp, 12 predicted proteins | sample YL17G03_0_MG_FD_205557 | JGI IMG/M metagenome (GOLD analysis project Ga0315275, IMG submission 205557) | Sediment microbial communities from Yellowstone Lake, YNP, Wyoming, USA - YL17G03_0 | ecosystem: Environmental > Aquatic > Freshwater > Lake > Sediment | place: USA: Wyoming | collected... | reverse complement strand
AGGGACCGCATCCAGGGCAAGGGCAATATCTAAAGGAGAGATGTATGAACATCTATGTGGGAAACATTTCCCGTACGGCCAACGAGCAGGACCTCAAGGACGCTTTCGCGGCGTTCGGCGAGGTTTCGAGCTCCTCGATCATCAAGGACAAGTTTTCAGGCGAGTCCCGCGGTTTCGGCTTCGTCGAGATGCCGAACAAGGAAGAGGCCGATAAGGCCATCGCCGGACTGAACGGCGTCGACCTCAAGGGTCGTCCCCTGACGGCTAACGAAGCTCGGCCCCGCACCGATCGGCCCCGCACTGGCGGCGGCGGCGGTGGCAGAGGCGGCTTTGGCGGCGGCGGCGGCGGCAGAGGCGGCGGCGGCGGCTTTGGCGGCGGCGGCGGCCGGTACTGATCGCTTAACGAACTTTATTCGAACGCAAAGGGCGGATGCCCCCGAAAGGGGAGTCCGCCCTTTTTTATTTTTTGGGGGATTTCTTTCCGCTGGGGGGAACTGTCCAAGTTTGATTCGAGTTCTTGACACCTGTCCGGGGCCGGGATGTCCTTATTTTGTGATGGAAAGGGTTGATTCCGAGCCCGATGCCGGCGATTCTATGCCTCGCGAAAAAATATTTCTGTTTTATGAACATGGATATCAGCCGCCGAAGTTGGGTGGTCAGAATGTTCCTCCTCGGTCGAAAGCTACGTCCATCTGCCGATCTGTTATCTCGTCGAATATTCGGAGGACTAGGAGAACGGGTGTCGTTATATTCGGTTAGGACAAACCCCTCGTGTTCCCAGACAAGCTTCGTGAGCTGATAGTTCAAGCGGCTGACTGAAGAGAATTCTAGGGCCATGAAGGTGCAAAAGCTTGTTGACACAACCCACGGCCGGCTTTAGACCGTCCAAATTTATCGTTGATAAGGAATGAAACTCCTCCCGTGCTCCTTATCTAAGTAGCCTTGTAGGTTAGGCGATAGTGAGGGTAAGGCGTTTAGCTTAGGACCGCCCCCTGCCCGACGGAAGGCGACAAGGCAATTTCCTGGATGCTTCCCTGCTCAATCCAAAAAGCACGGTTGATCATAGGGATATCGATAGGTCGGGGAGCGATCACAATGCAGGTATTGTCTGCGAATTGGTTCTCTATCAGGTCGCGCAAAAGCAAGACAGCGGATTCGTCCAGGTGTGTGGTGGCCTCGTCCAAAATGATGAGGTCGCTCTTCCTAAGAATGGCCCGGGCGATCGAAAGTTTTTGCTTTTCTCCGCCAGAGAGTCGCACACCGCGTTCCCCGACCTCCGTGTCCAATCCTCGTGGCATGGCGTAGACAAACTCCAGCGCTCCCGACAGCCGTAGTGCTTCCTTTACCTCCTTTTCGGTTGCCTCTGGAACGCTATAGAGGACGTTGTTACGGACGGTATCTGAGAAAAGAAACATATTCTGTGATACAACTGAAATCCGTTCCCGGATAGAGACAGATGAAAAACGATGCAGGGCCGTTCCTTCAAATAAAATCACCCCTTGCTGAGGACGATAGAATCCCATGAGCAACTTAACGAGAGTGCTCTTTCCCGATCCGTTGGGCCCGGCGATAAGGACTTTTTCACCCGTCGCGATGCTCATATTGGCCTTTGAAAAAACAGGCTTTGTCGGTTCATATGCAAAGTCGATATCCTTAAATTCGATCGTTCCTTTCAAGGACGTAATGGCCTTGGATGTTGCATGCTCGTCCTCGGCGATGATCTGCAGAAGCTCACGGATTCTCTGCAGGGCGACTTTAGCCGGCTGGAGCGTGAGGCTCAGGTTCGCCATCATCTGCGTGGGGCCCAACAGCTGAGCGAAATATGCCATAAAGGCAAGGTAGCTTCCCAAGGTGAACCGGCCCGAGACAATATTCCAACCGCTCCACCAGAGGATCACAAACCCTGCCCCTGCACTGAGAAAAGACATGCTTTCTGAGTAGAGAGACATCAGTACCGTTTTCTTAATGTTCATCAGTTTAAGATCGTTAAGGTGGATCTGAAATTTCGACGCTTCTCGAGATTCGGCACCAAAGGTCTTGACAACCTCGATTCCGGACAAGGAATCTTGCATGCCCGTGGAGATGACCGCGCTCTTTTCGTAGTATTTCCAGGAGATCTGCCTTAGATCCTTGGAAAACCATCTCGAGACCCAAAAAAGGAGAGGAAGAAATAGGAGAGAGATAGCCGTCAGTTTCGCGTTGAGATGTAACAAGAGCACAAGGCTGAAGACGAAACGGGCTATTGAGATAATGACGTAAATCAAGGTCGTTGAGAAGAAGAGATTCAGACCTTCCACTTCTCCAACACGGGACATGATATAACCGGTCTGATGCTGGGCGAAAAAGGACATGGGAAATCGTAATATACGGTGGAATAAGTCCTTTTTTATCCGCGTTGTGATTTCGAGGGAAAAGCGGTTAAAGAAATAGTTTGTCGCCCATGAGGCGCCAAACATAAGAAGTTGAATCCCAAACAGCGCCAGGATCACCGTGTTGAGAAGGCGAAGATTATTCCCGCCGATTGCCTGGTCGATCACGATCTTCATTAAATAGGGAGCGGGCAGTGCGAGGAATGACAGGGCAATCATTCCGACAGCGCCTATGGCCCCCGTCCTCCAATGTTGCAGGATGTAAGGCCACATCCATCGAAGGTGAGCCAGCTTCAATTTCCCGAGGTGCCGTAGATCTTGATCTCTGCCAAATATGTAATTCTCTTTGCCTGATTGATCCGATATCCTCTTTTCAATCTCTCGCTGAGGCTTCATGCTATTCGATTCCATTGCTTGTCTTGGTCACCAACAAGCGCAATCGCCAGGCGAATAATCAGGTGTATCAAGGGCTTCAATTCTTGTCCTTTGTTGTGATGGAGTTCTCAAGAATCTTTCTCCTGGTCAACTCCAAAAAGACCTTTACAGCCAGTGGCGGCCAAACCCAACTGCCCTGCTTCTTCGGCGGCCCTTTGAGGCCAAAAGCCTCCTTGAGATCTTCAAAGTCTCTGCCAGCGTCGACGAGCGCCGTGACCCTGGTATGGATTCCCTTAATGGATTCTATGATGGATTGGATCGTCTCCCTGTCCATGGGTGCCGCGTGACTTGGGACGAAAAGCCGGATGGCCGGTTTTATGTCCAGAAGAGTCATCAATGCGGTCACCAACCCATAGGTGTTGCCCCCTTTTCGATCCTGGATCAGCGGATCCCGGCCGGCGAAGGCCAGATCCCCGATGAAGGCGACGCCCTTATCCGGAAAACATACGCTAGTGTCTTCGCCGGTATGAGCGAGTCTATGCTGGACGAGTACGATCATCTCCGAGCCGTAGCGCATATGGAGATCGCCACTGAAGGCTATCGCGGGTTTGAACTTGAAGTTCGGACGCGGGTCATAGATCCCGATAGGGGCATCCATTTCAAGATACGTATCCATATCGGACGTGAGCTCCTTCAACGCTTTCAGGCCAATGATGAGGTCAGCTTCCCCGGGATACGCCCCATAGCCGTTGACGCAGTCGGAGTCACTATGGGTAAAGACAATAGTCCTGATGGGCTTTCGCGTGATCTTGGTTATGGCGTCGACAACCTTTTTCGTGCCTTTTTCGGTTGCCTTCGCGTCGATGATAAAAACGCCGTCATCCCCGACGAAAAAGCCGACATTAGCGCCCCATTCTCCCTTGGCCAGATAAAGACCAGTTTCGAGCTTCACGATCTCGAAGGCGGGAGCTTCCTTCTTTTCTCGGTAATTGAAAACCTGGCCCCCTTCGCATTCCACCCAGGCTGCGAGCGGCACCGCCAGCATAGCCGCCAGGACTGACTTCATGATGCTATCTATCGTTTTCTCCGGCACGAGTCCCGTATGGTTGTTTATTCAATTGGAAAGCTTCCGAACAATCCTATCTGTTTCAACCACAAAAAACTGATACCTTTCGTAGCTCATATCAATCTTTAGCTTCAACGTCCGGTTCTTATAAAAATCCCCACGCTTCGGGTATTCGACCCGAATCATCGAGCGTCCTGGGAATCTAACCCCGTTTTTTTCGAACTCATACGTATGCGTCGTCAACAGATAGGGCCTCACCCGGAATTGGAGGGAGTCACGGAGGACGTCGTCGTAGCCCTCGATCGGCACGCCCTGGACCTCACTCTTGAGAATCTGGTAATTCTCCGAGTCGACCCAAACCCTGGCATACTCGACGCCTCGCGTATTACCGGACCTCGGAATCGCTTCAATGACGGACGCTTTCCTCCCTTGCATGTTCTCACTCCCGATTATCCGATAGTTGAACAGGGCTTGGTGTCCGCGGCCGAACAGTTCGATTGCGGCCAGGACAGGATTCAGGGCGGTGAAGCGCTTCTCTTCGAGAAGCCTGTTACGGTCCGGCATCTTTCGGCCGTTGTCCTTGAGCACGACCCGCCGTTCTTCGACTCGGTCGCCCTTCCTAACGAAAAGGTAATCGCAGACATAGTTGCTTCGGATCGTTCGCTGGGGGTCCCACAGGGGAAACAAAGATAGGTCTACGACCTGGCCCGTCTCACGCGAAGCAACGCTGATGGCGCCCCACTTCGGCTCCCTAGAGAAATTGTAGTGCGTTTCGCTGATCCGCTCCTCGCAGATGAACTCGAGAGCGGCCCCTTCCAGTCTTTCGCAATAGGCGGCGACCGCACCGAGAGTCTGGGCGAGTACGGTTCTCGACGATTGTTCCTGGCCCGGGGAGCCGTCGGCATTATTTTCGGCTTTTTCTTCAAACCGGCGGTACGTTTCCGGGTCGAAAACCATGGTGATCTTGGCCGTGACAAGAACAGGCTTTCCCTCCTGCGTCGCCGGTTCATAGGTCCATTGGCGAACCGCCTGAACGGCTGCGAAATCCAAATAGGGATGCAAGGCTTTGGCGACTCTGACTTCAACCACCTTTCCTTTCTCGTCGATGGTAACCTGGAGCCCGACCTGTCCATGAACACCTTGTTCCCGCAATTCTTCAGGGTAGGCCGGGATGAGCGTCGCAACTTCTTTGGGAGGCGTGATGGGATGGGACGCTTTGTCCCTCGACCTTTTTCCCGCGTCCTTTTCAGACCCAAGCGAAGCATCCATCATGTCTACATAAATCAACATGAAAAAGGCCCCAACTCCATACGGCATGGTGACGAGAACTGGAGCGTTATACTCCAGGATCAGCTTCGTTTCGAGGAGTCTGTCCATCCGGCCTCCCTTTCCGGAGGCCGTTGGATCATCCGGCGTAATATAAAGGGATAGTTTCAGTTCGAGACTTTCCGTGGACAGTCGCCTAGGAATGTAGACCAACTTGAAGCGGTAATCTTCGTGCTCGATGTCCCTAGAGAAGACTCCCGAGCGGCCGGCCCACTTTTCTACATAAGTGAAATACTCGTCGACGGTTTTCAGGTCATGTGCGGCGATGAGTGCGTCGATAATGGAGACCGTCAGCTCATCCTGAGGAGCCTCCAGCTTCGATTTCAGAGCCGCGATCTCGGGGCGAAATTGTGGTGGCCAAATCATCGTCTCCTTGGGAACGGGATGATCCGCTGTCCATGATCCCCGATAAAGATGAACATGGATCGCGACCGCCTCCTCGCCTGAAACGGGCGAAACGCCAAGAACGATGAGGAAGGTTAAGATGAGATAACGGATGGCTTTTTTCATCTTTCGCCTCCAGGATATGAATATGATACACGAAAATAATTTAGCAATAAACATTTCACAGTTTAACGCGGGAGGGGAAGGGGGGGGCGCCCCCCCCATTTTCTGACAGAGTTTGTGCTGCCTAATTCACACTAAAGCAAAACAATATCAGTTTAAAATAAGGCAGACCAATTCCAGTCAGACATGGCCTCTGGAATGCAAAAACAACCACACCAGTAATAATCGCCCCTTATCTGTCCGTGGAGAAACCCATCCCCTAGATAACATGCACATCGACAGCCAGGACCACTAAGTGAAGTGCTTTCTTCCCTTTTTGCTTTGATCTCGACCATTTCTTCCTCCTTTTTCGTTTTTCTGAAAGAGAAAATTCAATGCGATTCTCAATTGATTTCATTTATGGCAGCATCACCTCCCTCCCAGCTGACGTGTCAATCGCCCCCAAACAACATTAGCTAATTTCCCATTCTAGTAAATAATCGAGGCCGTCCTTATCAATCTCTACTAATTCGGAATAAAGCTGTAAATAATTTTCTTTCAGAATTTTGATCTCAGAGCAGTTATAATTCTTCATCTTTATGTTTATCTCATTGTTTGAAAAGGTGTGAAGATAACAGATGGTGCATAGCTGAAGGGCCCAGCATTCGGAGCAAGACGGAAGGCTCTGATTGGAATACTCATAAAGATATGTTTTCATTACCTTGCTCATATCTATGCCCGTATTTACGTCGCCTAGAGAAGGAGCCATGCCGATCCGTTCGCATAAGACTATTGTCCCGTCTACCGTTATAAATTGCTTTCGGCTTGCGGGAACGCAACAGCCATTAAGGCTGTATGCTTGGATCGGGCCGGAATGAGCTTGCCTTTGAACAAGATGAACAAGCTCACTTTCTATTACATTCGCAGCGATGGGATGTGGACGAGTTTTTGCACGATAATTTTCTCTAAAGCATTTTGAAGCCCAATCGAATATTGCAGACTTGCTTTGTTTCTCTCCAATACTAACGTCCCTATTTGGAGTATAGCCCTGGGCATAGGAAAGCACAGGGATTGACTTTTTAGGTAGCCAAGAATACAGATTCCACAATTCCGCTATTTGGCTTACCCTATCAGGAGTATATGGAGGCCCTAGAACCATGCTCAAGCCCACCTTATTGTTATCCTGGCCATAAATATCGCATAGTGTTTTTAAGCCAGATAGAGTACGATCAAACGTGCCCTTCCCCTGAATATCTTTTCTGTACTCGTCATGTATCTCCTGAGGTCCGTCAATACTTACGCGGACGCTGAATCCTTCTTTGAATAAGAACCGTCCAATGTCGGGTGTCATAAGCGTCGCGTTCGTCGTAATTGAAAAACCTAGCTTTTTATCGGGCAAGATGCGTTTTGCATATTCGACACAAGATTTAATTAGCGGCGTACATAATAATGGCTCTCCCCCATAAAACGTAATCCCAACCTTATCCTTTAGATCACAACTCCTGGCCAGATGGTCTATCGCTTTATGAGCTATAATGGGGTCCATGTCTCTGGTGCCATGGTTTCTTTTTTCTTTATAATGAGGTCCATAAATGCAATATGCGCACCGAAGATTACATCGCTCCGTAACTTCGAGCAGAATCATCCCGAGGCATTGATTAATTGCCTCGTATAACATATCCAGGCTTGTGTACTTGAAGCTTATCGGCGCTACGGTTTTCAGGGCGTTTTTATCCTCCATGATTTCCCGAATTCCATCGATGGAATCAAAATACTTGATAGATTCAGGCAATGACATGTTAAAATCGAGTGCTTGCTCAAGCTCATACTTTAATAATCTCTCGATAATAGTGAATTCGAGGTCATTACAGGCGAAAATCTTATTGGTTCCAGTATCATAAAGATAGCCCCGCGTGGCTGTTCGGAATAGTTTCGCGAGGGGCTTTGAATCTCCCCATATAGACTTAAAATAGTTATAGAAATTCTCTTTTCTATTCATGAGTCGATCGCGATTCATCATCTGATCTTTCTCCTGAAGCTTCGGGCCATACAGCCTCTTCTTTCCGTAGGAGCCCCAGAAAATTCATCCTCCCCTTCCCGTATAACAATTTTACGGAGGTAAAAGCACCCTTTGAACGACTCTTTCTCAGCTTTTGAATCTTTCCCCTACTAAAGAAAGACCATCCAAATGCCAGGATATTCTCAAAACGCTAAATGATTCTTTTTTCTTCCCGAAAGCTCTCCGGGCCCTGGCTCGGATTATAAGCTTGAACGGTCTTGGCTGTCTGATATACCTTTAAGACAGTTAGGAACATAAAGAGAAGCTCGGGATTATGCCGGAATCAATCGAACGTATCCTGGAGGCGCTTGAGCCCCGTCTGAGGTCCGAACTCAACGGCCTTGGCTATTCTGCGCATTCCCCCGATAGGGACGATCTGCTTCAGGAAATCTTTATCAGGACCTGGAAGGCCCTCAAGGACAGGGAAGGCGAGATCCAATATTTGAATGCTTATGTAAAAAAGATCGTTTTTTCGGTCTTTATTAACGAAGTCACCAGACTCAAGCGGGAAAGGCAGTTGATTAGCGTTGCGGAGAATAGACAACGCCTGGAAAACGAAGACAAGGAGGATTGCGCGGGATCAGACGATTCCCTGAGAAAAATCATTGTCGAATCGTTGACGGCCCTCGGGGGGGCCAAACGGCGCGTTATCGAACTTCGCCTCGAGGGATACACGTTAGCCGAAATCGCGCAACTCAACGATTGGTCCATCAGTAAGACATGTAATTATTATTATCGCGGGATTAAAGAGTTGAAGCATGGATTGGCAAAAAGAGGAATTTCCTATGAAGACTAACCTGACTCAGATAGCGGAGGTCTATCGTGCCTATCTGGATGAGCGGAAAGCCGAACCTGGCGAGGGATGTCCGATACCAGAAGACCTGGTCCAGTTCGCTACACAAGGGGCAAACCGGAAGGCCAGGGTGAGAATTATGGAGCACGTCTCGAATTGCGCCGACTGCGCCCTGGTCCTTAAATCCATCCTTCGCCTTTCCGGAGAGATTGACAAGCTCACAGGGAAGACCGAGGTATTTCAACGCTGTCCCCAAGATGAGGCATTGGGAAAGAAGGAGCGCTTCCAACTTATTCCGGGCCGAAGGGCTGCCGTCGCGATGCTAGCCGGAATGATCGGGCTGACGATCATTACCCTATCGGTGATCAGGATTTCGGACCGGCCAGTGGTCCGTGGGACGGCGGGGCCCCGAGTTCAGCTCCTCAGCCCAAAACAGGGGGCGACGTATCCCGCAGAGGATATCAAGTTCAAGTGGGAGGCCGTCCCCAAGGCCGCGCGTTATACCGTGGAACTCTTCAATAGGTCCCTGGAAAAGATCTGGCGGAGCGGCCCGATTTCCAATGCCGGGACAGAACTTCCGGCAGAAGCTCGCGGGGTCATTTTCAAGGGTGAAACCTATTTCTGGAGGGTCACCGCGGTTCTGGAGGAGGGCGAGGAACTGGTCTCGAGACTGGCCGAGTTCTCCATCAGAAAATAGTCCCCTAGACCCCCCCCGTCAGCACGTAGGACGCCCAGAAAAAAGGATGTGCGAATCTCGTTTTTCCCATCGCCTTCTTGGCGGCGCGGAGAGCTTCGGCCTTGCCCTCGCCGCGAAAATACGCATCGTAGAAATATCTCATAAACACTGCGCCGGATTTATCGTTGATCGGCCATAATGACGACAAGACCGACTTAGCTCCCATATAAAAGAAAACCCGCGGCAGGCCGAGATTCCCCTCGTTCATCACGATCGTGCCCCTCCCCGTTTGGCAAGCCGACAGGACGACGAGGTCCGCGTTCGTCCGCATGTTGTACATTTCTGAGACCTGCAAATAACCGTCCTCTTGGTCGTCGGCTTCTGGTGTCAAGAGAAGCGCTGACCGGAGGGGATAGCTGTCGTCCGAGAAGGCGTGGCAGGCCAGATGGATCAGCCGATAGGACCCCAAGTCGAGGCTCTTCAATGCGCTTTCTGTGGCCTTTTGTCCCTGATAAACGTCGATTTTACCCGGCGCGAGCCTCCTGGCCAGGTCGGCGATCTCATCTCTGACGCGCGGAATCGGTTCAATCGCAAAACCGCTCCTCCCATAAAGGTCGTCGAGTATGGCGCTCGAAGAGAAGTACGTCGACTCTCCATTGGGGCTGAATGACCGTGGGTACCTTGAAACACCGAATGCGAGCGCATCCTTGGCGTAATGGGTCTCTTGTGTCTTTCCAGCAGAATCAAGAGATGAAGCGGAAGGCGCGTACGAAATTACGAATAGGTTATTGACATATATCGGGGTCGCGGTGTTGGGCGTCGGCAGTGCCAACGCCTCGAACGGCAGCCGGAAAAGTATGCCGTCAGGAACGATGATCAATCGATCCACCCGGTCGGAAAGAAAAGGCTCAGCAGGCGCAAGCAGGATCCGATAGAGCCGCTGTGCCGCCGGGAGGCCCTTCGCCACAGGGATAGAGGGATCCTCGAGGAAGCTCAGAAAACCCGTCAGGGCATCGGCGAGGTCTCGCGCTGGAGGCAATTCGATGAGATGAAGGGAATTTCTGCTGAGGCAGAAGAGTATCGACTTCGTATCCCCCAGGACGTATTCGAGAATGGCCGTCCGGTCGTCCAAAACCCGGCTTTGCAGAAGATGCACGGGAACAGGCATGGAAGACGGGGTCGAATGATCTCTGGCGCCGTACCGGTCGAAAACCGCAGCATCCAGCAGGTCGTCAATCTGGACGATCCTCGTTTCGATCTGTTCCCTCTCGTCCCGGCTGAGGTTTCCCAGGGAGAGCGTTCTTAAAAGCCCTATCCGCTCCTGGCTGAGTTTCGCCTCTTCAGGATATTCCGACGCAGGCTTTTGCCGGTGCTGGTCTCTTGTGAGCCTGTCCTGGAACTCCTGGAAGGACCTGGCCCTGAAATACTCGGACAGGCGGAATATTTCGCGCTCGTAAACGCCCGCGTTTTCCTTCTTAGACAATCTGAGATAAAGTTGGATCAGCGCCTGAAAGGGTTCGCGGCACCTCCCGATGAATTCGGCTCGATGGATGTCGCTTACGATGCCGGAGAAACCTTCGCCAATTATCCCCAGTGCGATGTTGTAAGAGTCGATAGCCTGGCCGAAGTCTTCACGCGCCTCGGCGCAACGGCCGAGGCCGTAGGCGGCACTCATCGTCAGGAGCGGACTGTTGGCCTGTCTGGATATGGAACGCGTTTCCTCGAAATACCTCTCGGCCTCGGGTATCGCGCCGGTCCGAAGCGACGCCTCGCCCAATAATGAGAGTATTTTTCCGGTTGCCAAGGGAGAGCCTTTCGATTTCCTGGCCTCCTCGAGGGCGGGGACGAGGATCCCCCGTGCCTCATCCAGGCGGCCTTGGTCCATATAAACGCCGGCCATCCCGGCGAGCGCCTCCAAACGGAGAGACCCTCCCCCCTGGACGCCTTTAAGGTTGAGATAGGAGGCGAAGCAGTCCAACGCTTTCTTCTGGAAATCTGCTAACTGAAGCCGTTTTCCCATAACGCCGAACAGAGTACCGAGGTTAACAAGTATCGAGGTCTCGAAAGCTCCCGTCGAGCCCGCTGGTACCCGCGATGCGGCATCCAATAGGTAGTCTTTCGACTTGACGTAGTCCCCGAGGGACATATATATTACGGCGATGTTATTCAAGCATGCGATGAGATCGCCATCATCCCGCTCGACTTCCAGGTCATTCAAAGCCCTCAGGAAGTAGCTGAGCGCCCGGGAATAATCGCTTTTCATAGCATAGAACGCGCCGACCCTTTTGGCCGCCCTGGAGGCCTCAAGCTTGTAGTTCAGTAACTTTGCCAGTTCTAAGGTCTGGAGGCTGAGAGCCAGGTATTTCGCCTGACCATCACTTGAACTTACATAGTTGAGGCTCCAAGTGCCTGAGATCTTGAGTTGATAGGGCGGACTATTAATCGCCCCAGCCAGCCGGTCGGCTTCTTCAAATTTCGAGTTGGATCCATAAATGTTGCCCGAGGATCTTAGTTTGACCGCCTGGGCGAAAGCCTGCTGAACGGCTAATTCGGTTTTAAATGAGGCGGCCTCGGACGAAAGCCGTTGCTTAAGTGCCCAATTATGTGCGGCCTGGGTGTTTTCCATAGCCTCTTCTACGCGCTCCGCATACAAGAGGAGAGAGCCAAGCATATGGAGAATGTGTGCTCGCTCCGAACGTCCTATTTCCGCGTTGGAAAGCCTGTCCCTGAATAAAGCGACGGCTTCATCATAGGCGCCCCTCTCTGCAAGGGCCTTTCCTGTGGCTAAGGCCACTGCTTCGTCTTCTGATAGCGAACCCCCCCTTGTGCTCGTTGGAAAGAGCAACAAGCTAGATCCCACTATGATCAGGGCCATGAAAGCCCAATCCCGCGATTTCCAGGTAGCCGACCGCATGTCCTTAATCAGCTGATTCTAAAGGCTTCGAATATCATAAGCGAAAACCGGGAGTTCATCAAGCGCTTTACGAGCCCATATTATAAAACTTGTTCCTCCTGAGAAAAAATCCCCTAATCGCCGGTCTTTATTGTTAGGTGAGGCAAATGGCGAGAAGCAAGCACATCAAACAGGCTTTTATATTCCCATTTTGCATACTCCTCCTGGGGCTCGTACCCAGAGTTCAAACGGCCGATCCGGCCTTTGGAGAGAAGGATACATATGTCGAAGTCCATGGGCCGAATATTGCCTGCGTGCCGATAACGGCAAAATACGTGAAATATGATGGAATAATCAAAAAAATCTCGAGGTTCTCTGCGGCTTTAAGTACGGGCGAAGAGGACTGTCAATGTCCCAAGTGTTGTAACGGCCATTGCTACATCATTATTTATACAAACATCATTTCCCCGGCCGGCCCATTAAGGATACTCGCTATCCTTTGGATCGAATGCTAATGAAGTGGATACACCTCTTCTCGGAGCGCTGGTTAAGAAGTGATAGTTCTCGCGGGGAAAAGTGGGAAATTTCAGGGTCACGTTTCCTTAATAAACCATTCACGGGAGGACATGATGAAAAGAAAGTTTCTGGCGGGTGCGTGTTTGATCGTCGTGGTTTTGTTGTTATTTGGCCTGGCGTCAGTTCCACCTTGTGAGCAATACCTGGATTGGTGTATGTTCACGTGGTGTCCTCAGAACAATCATTCCCCAGCTGACGTATTAGCGTGCCAAACTCAGTGTGCTGTCTATTGGACGGAGAACTGCAACTGATAAGATTGCCAGCATAATCATTCCAAAGTAACAATATCTAGTTACAGGCAGTTCTATCATGAGAATGAAAAGGTGTAGTGTTCTTTTAATATTTTTATTTCTTGTTCCCTGTATCCTTAATGCCGAACTTATCAAAGTCGTTTCCATCGGCTCTAACGATCTTAATTATCTCTTTTTCAAAGTGTCCGGAGCGGTTCTCGATAAAAATGGAAATATTTATGTTCTCGACTCCAAGGGTTCTTTCTTAAGGAAATATGATGCCCAGGGTACCTTTGTAAAAGAGATTGGGAAGCTCGGGCAGGGTCCCGGAGATTTTAGCAACGTCCTTTCCGGGCTGCATTTAGACGGGGATCTTTACTTGTTGGATGCGGGGAACAGTCGGATAGTCGAAATCGATCGGGACCTTAACATAAAAAACTACATACGGATCAGACATCAAGCTCGTGGTCTCATAAAGATAAATGATCTTTTCTATATGATATCCTCTCGGCAAGGGGAGCCGTTTTCGGAAATCGTAATTTATAACAATAAGGGAGAGTTCAAAGGGACATTTTTTGATCAGTATCCCTTATTTATTAATAGCGCGACTTCGACTAAGATGGAATATGCACTCGGGAAAATATATTCCGATATAGCTTTATCCGTTAATAAAGAATCCGAAGAAGTCGCCATCGTATTTAAGTACCCGGGCATTAAAACTGCCTTATTCTTATATTCCAAGGAAGGACAGTTAATAAGAAAAATCGATATAGATAACTTCATGCCTTACGATTTCCCCGGCTTTAGACTCAAATGGCCTGTTAACTATCCCGGACGCAGCGAATTGATCTCCATAGGATCAATCCACTACTTATCTGAGGGCAAGATTCTTTTGGAATATTGGATTGAGAAATATGATTCTGAAAAGGCCATGGACCAAAAGTTGTATCTTCTCGTGATCGATATGGCCACCGGCAATACGATTCATAAAGAATTAGTAAACTCGGTGATAAATGTCATGGACGCGAGAGGAAATCTGTTATGTGCGCGGGAAGAGGATGGTGACATTGCCAAAATCGTCTTATATCGTTTTGTTTATTGATATATTATTATTAGGGAGGGTCAATTAACACAAAAGGATATTGAATAAGTATTTTGAGTGCCGGGAATGTTGAAGAAGCTATCAATATTACTTGTAATTGGCATGACCGCTTTCCTGATCGTTGGCTTGCTTAAGCATGAGCGGGTTAGTGAGAACATTAACCCTTGTTTGCTTTGCGGGAGTAAAAGAATCAGCATTATTTACATGTCGGGCAAACGCTCGATAAAAAAAACTGGTTCCAAAGGTTGTTCTTTGTGTGATGCTGATAACCATGCACAATGGAATACCCTATACAAGATGTACGGCGGCAGGGATCATATTGAATTTATAGTTATTTTCCCTGAAAAACTCTCAAATTACAAAGAGCTCGATATGCCCTACGACTTGAGTATAATGCTGGATGTAAAAGCTGCGGCAAAACAAGACATCATAATTCTATGCAAGCGTGGCGAAAAGATCTATGAAAACATTGGAACTGTAGATATGGCGTTCGTAAGAAAAGTAAACGAGACATTGGTTACAGCTCATTTCGACTGACTTAGGATTTACTAGGGTTCGTGAATGAAGGGAATGCATCCTGGCCAATAATGGCAATATATTGCTAAAGGAAAGGTTTTATTTGATTGGAGGTATCGCGAGATTGTTAAGAGGGAGAGAGAGTAAGTTATCACTGTTTATGGTTGTTTCTTTTCTTGCGCATTTCATGCTTGGCGTAACTCTGTATTTCATGGCTCTTCGCGATCGTTATTCAGCGGTCGGGTTAGCAAGGCTCGAAGAAAATACTATCGGAAGATTGTTAGAGGGCTTTTATCAAAATATGAGTCCAAAGGAGCCGCAGATTTCAGGAGTTACGCCGGAGCAAGCCTCCGTAGCTCTGAAAAGGATTTATGACCGCCTGCAGTTTGACCTCAATCTAACGGAAGAAGAAAGAGCCGAGATATTGGAGAAAATGCTGGACATAAAATCCGAAGCCGAAGCTGTATCAATTATCCACTCCGTATCCGAAGCAGAAATGGATGGTCTCACCGATGAAATGGTTCGGAAAGCCGATTTGCAGCGCTCCTCGAGAGATCCAATAGAATTTGTTAAGCAGAGTTCAAGCGGAAAATACACGGTTCATAAGATCAATGCGAAAACGGCGGCGTTCATAGATCGAATGAAAGAGAAGACGAGCAACGGCTTGGTGATGACCATTTCCGGCGGACAGGCCGTCCTCGTTCCGGCCGGGGATGGTCCGAAAGAGGTTCCTTCGGAATACTATTTCCGCACATCCCCCTATCTTAAGATGGCTGCCGTACGAGCGGGCCTTTTTACGATTGTCAGAGAATACACTAACCCGCAAGGCTTCAAAAAGGGCCCGAGATTGCCCGAGGGCATAACAGATAACAAGCGCACCGCCGAGCATTTGCCTGGAGACAAGAGCGCAATTATCGTTTTCATTTCGGCCCAAAGTGCCAGCACGGCCGTTGTGTCGGCCGAAAGACTTCCCTTGAAACTGAACGAATCTCAATTTCGGGAGATATTGGACAGGTTGATGGCTCTGGACGTCGAGGAGCAGTTGATTATTTTCAAGAGAGAATATCTTGACCGTTATGATTGGGAATCCCGCGACTTGGCCCTCTTAACCCGGGAGTTTATTTTTAATAATCTGAACGGAGTGTTCTTTGTACTGGATGATCTGGCGGTGGCTTTTGACCGGGCAGAAGAGCTGTTTTATAAGCGCCCGGTATATAATTTCTTCGCAGGAGTAGCTGGCTGTTTCCCAAGGACTCGGACCGATTCGGAGATCCGTTTCTACCTAGCTTCCGCGCTGGACTTTGAACTCAGAACGCTTAGAAAAATCCTGGCTGTTCGAAGTGACATCGATGCCGTTATTAAGGGTGAACGAAGGATAGCCTCGATGTTCCAGCCGGAAGCAAAAGCTCTTGTCCTCGGGCAAATATGCGATGATCTTCTTCAGTCGGTCAGAAAGCTTCGGATCTCTCCCGGCATGATGGTGGATTGGTACATGCATCGGCAGCAGGAAAAATTGTCTGAGCTGACGGAGAGCGGCGGAGAAACGCGAAACAGGGCGCTAACGACATGGGGGAAATTGCTTTGGCGGGAGGGGGATTATGACGGGGCGATTGCGAAGTGGAAAATGGTGGATATGAGTGTCCCGGGTTATTCGCGTGAGTTCGGGCAAATAATTGGAATCATCGATAGGTATGGATTCAATAGTAAGGTGCAACGGGCAATCGATGAGAAATTGTATACAGAAGATGTGACTGGCAGAGAAGACCGTCTGAACAGGCATCTAAAATACCACACGTGGGATAAAAGAGGTACGTGAGCTGGGTTTAGAACGTCGCGAGACAGTTCGGTCCCTATCCACGGTAGGCGCAGGAGATTTGAGGGGGTCTGTCCCTCTTAACAATGTATTAAATCCTGGCGACTATAACGGCGGGGCCACACCCGTTCCCATTCCGAACACGGAAGTTAAGCCCGTTCGTGCCGATGGTACTGCATGGGCAGCTGTGTGGGAGAGTAGGTCGTTGCCGGGTTTT
>Ga0315275_10002550_pt1 | contig 16505 bp, 7 predicted proteins | sample YL17G03_0_MG_FD_205557 | JGI IMG/M metagenome (GOLD analysis project Ga0315275, IMG submission 205557) | Sediment microbial communities from Yellowstone Lake, YNP, Wyoming, USA - YL17G03_0 | ecosystem: Environmental > Aquatic > Freshwater > Lake > Sediment | place: USA: Wyoming | collected... | reverse complement strand
GGGCGCCGTGGGTGGTCTTGGCCGACGTGAACGTGGCCTCGGGTGCGGTGCTGACCATCGACGCTGGTGTGACGGTGAAGATGGAGGCACAGAAGAAGTTTTCGGTGGACGGGAAGCTCCAGGCGGTAGGGACGTCTGGCAGTCCAATCACCTTCACTTCAAACAAGACAACACCGGCGGCTGGAGACTGGCAATACTTGTGGTTCACGAGGGGGGACAACCCACCAAGCCAGCTCTCGTACGTGACGGTGTCCTACGCCGGGTACTACTACGGACAAGGGATCAACGTGAGCGCGGGGTCGCCGCAGTTTGACCACGTGACAGTGAGCAACACAACCGGCTCCGACATCGCGGTCGCCGGGGGCACTGTTACTCTCAGTTTCTCGACACTGACGTTCTCTTCCGGGGCGGGAATCTATGTGAGCGGAACGCCCACGCTGAACGTGTCCAATTGCTCGTTCGTCTCCAATGGCGCCGGCGTGAACAACAGCAATCCAGCGAACCCAATCAACGCCCAGCGCAACTTCTGGAACGCTGTCGACGGCCCATCTGGGTCGGGACCGGGGTCCGGCCAATCGGTCTCAGCGGGGGTCAACTTCGAGCCGTGGCTGACGCAGGCGCCCGATCAGGTCTTCTACTTCACGTCGACGGCTCTGAGGAACCGTACATTCAATCCCGCGATCGGGATCAACACAACCCCAAGCTTCGCGACCACGGCGACCGGCTCGTGGACCATCGCCTTCCTCAACAGCAGTGGCGTGACCCTACGAACCTTCTCCGGGTCTGGCGCCACCGGCAGCGCCTCCTGGGACGGCAAGGACACCGGGGGTACGCTCCAGCCCAACGGGACCTATGCCTACCAGATCACGAGCGTTGCGCAGGGGGGTGCCCAAGCCGGGGCCCGTGGGCGCATCGTGTTGGACACCACACGAGCCTTTACCATCAGTGGTGTTTCCGTGGCGCCGCTCTTCTTCAGCCCCAACGGGGACGGGATCCAGGACACTACAACGGTCACCGGAACCATTAGCTTCGACGGTGCAACCTGGACCGTCAACGTCAAGAACGGAAGCGGCGCCGTGGTCCGCACTGCCTCTGGCTCCGGGCCAAGCATCTCGTATGTGTGGGACGGCAAGAACGGGTCGGGAGCTGTGCAGGCTGATGGCGTGTACACCTTCGATCTCAGTGCCATCGACGATGGCGCTTCAGCCAGCGCCTCTGCGACCGTGACTCTGGACGCAACAGCGCCCGCTGCGGTGATTGTCGTTCCCTCACCGGGTCAGGTGGTGTCGAACGTCTACCAGGGCGGCTCGCTCAACCTGACCGTCACCGGCACCGCCACGGACACCAACCTCAACAACTGGACCCTCGACTACGGAGCAGGCGCCTCTCCCTCGAGCTGGACAACCATCGCCACCGGCACAACCCCCGTCTCCAACGCGGCTCTCGGAACCTGGCAGACCGGATCCCTAGCCAACGGCAGCTACACCGTGCGGCTGCAGGTCTGGGACAAGGCCGGCACCCGCAGCCTGGTGACCAACACCGTGACGCTCGCCAACTTCACCGTGAGCCAAAACGTCCTGCAGCTTAACGGGAGCTCCGGGGGGACCGTCACCTACACCTCGGTGGTGCCGTTCACCCTGACCGAGACGCTGGTGGTGAAGAACGAGCAGGGGCAGGTTGTCCGGACGCTGGTGAACCTCGAGCGTGGGGCTGGGAGCTACGCGGAGTCGTGGAACGGCCGCAACGATGGCGGGGCATTGGTCCCCGACGGGCCGTACTTCTACGTCGCGACGGCCACCGCCGGCAGCAACTCCATGACCTGGGACCTCAGCACTCAGTGCTTGAACGACTGGAACTCCGGCCTTGACAATTTGAGCATCCCGCCCGTCGACCCGTTCAACAACCGGCCCATGACATTCACCTACAATTTCCCAGCGCCGGGGCGCGTCTCCGTCGCAGCCTACAACAGTAGATATAGCGGGACCGACTGTAACCAGCCGGTGGAGGGTGCTCTATGCGCAGTCAACCGCAGGTACGAGGAATCCGGGCCGCATACGTTTACCTGGGCCGGGGTCGATGCGACTGGAGTCTACCGAGCCAACCTCTACACCGCTCTGGACCTCACCACGTCAAGGGATCGATTTGCGAAGAACGCTGTGGTGCTTTTTGGGACGAAGCCAACAGTGCAGAACGTCGCGGTCAACCCGCCCGCGCTCGCCCCGCTCGTCACTATGACAACCGTCTCATTCGATCTCACTACATATCAGAATCAGCCGGCGGACATCACCGTTACCTTCCTCAACCAGTCTTCGCTCTCCACACTGCGCACCATAACACTCCAGACCCAGGCACCGGGGCACATCACGGTGCTGTGGGACGGAAGGGCCGACAACGGGATGTTCGTCGCCCTGGGCTTCTACACAATCACGGTAATCGCCACGGACGGCATCGGAAACCAGGTGCAGGGCCAAATCCTCGCGACAGTGCGGCCCTGAAGTGAGGAGAGCAATGAAGAGCGCAACGAACCCCCTCGCGTCGAGTTTTTCCCTAGGTGCCCTGGCATGTCTCCTCTGCATGGCATATCCAGCGGTGCTTCTGAGTCAGGTTGCGATCTGGTGCCCAACCCCGATCTCGCCCGCCCCACCACCCGCTTCCCCCTGTAACTGCTGCTTTGCTAGCCCCGCATGGCAGGCGGGCGTGCCAGTGACACTTGGCGAAGCAAGCTGCAAGCCACCCTGCGCGGGCTCGCCGTGCTACGTCCAAAGCGGTGTGTTCTTCACGGGGGCGCGTGACCTCGAGGTGGCGGCGGTAGGTCCGCCGCTGCAGGTGTCCCGATTGTACAACACCAGCTACATCAGCTCTGGTCTCACCGGGCCCGGCTGGACTTGGAATATGGCCATCAGGCTGACGTATTCGGTGTACCTGTATGCCGCCCCAAGCACCTATCAGAAAGAGGCGGACATCCGGATGCCCGACAGCCGACTCTTCACCTTCACCGAGAACCCTGACGGCGTGACCTACACCCCCCCGTCCGGGCGCCATGACACCCTGCTGCGACAGCCGGACGGCACGTGGATCTTGACGATCCAGAACTCACGCTCCGTATGGCTCTTCAACCAGGATGGTTCACTGGCGTCGATCACCGATGAATTCAGCAATATTCAGAGCTGGGCGTACGACGGCGGTGGCCACCTCCAACGCGTCACGGACGTTATCTCGGGCCGATACCTCGACGTCTACTTCGGCGCCGACGGGCGCCTATCCGCCGTCCAGGACAGCGTAGGGCGCCTCGTCCAGTACACGTACAACACCAACGGCAGCCTGGCCTCTGTGACCGATCCGCTTAACCGTGTCACCACGTACACCTACAGCCAGGGCCGCTTCGGTCCGATCCTGACCCAGATCAAGGACCATTGGAACCGGGTGGTCGCGACCATGACGTACGACGGCAGCGACAAGGTTACCTCGTACAACGAGAACGGCGAGACCTATACCTACGACTACTCGCAGGTCGCCATGGGCCAAACGTTTAAGATCGACTCGCAGGGCAACAGGTTCAAGCTGAGCTACAACTCCGCCGGGTACGTCACCGACTGGTTGCCGCCTGACCTAGCTGCCACGCACACGGACTACAACGCCGACGGTTCGATCCAGCAGTCTCGGGACGAAAAGCTGATCTGGACAACCTACACGTATGACAGCCAGGGGCGAGTGACCTCGGTGACACGCAACGCGACCCAGAACGGGCCGCGCTCCGAGTACACGTACGATTCCATCTTCCCGGACAAGGTCACCGCCGTCACCGTGAAGAACCCCTCGACAAACCAGGTTGACCCCAACTGGCAGAGTTGGCAGTACGACTACTACCAGCAGGGTGACCCGGCACCGGGGGCGTTACACCACGTCTACCGAATCCAGAGCGACGGGGTGACGCGGGACACCGTGGCCACGTACGTCTACGATGCGCACGGTCGCATCACCCAGCAGGCCACCGCGTCCGGTGCCCAGACCGACTACGCGTACTACCCCAACGGCGACCTCTGGACCGTGACTGGCCCGGCCAACAACGACCTCGGCACCCGGCCCGTCACGACGTACGCGTACGATACGCTGGGCAGGGTGACCTCGGTGACCGACCCGCTCGGTCACGTCACAACCACCACCTATGACGCCGTGGGAAGGGTCCTCACGGTTACACTCCCAAAGCCCACGCCGAGCTTCCCGGTCCAGTTCACCACGACGTACAGCTACGACAGCTGGGACGCGCCGTCGGGCCTCGTCTTCACCACCATCACCGATCCCAACGGCAAGATCACCCGGCAGGGCCACGATCAGTACGGTCGGTTGGCGAAGTCCATCGATGCCCTCGGCAACACGACGACCTACACCTACACCCGGGACGTGCTGACCTCAATCACCGATGCGAACAACAACGTGACAACCTACACGTACGACGTCCACAAGCGCCTCACGCGAACGACGTTCCCCGACGCCAGCCACGAGGACTACGGGTACTTTGACCTCAGCCTGCTCGGGTCCAAGACCGACCGCAAGGGCCAAAACACCACCTACTCCTACGACGGTTTGAAAAGACTGACCCAGAAGAGCCCTCATGCGCCAAGCAGTGGCGCTATTGACTACACCTACACCGGGCAACGACTGACCTTGGTCCGCGACACGACCCTGACGCCGCTGCAGGACTACACCTTCACCTACGATCCCTCCTACCGGGTCACCGGCGTCACCGAGGGTCCCCGCGGCACGGTCAACTACGTCTACACCCCGGACGATCGGATCGCCACCATGACCGTCTCGGGCGGTCCGACCACCACGTACGCCTACTATCCGGACGGCTCCTTGGACACCATCGCGTGGAGCCCGGTGGCGGGGCAGTTCAAGTACGCGTACACGCTCAACGGCCAGTACCAGACGATCTCCTTCCCAAACGGACAGACCAGGGGCTACAGCTACGACGATCAGGGGCGGCTGAGCCAGCTTGCCAACCTCCATCCCACCGCAGGGACGCTGGCGGCGTATGCCTACGGCTACGACATTGACCCCCAGACCCAACAGCCGACGCTCCTCGGTCAGCGCACGAGCATGAGCCTGACCGTCCCAAGTCAGGGCCTCACGAGTGCCCAATCCACCTACCTCTACGACGCCGACTACCAGTTGACCCGGGCCAACTATCCAGCTCCCGCGCCCTACAATGGAGAGGTGCACGCCTGGACGTACGATGCGCTCGGTAATCGGCTCACCAATACGGTGAATGGTGTGCCCCAGACCTACACGTACTTCAAGAACGGGTCCAATCCGCTCAACGGCCAGCGCCTGCAATCGGACAGCGTCAATACCTACACGTACACCCCCAACGGCAACACGCTCATGAGGAACGGCTCGGGTGGGAACTTCACCTTCTCCTGGGACTACGACGACCGAATGACATCGATCTCGGGAGCAGCCACGGCCAGCTACATCCACGACTACCAGGGGCGGCGGACAAGCAAGACGGTGAGCGGTTCGACCACGACATACCTCTACGACGGCCTCAACCTCATCCGCGCCTCGGGATCGAGCGCTGCGGACTACCTCTTCGGTCCCGGCATTGATGAGCCACTCGCGATGAGCCGGGGAGGGAACATCTACTTCTACGCAGTGGATGGCCTCGGGTCGGTCAACCTCGTAACAGACACGAGCGGCGCGGTGCAGGATGCCTACCTCTACGATGCCTGGGGTGTGATCAAGAGCCAGGCCGGCACCCTGGCCAACGACTTCGGGTACACCGCAAGGGAGTTTGCCGAAGCAGGACTCTGGTACTACAGGGCAAGGTACTACCAGCCGGCGATCGGGAGGTTCTTGAGCCGGGACCCGTTCGGGCAACGCAACAAGAAAGGGGAGTGGTACGCATATGCTGACTCACGGCCTGGGTCGCTCATTGACAGTCTCGGTCTTTTCTCGATCTCGCCCAACTGCTCCGCCCCGCCCTTTGGCCCCCGCTTTCTAACCGCCGTTCAGAACATGTGCGATAAAACTATGCCAGGGACGCCTTGCCATCGGGCCCTGCAAAACATCAGCGCCGCCCTTGGGGGCGGTGCCGACGACCTCCCGAGTTGCATCCAAAAAGGTTGCCACGGCGGTGGGCAACGAATCGCCTGCGATCCCTGTGAAGGGAACTGCGGGGTGACGCCTCCGCTCCGAGGTGCAGTGATCATCATAGGCGGAGCCAAGAACCCAAACTGTCCCGTGTCGCGCGGTTACGGCTGGGGGCCCACCGTGTTCCACGAGTCCCTGCACGCGTGCGGCTTCTTCTACGAACCGAGTGGAAACACGCCTCAAGGTTCGTGGTTTCGGTACGCGGAGCAGGCCTGCTATGGCTGGCGTGATCCGGCAGCACCGCCGATCGGCCACCCGTGAGGTCGTCATGAGTACGACGCGTGAGGCATACCGATTCTGGGTCTGGGGATTCGCGGCAATGGCAATGGCGGGGCTTGAGTGGCCCTTTCTCAAGCTCGTGGTCCGCCTCCTGGGGCCCGTATTGCAGCCGTGGCCACACGTCCTGCCGCGTTCGATGGAACCAGTCAAGACCGACGTCTTCGCGAGCCTAGCTATCCCCTTTGGAGCACTGCTCTATGTCCTTATCTGGATCGTCTTTCTTGGCGCGAGCAGTGTCCTGCTGAGGCCAGAGTGGCTGCGAAAAGTATGGTGGCCGGCTTGGGCGATGTTTCTAGGCGTAGTCGTGCTCGAGGTGTTACACACCACAAAACCATGGCTAGCCGTGATCGCCGATCAGACTGGCGTCGCACGACCTTCGTCAATGACTTGGATGGGCTTTCTCGACCTGCGGCCTCGAGTTGGCGTGTGGTTCCAGGTGCCAGGGGTCGTGCTCCTCACGCTAGCCTGGAGCTACTGGCGCTGCTTTGGGCGGGGCTGGGCAGCTGTGGAGCGCATTCGGCTTCTGTCATGGGTTTGGACTCTCAGTGGTTGCTTCTGTTTCGGTTTGGCCGCTCGGCGCGTTCTCTTGGCGAGCGCCTTGGTGGGGGGCCTGGGGGGAGAAGGACTCAGCACGATTCTTGTCGGAGGCTTCGGAGTATTGGCAGTGGTTTCTGGGGTTTCACAACTCAGACGGCAGCGACTTGGGCGGTACCTCTTGGGAATCAGCGCGACACTGCTGGCATTGTATTGCCTTTCCTTTCTCCTCCTCGCGGGTGTCACTCTCGGATGGATGCTGTTTGTCGTGGCGATTCTGGGCCTGACACTCTCGATCAGCACAGGGGCTGCCCTGTGGGCGGAGACCAGAACGGAACGACCAGCGGTCAAGCCCTAAGGGTATGATCGGTACGGTCGCTCAGCTTGGCTCGAACGGTTCTTGATTCGATCCGCTTGGCCACGTCACAACCACCACCTACGACGCCGTGGGACGGGTCCTCGCGGCCACCCTCCCCAAGCCCACGCCGGGCTCGCTTCTCAACTTCACCACCAGCTACGACAGCTGGCATAGGCACCAGGTATCGGCCTCTCACCTTTCTGTCGAGGGGTTGGGCAGAACCATCCGCACGGCACTGTGCTTCACCCTGATCGGCGCAACGCCGAGGCACACTTGCAGACAGGTCTCTGGAGTATGCCCGGTCGCTGTTACCGCACGCCGGGGGAACGTTGCTTAGGGTGTCCCACTGAAGTAGCCTGAGAGACGTTGATCGAGGGACGCTTGTGAAGAATCTTCCAGATTCGATTGGACCGGGGTTGGGCGCCGCCGCCTTCGCGGTCGTGACCGTATCGGCGATTCTCGCGGCAACGAGCGTTCTCGTCGCCGAACCGGGCACAGCGGCCCTGGATGCGACACCGCCCGCTGCGGTGATTGCCGTTCCCTCGCCGGGTCAGGTGGTGTCGAATGTCTACCTGACCGGCTCGCTGAACCTGACCGTCACCGGCATCGCCACGGACACCAACCTCAACAACTGGACGCTCGACTACGGGGCGGGCGCCTCCCCCTCGAGCTGGACAGCCATCGCTACCGGCACGACCCCCGTCTCCAACGCGGCTCTCGGGACCTGGCAGACCGGATCCCTTGCCAACGGCACCTACACCGTGCGGTTGCAGGTCTGGGATAAGGCCGGCACCCGCAGCGTGGTGACCAACACCGTGACGCTCGGCAACTTTACCGTGAGCCAGAACGTCCTGCAGCTCAACGGAAGCTCCGGGGGGACCGTCACCTACACCTCGGTGGTCCCGTTCACTCTGACCGAGACGCTGGTGGTGAAGAACGAGCAGGGGCAGGTTGTCCGGACGCTGGTGAACCTCGAGCGTGGGGCTGGGAGCTACCAGGACTCATGGGACGGCCGCAACGACGGCGGGGCGTTGGTCCCTGACGGGCCATACTTCTACGTCGCGACGGCCACCGCCGGCAGCAACTCCATGACCTGGGACCTCACCACCCAATACCTCAACAACTACTTCGACAGCAAGGAGCTTCCGAGAATCGACCCGTTCGACCCGTTCAACAACCGGCCGATGTTCATCTCCTATGACTTTCCCGTTGCTGGCAATGTTACGATCTCGGTCTTCAACAAGGGACTCAGCAGTTTCGAATGCGACCAGCCGCCCCGGAAGGCTTTGTGCCTGGTCAACAGGAGTTATGAGGAATCCGGACGTCACACCTTTGTGTGGGCCGGTGTGGATGCGACAGGAGTCTATCGGGCCAACTTCTACTCCCTGTTGAGCGTCACAACGATCCGGGACCGTTTTGCGAGGAACGCGGTGGTACTGTTTGGAACGAAGCCAACAGTGCAGAACGTCGCGGTCAACCCGCCCGCCTTCACTGTTGGGTCGACGACATCAACAGTGGCGTTCGCCCTTGCAACTTATCAGCACCAGGCGGCGGACATCACCGTTACCTTTCTCAACCAGTCTTCGCTCTCCACGCTGCGCACCATAACGCTGCCGACCCAGCCACCAGGGCAGATCACGGTGCCGTGGGACGGACGGGCCGACAACGGGGCATTTGTCGCGCCGGGCTTCTACACGATCACTGTGACTGCCACGGACGGCATCGGCAACCAGGTGCAGGGCCAGATCCTCGCGACTGTGCGGCGTTGATCAGAGCACGGCCCCACAAAGGGTTGTCCACACTTCGTCCACGAAGTCAGACTGAAGCCATCAGCCTGTGCGTTTGGCGCAGCGAGTCGCTAAATGGTCACAGCTGCGCGACGGACGCGCGGCATCCCACCCCGCACCGTTATCAATGCTCCCCGCCACGCGTTGGGCCAGCAGCGGTCGACAGCTGAGTTGCCCGCTGGAGCTGCCCGCCGTCAGCGACGACGATCCGCTCGGTAGCCATTACGATATCCGAATCCGGCCACTTCTTCAGGTCGGCCAGTTCCTTGTAGGTCCTGCGGAAGAGCAACTTGACGTCGACGGCGACGGCGCTGCCAGGGTGGACCGCAAACGTGTAGGAGCTGACGTCGGTGGCGAAGGCGGCGATGCGGTTGTCGGAGAGTATCCGCGTGCGGTTCCAGTAAGCGCCGGTGGGGGCGACCTCCGTCCCCAGCTCCTGCAGCACCTTGGCGAACGCCTTGCCCGGAAGCCCGGCGTAGTTGCCCTTCTGCGGATCACCCACTCCTCCCCATGCAGGCACCTTCGGCCCATCGACTTGAGGCAAGGGCTGCCCATACGCATCTTGCACCCTCACCAGCAGGATCAAGTGCCGGAGCGGGGAGTCGGTCGGCACGTGATGGCCGGTCTTGTCATTGGTGATGCGCACGTCTACGGCAAGGCGGTCGCCGCGCAGGCGGGCCTCGGCGGTCATGGTCACCGCGTTTCGAAGTAGCTCCTCGCTGGCCGCGCCCGCCATCTGATGGCTCAGGATGCGTGCCGGGTTCCGGCGAAGCCCACCTTTCTCGGGGTAGACGAAGGAGTCGTAGCCGGCCGGCGGCATGTGGCAGCCCTGGCACGTCTTGCCCGTCTGGCGGTCGCTGTACGGGCTTGCGAGCCACTCGCCGTACGAGTTGTAGACCGTCACTCCCGAGAAGACCCCGAAGTGACAGGGGGCGCAGAAAGCGCTCTCTTCGATGAGGGGCAAGTAGGTGTCTTTTCCGGGGACATCGTCGAGCTGCCCAAAGAACAGCTGCTGCCCCTCGTAGGGCCGGAACAGGCGAACGGACAGTACCCCAGGCTTGTCGGGGTAGGGCATCCGAGTTGCCGGGTCTAGCTTGACGTCGCCGATCTTGTGGCAGAACTCGCAGGCGATACCCTCCTTCTCCAGGCCAGAGAGCTCATTGGGGTCAGACGCGAGCGCCCGCCCACGCCGAGCGGCCGCAACCGGGACGTGACACGTGGCGCAGACCCCCGCGGAAGTGGGAAAGTCGAGCCTGAAGCCGGGTCCGAAGTAAGGTCCTTTGGGGTCCGGTGGCAGGGGAATTGGACCCTCGGGACCGCCAGGGAAAAACCGTGTCGGGGGGCTCTGGTGCCCGTCGAGGTCGCTTCCCTTGTACATGCTCAGGAAGCGGGGGTTTAGCGCAGAGCGACTGTGCGCGTCGCGCTGCCACTCGCTGAACAAGGGCATGGTATGGCAGTGAGAGCACGCGACGGAGCCCCTCGCCCCCTCGTCCGAGAACCACTCATAGTCCTCGTTGTCGGTGGTGTAGTACGGGTCCAGTGTGATGGAGACAGCTTTGCCGCCTGGGGTTGCGCTCACCGATCCCCCGTAGTACCCGGGCGCCCAAGCGGTCACTGTGACAGGACCCGCCCCCGCCGGGCACGCCAGCGCGAAGCTGCCGTCCTTGTCGGTGGTCGTACTGACCTCTGTCGCTTGGACGCGGACACGGGCACCTGTCAGGGGGCCTCGGGCGTTGCGGACCGTGCCCGTGATGGCAGGCCCACTGTCAGCGACGGCGCGGCAAGGCCGCAGTGGCCCGGCCAAAGAGCCAAGGAGAACCACCACGACGAGCGCCGTTCCAAGACGGACATTACGCCGCGCGCTGGCCTGAAAGTGCAATCGTCTGGAGCCTACAGTGGCGCTCGCACGGGGCAGCATCCCCGAGTGCTGCCGAAGCTGGTCGGGGATCATGCCTGACAATCCGCGTGCTCGGAGGCCAAGACGATGTGGACTCGGGAACACCACTCAAATCTGAAGGCCTTGCCTGCTTATGTCAAGTCTCAATGGCCGTGAGAACCCAGGCGCATTGCACCCGAGGAACCAGCGAACATCGCTCGTCGGAACCTCGGTGGCTGTGGGCCTTCGACAGGCCAGACCTGGATCGGGCCTGGCAGTTTGCCATCGCGGCGAGCCGCGGGCTTTTCCCCCTCTAGAGGTGGACGCCGGAGCGTGCAGGTCCCGAGCGGCCAGAACGGCGGGTGGAGACGCTGGCCCCGACCGAGCGTTTCATGCAAGGGAGGGGAACAGCGAGGGTCCGCACGTCCCGCCGCAGGCGGGATCATTCGCGAAGGTGGGTCGGAGGGCTGGGCTCGACGCCCAGCCCGAGCGACCGCTCCGAGTCCGCGGGGCAAGAGAAAAGCCTCACGCAGTGGAAGAAAGAAGAACTTGGGTGCGGGGCCGGCAAGGTCCGAGCGTATACTCCGGCGCCGGAGGCGGCGTGGAGATCCTGGAGCTCTGGCTTGTGCGGCACGGGGAGACGACCAGCAGCCGCGACGGCATCCTCGCCGGATGGGTGGACGTGCCTCTCACCGAGAAGGGCGAGGCTCAGGCCGAAGCGGTGCGTCCCGTGCTCGACGGGTCGGAGTTCGCCGGGGTGTGGAGCTCGGACCTGAAGCGGGCCCTGCACACGGCGTTTCTGGCCTGGGGTCAGCCCGTGGCCGACCCGCGCCTGCGCGAGGTCAACTTCGGCGAGCTGGAGGGAAAGAGCTGGGAGACCCTCGATCCCTCGTACAAGAAAGCGCTCATCGACTTCGAGGGCTTCGACCCGCCCGGTGGCGAGACCCTCGAGGAGGTGCGCGAGAGGGTCGCGGGGTTCCTCTCGGAGCTCTCCCCTGGTCGCCACCTGCTGTTCACGCACGGCGGGGTGATCCGGCTGCTGACACGCGAGGTCGGCCACGACGGCTTCGTGCCCACCGGCACCGTGGTGGGGCTCGACTGGAGCCGCCGAGTGGCGCTGTTCAAGCGCGAGTCGCCCATACCCGGGCCGCTGCCCTTCGAAGGGTGAAGGCGCAGACTGCGGCCTGTGTACCGTGGTCGGTCAGCGGCCCATGGGCGACGCACCGCCGAGCAGCGGCCAGGCGCTTGCCCTTTCGAGTCACAAGCGGCTATGCTCGCAGGAGGCGCCACGGCGCCCGACGAGGTGGCTATGGCCGCACCTTACGACCCCGACGTCTATCGCCGCTTTGCCGAGAACCTGCGCGACGCTCTGAAAGGCCCCAACATCGAGCACCCCTCGATGCGGGCGCTCCGCAAGAAGGCATTCGCGACCAGCCTCGAGACGGCCAACGGCTCCCACGTGTGGTTCTCCGCCGTCTCCTCGCGCATGGCGGCCAAGACCGTGTACCTCGGGAGCGGTCCAGAGATCGTGCTCCCCAAGGCCTCGCCCGAGCAGCTCGGCATCGTCGAGAAGGCCCCCGAGCAGCTCCACAAGGTGCTGCAGCTCATGCGCACGATGCCGTTCGTGCACGTGCGCCGACAGATGGGCGACAACAAGGAGTTCAACCCGATCTGCAACCTGTACGTGTGCGTGGCCGACCCCAAGCACTACCGCCTGGCCTACCAGTGGGCGATGACGATGGGCGAGGTCAGGAAGAGCCGCCCGGGCCCCGAGTTCGTCATGATCGACGTGCCCCAGGAGCACCAGCTGCGGATGCAGATCCTCACGATCCCGGAGCACGACGTCAACATCGCCCTCGGCACCGACTACACCGGCGAGTGCAAGAAGGGGTTCCTGAGGCAGGGGATGTTCCGGGCCGACCAGCGCGGCATGCTGGGCCTGCACGCCGGCACCAAGGTCGTGCGCGCCCGCGACAGGGCCACCGGCAAGCTCAAGACGTACGGCGTCTTCATGTTCGGGCTCACCGCGACCGGCAAGTCCACCTGGAGCTGCCACCAGCTCGGGCTCGAGGCCGAGCAGGGCGAGGGGACGTGGGTGGCCCAGGACGACATCGTCTTCCTCAAGCGCGACGGTTCGGCCCTCGGCACCGAGCTCGGCTTCTACGTCAAGACCGACGTGGACCAGAAGCTGCAGGAGGCGATGTACCACGCGCTCACCCACCGCTCGGCGCTGCTCGAGAACGTCATGATCGACGCCCGCGGGCAGATCGACTTCCTGGACGAGCGCCTGGGCGAGAACGGCCGTGGCGTGCTGGACCGGCGCGAGCTCAAGGTGAAGCGCGGCGGCAAGCTGGTCTCCATCTGCGCCGACTCTATCAACCTGCCGCCCCTCGAAAAGCTCGACGGGCTGGCCTTCGCCTTCATCACCCGCCGCGGCACGATCATGCCGTTCGCCCAGCGCCTGACCCCCGAGCAGGGCGTGATGGCCTACCTGTGGGGGGAGTCCACCCACTCGTTCGCCACCGTCCCCGCCAAAGCGGGTGAGACCGTGCGCATCGTCGGGACGGACGATTTCATCATCGGGGCCCAGGGACGCAAGATCAACGCGTTCTACGACATCGTCATGGACCTGGTGGCCCGCTACCCGGGCAAGGTCCACTTCTTCCAGTACAACACCGGCGGGATGGGCGAGATGATCGAGGTGGACAAGGGAACCGGCAAGAAGAAGCTCATTCGCAAGGTCACGCGCGTGCCGATCGACCTGATGGCGGCGCTGCAGCGCGGCGACCTGCGCGGCACCAACGAGTACGCCAAGGGGCGCCTCGGCACCGAGTACGTGGTGCGCTGCGAGGGCGGCGACCTCGCCGCCTACGACCCCAAGAACTTCTACTCCGACGAGCAGATCGAGGCGTACGTGGCGGACCTGGTGGACGGCCGGCGCAAGTTCACCGAGGAGATCGCCGCGCAAGGTCTGCGCAAGGACATACGGGAGCTCGCCCACCGCGAGCTGGACGCCATCGAGGCCAAGACCAAGCAGAAGCCCGAGCCCTGGGCGCCCCCTGAGGAGGCTGCACCGAGTGAGGCGGCCGAGGACCGCGACCCGCGCTCGAAGTGGATCTCACCGTGGGAGCCGCGACGGCCGAGCGGCAACCTGTTTCCAGCGTCCAGCGGCCGGCGTCGCCCCTAGAGCCTGGCTGACCCGGCGGTGCGCGCGTCAGCCTCGGTCACGACGCTGAGGCTTTACGGCATCGGTTTGAGGTTGACCTCCCTCATGTAGCTGGTGCCGAGGTAGTCACGCATTTTGAGGCGCTTCTCGGTCATCTCGCGCTGCTTCTTCTCGTCCTCGGTCTTGTACTGCTTGGCCGAGATCGCCTTCCACTTGTCCTCGTCGGCCTTGCTGTAGTCCATCGCCTTCCCGAAGCTGGAGTACAGCGTCGCGACCCCCACGTCCCAGTCCTTCGGGTCCGTCGGCTCCTTGAGGTAGACCTTGAAATCCAGGATCAACCCCTGCTTCTTGGCCTCCATGCTGGTCGGGAGGAAGTTCTCCCGCAGGAACTGCATGTAGTCGTCCCAGTGGCCAGGGGTCGTCCGGTAGAAGCTCACCTCCCACACCGGGCCCTCGGTGAAGTGCTCCTGGGCAAACCCCAAACCGGCCGCCACAAGGCACAACACACCTCCCAAAATGACTGCGCGCCGCATAGTTACACCCTCCTTTTTGTGGACTGGAACTATCTTCGGATCTCAATTTGGCTTTGTCAAGGGTGTACGAGCGCGGCGACAACATCTCCGCACGGCCCGCGGCACACGTCGACGACGACGCAAATCCGCCTGGATAGGGACAAGGTGCGTCGGCGCAGGCTTACGAGACCGGCGCTTCACCAAGCGTGCCGGCGACCCACTTGAGATTGACGAGCGCGACCTGGTAGTCGCGCTGCGCAAGGGCAAGGTTGCCCCTCGACTGGACCACGTTGAGCTGGGCGTCCTGCACGTCGAGGTTGGTCTTCACCCCGTACTCGAACCCCTTCTCGGCCATCGTGAGCAGGCGCTCGGCCTGCGAGACGGTGCCGGCCAGCGCCCTCACGATCTCGCCTGCCTCGACGGCGGCGTCGACGGCCGTGCGTACCTCGAGGGTGACCGAATCTCGAAGCTGGGCCTCGTTGAGGCGTATGGTCTCCACGTCGCTCTTGGCCTGGGCGACCCTGGCGGGAGTCTTCAACCCGTCGAAGAAAGGAAACGAGAGGTAGAGACCCGCGTTCCAGGCCTTGCCCTTGGAGGTCTGGTCGAGGATGTCGATGCTCTGAAATCCGTACGCGGCCCGCAGATCGACTCGCGGCTTGTCGTCGGCGCCGTAGATCTTCACGAGCTCGAGCCCTATCTGGCGATTGTGCTCGATCTCGGCCAGCTCCGGGCGGTTCCTCAGCGCGTCCCCGAGCACGTCCTCGTACGACGGCGGCGGCGCCACCTGCGTCGCGAGCGTGCCCGTCGCGTCCACCTCGGCCTGCTCGGCCAGGAGGAAACGCAGACGCTCACGCGCCGTCCGCACGAGGTTATCGGTCCGAATCACGGCCGGTCTCGCGTTGGCCACCGCGACCTCGGCCGCCAGCACATCGTAGTCGGTGGAGGTCCCGATCGTAGCCTTGCGTCGGGCTTCCTCGAAATGGCTCTGCTTCTGCTCGAGGTTCTGCACCGCGATGACGGAAAGCTCCTTGGCGAGCAGCACGTCGTAGAAGGCGGCGCTCACGTCGCGGCGCACCGCCTGCTGAAAGCGGCGCAGCCTTTCGTCGCCGGAGGCCATTGCCCACTTGGCGCCCCGAATCGCAGCCCCGACCTGACCCCACGTGAACACCGTCTGACTGAGCGTGACCTCTGAGGACGTCACGTCCTGCTGGAAGGCGATGAGGGCGCGGAAGTCCGGTGGCACGTCCCTGAAGAAGTCCTGCTGGCTGTCGTTGTAGTTCCGCGAGGCGTTGGCGTTGAACCCAAGATGGGGAAACGCCGCGGCGCGCTCCTCGACGTACCTGGCCTGGAGCCACGTCAGGAACTGCTCGGCCTTCTTGATGTCGAGGTTCTTCTCGGTCGCGATGGCCAGGGCCTCCTCGAGAGTCAGCACCCGCGGACCGTGCTGGGAGACCGCAGTTCCGGAGCTCGGGGCCGCGCCGGGCCGCGCCGACGGCTGTGCGAGGGCCGGTGGGGCCAGCAGGAGCCCGATCGCGAGCAGGGCGGCGGCGCCCTTGGCGACGTCGTGGCTCTCGAACTTGGCGCTTGCCATGCGCCGCTGCAGCCACGCCGCGAAGTCGTCGAGGATCGTGTAGACCACTGGAACGACGATGAGCGTGAGCAGGGTGGAGGTGATCAGGCCGCCCACCACGGCGCGCGCCATAGGGGCACGGAACTCTGCACCCTTGCCGAGGGCGAAGAAGAGCGGGAGCATCCCGAAGATCATCGCCGAAGTGGTCATCATGATGGGGCGGAGCCGCGTGCGCCCCGCGGTGATGAGCGCCGTGCGACGGTCCATGCC
>Ga0315275_10002548_pt1 | contig 16512 bp, 5 predicted proteins | sample YL17G03_0_MG_FD_205557 | JGI IMG/M metagenome (GOLD analysis project Ga0315275, IMG submission 205557) | Sediment microbial communities from Yellowstone Lake, YNP, Wyoming, USA - YL17G03_0 | ecosystem: Environmental > Aquatic > Freshwater > Lake > Sediment | place: USA: Wyoming | collected... | reverse complement strand
TGTCGCCGATCGGATTTTTAGCCGCCGGATCGGGCATGTGATCAATGGGGAGAGGCCCCGGAAGGGGGCCTGTCCCCGTGGGCATCGCTATTTTCGGGCCCCGGCTTGATAAAAGAGTTCCGGAAACGGATAGTATTTTTGATATAAGGCCTCTCCCCCTGGACTAATGTTTCCGGGCGTCAACCGGAGAGAAAAGTCCGGGAATGGGAATTGGCCTTTACGTGGGGCCTGTCCCCGCCATAATCGCGGGTGAACAGAGGAGGGCGTCCATGAAAAAATTCGGATTCTTTCCCTTGGCGGCTCTTGTCTTCATTTTCGGCCCGCAAGCTCTTTTCGGCCAGACCGGGAGCGTCAGCGGGCGGGTCACCGATCCGCTCGGTGCCGGGCTCGCGAATATCCGCGTCGAGTTTTTCGACAGCGCTTCGGGGGAAAGTCGCGCATTCGTGAACACCGATGGGAGCGGAAATTACTCAAAAACCGGCCTCGACCCCGGCACCTACAAGGTACTTTTCTACTACCAATACGCAAGCGGGGTTCCGGCGGTCCCCGAGTGGTACAACGACAAGACATCCTTCAGCGCCGCCGACACCCTCACGGTCACACCGGGCGGCTCCCTCACGGGGAAGGACGCTCAGCTGCGGCTGGACCCCTACGAGCCGAATGACAATATAGCCCAGGCCGAGCTCCTGACGCCCGGTACCTACACCGACCGTATCCAATACGCGGAAGGCGACGCCGACTGGCATAAAGTCTATGTCGCACAGGGAAAAGACCTGCGGTTCTCCACGACGAACTGCCGCATCTTCTACCCTGATGCCGCCTACGACGATATCGACAGCGCAATCCGCGACGCGAGCGGGAACCCGATCGGGATGGCCGTGAGCTCCCGTTCCGAGGAGACGATCTACGCCGCCAACCTGACCGCGGGCTACTATTATGTCAACCTCGAATACAGCGTTGCCGCCCTGTACGACATGGTCATCGAGGTCGGCGACCTCAATATCGGCGAGATCACCGGCCGAGTCACCAATTCGCTGGGCCAGGGAATCCAGAATATACCGGTCAACTTTTTTCCCGCGGGCGACTCCTCATGGGACGCCATGCTGACCCAGGCCTATACCGACGCCAGCGGGTATTATCATTTTGCCTGTACGCCGGGAGACTACAAGGCGCAATTCGCGACCGCCGACCTGCGCAACGCGATCCCCAGCGATCTCTACGTCATCGGCGGGTGGTATTATCCTGACACGACCGACTTCACTAAGGCCCAGGCGCTGACGATTGTGCCCAATCAGACGCTCTCGGGCATCGATGTGACGCTCGACGACGGGGCCGCGCTCACCGGCCACGTCACGGACAATTTAGGCAACCCGGTCCAGGGGACGCCGGTCCAAGTCTACGATCAAATGGGCAATCAGATCGGCGTGGGTTGGACCGACGGCAGCGGCAACTACACGATCAACGGTATTTTCGTCGAGGACGGAACATGCAGGGTCCGCTTCCAGTTCAATCCCGGCAACCAGGCCCTGGAATGGTATAACGATAAGGCGTCCTTCGGGGTGGCGGACCTGGTCTCGATCCAGCCGCGCCAGACAACGTCGGGCATCAACGCTCAACTCGCCCCCCAGGGAAGGATCCAGGGCCAGGTCACGGACGGCGCGAACCCGATCCCCGGCATCCAGGTGCAGGCCTATGATACGACTCAGACGCTCAGGCTCTTGAACACGTCGACAACGGACGGGAACGGTAACTACACCGTCAGGCTTCTTCCGACGGGCAACGTGAGGCTCCTTTTCTTCGCCAATGGGACGAACTTCGCCAGCGAATGGTACAACGACAAGCCGTCGTTCGAGACGTCCGACTCCGTGGCCGTGACCTCGGGGAGCCAGGTCAACAACATCAATGCCGTCCTCATCCAGGGCGGGTCGGTGAGCGGGACGGTGACGAACAGCCAAACAGGAACGCTCCTCAGCGGTATCCGGGTCGAGCTCTGGACGATGACAAACCAGTTCTATCAGGCCGTGAGCTCAGATACGAGCGGCGTTTACACTTTTAGCGGCGTGGCGGCTGGGGGCTATAAACTTTACTTCGCCTGGATCAACCGCTGGTTCCAGCCCGAATGGTATAACGACAAGGCCGATTTCGCCTCGGCTGACACGATCACGGTGACGGCCGGCCAGGCGCTCACCGGTCGAAACGCGGCCCTCACCTCTATCGGCAGGGTCCGGGGACGCGTCACCAACCTGTCCGCGGTCGGCATCCAGAATGTCACCGTCCAGATCCGCAATTTGGACAACCAGGCCGTCGGCTCGGACACGACGGACTCGATGGGCTACTATACCGTCTTTGCCATCCCCGAGGGGACCTATTGGGTATTTTTTGACGGCACGGCGGCGGGTTATGCCAGCGAATACTATAGCGACAAGATGACGTTCGCGGCGGGCGACACGATCAACGTCACGGCGGGGCAGTTGACGAGGAACGTCAACGCCCAGCTCGCCGCCGGCGGCGGCATCACCGGTCGCGTCACCGGACCCGGGGGCGCCGGGATTCAAAACATCAGGGTCCAGATCAAGGATATCTACGGAAACAACGTCGCCACCCCTCTCACCGACAGCAACGGTGACTATTCGAGCGGCGGCCTGCCCGCGGGCACATTCCGTATTTTATTCAGCAACAACGGCCTCGACTACGTTTCCGAGTGGTATAACGACCGGTATTCTCTCCAAACGGCGAGTGATGTCACGGTCCTCGCCGGGAGCCCGACGTCGAACGTCAACGCCCAGCTCGCCTCGAGCGGGACGATCTCGGGGATGGTGACGGACGGGAGCGCCGGCGTTTCCGGCGTCAAGGTGGAGCTCTACGACACCTACCTCAATTCCGCGGGCCTGTCGGTGATGACCGACGCCAGCGGCAATTACACGCTCCGCGCGATACCGGCCGGAAGCTACAAGGTTGTTTTCAATCCGCCCACGACGGGAGCCAATCTTGTCCGCGAATGGTTTAACGATAAACCCACCCCGGTCGCCGCGGATATCGTCAACGTCACCTCCGGCGGGCTGGTCTCCGGGGTGAACGCCGTCCTGGCCGCGGGCGGCATCATCAGCGGCCGCGTGACGTCCCAGTCCACGGGGCTGGGCATCGGCGAGATCAACGTGAACGCCTATGACGCCGCGGGCCTTTCAGCAGGAGGGGCCACTACGGACGGGAGCGGCAATTTCCAGGTCAAGGGGCTGGCCACAGGAAACTACAAGGTCGAGTTCAACCCCTTCACGTATAACAGCAAGTACGCCGCCTCCTATATTCGCAAATACTTCAACAACAAGGCGAACATCGTCGCCGCCGATGCGCTGGCGGTAACGGCCGGTCAGACGCTCAGCGGCGTCAACGCCATCCTCGCCTCGGGCGGCGCGACCATCAGCGGCCGCGTGATCAACGCCGGGGGCATGGGTCTGCGCAACGTCCAGGTCAGGGCGGAACTCCAGGGATACGAGCTCTCAACCTCCTATGCCGTTTCAACCGGCATCGACGGCTCATACACCATTCGGGGCATCCCCGCCGGAACCTATTACATTCTGTTTATGCCCGGGGGCGCGCCGGGGAATTATGCGATCGAGGTCTACAATGACGTCGTCCCGAGGGGTTGGATCTGGACGGGCACGCCGGTCGTCCTCACCGACGGCGCCGTGGTGCCCAATATCGACGCCGTGCTCGAGACCTGCGGCTGGGTGAAAGGCCGCGTCACGAGCGGGACGGGCGCCGGAATTCCCAACGTCTGGGTGCGCCAATTCGACGCCTCGACGAACGACCGGCTGGCAACCGCCGGTAAGACAGACCTGGCAGGTTACTATGCGATCGGCGGGGTGCGGCCGGGCCAAGTAAAAATCTATTTCAGCGCCAGCGAGGGCGCCGGCGGCCTGTATGCCGCCGAGTTCTATAACAATAAACTGTCGCTGCCGACGGCCGACGGCGTCACCGTCAGCGCCGACCAGACAACGGCGAACATCGACGCCGTTCTTGCGTCCGGCACCGCCGGAGGCACGATCGCCGGCCACGTGCGCGACTATCAGGGGAACCCGATCTCGGGCGCGGGAATCCAGGTCTTTTCCCTCGATGGAAGCAACTGCCTCCTGGTGGGATTCAGCTCGGATGCTGATGGCGCTTTCAGTCTGGGCGGACTGGTTCCCGGCGGCTACAAGCTCCTGACCCAGGTGCCCGGGCTCGGCGTCGTAGAATGGTATAGCGACAAGGCGTCCTACGCAGCGGCGGATACGATCACGGTGACTGCGGGCCAGACGACGACCGCCGATGTCTATCTGGGCGATTCGGGAGCGCTCACGCTGACCGCGCCCAACGGCGGCGAGTTGCTCAACGTCGGGCAGAGCTTCGCCATCACCTGGACGAGCAGCGGGACACTGGGCAACGTCAAGCTTGAATACTCGACCGACAACGGGTCCCATTGGATAGCTATCATCGCTTCGACGGCTAACGACGGCTCGTACTCCTGGACCGTGCCGAACACTCCGTCCACGAACTGCCTGGCCCGGGTGAGCGAAACCGACGGCAATCCCTCGGATCAGAGCAACGCCGTCTTCACCATCGGAACGGTCGTCTCGCCGACGATCACGGTGCTCTCGCCGAATGGAGGGGAAAGCCTGACCGTGGGCGCGGCGCAGGCCATCATCTGGTCGTCCACCGGGGTCGTGGGCAACATCAAGATCGATTACTCGATCGACAGCGGCAGCCACTACTCCGAGGTCGTCGCCTCGACCGCCAACGACGGCAGCTTTGCCTGGACCGTCCCGAATACGCCGTCGACGACCTGTCTGGTCCGGCTGAGTGAGACCGACGGCAGCCCTTGGGACGTGAGCAACGGCGTCTTCACGATCGCCTTGGTCACGCCGCCGTCCGTCAACGGGCTCGCCGTCGACTTCGGCGCCTCCGGGTTCTGGATTTGGGAGAACTATGTCTGGACGCAGCTCAGCGGGGTGAACCCCGAGAGCCTGGCCGCCGCAGACATGGATGGAGACGGCGCCAGCGAGTTGATCATCGATTTCGGGACGGTCGGGGCCTGGCTCCTGGACGGCAGCTCGTGGACCCAGCTTTCGGGGGTCAACGCGGACGGCTTCATCGGCGCGGACGTCGACGCGGACGGAGCCGATGAGCTCGTGGGCGACTTCGGGCCGACCGGCCTCTGGCTCTGGAACCTGACCTGGACGCAGCTCTCGGGCGTCAACGCCGACGGGATGATCGCCGCGGACACCGACGGGGACGGCACGGAGGAGATCGTCGGCGATTTCGGCCCGACCGGGCTCTGGCTGTGGAAGGGCGGCGTCTGGACACAGATGTCGGGAGTGAACGCGGACGGAGCGATCGCGGCCAACGTCGACCCGGCGGCGGGCCGGGAGATCCTTGCCGACTTCGGGACCATCGGGCTCTGGCTATTGAAGGGCGGCGCCTGGACGCAGATCTCGGGCGTCAATGCTGATGGCCTGGCCGCCGGCCGGCTCGATGCCGATGCCGAGGAGGAGGTGGCGGCCGATTTCGCCAGCCTCGGAGTCTGGGTCTATGATGCCGGTGCGTGGTCGCTGGTCTCGGGCGCCAACCCCGACCAGCTGGTCGTGGCCAACGTGACCGCCGATGCCGATGATGAGATCGTCGCCGACTTCGGGGCGTTCGGGATTTATCTCTGGGACAGCGGCGCCTGGGTTCAGATCTCAGCCATCAACCCTGAGCTGTTGATCGCGGCCAACGTCGATCTCGACCAGGAAGCTGAAATCGCCGCCGACTTCGCGGCGCTCGGCGTCTGGCTGTGGAACAACGGCGTCTGGAACCAGATCTCGAGCACCAACCCGGAGAATATCATCGCGAAATATTAGGGGGGGGAGAGAGATTCCGCCTCGCCCTCAATTGCACCGTATTCGCCTGAGGGCCGGTCCATCTGATCGAATTTCAACGCATCGGGCCACGTCCTGGCCGCAACGGCCCGGATGATGCGGCCCGCTAACAGAGAGCTTGACTTTTAATGGTCGCTGTAATAAACAGAACCTTGTCCCCTCAAAGGAAATCCATGAGGGCGCCAGGGGGACCGTGGTCCAAATTCGATTTCCTCTTCTCGCCCTATGTATTGCCAAACGAACATGAGAGCATGGAGGACTCGCAATGAAAAAATTTCTGGCTATTTTTCTTGCCGTTTTGGCCATCCTCATCGTCACCCGGGCGGCTCAAAAGCCTGATTTCGGTTCGTCCAGGGAATGGGCCGCGGCGCCGAAGGCAATAGCTGGTCCGCAGCGCCTCGCTTCGGCTCAGGCGCCGATAGTCAAAACGTCGATGGACTGGGGCCGCATGTCCCTCTATTTCATTGCCAATAAGGGCCAGATTAATAATCAGGTTGCTTATTATGTGCGGGGCGCGGATAAGGCACTGTATTTCACCTCGGAAGGGGTGACCTTTCTTCTCAGCCGGCAGGGAGAGGGTGCAGATAAGAGAGTACAAACGGTCGGCTCGGAGCGTTGGGTCGTTAAGCTCGATTTTGTCGGCGCGAATCACGAAGTGAGACCCACCGGCGAGGACGAGACTGGAGCCGTCATCAGCTATTTCAGCGGGAAGCCGGCCGACTGGCACGCCGGCGTTCCCACTTACTCAAGGATCGTCTATGCCAACCTTTGGCCGGGGATCGACCTCGCTTATTCGGGGACAGTCAACCGGCTGAAGTATGAGTTCGTCGTTAATCCCGGCGCCGACCCGGCCGCGATCCGGCTCGCCTATCGGGGCGTCCCAGACTTGAAGGTGGATGACGCCGGGCGGCTCGTCGTCACGACGCCCGCGGGAGGCTTTGAGGATGACGCCCCGGTCGCCTACCAGGAGGTCGACGGCCAACGAGTCGCTGTTCCTCTGGCCTACAGGGTTTCGGAGAATGATGGGAGGGCCGCTTACGGGAAGAAGGGGAAGGGTCTAGAGGAGACCAACGCAGCGGCTCAGGGCGACGCCGAAATATCAGAGTCCCGTGACTATGGTTTCACTGTGGGACGCTATGACGCCAGCCTTCCCCTTATCCTCGATCCCGCTGTCCTCGTATATTGCGGCTTCGTCGGCGGGTCCGCCGCGGAAGACGTGCGCGGTATTGCCGTCGATAGCTCTGGGAATGCCTATATCGCTGGCAAAACCACCTCGAGCTCCTCGGGGTTTCCCGCCGTCGTCGGGCCCGACCTCACAGCGAACGGAAGCGGCGAATTCTTCGTGGCCAAGGTCAATGCGGCCGGCACCGGGCTTGTCTACTGCGGCTACATCGGCGGCTCGCAGACGGACAGGATCGAGGGGTTTGGCCACGCCATCGCTGTCGACGGCCAGGGTTGTGCCTATGTTGTCGGATCTACCAATTCAACTGAAACCACTTTTCCCGTGGTCGGCGGACCCGACCCGACCCAAAACGGCAACTTGGACGCGTTTGTCGCCAAAGTGAAGGCTGACGGCACAGGGCTTGTCTACTGCGGCTACATCGGCGGCTCGGCCGAGGACACCGGCTTGGCCATTGCCGTAGACAGCTCGGGCTGCGCCTATGTCACCGGACAGACCTTTTCCGATGAAACAACATTCCCCGTGGCTGTCGGTCCCAGCCTGACGGGCTATGTTGAAGACGCGTTCGTGGCCAAGGTCAAGGCCGACGGCAGCGGCCTCGTCTACTGCGGCTTCATCGGGGGCTTCCAGTTTGAGTATGGAAATGGAATTGCCGTCGACTCGACCGGCGCGGCCTATGTGGTCGGCACCACGGAATCAACGGAGGCGCAGTATTTTCCCGTGACCGTTGGCCCGGACCTCATCTCTAACGGAGCTCAAGAGGCTTACATCGCCAAGGTCAAGCCCGACGGTACCGGCTTCGCGTATTGCGGCTACATCGGCGGCGCCGGCGATGACGGCGCCGCGGACGTTGTTGTGGACGCTGCGGGCAACGCTTATGTCGGGGGCACAACTTCGTCGGACCAGGCGACCTTCCCGGTGGCGGTCGGGCCCGACCTCACCTTCAACGGGAGCCAGGAGGGCTTCGTCGCCAGGGTCAAGGCGGACGGGTCGGCGCTCGATTCCTGCGGCTACATTGGGGGAGCGGCGGGTGACGGAGTCGGGGGGATCGCCCTGGATAGCTCAGGCTGCCTCTATGTCTGCGGAATCACCAGTTCATCGGAAGCCACCTTTCCCGTGAGCGGCGGCCCCGACCTGACGGCCAACGGGGGCGTTGACGCTTTCGTCGCCAAGGTCAAGGCCGACAACACCGGGCTCACCTATTGCGGCTACATTGGGGGATCTTCGCTGGACGGCGCGAGCAGCATCGCGGTTGACGGCGCGGGCTGTGCTTATATCTGCGGCCAGACGACATCCACTGAAGCGACCTTCCCGGCGACGGTGGGGCCGGACCTCAGTGCTAACGGCAACTCCGACGTCTTTGTCGCAAAGGTCTCTTATGGGGACCCGTGGGCGCCGAAGCATGCGGTCGGGGATTTCGACGGCGACGGGACGGATGAGCTGGCAGTAGATTTCGGAGCCAACGGCATCTATCTCTATGACAACGGCGCCTGGTCGCAAATCAGCTCCGCCAACCCCGAGGCCCTGCTTGCGGCCGATATCGAAAACGACAACGTCGATGAGCTCATCGCCGACCTGGGCGTCACGGGACTGTGGCTGTGGAACGCGGACGCCTGGATGCAACTCAGCGGGGTGAATGTCGAGGGCCTGGCGGCGGGCGATGTGGACGCTGACGGCGCCGATGAGGTCGTCGGCGACTTCGGGCCGACTGGACTGTGGCTCTGGAACAGCGGCTCCTGGGCCCAGCTCTCGGGCGTTAACGCCGATCAGGTGACAACGGCTAATATTGACGGAACCGGCGGGGCGGAGATCATCGGCGACTTCGGCGCGACCGGGCTCTGGCTTTGGAATACCGGCGCCTGGACCCAGCTCAGCGGCGTGAACGCCGACTACGTAACCTCGGGCAAGTTGGGCGGGACAAGGAACCTCGTGGGGGACTTCGGACCGACCGGCCTCTGGCTCTGGAACGCGGGGGTCTGGACTCAGCTTTCCGGCGTCAACGCTGATTATATGATCACCGCCAACACCGACGGGGATACCGATGATGAGATCGTCGGCGATTTCGCCGCGACGGGGCTGTGGCTCTGCGACAGCGGCGCCTGGACCATTCTCAGCGGCGTGAACGCGGACTTCATGATCCGGGCCGATGTCGACGGAAACGGAACCGACGAGGTCGTGGCGGATTTCGGGACAAAAGGCCTCTGGCTTTGGAACACCGGCGCCTGGAGTCAGCAGAGCGGTGTGAACCCTGAGTACATGCTGGCTGGAGACTTCGACGGAGACAACAAAGACGAAATCATGGCCGACTTCGGCGCCCTGGGCCTCTGGCTCTGGAACGACAGCGCCTGGAGCCAAGTCAGCCCTCTGAATCCCGAATAATTCCGGCGGAAAGCCCCCTACGGAGACGATCATGAAGAAAATGATGCTTTTCTCATTAGGGCTTTTAGGCATATGCCTTCGAAGGAAAAGGGGCCATACGTCATCAGAGGCTTGAACAGGAGAATGTGAGAATCCGGTTTCTCGGCGCGAAAGAAAATGGTGCGCCCTCCCCTGTTAGCCACCTGTCACTGGGGGTTGTTGGGGCTGATCTGCGTCCAGACGTTGCCCTTCAGCATCCACAGGCCGAGCGCCCCGAAATCCGCCAGGACCTCATCCTTCGAGTCCCCGTCCACATCGCCGGCCATCAGGTACTCAGGGTTCACGCCACTCTTCAAACTCCATGATCCTCCATCCCATAGCCACAATCCCAACGTGCCAAAGTCCGCCACCAGTTCATCATTCGCGTCCGAATCCACGTTGGCGCGGATCATCGCCTCGGCATTCACTCCGCTCATGATGGTCCAGGTCGTTCCATTCCACAGCCACAGGCCGGTCTGGCCGAAATCGCCGACGACATCGTCTCCGCTCATGTCTGTTGCCGCAATCAGCGTATACTCCGCGTTGACGCCGCTCAACTGGGTCCAGATGGCATTGCTGTAGAGCCACAGGCCGGTGGTCGAGAAATCGCCCACCAGGTCTTGGCCTCCGGTCCCGTCCGTGTTGCCGGAGGTCATGTAATCGGCGTTCACGCCGCTCAATTGAGTCCAGGCGCCTGCATTCCATATCCACATGCCCGTCGGGCCGAAATCGCCGATGATTTCCTCCCCTCCGCTGCCATCCAGGTTGGCCGTCGCCATATAATCGGCGTTCACCCCGCTGAGCTGGGTCCAGGCGCCGCCGTTATACAACCACAATCCGGACGGGCCGAAGTCGCCGACGACCTCGGCGTAGCCGTCGGCGTCGACATCGCCGGCCGCATAGACATCGACGTTCACACCGCTGAGCTGAGTCGCTCCGCCGCCGTCCCAGAGATATAGACCCGGGGCGCCCAGGTCCATGATGATCTCATCGACGCTGTCCCCATCGACATCCGCCGCCTGCAGGCTCTCCGTATTGAAGGCGGTCAGCTGGGCCCAGGCGCCGTTGTCATAAAGATACGCGCCGGAGGGGCCGAAATCCACGGCCAATTCATCAGTCCCGTCCCCGTCGAAATCCCCGGCCGCGTGCTTGGAGACGACAAACGGAGAGGCGAATTTGGCCACAAAGACTTCGCTGTTTCCGTTTTGAGTCAGGTCGGGGCCGACCATCACCGGAAAATCTGTCGACAGGTACGGAACGGTGCCCGTGACATAGGCATTATCATAAATGTCGACGGCGATGGCGTGGCTGTCATCGCTGTCCAGCCCGCCGATATAGCCGCAATACATCAGGGCCGTCCCGCCGGCATTGACCTTGGCCACATAGCCATCGACGGTTCCGCCAAGAGTAAAATCGGGACCCGAAAGCACCGGGAATGAGGCCGGAGCGGAGGCCGTCGTGCCGGCGAGGTAGGCGTTACCCGAGCCGTCGATAGCCAGGCCATAGCAGAACTCCATGCCCGAGCCTCCAAGGTAACCGCAATAGACGAGGGCCCCGCCACTCGCATTGACCTTGGCCACGAAGGCGTCCTGGCTTCCATTTTGAGTCAGGTCCGGCCCGACAATCACGGGAAAAGTGGCCTGGGTCGAGTTCGTGACGCCGCCGATATAGGCGTTGCCGGAGGCATCAACTGCGATACCGTAGCCAGAATCAGCTCCCGACCCGCCGATGTAGCCGCAGCAGATAAGGCTCGCCCCGTTCACGGCGACCTTGGCGACGAAGGCGTCCTGGCTTCCATTTTGAGTCAGGTCCGGCCCGACAAGCACGGGAAAGCCTTGAGCTTCGGCGGACACAGTATAGCCCGTGACATAGGCGTTTCCCGCAGAATCCACGGCAATTCCCCGGCCAATGGTTTCTTGGGAGCCGCCGATGTAACCGCAGTAGTCAAGCCCCGACCCCGCGGCGTTGACCTTGGCGACAAAGGCGTCGAAGCTGCCGGCACTGTTACGAGTCAGGTCGGGGCCGACGACAACGGGAAAAAAGTTGGACTCCGAGCTGCGGGTTTGGCCGGTGATGTAGGCATTGCCGGAGCTGTCCACGGCGATGCCGCTCCCTCTGTCGTCGGCGCCGCCGCCGATGTAGCCGCAATAAGCGAGAGAAGTCCCCGATGCGTCGACCTTGGCGACGAAAGCGTCGAAGCTCCCATTGTGGGTGAGATCCGGGCCGACAAGCGCGGGAAAGCCCTGAGTTTGAGGGGATGAAGCATAGCCCGTAATATATGCGTTTCCGGAACCATCGACCGCAATGGCAGTGCCATAATCAGTATACGCCCCGCCGATGTAACCGCAGTAGACAAGACCCGACCCATCGGGCTTCACCTTGGCGACAAAGACGTCCTGCGAGGCGTTGTGAGTCAAGTCCGGCCCCACGGAAACAGGGAAAGTGGTCTGAGTGCTCGAGGTATTGCCTGTAATATACACGCTCCCTGAGCTGTCCGCGGCAATCCCGAAGCCCTCCTCATTCGATTGGCCGCCGACATAACCGCTATACATAAAGATCGCGGGGTCGAGAACGAGCGGCCGGGTTGTGTCGTAGTCATCGACTGCGAATCCGTAAACGCCGGCTTCTGCCCGCAGCTCGGCCTCCGGATGTTCAGGCTTGGCTGCCGCGGATTCTGTCCGGCAGGGAGAAACCCGAGGTTCTTCTCCGGCGATCGCATAACGCAGGGGCACAGCTTTTCTTTGGCTGTCGATCTCCTGAAAAGCGACCGGCACGTCATCCCGGAAACTTCCCCTGGCCGTGGCCACTTCAAGCTGACCGGCCTCGTTCACCGCGAGCTTCTCGACTCCCCGATAGGCCAGCCGAATCCGGGACGGGTCCGCGCCGGGATGGACGATGAATTCGTATTTCAACCGGTTGACGGTCCCGTAATACACGAGGTCGATCCCCGGCCAGAGGTTGGGATAGACGATTTCCGAGTAGGTGGGGAGGCCGGCGTGCCAATCGTCCGGCCGGCCCTTGAAGTAAGAAACCAAGGCCTCCGTCTTGTCCCGTCCGACAGGCTTGACTACGGCATCGGTGCCGACAAAATCCAGTTTGATGACATATCCCCCAGGGGCGCTGTCTCCCGAGTCCGGAGCCGCATTTGCCGGAATCCCGCCCCCGGCCGCCAAGCGGCCCGTTTCACCTTTGGCGACTTCGAAGCGATTCACGAGAAAAGTAATTCCTTCGGATGTGAAATAGAGCGATTTGTCGCCCCCCTGGACGTAAAAGGCCACCCGGGGATCCAGGTGCCCCCGGTTGGCGATGAAATACAGGGGCATCCGTCCGAAGTCCGCGTTCGTCCGGAGCTTCGGCGCGGCGGCCGGCGAGCTCCTGGGCACGTTCGCCTGCGCGGCGTTCGCCATCGCGACCGCTGGCGCCTTCGGAGCCGCCTGCCCGGCCCGGTTTTCGGAGGCCGGGATCAAGATCACGCTCAGAATGAGAAAAACGCCCGGATAGCCAATTGCCTTTTTCATGCGGTGTCCTCCCTCAATTCGAAGTCCTTCGCTTGTCTCTTTTTGCTGCCCTGATGATCCATGCCGCTCGGTTTTGTAACAAAGGAACAGATTCGCTTCCCCCTTTCATCACTGGGGGTTGTTGGGACTAAGCTGCGTCCAGGCGCCGCTCTTCCACATCCACAGGCCGAGCGCCCCCAGGTCCGCCAGGAGCTCGTCCTGAGAGTCTCCGTCCAGGTCAGCCGACAGCAGCCCTTCCGGGTTCTGGCCGCTCAGCAGGCTCCAGGCGCCGCCATTGATCAGCCACAACCCGAGGGCGCCGAAGTCCGCCGCCAGCTCGTCGTTCGCGTCCCCGTCCACGTTGGCCCGGATCACGAGCTCGGAGTTCACGCCGCTCATGATCGTCCAGGTCGTGCCGTTCCAGAGCCACAGGCCGGTCTGCCCGAAATCGCCTACGATGTCGTCGCCGCTCAAGTCGGTGGCGGCGACGAGCGTTTGCTCGACATTGACGCCGCTCAGCTGGGTCCAGAGGGAATTGCTGTAGAGCCACATCCCGGTCGTCGAGAAGTCCCCGACCAGGTCTTGCCCGGCCGTGCCTGCCGTGTTGCCGGAGGTCATGTAATCGGCGTTGACACCGCTGAGCTGCGTCCAACCCCCCGCGTTCCAGATCCACATGCCGGTCGGTCCGAAATCGCCGATGATCTCCTCCCCGCCGCTGCCGTCCAAGTCGGCAATATGCAGATAATCGGCGTTCACCCCGCTGAGCTGGGTCCAGGCGCCGCCGTTATACAACCACAATCCGGATGGGCCGAAGTCGCCGACGACCTCGGCGTAGCCGTCGGCGTCGACATCGCCGGCCGCATAGACATCGACGTTCACGCCGCTGATCTGAGTCGCGCTTCCGCTGTCCCAGAGATATAAACCCAGGGCGCCCAGGTCCATGATGATCTCATCGACGCCATCTCCATCCATAGCCGCGGCCGTCAGGCTCTCTGTATTGAAGGCCGACAACTGGGTCCAGGTATTGTTGTCCCAAAGATACGCGCCGGAGGCGCCAAAATCCACGGCCAGTTCATCCGTCCCGTCGCCGTCAAAATCGCCGACCGCATGCTTGGAGACGACGAAGGGGGACGCGAACCTAGCCACAAAGACATCGTTATCGCCGTTTGGAGTCAGGTCGGGCCCGACCAGGACCGGGAAATTCGTCGAGGCGGCCGGGACGTACCCCGTAACATAAGCATTTTCATTAATATCGACGGCCACGGCCAAGCCATAGTCGCTGTCCGCCCCGCCGATGAACCCGGAGTACATGAGAGCCGTCCCGCCGGCATTGATTTTAGCGATAAAAGCATCGAGGATACCGTTTTGAGTAAAATCGGGGCCTGAGATCGCGGGGAATGAAGTTTGCGTGGAGGCCGTCGTGCCGGTGATATAGGCGTTTCCAGACCCGTCGATGGCCAGTCCGTAGGCGTTGTCGGTATCCGAGCCCCCGACATAACCGCAATAAATAAGAGCCGTTCCTGAATTGTTGACCTTGGCCACAAAGGCATCCGCCGAGCCGTTATGAGTCAAGTCCGGCCCGACCGTCTCCGGGAAAGTGCCCTGGGGCGATGAAGTCGTGCCGCCGACATAAGCATTGCCGCCGGCGTCAACCGCAACGCCATAGCCATAGTCAGCTACCGCGCCGCCGATATAGCCGCAGTAATCGAGTCCCGCGCCGGTCGAAGCGACCTTGGCGACAAAGGCGTCGTCCAGGCCGTTTTGTGTAAGATCCGGCCCCCCGGCGACAGGAAAACTCGTCTCCGTGGATTGGGCAGAGCCTGTGACATAAGCGTTCCCTGATGAATCCACCGCAATTCCGCGGCCATAGTCATTTTGGGCGCCGCCGATGTAACCGCAGTAGGCGAGCCCCGAGCCCGTGGAATTCACTTTGGCGACAAAGGCGTCGTAAAAGCCGATACTGTTATGAGTCAGGTCCGGTCCGACGACAACCGGAAAAGAATTGGACTCCGAGCTGCGGGTCTGGCCGATAACATAGGCATTGCCGGAAGCATCCACGGCGATTCCATGCCCTCTGTCCTCGGCGCCGCCGCCGATGTAGCCGCAATAGTCCAGAGCTGTGCCCGAAGCATTGACTTTGGCGACAAACGCGTCTTCAACGCCCCCGTTATAAGTCAAATCCGGACCGACAACGACGGGAAAGGCATTCGCCTGAGCGGAGGCCGTGTAGCCCGTGACATAAGCATTGCCGGAGCCATCCACGGCGATGGCCAGGGCGTAGTCGCTGTTAGAGCCGCCGATGTAACCGCAATAGACAAGGCCCGCCCCATCCGGCTTGACCTTGGCCACAAAAGCGTCAACCGCGCCGCCGTTGTGACTCAGGTCCGGCCCGACGGCGACAGGGAAAGTGGTCTGGGTGCTTCGCGTCTGGCCGGTGATATAAGCGCTACCGGACGCGTCCACCGCAATTCCATTGCCCCTGTCTTCGCCGATGCCGCCGATATATCCGCAGTAAACGAAGATCGCCGGGTCGAGAACGAGCGACCGTGTTTCGTCGTATTCACCGACTTCAAACCCGTAAACGTGCGCCCTTGCGTTCGGCTCAGCCTCCCGATTTTTGAAGGCGGTCTCCCCGGAGACTTTTTCGTCAGGGGCTGCTTGGGCATTTTCGCCGGCAACCGCGTACCCCAGGGGAATATCTATCCTCTGGTTGTTGATCTCCTGATAGGCAACCGGTACGTCGTCCTGAAAACTTCCCCCGGGAGTGGCGACTTCGAGCCGGCCGGCCTGATTTACGGTCAACTTCTCAACCCCCCGATAGGCCAGCCGAATCCTGGACGGGTCCGCCCCGGGGTGGACGACGAATTCGTACTTCAACCGGTTCACGGTCCCATAGTAAACAAGGTCGATCCCCGGCCAGAGGTTGGGATAGACAATTTTCGAGTAGGTCGGGAGGCCAGCGTGCCAGTTTTCCGGTCGACCCTGGAAATAGGATATCACGGCCTCCGTTTGTTCCTGTCCTTCAGGTCTTGCGCCAGGATCAGCGCCGACAAAATCCAGCTTGACGACATAGCGCTCGGGAGCGTTGATTTCCGGCTCCGGGTTCGCTTCCGTCTGCGTCTGCCTGCCGGAATCCAGGGGACGAGAACTATCCATGACCTCCTTAGCGTTGCTTATAACAAAGGTTATGCCTTCGGAAGTGAAATAGAGCGTCCTGTCTTTCCCTTGGATGTAATAGGCCACCCGATCATCCAGTTGTCCTTTATTGGCGATGAAATAGACCGGCAGCCGGCCGAAATCATCCATCGCCTGGAGGTTCGCAGCCGGGCTTCCGGAAAGGATCCGGCCGGAGACGGGCGCAACGCTCGGCGCTCCCAATGTGCCGTCAGGACTTTTCTGTCCCGAGGCATCCAAGAAGACGAGAAAACCTAAAATCAAAGACATGGTCAAGATGCGCCATTTCATGACAACCCCTCCTTTCAGCGGCAGTCCGTGCGGTTGATTATTGCGCGGCGATTCCGGTCAGGATACGGGTGCCGTC
>Ga0315275_10002547_pt1 | contig 16515 bp, 15 predicted proteins | sample YL17G03_0_MG_FD_205557 | JGI IMG/M metagenome (GOLD analysis project Ga0315275, IMG submission 205557) | Sediment microbial communities from Yellowstone Lake, YNP, Wyoming, USA - YL17G03_0 | ecosystem: Environmental > Aquatic > Freshwater > Lake > Sediment | place: USA: Wyoming | collected... | reverse complement strand
CAGGACGCAGTTCCCTCCCTCCTCGGCGGCCAAGTCGATGATCACCGAGCCCGGCGCCATCAGCTTGACCATGTCCTCGGTGATGAGAGTCGGTGCTGTCCGTCCGTAAATGAGCGCGGTCGTGATCACAACGTCGATTTTGGGCAGGCGGCCCGCGAGGAGCTCCATCTCCTTCCTGACGAATTCCGGCGATGACTCTTTGGCGTAGCCGAACTTGGTTTCGGCGTCCTGGGAAAGCTCCATCTCCAGGAATTTCGCCCCCAGGCTCTCCACCTGCTCCTTGACGGCGGGCCGGGTGTCGAAGGCTTCGATCCTCGCGCCCAGCCGCTTCGAGGTGGCGATCGCCTGGAGGCCGGCCACGCCCGCGCCGATCACGAGGACGTTGGCGGGCGGGATGGTCCCGGCCGCCGTCATGAGAAGCGGAAAATACTTCCCGGAGAGGTCGGCGGCCAGCAGGGCGGCCCGGTAGCCAATGACCGTTCCCAGGGAGCTCAACGCGTCCATGCTCTGCGCCCGGCTGAGCCGGGGAATGAGCTCCATAGAGAACCCGGTCAGGCGATTCCCGATCAGCTTTTCGACGATCCGGCGGTCCTGTGTCGGGGCGAGGAACGAGATGATGGCGGCCCCGGGTTTCATCAGGTCGAGCTCGTGCCGCCCGGTCTTTTTGTCCTCGACAGGGGGGCGGATTTTGAGGATGACGTCCGCCTCCCCGTAGACTGCGGCGGGCGCGTCGGCGAGCACGGCGCCGGCGTCGGCGTAGAATTCGTCGAGATAAAAGCTCTTCACCCCGACGCCTTTCTGGACGATCACCCTGTGTCCCCGGTCGACGAGGCCGCGCACGGACTGCGGGACGACGGCGACGCAGCGGCAGTTCTCATAGAGCTCTTTGACAACTCCGATCACGAGTTCGTTTTTTTTCACACTTTTAGAATACAGGAACCCATCGGCATTGCCAACCGCAAGGAGTCGGGGCCGGCCCGGGTCCCGGAGCGCGGGCAGGTTTTCGGCAATAATTATGGTTCCGTTTTCTTAACCCGTCTGATCCGGAGGAAGAGCGGAATGGAGGCGAGTTGGACCGTAATGGAAAAAGCAATCAAAAAAGGCAACGAGACGTCATAAAGGATTCCCATTAAAGCGCTTCCCAGAAACCAGAAAATGCCGTAGCCGGTGTTGAAGATGCCATAGGCCGACCCGCGCCTATCCGCCGAAACAAAATCGGCCACGGCGGCGCGCATTACGGATTCCTGCGCGCCCATACCGACGCCCCACAGCGCCATTCCCAGGATGCCGAGCCTGAACCCGCCGAGAAAAACCAGGGGCGCGAAACCGGCCGAAATGAGGGCGGCCGGAATCAGCACGGACATGCCCCAGCGGTCGAACAGGCGTCCGAAAAGTAGCGCTGCGAGCGCGTCGACTCCCATGGCGATCACGTAGAGAATGGGAATCCAATCATCCGAAATAACGGACGCCCTCTTGAAATGGTAGGCGATGAGTGGGAAGTCGGCAAACCCGGCCGCGATCAGCCCAACAGCGATAAGATAAAGCCAATAAGCTCTAGGGAAATGTCCGCCTTGGATTCTGGCCGGCGCCTCCTCAAAGTCGCGCGGCCGAGGATAGAGGCGTTTCGCAACGGCCAGGATGCTCAGTGAAAGCAGAGCCGGGATGAGCAAGAGTGCAAATCCCGTTCGATAACCGCCCCGAAGATAGAGAACCAGGGCGACAATCGCGGGACCGAGCATCGCGCCGACTTGGTCGAGGGCTTCGTGGAGGCCGAAACCCTTGCCACAGCCGATCCTCGACGCCGCGTGCGACAGCATGGCGTCGCGGGCGGGCGTGCGGACGGCCTTCCCGAGCCGTTCTGTGACCATGAAAAACGCGGCGATTTCCCACCGGCCCGCGAGGGCCAGAAGCGGCACCGCCAGTAGGTTCACCGCATACCCGAAAATCGTAATTGCCCAATACTTCCCGGTCTTGTCGCTGAGGTATCCGAACAGCGAGCGCAGACCGTATCCCACCAATTCTCCAAACCCGGCAACGATTCCCACTACGGTTGCGCTGGCCCCTAGGATCGAGAGAAAAGGGCCGGCAATGCTGCGCGCCCCTTCGTAGGTGGCATCGGCAAAGAGGCTCACGACCCCCATGAGGATGACAAACTTCAGCGCGGTGCCTTGATTCGGGTCTCTAGCGCTATTCTTGACGGTGCTCATGGCCTCTCGTCATATCGGGTGAGATATATTCGAGCCTATCGACGGCCGCGGTCTCATGGTTGTCTTAAGATCAGGCTTAATCCGAACATCATCAAGGATGAGACTACCACAAAAAACAAAAAAGCGGCCAGCGCTGTTCGGGCCGCCAATTTCAAAGGTCTTTTTTTGTCCGGAAAGTGCCGCAGATATTCCCCATAGGTAATGATAAAAGCCGAGGTCGCCCCCAGCACAGAGAAGATCAAGACGATCCAGAGGTTAAGCGGCCACATTTTTCCGCCGTGTCATGGGTTCGGCCGGTGCCCGTTATCGATGGCCCGGCCATTTCCGTTTGCCAAATCCATATCGACGATGTCCTCGGAATGGACAGGACGGAACCATTTCTGCGCAATGAACGTCGGAAAGACGGCGCTGGCGATGACGACACCGACCAGGACGGAGTATTGGACCTGGTTGATGAACCCGGAATTCAGGCCGAACAGGCTGGAGATCGTCCCGAACGTCAGCCCCGTGCTCATCAGGAGCGTCGTATACATCCTTCCCTGGGGAACATACTTCTTGGCCAGGAAGTAGACGCCCAGAAACTTAGTCCCAAGCTTAAGGCCAAAAAGAATGAAGAAAAGAGCGAGCGCTGAAACGATGAAAGGAACCGATATTTTCATGCCGCCGACGATAAAGAATATAGGGGTGACGATGGCGTAGGCCACGGTCCTCAACCTGTCCCTGATGACGCGCGATTCCGCCGTCTTTTTAAAATGGCCGGACATCAGCAGGCCCAGCAGAAATACCGGGAGGATAGCATGTCCTCCCCCGAGATTGGCGAAATACATAAACGTCAAAAGAAGGAGAAAGATATACTTGATCTCAGGTTCGATAACCTTATTCTTTAAAAGAGGGTTAGAGAAAACCCGGTGCGATATCTTATCGGCGAAGAAGATGACATTAAGGGAAATTGAAATGAAGATTAAGGTGTAGAGCGTCGGCTTGGTAAACAGCACGCTCAAAGCCAGGGCAGTCCCCATCTCTGTGACAAATGTCGAGGCCATGAGCAGTTTGCCGATTTCCGTCTTGGATAGCCCGGTTTCGACCAGCACCGAGTAGACAACAGCCAGCGACGTCGTTGACAAAGCGGTTCCGGCGATGAGTGCAGCCTTGTAGCTCCAGCCGGCCACGTGATAGGTGTAAAGAAACACGCCAACGAACGGGAGCAGAAAAGAAAAAGCGCCGATGAGAAAAGTCTGCTTGAATTTTTCCCTCATCAGCCGCGTGTCGATTTCTGTGCCGGCCAGGAATGTCAAAATGATGCCGCCGAAGCTGGCCATGTAGATCATCCAGTCTTCCGGCCGAAGACCGAGGTTGCCGGCCGCGGCACCCAGGAGAATCTCGATAATGGCGACGGACAGGCCCAGCTTTAATGAGATAAGGCTGGAGAGAAAGACAAGCGCCCCCACAACTAAGGGTATGATGTCCGCTTGCATGCAAGCCTCCACACAATCACAATCCGTAGGAGTTATCAGCTTACGTGGAAGCGGTTTAGGTGAACTCCATCACCCAATTTTATGATATCAGCCGGCAACCAGCGTGTCAAGAAACGCTAGGAGTCTGGACAGGCCGTCCGCCAGCCGCCTTGACTCGCTTACGAAAATAAAATAACCTAAATGCAAATTTAGGGGATGGAGTCCCCCGTGCGATCGCCCTTTAGGCTGATGACTCCTATGAGGGTCGTTTCCGGCGGGAAGCTTTTGGCTGTTAAGTGTTCCTCTGGCCGGGTTGAGACCCTGAGGAGTTACTCTGATGCGCGATCGGGCAAGGGGAGATGCGCCGGGGCAGGCCTTTCCAATCTCACTCGACGCCATCGGCGCGCCGCAGGGAGCAATCCAGGCGGCGGTTGAACGACGACGCCACCACGGCGAGACAATCCGGGACGAAGTGGCCCGGATTGAGACTTCGTTAGCGGAACTCGAGAGAATCCGGATGTCTCTGGTTGGGGATTGAGACATGCGCTTCTTCTGTCCAAAATGTTGGAAGGATTTCCCCGAAGACGTCGTCCAATGCCCAAACTGTGGGCTGGAGATTCTCCCCTTCTGGAGAGCGAAGACCTATGAGGAGAGGTTGATCGCCGCGCTGCAACATCCCGACCATGAGACCGCGGAACGGGCGGCCTGGATTCTGGGTGAACTTGGCGAGGAAAAAGCTGTCGGAGACCTCATCACCATTGTCGAGGAGGCGCGGGACGTCTATGTTGCGCGGGCCGCCGTTGTGGCCCTGGCCAAGATTGGAACTACGAGGGCCCGGGAGTTTCTCGCCAGGGTGGCCCGGGGCCATCACGTCGCCATGGTCAGAGATGCCGCACAAGGAGCTACAATGCATAAAACCAGGTCAGCCGCCAAGGATAAGGCCAAAGATTCATCACTGCTGACCCTGCCCGTGGGGCAAGGGGGCGCCGGACGATTCAGTGACCTTGTCCTCGATTTCAATGGGACGTTATCGGTTGACGGGACTTTGCTGCCCGGGGTCGCCGATCGGCTTCGCAACCTGACAAAGATAATCCGAGTCAGCGTGCTGACGGCCGACACTTTCGAAAAGGCTGCGGACCAGTTGGGAAGTCTTCCGGTTGAGATGAGTTTCGTCCGGACCGGAACCGACAAAGCCGACATCGTGAGGCGGCTTGGGCCGGAGCAGGTTATCGCCATTGGAAACGGGCGCAACGATGTGGCCATGATGTCCGCCGCTGGTCTCAGCGTAGCGGTTATCGGTCCGGAAGGAGCATCAAGCGAACTGCTTCGCGTCGCCGATGTCGTCGTGACTGATATCCATCACGCCCTCGACTTGATCGTCCGTCCGATGCGGCTGAAAGCGGTGCTGCGGGATTAGACAGGCAGAGATGCGATATCTCCTATCGCACAAATGCCTTGTGTCCGGCAAATTCGGCCTCATCGCCCAGCTCTTCCTCGATGCGCATCAGCTGATTGTATTTTTCTACGCGGTCCCCGCGACAGGGCGCCCCTGTCTTAAGATGTCCGGTCCCCATGGCCACCGTGAAGTCGGCGATAAAGCTGTCGATCGTCTCGCCGCTGCGGTGGGAGACCATCGCTCCCCAACCGGCCTCGCGAGCCATCCTTATGGCGTCGATGGTCTCTGTAAGAGTCCCGATTTGATTCAGCTTGATCAGGACGGCGTTGGCGACGTCCTCCTTAATGCCGCGCTCGATGCGGTTGACGTTGGTGACAAACAGGTCGTCTCCCACGAGCTCAATTTTCTGGCCGAGTGTCCTGTTGAGAAGCTTCCATCCCTCCCAGTCGTCTTCGGCCAGCCCGTCCTCGATAACGCCGATGGGGAATTTTTCAATCCATGCGGAATAAAGCTCCACCATTTCCGCCGAAGTGATCTTGCGCTTTTCCGTTCGCAGATTGTACAGCCCATTTTCATGAAACCCGCTGGACGCCGGGTCGAGAGCCACGACAACATCTTTCCGGGGTGTGTAGCCCGCCTTTTCTATCGCCTTCAAAATCAGCTCCACGGCTTCTTCATTCCGTGCCAGCGCCGGCGCAAATCCGCCTTCGTCGCCGACTCCTGTGAAATACCCGGAGGACTTAAGGACACCCTTCAGAGCCGCGTAGACTTCCGCTCCCCAACGCAGGGCTTCGCGCATGCTGGGCGCGCCGACCGGCGCGATCATAAATTCCTGGAAATCCGTTCCCTGCCAATTGGCATGGACTCCGCCGTTGAGGATATTGAACATGGGAACCGGAAGGATGCGCGCTTCCGCTCCTCCCAGGTAACGGAACAAAGACAGACCGGCGCTTTGCGCGGCCGCCCGAGCGACGGCCAGGCTTACGCCGAGGATCGCGTTGGCCCCCAGGTTGCCTTTGTTATCCGTTCCATCCAGGTCAAGCATCGCCTTGTCGACGGCGGCCTGGTTCCCGGCATCGAGGCCGATGACGGCTTGGCTGATTTTCCGGTTGACGTTCTCGACCGCCTTGAGCACGCCCTTGCCGTAGTAGCGGCCCTTATCTCCGTCGCGGAGTTCCAGCGCCTCGTGGGCGCCGGTCGAAGCTCCCGATGGCACCGCGGCTCTTCCTTGCGACCTGTCCTCAAGGACAACGTCGACTTCAACGGTGGGATTTCCGCGCGAATCCAGAATCTCGCGCGCCTGAACGAGCTTAATTCGAGTCGTCATATTCGAATCCTCTTGGTTTCTAGATTTTCACCTGAGTGCCTAATTTTAGCACGAAGTGCCGCTTCCTCAAACTCTGGAGAAGCACAAACCAGCACTCATCGGCCCATGCCGTACTCTATTTAAGCCGCCTGAGGATGACGCCATTCTAGATGAAGGATGACCAAGCTTCAGGAAAAGTGATAAACTTCATCTTCTGCGCGGGTGATGCGAGTTCACTTCCGTGAACTTGACCGGGCAAGGACGAGGCGGCATTCTTTCTCGAAGGGAGGTCGGGATGAAGAGGATTTCCTGCGTTGCACTTGGACTGAGCGTTGTGGCGATGACGGTTTTCGGCTCGGCCGTCAAGGCCCCCAGCCAATCCAAGTTGAGCATTCTTATTTCGAACGACGATGGCATCGATGCGCCGGGCCTCGCCGTTCTTGCTGACAAGCTGTCCTCCATTGCGAAGGTCACCGTGGCCGCACCCACGCAAAATTATGGTGGCTTCGGCCATGCCATGACTTTCTTGGATCCGATTCTCGTCAGCGAGTCTGAGAAGAATGGAGCTAAGTGGTACGCCATCAAGGCGACCCCACCCTCCTGCGTTCGGCTGGCTGTTGAAGCGTTGCTGACCCAGAAGCCGGATTTTGTGGTGGCCGGCATCAACAGCGGGCAAAATACGGGCATCGACATCTATTATTCCGCAACGGTCGCTTGCGCCCGGGAAGCGGCGTTCCTGCGGATCCCCGGGATCGCCGTCAACCTCGGGAAGAGCCCGTCGAAGGACCTTGGTCCAACGGCAGATTTTATCGTGGGCCTTGTCCAAGCCCTGATCAGGACGCCCATGAAGCCAGGCACATACCTGAATGTGAATGTGCCGGGCCTGCCTAAAGAAGAAATCAAGGGCGTCATGGTGGTTCCGCAGGATTTGAGACCCACACTGGAGTTTTTCGATAGACGGATTAACCCAAGGGGCCAGGTTTATTATTGGAATTCATACAAGGATCTCGAGGCGGGATCCCAAAAAACCGACGCCTGGGCCGTGCGGAACGGTTACATCGCCATCACGCCTCTGCAGATCGATCAAACCAATTATCCCGGACTTAAAAACCTCGAGTCCCTGGAGATTGCCGGCTGGAAAAAGAAGCAATGGCCATCGTGACGGCAATTTGACCACCCCCGGACCCTGTGATATAAGCGGGGGCCGAGATGAGCTGGCAGCAGGTTTACGATCCGCTGGGTAATGCGTTCCTCTCGACTCTTGTCGCGGCCATCCCGATCATTGTTCTCCTGGGCTCGTTGGCCTTCTTCAGGATAAAAGCCCACTGGGCGGCGCTCTTCGGCATGCCCTCCTCCAAGGCCGGCGCCGTGGCGGTCTTCGGGGCCGCATACGGGCTTTTCCCGATCGGCTGGATCATCCTCAACGTCATCTTCCTCTTTAACCTGGCGAGCGAGAAGGGGCATTTTAAGGTCCTCCAAGAGAGCCTGACGGGCATAACGCGCGATTGCCGTTTGCAGCTCCTCCTCATCGCCTTTTGCTTCGGCGCCTTCTTCGAGGGCGCGGCCGGGTTCGGGACTCCCGTGGCCGTCACGGCCGCGATCCTCATCGGTCTCGGGTTCAGCCCGCTCGCCGCCTCGGGGCTGTCGCTCATCGCCAACACGGCTCCTGTCGCTTTCGGCGCCCTGGGCACGCCGATGATCGCCCTCCAGGGGGTGACCGGCCTGCCGCTCCTCGCCCTGAGCGCCCAGACCGGGCGCATCCTGCCGTTTTTTTCGATCATCGTCCCGTTCTGGCTCGTCTGGGCCTTCGCCGGCTTCCGCGGCATGGCCGAGATCTGGCCGGCGCTTCTCGTCGCCGGCGCCTCATTCGCCGTACCGCAATTCCTGATCTCGAATTTCCACGGGCCGTGGCTCGTCGACATCGTGGCCTCGATCCTGTCGATCGTCGGGCTGGTGGCGTTCCTTTTTATTTGGCACCCCAAGCGGGTCTGGGGAATGGAGGCGGGCGCCATCAGCAAGCCCGAGGCCTGCGGTTCCGATGATCACAGAGCAACGCTCCGGCACAGCCGGAAGGAGCTCGTCATGGCCTGGGCGCCCTGGGGCATCCTGACCGTCCTCGTCTTTATCTGGGGAATACCCCAGGTCAAGGCCCTGCTCGATAATCTGTCCTCGTTCAAGGTGCCGCTGCCTCTCGTGGATAAGCTCATCTTCAGGATGCCGCCCGTGGTCGCCGCGCCGACTGCCGAGACGGCCGTTTTCAGCTTCAACTGGCTTTCTTTTACCGGGACGGGCATATTCATCGCCGCGCTCCTCTCCGGCATCCTGATGGGCTACACTCCCCGCGCCATGATGAAAACCTGGTGGGCGACGCTCCGCAGGGTGAGGTTTTCGCTCCTCACCGTGGCGGCGATGCTTTCGCTGGGCTACATCACGCGCTATTCCGGGTTGGACGCGGCGATGGGGCTCACCTTCGCCAAAACCGGCAGACTGTATCCGTTTTTCGGGACGCTCTTGGGTTGGCTGGGGGTGGCCCTGACCGGTTCCGACACCTCCTCTAATGTGCTTTTCGGGAGCCTGCAGCGGATCTCCGCCGAGCAGATCGGGCTCAACCCCGTGCTCATGGCTTCGGCCAACAGCTGCGGAGGCGTCATGGGGAAGATGATCGACGCCCAGAGCATCGTCGTCGCCAGCACGGCCACGCGCTGGTACGGCCACGAGGGCGACATTCTGCGGTACGTGTTTTTCCACAGCCTCGCCCTGGCCGCCCTGGTCGGGCTCATGGTTTTCCTCCAAGCTTACGTGTTCCCCTTTACTCGGCTGGTCGTTAAGTAGGATCGCTCAACAAGCGCAGCTCTGGGAATAACAGCGGGGAATCAGGCTGATTGGGCTGACCGGGATCGTTTTTGATGTCCAGCGGGTTCACTGGAACCCTGACCCTCCCGTCGGCTGAAGGATGATATAAAGGGCGGGAATTCTTTCAATTGTTTCTGAGGTTCTTGCCTCGCGGGGTATTTTTGAAGTTGTTGGCGTACCGACCGGCGATTAATTCTTCAGATGTGGGGGAGGGCTTTCCCGCCTTGCCCAATTCATACCCGGCCGGCGATTGTCCTTGAAGCAAACGTTGCTCAGGAGTATTATCGCTAAGCAACACGGGCTGGATAGGGTTATTTTTTTTCACAAAAGATCATCAGGAGGGACGAGAATGGCAGGAACAATGGTTTTTATCATCAGTGAAGCGCCGTATGGAAACGAGAAACCGTGGAACGCTCTAAGGTTAGCCAAGGCCCTTATTGTCATCCATCGGAACGTGAAGGTGTTCCTGCTTGGTGATGCTGTGGCTCTGGCGAAAAAGGGGCAACAAACCCCGACTGGCTATTATAACCTGGGTCAGATGGTGGCGGACCTCATCCATTCGGGTGCCGAGGTCCGGGTCTGCGGGACGTGCATCGGCGCACGCGGCCTAAAGAGCGAAGAGTTCGTCGACGGTGTGGAGGTTGGGAAAATGCTCGATCTCGCCCACTGGGTCGAAGAGGGATCGAAGATCTTGAATTTCTGATCGGAGCCGTGAGGCAGGCTAATACCCGAATAGACTTCGTGAGATATTCAACGCGCCATGACCGGAATTGATCCCGAGACCTACGAGGCCTGGTTCAAGAAACCAGTCGGGAGATATGCCGATAAAGCCGAAAAAAAGCTGATCGGTATGTTTTTGAGACCCAATCCTGGAGATCGACTTTTAGACGCCGGTTGCGGAACGGGCCATTTTACCGCCGATTTACAGGAGCGGGTGGGGAGCGTTGTCGCGCTGGATGCCTCTTTTAAAATGCTCGAATATGCCAGACGAAAACACTGCATCCATGATCTCGTTCAAGGGGATGTCGAAACCCTTCCCTTTGTGGCCGATTCCTTCGATACAGTCGTCATGTTCACGGTTCTGGAATTCTTGGAGGAGCCACGTGCAGTCTTAGCTGAAATACTCAGGATTCTTAAGCCATCCGGGCAATTTGTCATCGGATTCTTAAATCGCCGGAGTCCTTGGGGAATACTCCGGCAAGTTCGCGGTCTGCTGGGAAATCTTTATTGGCGGAAGGCCCGTCTGTACAGTCGGGGCGGAATTTTGAACCTCTTGAATCAAGCTGGATTCACGCCGATTAAATCAGAAAGTGTTTTATCGGGTTCTTTCGTCCTCACAATGGGGAATAAACGGCCCTCGATGAGATAGCACATGTGATATACTCGCCGCCGAAGGCTTATTTTGGAGACCACCTTAAGGAAAGCATATAAAAGCCAAGTAGGGGACCTGCATTGATTAGCTGGCACTTCTCAACTATCAATAGGGGGTTATTTTGGATACCATATATAACCTCTTGAAGTTTTTCCACGTGTTAGGTTTTGTCTTCATGTCAACGCCCTTATTTAACCTTATTGTCGTCAATGAAAGGGCCCTGTTGGGACCCTCTTTTGATTACAATGTTGACCGGTACATGGAGAACATCATCCGGCGAGGGGCTTCTACTGAATCTCGCATAATAGGATGACAATCAAGTCAAAAAGAGAGCCCGGCATGGGCCAAGAAGGCAAAAGCCAGGGTCCGAGAATGACGCACTCGTTCCAGGCCGTCGCAAACAGCACGGGCGACGCCCCCGAGGTCTTCCGCACAGCCGTTGGCCAATTCCTGCCCTTTGACGTTTCCCCAAAGGGTCTCCAGAGGATTCAGTTCAGGCGCATATCCGGGCAATCGTTCTACGCGGAGCCAACGACGCTGAAGGCCCAAGTATTCGACCATGAGGCGGCTCTTGTGCGACGGCAAGCCATCCCAAACCAGGATGGCCTTCTGGCCGCGCAGGTGGCGTTTGAGATCCCGGAGGAACGAGATCAGGCTTTCCGAGTTGTAGCTCCCGGGGCGAGTCTTAAAGTACAAACGGCAACGCCGCCCGTCCCAGCGGAAGCCCAGCGCGGCACAGACCGAAAGAGATTGCCAATTGAAAGCATGGATCAAGACCGGAGTCTCTCCTCGAGGCGCCCAGGTCCGCCGCACCGAGGGCCGTTGGGAGACCCCGCTTTCGTCCTGGAAGAAAATCCAGGCTTTCCGGCGCCGAGCGTTTTTTTTACCGTGGGCCATCTCTCCGAGACCCAGTACCGGATAGCCTCGGGATTGCGTTCCCGAGCTTGCCGGGAGGGTCGCTGGAGCGTCCAATCCATCGCCCCGAGGATCTTCCAAACATGGCCGGGGTGATAATGGACGCCGGTCAGCCGTTCGATGACCGAAGCGACGCGAGGCAGGGTCCAGAGATCCGTACCGTACCCGTGAGCCCGCGCTCCCTTGCGCAAGGCCCGCTCGACGCGTCGCAGTTGCGCCGTGCTCAGCTTCGGCTTACGGCCGGCCCGGCCGGCGCCTTGCAACGCGGATGCCCCGCCCCGTTTCCACTGTTTGTACCACCGACTGACGCTCTGGCGGCTCACCTGCAGGTGTCGAGCAATGGACGCCAGGATCAGCCGGCCCGTCGCGAACAGGCGTGCGGCGCGCTTCCGCCGTTGCTCAAGAGCCTCAAAATCTCGCCGTGTACGATAATGAATATGCATACCATCAGTATACACTCATCTTCCGCAATTGTCACTATATTATGCGAGGTTCAGTAGGTGTTTTGTTTTCCAGCTTACCGTTCTGATCTCAGGTGTGCTATTGCTCATTTTTGGCCCCCTGGGCATTGAGTCGCTCTGGAATCATTGGATTATCTTGGCTAAAATAATAATATTGATTACTCTTATGGGGCTTTTGTCGTATGTCCACTTCAGCCTCCAGCCCAGAATTGAATCCCTGATGTCAAAAATAGGTCCTGGAGACTCTGTGCCTGGTGGCTTTGCCGCCCAACTGAAACCTTTCCGAGCCCGGCGAAAAAAACTGGCGACGTTCTGCTTGTTTTTTGTGATTACCGCAATAATTTTAGGACTACAAGTTTTTGGAACTTTCAGCCCCGCCTTAAACATCGCACTTATTGGAGCGGGGGCTCTTTTTGTATGGAAGGCCAGCCGAACGCTCATTCGTTTCGGGTGGATCTGACCCGGTCCCAATCATTTCGTCGGCTCCTATGTAATTTCTGTTGTGTACCCGCCCCCCGAGAGGGTTAAGTTGTGCCACAAATGACGCGAAAAAAAATCTTTTCGGAGCTGCATTAGTGAGTGTACGAACTGCGTAGCGCGGGATTGCGTTTGACTCCTGGGAAGTTTTCATTTTTTAGAGATGGCCTTGATATTATCGCGCCGCTCAGCGAAAGCGAAGGCACTCGGCTCTGGAAGCGGTTGGATAGCTGCTTAGCCAAGATCTTGAAACGGCGCTTTGAACGCTACGTGTTCTTTCTCAGCCTCGCCCTGGCCGCCCTCGTCGGGCTTATGGTCTTCCTCCAAGTTTACGTGTTCCCCTTTACCCGGCTGGTCGTAGAGTAGCGAACCGGACCGAAACTCGATTGACGTCCCCCAAAAACAGGCGGCGCTTGACATTCTACATGACGTAGAATACTATAGTAATCCTATATATTTTATAGAAATGATAATGAAAGTAGGATTTACATCCAATCAGCCCGGCCCCGCCAAAACTATAAGCGGCGCCGAGCGGCCCATCCTCGAGCTCCTCTGGCGAAAAGGCCCGCTCGCCGGCCGGCAGGTCTACCAGGAGGTCCATCGCTCAAAGTCCCTCGCCTACACGACTGTCCTGACTCTCCTCGGCCGGATGGTCAAGAAGGGGAGCGTCCGGCGCCGGAAAGTCAACGGCCTGTTCGTGTTTGAACCGGCCATGAAGCAAGAGGAATTCGAAGAGCGGGAAGCGGCTGCGGTCATGAAGGGTATCCTTAAAATATCGCCCTCTTCCATCGTCTCCGCGTTTGTAAATGCCATTTCGGAATGGGATGAGAGTAAGCTGAACGAAGTCATGGAGATGATCGAAGAGAAAAGGAAGGCGGGGGGACGATGAGCGGCGACGATGAAAGGTTAACCAGGCGCCACAACCTTTATCTTCTCGGGTTTGCAGCGGTTTTCCTGTCAATTCTGCCGTTCCTGGGATCAAGGATTTTCCAGACCGGAACATTTCTTCTCGACGCTTTCCTCGAAAAATGCCTGGCGAAATGCTCCGGCCTAATGTCCCTGGGCATCTCTGCCGTCGACGGCCTCGAAGTGTTCGCCGTTCTGGCTTCGGCCGGCCTTCTGCTCGTTGCCTTAGTCAGGAGCATATCGGAGGCGCGGAGAGCCCGCGCTTTTTCCCACTCGTTAAGAGAGGTCGAGACACCGCCCCGCTTGCACAGCCTCCTCGAAGAATCAGCGTTATCTCCTCAGCAGGTCGTCATTTTTTCCAGCCGACTGAGTTTCGCCTGCACCGCCGGGCTCCTTCATCCCAGGGTGTTCGTCTCAACAGGCCTTGTCGAGTCGCTCAGCGATGAGGAACTGAAGGCGGTCCTTCGTCACGAACAAAGCCATCTTGACAGGAGGGACCCGATCCGCAGCATTGTCATGCTGTTTTTTTCCAAGTTTTTCTTTTTTCTCCCCCTGGTGAGCCGACTCTTGGATAGCCTGAGGCGGGACTCCGAACTGATCGCCGACCGGCACGCGCTCGCTTTGGCGAGTTCACCCGCCGACCTGGCCTCGGCCTTGATCAAGACAAAAAGCAGGAATCTCGTGGTCGCCCAAGGTCTGGCCAGGTTTTGGGGAGATGATTTACTCGGTGAAAGGCTGAGCCGGATCTTGAATGCAGATGTCCGAGCAAGAAAAGTTGTCCACGCTCGTCGCTTTTCTCCCGTCCGGCTGGCAGCGGGGGCCCTCCTGGCGCTCTCCCTATCGCTCCTTGTGCTCCCGGCCGGGGCCGGGTTTCTCAGGAAGTCCCCCTGGACTTGTCCGCATACGGACCATGCATCTTGTTGCCCCCCTGCCGCGCCGGGCAGTCAATGTTCTCACTGCCGTTATTAGGTGGAGGGGGTCCATTCGAAAGCCATGGACAAACAGAGCATTTTGGCAAACCCGGGAACTTACTGGGCCGTTGCCTTCGCTTGCCGCGCTGGCCGGGACCGGTTAGCCGTGCCTGACAATATCCGATATAATATTTATGGTTGTGGGGGGTTGGCCGGGAAGTCCCGTAATCGCCGAGGTCACCCCGGTGTTCCCGGGAATTCGTGGATCTCGTTGATTTTTCCGACTCCTGTTGCTGCCAGGATTTTTTGAGGAGAGCGAGATGAGAAAGATCGCCGTCGTGCTGATTATCGCGGCTCTTGCCGCGCCCGTCCTCGGCCAGGAAAAGGACCTGGACCTTAACGACCTCGTCAACCGGGCCCTGGAACGGAATCCCGGTATCAAGGCGCTTGACGACGCCGCCAGGGCCTCGAAATTTAGCATCAAGCCTGCGGGGGCCCTGCCCGACCCGGTCATCGGGTTCGGCCTCAAGAACATGGGGCTGAGCTGGTCGGTCGGCAAGGAGGTCATGAGCGAGGTCGACCTGTCGTTCAGCCAGACGATCCCGTTCCCGGGGAAGCTGCGCCTGAAGGCCGACATCGCCTCGACGCAGTCTCTCCAGTCGGCGGAGGCCGTCCGGGCCGCGAAGCTGGCACTCGTCCGTGAGATCAAGGACCTTTACGCCAAGCTCTATTATTACCAGAGGTCGGTCGACCTCCTCCGCCAGAAAAAAGACGTTCTCGAGGAAGCCCTCAAGCTGGCGGAGCTCAAGTACTCTGTCGGGACCGGCGTCCAACCGGATATCTTCCGCGCCCAGGTCGAGATCTCGGGGATCGACGAGATGCTCCTCAACATGGGCCAGATGATCACGACCACGGCGGCCAACATCAACGCGCTCCTCGACCTGACGGCCGATAGTCCGCTCGGTCAGGCCAGGGAGATCCCTTTTTATGCGCTCACCGCCGACCTCGACACCCTGCGCCAAAAGGCTGAGGAAAAATCTCCCCGCCTGGAGGAGGCGCGCCTGATGATCGAGGAAGGGGAGACCGAGGTCAAGATGGCCAGAAAAGAATTCCTTCCCAACTTCATGGTCCAGGTGGGCAAAGGGTTCAAAGGTCCGCTTCCCGATATGTACGAGTTCATGGTCGGAGTGGAGATCCCTCTCTATGCAGGGAGAAAGCAAGTGCCGCTCCTCGAACAAGCGGTCTCCCGCCTGAGCGGCAGCCGCCATGATTACGCGTCGATGAAAAACGATGTCGGGTACATGGTCACGGAAAGCTACACCATGGCCCGGACGTCCGGCGACCTGGCCGGGTTGTATAAAGACAAGATCCTGCCTCAGGCCCGGCTAGCTTATGAGTCCTCCCTGGCCAACTATCAGACCGGAAAAGTCGACTTCCTGATGCTCGTCTCGGATATCACCAATCTCTTCACCTACCAGACGGAGTACGTCCGGAACCTGAGCAGCCTGTGGTCGTCCGCGGCCCGGCTCGAGGAGCTGACCTCGCTCGAGCTGATCAACCCTGCCGGTGAGGCGCCTTTCCCAAGCGGAGCGGGCGCAGCGGCCGCCGGGCGATAAGAGAGGCCGTGCGATGGTTAAGAATAAGACTTGCGGAGCAAAGGAGATAAGGTCATGACGGAATTCCCAAAAAAGGTCAGGATAATCGGCTTCTCGATAGTCATTTTGCTGGCGGCGGTTCTTTTCTTCACCGCCTGCAAAAAGTCGCCTGAAGAACAGACTTCAGCGGCCATCCAGCCCGCGGGAGGGCAGATGGCAGGAACGCAGGCGCAAACGGCGACCAAGAAGCCAACGCTTTACCGCTGCCCGATGCATCCCACGTTCACCTCCGACAAGCCAGGCTCCTGCGGCATCTGCGGCATGGACCTCGTCCCTGTTGAAGAGGAAGGACAAGCGTCCGCGACGCCGGCGGCCCAGACCGCCCCCGAGAAGAAGACGATGTACCGCTCAACGATGAACGTGAACGAGATCTCGGATAAACCCGGAAAGGATTCGATGGGCATGGAGATGGTGCCTTTCGAGGTCGAAGAGGTGGCGCCGTCCCAAGTGAGCGGCCGTGCGGCGGTCAAGATCAGCGCGGAACGGCAGCAGCTTATCGGCGTCAAGACCCAGACATTGACGATTCAACGGATCCACCGATTGATTAAAGCCGTCGGCCGGATTGATTATGCGGAACCGAATATCTCCCTGGTCACGCTTAA
>Ga0315275_10002546_pt1 | contig 16517 bp, 17 predicted proteins | sample YL17G03_0_MG_FD_205557 | JGI IMG/M metagenome (GOLD analysis project Ga0315275, IMG submission 205557) | Sediment microbial communities from Yellowstone Lake, YNP, Wyoming, USA - YL17G03_0 | ecosystem: Environmental > Aquatic > Freshwater > Lake > Sediment | place: USA: Wyoming | collected... | reverse complement strand
CGGCTTGGGTGGCAACGGAACGGTCAACACCGGACAGCCCGCGGTCCGCACCACCTTTTCTGCCGTACTGCCGAAAAAGATCTTGTCCACGTTACCTGAGCGCCCGCCATAACTCCCCATTACCACTAGATCCACTTTTTCCATCCGGGCCGTCTTCGCGATCTCAACAAACGGCCCACCCTCCAATACGATTCGCATCACGGCCACGCCCTTGGCCGACTCTGACTCGAGCAATCGCCGCACATTGAGTCGCGCATGATGGCGCAGCCGCCGCTTCTGGCCCTGTGCGTCTGAAGGCACAGCCAATAACCCCAGCTGATTGAAGGTCGCCAGGGCGCTCGTGTCGATCACATGCAGAAGCAACAACTTAGCTTGAAACGTCTTGGCAAGAGCCAGAGCGACGCGGAAGGCTTCTTCCGAACATGGAGAAAAATCTACCGGCACAAGGATCTTCGTGAAGAGCGATTCAGCCATGTAACCTCCCAAAGGATTTACTCATTCACTCTTATCAGCAAGGCCGGTGCCACCGAACCGAGACCTGATAGCTCTATCTAATAGCTCAATGGATCAGGCGATTTCGCATTTCGCCTTGCTATCGGCTATGAGCCATCAGCTCCCCAATTCATCTCCAGGGGTGTCCTGCTACAGTTTGCATTTCCACTCTGTAGCAGAAGGCAACAGCATATACACTCTTCAGACCTATAATGCTGTATAGAAGTTTCGCAAATCCAACCTCCGCTGGCTGTTCCCGTAGGAGCACCAACGGCATCAGACTTGCTCAATCTCTTTGTACAGCGAAATTGGGGGCGGATCCATGACAAAGACACAGTGGTTGCTGCTGGGGGCTGTCCTGCTCGGGCTTGCGGTGGGGTCGTTCATTCTGTTTTTCTGCCCCACGGAATGCCAATGAGCTTCGAATGACCACGCAACGAGGGAATTGACAGCGTTGCCATGACCGCTGCGACAGAGTGAATGAATCGGCAAAGAGCCTTGAGTTCCGACTAACCAGACTGTGGCGACACCCTCTTGGCCATTCGTACGTGATCGGAAGGTGAAGAAATGGAGTCCGGACCGTGGGGACGGCAATGAATGAAACGGCAGTACGGCTCACGCGGGGGGCTCTCACCCTTGAAGGAGTCCTCGGCCTTCCGACACAGGCGCTCGGAATGGTGGTTTTTGCCCACGGAAGCGGCAGCGGGCGATTCAGTCCGCGCAACAATTTCGTCGCCCGCCATCTCCAGCAAGGAAAGGTGGCCACACTATTGCTCGATCTACTGACCCCGGATGAAGCCGATGACCGCCGCAAGGTCTTCGATATCGACCTACTAGCAGATCGGGTTCTATTGGCCAAGGCCTGGCTCGCACAGGACACCCGGACAAAGGGCCTCGGCATCGGCTATTTTGGCGCCAGTACCGGCGCCGGCGCGGCCCTGCAGGCGGCAGCCCGCGATCCCTCGTCGATTCGGGCTGTCGTGTCACGGGGTGGCAGACCAGATTTGGCCGAACCCTATCTCCCGTCGGTCACTGCGCCGACTCTGCTGATTGTCGGTGGAGACGACGAGCCGGTCATTGAGATGAATCGAGCAGCCTATCGACTCCTCGCCTGCCCTAAACGTCTTGTGATCGTGCCGGGCGCCTCGCATCTATTTGGAGAGCCCGGCACACTTGAACAGGTCGCAGAACATGCTCTCACCTGGTTTCAGCAACACTTTCATCCTGCCCCGCACGAGGCCACAGGTGCGCGAACAAAGGAGCGTCCTCGATGAAAACATTACTCGCGGTTGACGGATCGGATAATTGCTATGAGGCCGTACACGCCCTGAAATACTTTTCCCGGGCAGAGCGGTTGACCCTGCTTCACGCATTGGACGTTCCGAGGCCGGCCTATCCAATGATGGTGCCGGAAGTAGCGGAGGAACTCTATAAGACTCTTGAGCAGAGCATGCGGGAAGACGGCGCGCGGTTGCTCGATCGGGTTCAGTCCCTCCTCCCGATGCACGCAGGCCCCTCGACAAAACAGCTTCGAATCGGGTCTCCGGCAGAGGTGATTGTGTCGACGGCCGAGGAGCAGAAAGCCGATCTCATCGTGATGGGAGCACGGGGTCTTGGCCCCATCAAGGAACGGCTGCTCGGCAGTGTGTCGCACCGCATCCTCACCCTGGCCCCCTGCGCCACGTTGATCGTGAACGGCCCGGTCAAAGCCATGAAACAGATCTTGCTGCCGCTCCAAGGTCTATCGGACGCAGAAGCCGCAATTCGTTTTCTGCAACTGAAGCCGTTTCACGATGCGGTTGAGGTAACGCTGCTGACCGTGTTGCCTTCGACACAACCGCCATGGCCGGGCGAGGCCGCCGCCGCCTCCGCCGAAAAACTGGAGGAGCAAGCCGTCCAAAGCGCGCGCGACTACATCGACAACGTGGCAGAACGTCTGCGCACAATCGGTTATCAGGCGCGCGGGATCGCCGTGCTCGGAACCCCGTCTGCCATGATCCTGCAAGAAGCCACCAAACTGCGAGCGGATCTGATCCTGATGGGCACAAGTGGCCGGCAGGGAATCACCCGCTTCGTCCTCGGCAGCGTGTCTCATGCCGTGTTGCACAACATGCCATGTCCGGTATTGGCGTTTCATTGAGCGAACGGGCGGGAAAAGCGAGACAAGCGGGACGGGTGAGGATTCGAGATCCGAAGTTCGAGGTTTTCGGAACTTCGAACCACAAGCTTCACGTCGCGCCTGTCTCGCTAGGCTCGCCCGTCTCGCGCTTGTGAAAGAACTTCGCTTTGACCAAGTCCAAAATTTTGCGGGCTGCGTCGCCTGGTGGGGTGATCGTGCTATCGATTCGGAGGTCCGGGTTGATCGGCGCTTCATAGGGAGATTGGAGTCCCGGAACAGTGAGGGATTCGCCTTGCTGGCCTTTTCGATAGGTCCCTTTCCGGTCTCGTTCCATGCAGGTCGCGAGGGAACATTCCACGGAGACCTCGAGGAAACAAGGGATCACGGACCTCGCAAAGTCCCGATATACCCTGCGGTTTGCCGTCGCATCGAACACCACGGTCACACCATGGGCCACGAGCTTCTGTCCGGTGAATGCCAACGCGCGATAGAACAGATCCCGCTCCGCTTCTGAGTAGCTCGGCGTCGGTGTGATGACCCGCCTGACCTCATCGGACTCTAACACCTCGACCGTCAATCCGATCTCTTCGAGCTGCGGTTTTAGGGCAGAGACGATCGTACTCTTGCCCGAGGCCGGCAGGCCGGTGATCCAAATGGCGAAGGCCAAACTGTGATGAGTGATGGGTGATGGGTGATCAGAAATGGATGGCTCTTTCATCTTATTCGCTCATCACCGATCACAGATCACTCATCACTCGCTGCCTTCACTCCCGACAATATTCGTTCACGCGAGAAGGATCGAAGCGCGGCTCATCCAGCACATGTTCGATAAATCTAAAGATGGTCCGGCGCACCTCGATCGGCAGCTTGGGGTACCACACAGGACTTGCCAAGACCAACCCTCGAAACGCAAAGAAAGGGGCAGCCGACTCTGTGACAGCATGATCCTGGCTTGCCTCCATATAAGTGTCCCAAAAGAGTCGAAACATCACTTCCAATGGCCCCTGCAAAGTGCCCCAGCGACAAAGTGAGAAAAACAGGTAGTTGATCGTCATCGAGGTCACGTCGTCGGCCGGTTCCCCCCACTCCCCTCGTGACCGATCGAGCACTGAAAAATCCGTTCCTTTCTGGAACAAAACATTCCAGGGGTGAAAATCTCCATGGACTTGCGACAGACGGTGGGTCTCCCCGCGCAGGCGCCAGCGCCACCGGTTGCAAGCTTCTTCGACCCCGCGCAAGATATCCGTCGAGATGAAATCGTAGCGGTCCGGGTAACTGTCGGTCAGCCCCATAATACACTCGCCGTGGCCGATCAACTCCCGAAGCCGACGCCGATAAAGCGCCGGATCGCGCAATTTTCTGGCATGGATCTCCGCTAGGTAGCGCGCCAGGGCTATCGTCCGCTCTCGATCCTGCTTCCGGAGCCTTCCGCCTTTCGCCAATCGTTCCAGGTCGAGATGATAACTGCTCCCCTCCGTCCATTGGGTGAGGACAAAAAACTCCCGTGCCGGTGCAACCGACATGAGCTCTTGATCGGACGTAAATGCGCCGACGTCAAGCGCCTTCACATGGCGAGGTAGCCGGCCATAGGAGTCATAGTCCCAGAGAATGGCCTGCGCGCGATCAGCAGGGTGCTCATGGCCGAAGGGCCCCGGCTTCATGGTTTCTAGCACCGCAGACTGAATCTTCCGCCCGACTTGAAATGTCAGCTTTACCGGCGTGCCATAGCCATACTGTTTTTGCGCTCCTTTCGAGCTCGCTTTTCCAATGACTCCATAGGACAACAGGCTGACTTCCTCGCCAAAGCGAGTGCGGAGGTAACGCTCTAATGATTGTTTGCTCAGGGGCTGCATCACCCTGTGCGAACGCAAATCATGTTCCACCGGGAGGGGACATGGCAAGAGCGAGCAGCATGAGCGTGATCAAGAAGTTCGTCTACTTGCTCACTGCCCTCCTCTTCCTCGACTGGCGCATTGGGCTCCAGTCACCAAAATACTAATGGGGAGAAATGCGTCACTCTATGCAAAAGCTATAGGTACGGGGCGCGGGGCAGGAGGGGGAATAATCAGGCCAATCGCCTCGTGCCGTGCGCATTGTGCCTCCCTCTGAGGTGGGCATATCGTTTGCTGATATCAACCATCAGAGGACCACGATTAACTCCAAAAGGAGGTAGTATGGATTTGGAAATTGAAAGCAGAAACATCGAGATGACCCCCCGCTGGAAAACTGAGATCGAAACCCGCATGGCAGATCTCCATGAGAGGTATACCGATCTGATCCATGGGCGAGTCACCCTCACGAAGAATCTCCACCACAAAAAGTTGGCCAACGTCGCCGAGGCGCTTATCGTTGTCACGCTCCCTGGTCGCCATACCATGACGGCACGCAAGGAAGACAAGACGTTCGAGGAAGCCATCAGAAGCGCCTTCGACGCCGTCGCCATCGAACTCCGCAAGCACCGTGAGAAACGGGGCCGCACCGAGGTGCGCACCGCTCCGTTCCCTCCCTTGCGCGGCGTGATCTGTAAACTGTTCCCAATAGAAGGATATGGCTTCATCCTCAAAGAGGGCGGCGGCGAGGTGTACTTTCACAAACACGCGCTGCAGGGTCTCACGTTCGATGAATTGAGTGACGGCACTGACGTCGCCTTCAACGCTGAAGAGGGCGAGAAGGGTCCTCAGGCGACAACGGTCTACCGTCCGTCCCCCATCGTCCCATAGCAGGATGCTGAAAATGTCCGCCAGCTTCGTTCTCGCATCGCTCAGAGGCTCAACGTACCGAAGCGTACGCCTCGCCTCTTCGCTCGCTGCGGCCTTGTTGGACGGCCCTTTTGAGCATCCTGCGTACGGAGTTCCCATTGTCCTACAGGAGTCACGATGACCGTCGACAAGTTCAAGATCCCCGTCTCTATGCTGTCGCCAACCGTCGATACGGCGCAACTGGGCTTCGACGATACCAGCGAACTGGAGCCCCTGAACGAAATCATCGGGCAGGAGCGGGCGGTCGAGGCCTTGGAATTCGGCCTGCACATGAAGGGCCCCGGCTTCAATCTCTATGTGTCTGGTCCGGTCGGGACCGGCAAAGGGACGCTCGTTCGCACCATGGTGAAGCGGATGGCCCAGGGCGCACCGGCCCCGGCCGACTGGTGTTACGTGAACAACTTTCAGGACGCGTCACGCCCGGTCTGCCTCTCATTTCCGGCAGGTCAGGGCTACGCCTTCAAACGCGAGATGGCTGCGTTCATCGAAAGCCTGCGGCGGGACATTCCCCTCGCCTTCGAAAGCAAAAAGTATCTGGATGCCAAGGCTAAAATCATCGAGGACGCGGAATCGAAGAAAAAGTCGCTCTTTCAGGATCTGACGGAACTGAGCCTGACGCGGGGGTTCGGATTCGAAGAAACCCCGGTAGGGTTCGGACTCGTCTCCCTCAAAGACGGGCATCCGATGACGGACGAACAGATGGAGGCCCTGACGGAGCAGGAGCAGCAAGAACTGACGGAGCGGAGGAAAACGCTTGAGGGCGAGATCCGTGAATTTCACGTTCGCATCCACGGCATCGAGAAAGAAGCCGAAAGCCAATTGCGCCTGCTGGATCACCAACTGGTGGCCAATCTCCTGGAAGGTCGCTATGAGATGATGCGTCGCGCCTACCTGGACTTGCCGGCGATCTCCGGCTATCTTGAACGAGTCCATCACGACATCATTCATCACTACAAGGATTTCTTCCCGCACGAAGGCCCGGCACTCCACATTCCAGGGCTTGAATCCCGCCGGCCCGATATGACCCGCTACCTGGTCAATCTCATTGTTGAGCATGACCCAGCGGCGGGAGCACCCGTGATCGACGAATCCCACCCCACCTATACCAACCTGATCGGAAAGATCGAGCGGAAAGCCCAAATGGGAGTCATGTACACCGACTTTACAGAGATTCGGGCTGGCGCGGTCCTGCTCGCCAGCGGCGGATATTTGATCGTCAATGCGATGGATATCCTCCGCCAGCCTTTTTCCTGGGACGCGTTGAAGCGGGTGATCAAGACCGGAGCGGTCAAGATCGAAGACCCCGCCGAGTTCTATGGCTTTTCCACCGCAGGGCTCAGGCCGGAGCCGATTCCCGTCAGCGTGAAAGTCATCATGGTCGGGCCTCCGATGCTTTATCACCTCCTTCAAGCCTACGAAGAAGACTTTGCGAAGCTCTTCAAAGTAAAGGCGGACTTCGACACCGAGGTGGTGCGGAGCGAACGGCAGGATCGTCAATATGCACGCTTCATCGCCAAGCTCTGCCGGGAGGAAGGGCTCCCGCATTTCGGAGTCGATGCCGTGGCCGAGGTCATCCGGCAGGGGTTCCGATTTGCGGACCGGCATGACCGGCTTTCGTTGCGCTTCAGCCTGGTCAGCGACCTCATCCGGGAAGCCGGCTACTGGGCCAAGAAGGACGGCCATACGTTCGTCACACGCACGGACGTGGAAGCGGCGGTTGCGCACAAGCGCCATCGATCGAATCTGGTGGAGCACTGGGTCCAGGACGAGATCAAAGAAGGCACCTTGATGGTGGATCTGGACAAAGAAGTGGTGGGGCAGGTCAACGGGCTCTCCGTGCACGAACTCGGTGATTACGCCTTCGGTCGCCCGACCAGGATCACCGCGCGCACCTCGGTCGGCACCAAAGGAGTGATCGATATTCAGCGCGAAGCGGAACTCGCAGGCAACATCCATAGCAAGGGCGTCATGACGCTCGCGGGATACCTCACCGGCAAGTTTGCAGGAGTCCATCCTTTTGCGTTGAGCGCCTCCCTGACGTTTGAGCAGACCTACTCTGAAGTGGAGGGTGACAGCGCCGCCGTGGGCGAGTTGGCCGCCATCCTGTCCAGCCTCGCAGATCTCCCCATTCGTCAATGCCTGGCCGTGACCGGCTCCGTCAACCAGCTGGGCGAGGTGCAGCCGATCGGCGGCGTGAATGAAAAGATCGAAGGATTCTTCGAATCCTGTGTGCGACGGGGGCTGACCGGGAAACAAGGCGTCGTTATTCCCGCCCGCAACACTAAACATCTCGCCCTGAGGCGCGACGTCGTCGAGGCAGTGGAAGCCGGTCAATTCACGATCTATGGGGTGAACACGATAGACGAAGCCATCGAATTGCTCACCGGCGTGCCGGTGGGTGAACGAAATCTTGACGGGGAGTACCCCCCCGACACGGTCTACGGCCTTGCGGCGCAACGACTCGCGGGATTGGCCGAGGCCCTCGCCAAATGGAGCGAGGGAGAACCGAAACAGGGCGAACGCATCATCACGGAAATTTAGCAGGCGAAGGCCAGGTAAGGTCTGGAGAGGTACTTTATGCCCATGTACGACTATAAATGTCTGGACTGTGGAAAAGAATCGTTGGTGGTATTAACCCTGAAGGAACATGAATCCACCAAAGTGACCTGCCCGAAATGCGGCAGCACCAAGATGCAGCAACTCTATTCGTCGTTTGTCGCCCACACGACCAAGAAAAGTTAGCAGAATGCTGAAAAAGTCCGCCAGCACAAAGACCGTATCTCGTTAAGCGTGAAGCGCATTTCGCAAGCCAGGAAATTCTCCGCTTGCGAGCGGCGAGATACGAACGACGGACGACGAGGACGATCTTCTTGAGCAGGCTGCAGGAATTGCATCTTATGGTTGATAGCAAGGAAACATTCCAATATCGGACATACCCCCATGGGTTTTCCGCAGCTGGTTAGGAGGCGTGATGCGTATCTTCTCCCGAAACATGATAGCCACTCTGAGCATGGGACTCATGGGACTCCTGTTCGCACCTTTCCTCCAGGCGCAAGATTATCCCGCCGATATCACACGCGGCAAAGCCGTGTATCAGCGCAATTGCCAGGCCTGCCATGGTGTTGGAGGCTGGGGGGATGGACCGGACGCGAAAAACCTCAAGGTGGCACCGGCCAATTTCCACCGCTTTCCGTCCTTTCTGAAATCAGACGAAGAACTGTTGCGGACCATCGAACATGGGGTCGTCTTCAGCCCCATGCATGCATGGCGAGGCCAGCTGACGGACGGGGAAATGCAGGACGTGGTGGCCTACATTCGTCTGTTGGCCCAGCAAGGGCGTTAGCCGTGCTCTTATCCAAGCATCGTATTGTTGACATGACCGTCGCGAAACCATGAGTTCAATACGAGAAGAGCTGTATGTCGGGGATGCCTTGCTGATCGCCGATGTCCAGAACGACTTTCTCCCCGGTGGAGCCTTGGGGGTGAAAGGAGGCGACGAGATCGTTCCGATCCTGCGCGGGTATATCGATCGTTTTCAATCACACGGCCTGCCGATTTTTTTGTCGCAAGATTGGCATCCCCCCAACCATTGTTCCTTTCGCGAGCAGGGAGGGCCCTGGCCAATCCATTGTGTGGCTGGGTCGACCGGCGCTCTGCCGCCCCCCTCGTTCCCCATCCCGGAGCAGGCTACTATCATTCATAAGGCGACCCTGCCGGACAAGGAAGCCTATTCGGCATTCCAAGATACGCCCCTGCACGAACGCTTACAGACTGTTGGCATCCGTCGACTCTTCATCGGCGGGCTCGCAACGGACTATTGTGTCCTCAACACGGTCAAAGACGCGCGGGTGCTCGGCTACCACGTCTGTTTGCTGACCGATGCCATCCGGGCCGTCAATGTGGCCTGGGAGGATGGACGCAAGGCGGAAGAGGCCATGATTCGATTAGGAGCGATCCCGACCCGTCTAGAAGGTCTCGCTGCATGAATCCCTGCTCCACGGTCCTCCTGACCGACCTCTATCAACTCACCATGGTGCAGGCCTATCTCGAACAGGGCATGGAAGACGAGGCTGTGTTCGAATTGTTCGTCCGCAAGCTGCCGATCCATCGCAATTTCCTGCTGGCCACCGGCCTCGAACAGGTCGTGGAGTTCCTCTCAGGGCTTCATGTCACGACGGAAGAGCTTGCATGGCTCGAATCGACCGGACGGTTTAACTCGACGCTGCTGCGTTACTTGGAAGGGTTGCGGTTCACAGGCGACGTCCATGCGATGCCGGAAGGAACGATCTTCTTTCCGAATGAGCCGATACTCCGAATCGTCGCGCCTCTTCCCCAGGCCCAACTCGTCGAAACCCGCATCATGAATCTGTTGAATTTCCAAACCATGATTGCGTCGAAAGCGGCACGGTCCGTACTAGTTGCCGGCGGGAAACCGCTCATCGATTTTGGACTGCGTCGGGCGCACGGCGCGGAGGCCGGCCTGTTCGCCGCGCGGGCCAGCTATCTCGCCGGCTTCGCCGGAACCGCAACGGTGCTCGCCGGTATGGAATATGACATTCCGATCTACGGCACCATGGCCCATTCCTTTGTGCAGGCCCACAAAGACGAGACGACCGCCTTCGAGCATTTCGCTCTGGCGCAGCCGAAGAACACAGTCCTCTTGATCGATACCTACGACACGGAGGCGGCGGCACACAAAGTGGTGGCGCTGGCTCCGAGCTTGAAACAACAGGGCATCATGGTGAAGGGCGTGCGATTAGATAGCGGCGACCTGGCAGACCATGCGCGAAAGGTCCGGCGCATCTTGGATGAGGGGGGCTTGCCACAAGCCCAGATCCTGGCGAGCGGCAATCTGGACGAATACCAACTGCAGCGGCTGATCGCCGGCGGAGCACCGATCGACAGTTTTGCTGTCGGCACCGCCATGACCACGTCGGCCGACGCACCGTCGCTCGATTGTGCCTATAAACTTCAAGAATATGCGGGCCGACCCTGCCGGAAACGATCGGAAGGGAAAGCCACCTGGCCTGGCCGCAAACAGGTCTACCGACAGTACCGACGCGATGGACGATGTGATTACGATCTCGTGACCACGGTGCAGAACCCCGGAGCAGGAGATCCACTCTTGCATCCCGTGATGACAGAAGGCCGCCGCCTCGTTCCTGCTCAGAAATTGACGGAATTGCGACAAAGGGCCGCCACACAGTTGTCACTGTTGCCCGATTCGCTTCGAAGTCTTGATGGCGATCACCCCTATGACGTTCGGATCTCGCAACCGCTTCAGGATCTCGCGCTCACCGTGGACCAATCTGTATAATAATAATCATCCTCACACGACCAAAGAATCTTTCTCAAGGAGCCACGATGAACAGAACCTATGCCGGAGTCTGTGCCGTCCACAGCATGTTGATCGCGGTGCTGGCCATCAGTATACCGGCCATCACCCATGCAGCAGAGCCGAGTCAGACAAGCAGTCACCCCACCCGCTGTGAGAGCACGTACAGGAAGAAACCCGTTCCGCCCAAGCAGCTGCAGGCGATCGTGGAATCGCATGGGCAGTGGCTCGAACACCGTGAGAAACCAGAATACCACCGCGCGGACCTGTGCCAGGCAGACTTGCGATACGCGAAGCTTGCCGGGGCCAATCTGGAACGGGCACGATTGGAGGGGGCAGTCCTCCGCCAGGCGAATCTGTACCAAAGTAATTTGTCACAAGCGAATCTCGCGGGAGCCGATCTCACGAAAGCCGTCTTGGAAGATAGCATCCTGGCGGGAGCCGATCTCCGGCATGCACGATTGTCGAACGCCAATCTGTTCCGTGCGATAGGCGATGAAGCAGCGCTCTACAACGCCGTCCTGACCGGGGCACAACTGCACGAATCCACCTTCGAACGGGCCCATTTCGAGGAAGCGGACCTCGCCTCAGCTGACCTGACAAACGCCTCCTTCATCGACGCCTACTTCTACGGCGCCAACCTCCACCGGGCAATCTTGGCGGGGACCGACCTGATGGGGGCCGACCTCCGCCGAACCGTCCTGACCAACGCAAACCTTCATCAGGCCAATCTGCAAGGAGCACTCCTCGACGGTGCACGGCTCGACGGAGCCCTGATGGTGGAAGCAGACTTAGAAAGCGCCTATCTCGACGACGCGAGCCTGGTGGGGGCAAACCTGCATGAGACGATCATGCGCGGGGCGGACCTGCGATACGCGAACTTACGTTCGGCCGGCTTGCAGCAGGCTGATCTGGAAGGGGCCAATCTGGAAGGAGCTCAGTTGATCAAGGCAAACGTAGAGTCGGGCAAACTTCGGATGGCGATTTTCTATAAGGCCGTCCTGGACCAGGCGGATTTTCGAGATGCCCGACTTTATCGAGCGGTGCTGATCGGCGCCAGAGGAACCGGCACCATCTTTACGAAGGCGGACCTCAGCGAGATCTACGCACCGAAAGCCCAATTCCTTCACGCACAATTCAATGAGGCGTCCATGGAATCGGCCAATCTCGTCGCAGCGGACCTGAACGGTTCGAACTTCACCCATACGAACCTCACTCATGCCAACCTCCAAGAGGCGAATCTCCAAGACGCCACGTTATCCGGAGCCGATCTCACCGGTGCACGTCTGGATACCGCGGATCTTCGACACGCAAACTTGCGCGGGGCAAATCTGACAGGAGCTGTCGGACTCACGCAGGCCCAGATCGGCAGTGCCTGCCTCGACGAGCAGACCAAGCTGCCACCGGACCTCAGCCGCCCGGCGCCTTGCGCGGTGAAGACGACCAAGCAGAAATAAGGCTGGTTTCGATGCCCCACATCGCGGGTGGTGCGACGGCTGGCCGCGCCACCCGTCAGGATTTCAGCATGCATCACAAAATTATAGGGGAAGTGGCGGTAGAGGGACGCGACGGAGCCGAGGATTCGATCGTGAGCTGTGCCCTGGATTTTACATCGCAAGCGGCCGTTGCCCACAAACCATGCAGGTGTTCTGGTCCACAAACCTTCGGGGTTAGAACCAGCCTATACTAAAACTCTGCTGTCCGAATGTTAGCGCGTTACACAGTGGCAGCTTCAACTTTTTTGGCTGCTATAGCGGCAAGACTATTTTTTCGATTATTGGAAATTGTCCGATCAATAACCGCTCCGCAATTGATACATTTCCAGGCATAGAAAACCAGGAAGAAATCTGAGAAGCGTTCCAACATCAACAATCCTTTGCACTTCGGGCAATCCATAGTTATGTCCTCCCTCATTGTGTAAATGAACTTACGCCAGGAGGGAGCAATTTTCGATCCAGCATTGCAATCGTCGTACTATCAATAACTTAGTACTGTGGAGACTACCTATACGTACATTCCTGTACGCCCTGTTGCATATTTGCTTTCAATTTTGTCCGCCCATTCGATTTTTTCGCGAACGAGGATACGGTGGGCATTAGGAACCTGGACACGTTGAGGGATAACCGGTCTTCTGTCCCTTGCTCTCCAGCAAAAGCATCGTTTAAGCCTAGTCTCCTCGGTCAATTGCGCAGATCCTGGCGCCTGACCGATGATGTGAACCCTTGGACCATGGGGGAGTGGGATCACACGGTCGTCGTCCGGCTCGTTGCCTAGCACCTACTCGAACAGCTTCCGTTCATCGCCCGGTGTCCCCGAATGACATATTTCAGAAACAGTCACCAGCCCCCAGTTTGGCGGCTTAAGGATGACAGGTTGACCCGACCGGCTTTAGGATCAGGTCCCGATTATTGACGATGGAAACCTATGGTACTATTATGGTTTCCATCGTCTATAGCTGCAGGTTCTTCCATGCATCGCTGTACCGTGCCGGAAAAACAGAAACCAGCCGAGAACTCAGCTCAGCAAAGGATTGTCGCCGAAGCTCGGCGTCATTTTTTTGCCCATGGGTTCCGTAGCGTCACCATGGATGATCTGGCGGAAGAACTCGGAATGAGCAAAAAAACGCTATATGCCTGTTTCCCAAGCAAGGCCGCTCTTCTGGAGGCCGTGATTCTCGAGAAATTCCGCAGCGTCGACGCAGATCTCGGTCGCATTACGTCTGCGACCTCATCCGATTGTCTGGGCGCGCTGCATCACCTGCTTGAGTGTGTCCAGGGGCACATGGAAGAGATTCAGCCGCCGTTTGTGCGGGATATTCGGCGGGAAGCACCAGATTTATTCAAAGTGGTGGAGAGCCGGCGGCGGGACGTGATTCAGCGCCATTTCGGCAAGGTGTTCCTCGAAGGGCGCAGAGCAGGACTCATTCGCCAGGACATTCCTCCCAAGTTGGCGATCGAGATCCTGCTTGGCGCAGTCCAGGCAATCATGAACCCACCCAAAATGGAAGAACTGGGCCTCACGCCGAAGAGCGGATTTTCCGCCATCATCAAGGTGGTTCTTGAGGGATTAACGACGGAGAAAGCCAGGTCTCAGTGATCCAGCTAGCATAGGATGACGACGATGAAACGAATGGTCCTGATCATACTTGGAGCACTCGCCGTGATGGCAGGCGGGTACCAGTACGTGCGCACGGCGGCAAACCAAGCCGCGGACACCACGCTTCGGATTTCTGGCAACATCGAGGCACACGAAAGTGTGGTGGGCTTCAAAGTGCAAGGCCGGATCGTGGAACTTCCTGTTCAAGAGGGGCAATACGTCAAGCAAGGCGACCTGTTGGCGAGACTGGACAATGATGACTATCGGCAACAAGTGAGCATGGACGAGGCCATCGTGGGCACGCGCGAAGCGGAATTGGAACTCGCCGTGGCAGGTAGCCGGGTACAGGAGATCCAGGCGTCGAAACAGACGCTCATCGACGCCCAAGCGGACCTGGAGTTGAAACGAGCAGAGTTCCGTCGGCGTCAGGCGCTCCTTGCCGAACAAGGCGTCTCCCGGGAAGATCTCGACAGCGCCGCCTCTAAATTAAAACGCGCGCAGGCGACGTACGAGCGCATCAAGCAGACCTACGGTCAAATCGTGGAGGGCACCCGCAAAGAAGAGCTTGCCGTGAGACGCGCGAATCTTGCACTCGCCCGTGAAGCGCTTCAGATGTCCCGGGTGAAACTGGCCTACACCGTCCTCTCCGCTCCCGTCTCCGGCGTCGTGTTTGTCCGGCAAACGGAACTCGGCGAGGTCGTGGCCCCCGGGACACCGGTGGTGACGATTGCCGACATCGACCATGTCTGGGTGCGCGGCTACCTCAACGAAACGGACCTAGGACGCGTCCGGTGGGGCCAGTCGACTACCGTTCGCACCGACACCTATCCCGACAAGGCCTACCAAGGCCGCGTGTCATTCATCTCCTCACAGGCCGAGTTCACCCCCAAGAGCGTGGAAACCCACAAGGAACGTGTGACGCTGGTCTATCGCATCAAAATCGACCTGGACAATCCGAACCATGAACTCAAGCCGGGGATGCCGGCTGAGGCCGTGATTGACGCGCCGCCGCAGTAACGAATCATGCCTGCTGCCATTGCGACATCGGACCTTACGAAGCGTTTCCCCAGCGTCCTGGCGGTGGACCGTCTGAGCTTTGAGGTGTATCCCGGCGAGATCTTCGGCTTGGTGGGACCCGACGGCGCCGGAAAGACGACCACCGTCCGCATGTTGGCCGGCGTGCTCACACCCGATTCTGGCTCGGCGATGGTCTCAGGATTCGACATCGTGCGGGAACCGGAATCGGCCAAGGCCCACATCAGCTATATGCCCCAGCGGTTCGGTCTCTATGAAGACCTAACCGTCGAGGAGAACATCCGCTTCTACGCCGACGTGTTCGGCGTCCCGCGCGCAGACCGTGAACAGCGAAGCCGCCAATTGCTCGATGCAGCCGGGATGGATCAATTCACAACCAGACTGGCGGGAAAACTCTCCGGCGGGATGAAGCAAAAACTCGGGCTGGTCTGCGCGCTCATTCATCGCCCCCTCGTGATCCTGCTCGATGAACCCACGAACGGCGTAGACCCAGTTTCGCGCCGCGACTTCTGGCGCATTCTGTATTCGCTGCTCGACGAGGGGATCGCCATTCTGATGTCCACCGCCTACCTCGACGAGGCTGAACGCTGCCATCGGGTCGCGCTGCTGCATCAGGGGCGCATCCTGTTCTGTGAAACACCGGCCAAACTGAAGACACACCTCAGGGGCGCGGTCCTTTCCGTCGTTGCTCCAGAACCGCGTCGCGTCCGAGCCGCGCTCGACGGCGTCGACGGCGTGCTCAACGCGTTACTCGTCGGCGATGGCGTGCACTTGGTGGTAGACGATGCCACTCGTCGGATCCCCGAACTGCGGGCGAAGCTCCAGGCGGCAGAACTTCCGTTCGACCGCCTTGAAGAGGTCGCCCCCACGATCGAAGACCTCTTCGTCGCCGCCACGTCAGGGACTGACGGGAAATCCACATGACCGACCACGATGCTGCGCCCGTGATCGCCCGAGACCTCGTCAAACGCTTCGGCGACTTCGTCGCGGTCGATCGGATCAGCTTGGAGGCGCAGCGGGGAGAAGTGGTGGGATTCCTGGGTCCGAACGGAGCCGGCAAATCAACGACGATCCGCATGTTATGCGGATTGCTCCGCCCCACGGCTGGTCAGGCCCTCGTGGCCGGCTACGACGTGGCGCGGGAGCCGGAGCGGGTCCGCCAGCGGATCGGGTACATGTCTCAAAAGTTTTCGCTCTACAACGATCTTCGGGTCATCGAAAACATCCGATTCTTCGCCAGCCTGTATGACGTGCCGACGTCGGTACTGAGGGAACGCGAGTCCTGGGTCCTCGACATGGCCGGATTGAGCGGCCGCGGATCGACGTTGACCGGCACGCTGCCTAGCGGATGGAAGCAACGGCTTGCATTGGGCTGCGCAATGCTCCACCGGCCGCCTATTTTATTTCTGGATGAGCCCACGTCCGGAGTCGATCCCATCTCACGGCGCCAATTCTGGGAATTGATTCACACGATGGCCGCGGAGGGCGTGACGGTGCTCGTTACCACGCACTACATGGATGAAGCGGAGTATTGCAATCGCCTGGTCATGATCTTTCAAGGCCGCATCATCGCCTCCGGATCACCGACGGAATTGAAACAACGTGCCATGACCGGCGCATTGCTGCTCGTGGAATGCGAACCGCTTGGCCTGGCCCTCGACCTGCTCCAGCAGACGCCCGA
>Ga0315275_10002545_pt1 | contig 16518 bp, 17 predicted proteins | sample YL17G03_0_MG_FD_205557 | JGI IMG/M metagenome (GOLD analysis project Ga0315275, IMG submission 205557) | Sediment microbial communities from Yellowstone Lake, YNP, Wyoming, USA - YL17G03_0 | ecosystem: Environmental > Aquatic > Freshwater > Lake > Sediment | place: USA: Wyoming | collected... | reverse complement strand
ATAGGGTTTCATTTTAAACATCTTAGACTTTTTAGGTATTGAGTTTAAAGATGTGTCTCTTTCAATTTCAGATTTAACCACATTGTTTTGAAGTAGTGTCTTATAGATATTAACCGCAAATAAAGTACAGCTTTTCTGAACGTCTTGCTCGGTCTTACATTTAAAGGGCTCGTTAGGGTCTAGGAAAAGTCTAGGCTCATGGTAGTCTCTGTCGTACTCGTAAAGTTCTTTTGAAGTTGTCGCAATAGTCTCGCCCCTCCCTAGGCAAGCTGTCGCAATGGCTTTAAGTTTATTGTTTCTACCTATGTTTGACAGATCAATGTTTGAGGTCCTGTTCATTCTATGAAGGTGAGACTCATCAAACTCTGGTAGTAAACTCAGATCAAAACTTAAAAGGTTGTTTTCATTAACCCAAACATACGGCTTTTGTGTCGTGGGATGAATAGAAGGCGGCAAAATCACTTGAGCCCCGCCACATAGAAAGTCGATTTTTATGTTGTAAAAGTGCTGTGTTTTTTGACCTTCTTTGTATCTAAAAAACCTCACCTCGCCCTTAGCCCCTTTTCGTTTAATAGGACTATCTTGAATGGCATCAAGTACGTTTTTGTCATCTGTATCTATATCAACAGCTATGAGTTGAGACGCTTTACCAAGAGCTAAGCCAATGCCTGTTTGATTTTTACAGGCCATTGATTCTTCAGGTAATTCGTCACAGTATTTTTGCCACTCTTTAACCTGTGGGACTTTACCTACAACAGGTATGACTGGCAGCCCAGCTTGTAAGTATTTATCTGATAGGTCGGCCCAATTATTATCTTGCATTCATTCCCCCCTTAAACTAATCTTTAGTCACCTTTTGATGTCAGTGATCTTGTTTCCCTTTAGGGCTCCTAGTCAAGGAGCCCTTTTTTTTCTTGCAATGTATTAAACTAAAGTCTAACTTCATCAGCACATAGTTTGAAGCAATCAAACGTAACAAAAGGAAGTACAATGTTAATCACAAAGACATCTGCGTTTAACAACACGCATGGCTTAAAGGTTTTAGTTAGTGGGCAAAGTGGAGCTGGAAAGACTTATCTAACTAGCACAATGAAAGAGTTTAAACCTCTTTTGATTTCAGCTGAAAGTGGAGTTTTATCTCTGCAAGGGCATGAAATTGATATGATCGACATTTCAAAAGATGAGAATGGTAATCAATTAGAACTTAATCAAAGACTGAAAAGACTAGGCGAAGTTTTGGCTTATTTAAAGCAGCCAGATCATGGTTATAGAACTGTCATCTTAGATTCATTAACCGAAGTGAATCAATTCTTAATGGCTTATCTAAAGACGAAGTTTGACGCTTCTCAGACTTTAAAAATGTTCGGAGAAAATAAGGAGCTTATGATTAAGCTTGTGAAAGAGTTTAGAGACTTACCTATGAATGTTGTCATTATTGTTTTATCTAATGTTGAAAAAGATGAAATGGGAAGACGATTCACAGGGCTCGACGTTGTTGGAAGCGTGTCGGCTGCACTTCCAGCCCTATTTGATGAAGTGTTTAATTTGCAGATTGTAGAAGACGAAAACAAAAAGCCAATGCGAAGACTTCAATGCAGAGCAAGTGAGACGATAATCTGCAAGGATCGCTCTGGAAAACTTGACCAGTATGAAAAGGCAGACCTTGGTTATATTTTTAAGAAAATAATGGCAATTACGCCAGTTGTAATAGAGGAGAAGAAAAAATGAGTTTGTTATTAGGAGACCTGACAGGAGTTGAAGCGCAAGGGAAAAAAGAATACGCAGCACTTCCGCAAGGTGCATACCATTGTGTGTGTCAAGAAATGGAGCCTATCGTTTCAAAGACTGGCAAAAATGGAATTAAGATGAAATTCAAAGTAGCAAGTGGAGAGCACTCTAACAGAGTTTTGTTTTTTAATTTTTACATCGGTGGTCCAACTGATAAAGTGACGCAAATCACTCAAAGCACAGGCAAGGCAATGCTAGTTGCGGTGAAGGCTCCAGCTGAATTGATCGCACAAGGTGACATTTCTTTTATCGTCGGTAAAGACATCACAATAGGTGTTAAAATTCAGCCAGCTGTTGGACCTTATGCTGAAAAGAACGAGTATTCTTACTGTAAAGAATATATTGCAGACAAAGAAAAATACACACCATCAAGTGAGTTTGGTTTTTAGATGATTCTTAGGCAGTACCAGGAGGAAGCAGTTGAAGCGATTGAGTCTAGTCTTAAGTTAAGACAAAAGGCTCTTTGCGTTCTTCCGACTGGCACTGGCAAGTCAATTATAATCATGCAACTTATAGCTAATGAGATAAAGAGGAGACCAGATTCCAGGATTTTAGTTATCTTTAATCGGGTTTTTCTTCTTTCTCAATTAGCTGAAAGATTTAAGTCTTTTTTAGGTGAGGATAAAGTTGGAGTTTATTGCTCCACTCTTAATAGATTTGAAGATAGCGCACAAGTTACAGTTGCAGCAATTCAGTCAATTGATAATTCAAACTATGATTTTATAGTTGTGGATGAGTGTCATAATCTTAATTTTAAGTCTGGTAGGTACGTCGAGTTTTTAGACCAGCAATTAAGAGCCAAGATCATTGGATTTACTGCAACTCCGTACAACTCAAACAAGTTTATCTATGGAGAAAAAAGATTCTGGCCTGAGCCTTGTTATCGAAGAAAGATGAGATTTTTTATTGATTCAAAAGATCTTGTCCCACCAATTGCTAAAGAACCTGAGCATCAAATGGACGTTTCAAAGTTAAAAGTGATAGCTGGAGAGTATAGCCAGAAATCAATTGACGAGCTTGTGTCTAGTGAAGACAAGTGCAAGCTTCAAATTGAAGACGCTTTAATGAGAATGACAAATAGACGAAAAATTGTCTGGTTTTGTTCTAACATCAGTCACGCCCAGATGATGCACAGGATTCTGTCTACTGAGTACAAAGAGAAATCTGCAATTGTTCACTCAAAGATGGGCTTTGAGAGTAGAAAAGAAAACTTGTATAAGTTCATGTTTGAAGATGACATGAGACACCTTTGCTTTATCTCAATTGTTTCCGAGGGTTTCGATTTCCCTCCTATTGATTGCGTGGTCTTAATGAGGCCCACAAAAAGCCCCACTCTTTACATTCAGACTTGTGGTCGTGGCCTTCGCCCATATAAAGACAAAGAAGATTGCTTGATCTTAGACTATGCAAGTGTGGTTAAAACTATGGGATCACTTGAAGACCCAATAGTTTTAGATCCAGGATTCACAAAAGCTCAGAAGAAGAAAGAAGAAGACAAAAAGCCTAAGACTTGCCCTGAATGTTTTTCATACGTCAAAGTGCAAGAAAGAGTGTGCCCAGACTGTGAACACGAGTTCTGGCCTGAAAGTGACGCAACTAAAAACACTACAGCAAAGCCAGATGAAAGAGCCTCTTTTTTCACAGTTGAGAGAAAAAGATTTGAAGTTAGTAAGGTTATTTTATCCAATTATAAATCTCAAAAGGGAAATAATTGCATTAAAATAGACTATTTACCTAAAGTTGTAACTTTAAGTTTTCATAAGACAAGTGTTTCTGAATACTTCTTAATAGAACACCCTTGGGCTATGGTTAAATTTTATGCAAGAGCCGCGGAGCTTGGCATTTTTTCAAAGGAAATTATTACAACCCAAGTCTGTGCTCCAAAGCCTCCAAAAGAGGTAATCTATGTGATGGATGGCAAATATCCAAAAATAGAGAAATTACTGTTTGACTAGACTATTACTTTAGTTTACAAAGATAAACACAAAAGGGAGACAATATGTTTTTAGATGATAAGATTGAGCAAGGTTCGCAACAATGGTATGAGTTCAGAGCAAAGCACTTAGGGTCAAGTGATATACCTGCAATTATGGGCACTTGTGATTTTAAAGACTCACACCAATTATGGTGCGAAAAGACTGGAAAAAAAGAAGGATTCAAAGGCAATTATGCAACTAAGCGCGGTAAAGAATTAGAGCCGCATATCTGGGAGGCTTATGTCCAAAAAACTAATACTTTTCTTACTAAACCTGTTCTTGAGTATTCTCTCTGGCCTGTATTGTCGGCTTCTCTTGATGGCTGGGATAGTGCAAACTCACGAGTTGTTGAGTTCAAGGCAACAGGAAAAGAAAAGCATCAAATGGCTCTTAGTGGAATTGTTCCGCAAACTTACGTTGATCAACTACAAAGTCAGATGCTTGTATCAAATGCAAAGAGCTCTCATTATGTATCATTCAACCCCGAGTTCCCTGTCGATCAGCGATTGGGAATTGTTGAGGTCCTACCAGACTCAAAAAGACAATCTGAAATCTTAGCTAAGGCTAAAGACTTCTGGACTAGAGTTCAAAATAACCAGCAACTTGATGGATACGCCGACCAGCCTGAGCTTTTCTGGCTACTTAAACAAAGAGAAGAGATAAAAGAGCAACTAAAAGCGCTTGAGTCTGGTCTTGAGTCAATTGATACCAAAATAAAAGAGTCGATGAAAGCTGATCATGTTACTTGTGATAAATACGAAGTGTTTTGGTCAGAGCGAAAAGGCAATGTTGATTATGCAAAAATTCCAGAGTTAAAAACAGTTAACCTTGAAATGTTTCGCAAAAAACCAAGCAAGGTTTTTAATGTTAAATTGGTAAATCAGTCGGAAGAGTCAGATCTTCAATAAACATCTTTAAATACAAGGCTCCATACTTTAAATACCCGATGTTTAAATTATGGAGCAACTCAGCTGAGTCAACTACTGCAGCGAAGCAGTTTGACTCTAACTTCTCCTCTAAAAACATTCTCTGATGAGACTTTAAGGTCTTTAATTTTCCCTTAGCTTTTAATTCAATAAAAACAGCAATTCCACTTGGAAGGTTCCCGACAATATCAGGAAATCCTGCCGCCGTAACGTTTTTCTTATAGACTCCAGCTGCTTTTGAAAAGCTCGCTTTAGAGTCCACAACATCAACAGACCATCCTACGTCTTTGCAATACGCTAAAACCGCAAACTCGACTAGCTTCTCAGGTTTTTTATTCGCCAATGTAATGCAGTCCTTTATTGAGAAGATTTATTCTTTTAGATCTCTCAATTAAGTTTAGACCAGAATTAGAGTCAAGCTCTTGTCTTAAAATCTCAACTTCATCAGGTGAAACTTTGATAATCATTCTTGAAGGATAACCAAAGAACTCATAATTTGAGTCATCTTTCTCTTTTTGGCCAACTCTACCAACAGATGAAACAGCTCCAGGAGTTGCAAGTTTTCCGATTCCGACACTTGGAATAGATGATCTTTTTACTGGCAATGGTAATTCATCCGTAAACATTTTATTGAACTTAGCTAAAGCCTCTCTTTGCTTTATTTTCTTAGCGCCAGCTCCTATTGTTTCTGATGCTATGGTTGACATAATTCCTTGATTCCCGACCTTCTCAGCTAGTCCACTTAGTCCATTTCTATTAGCAATCAAGCTTGCAGCTGTTCCACTTGGGTTAACTTCATCCATAAATCTCTTCGCAAACCAGCCATAGTCAGAATAAGCAGAAAGCCTTGCAGCTATCTCTGGAGACAAGTTTTTTTGAAGTAATGAGCTATTTGACTTCAACCAGTTTCTGAACTTACTAGGGTCGAAACCTTTTGCCGAATCTGTTGCTTTTCTAATTCCATTATCAACATAAGCTGCAATCATTTCATCAATTGTTTCTTTTCCTAAGTAATCAGTCGCAATTTTAACATTGTTTTGATTTGAAAAAACCTTATCAATTATTTTCTCAGGATTAGCTCTATAAATAGCGTCAAAAGTCTCAACTTGGCCGCCTATGATTTTTTCTAGGTTTTCTAAAGCTCTTTCATTTTGAGCATATCTTTTAAAAACTTCCTTAACCCCTGGCCCCATGTTTGAACCTGCAACCTCAAGCTCATCAAGTAAAATTGATCTAATCTTTGACAATTCAACTGTTTCTGATGGATTAGCTGGGTCAATTGATTTTCTTAAAAACTCTCTAGTGTCCTGAACTTCTTTAAAAGTTAATCCGTCATTCATGTCATCGACTACTCTTGAAATTAAAGAGTGTTCTTTGTCGCTCAATCCTGTTTTAGGACTATTTCTAGCTAGCATAAATCTGCCAGATTGCTCATCAAGCTCTAAAACTTTACCGATTTTAGTTTGATCCGCTATCTTACTAAGTAGAAGAGCATTGTCTTGTCGTGAAATAGTAATAGGACTATTTTTTAGCTCATTAAATAGTGGAGCAAGTTCTGTTTTAACAGCTTCGTGCTTAAATTTAATTTTGTCTGATAAGTAGTCTCCAGCGTCTGAAATTCTCTCGAACTTAGTTGGGCTTATTTCAGATGATATGTCTGAAATCTTTTTAGACGATTCGTTAACCATCTGTTGATTATATGCTGCAATCTTTTTTGCCTCAGTCGTTGGAAGATTCTCAAAAATCAATTTTGTTTCTTTCATTGATTTTGGATTTTCAAGCATTTGAAAATGATATGACATTGGCTTTGTTTTAATATCTGGAGCAATCTGGATTATTTCTTGAAGTCTTTTTTTCTGAGGGAGTGAGTCACTAAACTCAGCTGATGGTTTCCATGATTGAAACTCCTTAGAAGTTGATGGAGCCTTTACATCTTGGCCAAAAGATAACATTTTTTCTTGATTTATTTTATTAACAATAGAGCTTTCTGGAGATAGTGCTTTACCTTGAGGAGCGACTTCAGAAATAGCTTTTAGTTCTTTCTCTAATGGTGAAATTCCTTGCAATAGACTTTTAACCATATTGTTTGTTGAACTTGCTGCTTTGCCAATTCCTTTAATCGCAGCACCACCCAGCAAAAGTGGGTCTTGAACCATTTCAAGAGGAAGACCATAGATGTCAGATGGAGAAATACCGCCACCAAACCACTCGGGAAGACCGATCATTTCTTTGTAAGTTGCTTTTGTGCTTGGAAACATTCTTTCAACTTGCTCAGCCCCTGATGGAGCTTTATCAAGAGTCTCACCTGTAGCCATTTCTGTGACTAGCTTTCTAACTGGAGCGCCTGTTGCTTTGTCATACATCTCAAGACCTGCCATCAAGTTCTTAGGCAAGTTCATTGGATTTATTCCACTTAGAAGCTGTTCAGTAATAGACTTTTTGCCAGCTTCAGAACCTTCAAGTTCTGCCATTTGCTCGTCTGTTAAAACGTCGTCAGAGCTTCCAGCCTCAAGAGCTTCCATTTCTTCATCGGTGAGAACTTCAGGAGGGTTTATTTTTGTAGATGCCATTTGCCATCCTCTTTTTTAATGTAAGTTTTGCCGCCTATTTTCTTTTCAATTGGAGGTGGAGGAAGTTCTTGTCCTCTTAATAAAGAATTAGACTCAATATTTGATGGCTCTAAAAGTCTATTTTTTAGCTTATTCTTAAAATTAAGATCTGAATCTTTTTTAAATGACTCAAGTTTATTAAGAAGTGGGTCCTCACCTCTGACGGCAGATAATGGGTCTATAAACTCAAGAATATCTGGAGGAATGATGGCATTTATAATGTCAGTATCAGACGCCGACAGAACTCCAAGCTTAACCATGTTTTTGTAAGCTAAAAGAGTATCCTTAGATAATTGCTTTCCTCTTTGAACATCAACTCTGTTTGTAACATTGCCGCCTTTGTGCTTTCTTCTTAAGGCAATCATTTGATTCAAAGAACTATCGAAAATTTGCTTTTCGTCCCATCCGTCTTTGATTTCTTTTGCATCAGATGGAGTTATTGCCTCACCAAAAGGAGTGATCAAAGCTCTAGATTTTGAGTCATCGGCTGGTTTTGGTGTGGTCGCTTTTTTTAGTTGAATTCCAGCATTTCTTTTTGAAATCTTATCGGTCAAATCCATCTGATCTTTTTTGACTTGAGTATCAACTGCCTTATCAGTTCCTTTAAAAACACCCTCAGTGTACTGCTTAACTAAATCAGCATAAGCAGAGTTTAACTCCTTAGTTTTATCAGCATCACCTTTGTAAACTTCTTTTAACATATTGAAGTTTTGAGTTAATGAATCAAGTTTTAGCTTTTGATCTTCAGTTGTTGATTTTCTGTCTAATGACTCAGCCTCTTGCAGCGCTTTCACAATTTGAGCCTGATCAGAAAGACCTTTTTTCTCTGTTGTTTTCTTCTCTCTTCTGGCTTTCATTTCTTCTCTGTAGTCTTTTAAAAGACCAGGAGTTACAGAACCAGCTGCAAGCTTGCCAGCTGTGCCGCCAAAACCTAGCTGAGATCCCAAAAGAGCTGGACCAAAAGCTAAAATGGCTTGAGATAAATAATCAGGCTTTTCATCGCCTGGAGCTGCATCTGATTTTTGAGACATTTGCTTCATAATCTCAATTTGTTTCATCATCTCGTCTCTATATGGAGACTCATATTTTTTAAAATCTGGAGAGCTTTGGCTTAAAGCTTCAAGCATTCTAGATCTTGAACCCTGGTAATTGCTCTCTGCTTCTGTTTTCTTTTTTCCAACGTCTTCTGAAACATCAATAACAGACTCTAATGCTGGGTTATAATTCTCTAAAACCATCTTTGCTGGTTTATAGCTAAGAGCTTTTTTTTCATCAGTAATAGGTGGAGCAATTTTATCAGCACCTTTATTAAGAGGTGCTGCTTCAATCACTGTTACAGGTTGTTTGCTAATAGTTGCAGGATCTGGCTCAGGAATAGACGCAGGAGCGCGTCCAGAATCAAGCAACATTAAGAGATCTTCCATAGAGTAGGCCATTATAGCAACCCTCCAAAGATCTGACCAAGAAGGCCCTTTTTAGGCTCTCTACCAGCTATCTCAGCCGCTCTTTGTGTGGCTTCAGAGCCCGCAATTGCAGATCTGTCAGTTACACCTAGCTGAGCCTCGCCCATACCTTGAGCTAGTGAACCGAATTTTTGTCTCATTAAGAAGTTTTCTAGGTCGCTAGTGCCCTGTCTAACCATGTTTCCAGAATCTAAAGCCATCTTTCTCTCGGCATCGCCTATTGCTCGCTGTTGGCCAACGTCGGCAGCTCCTACCATTGCAGCTCGTCTTGCTCCACCTATGCCTCCCTGAGCAGCTCGACCAGCAAGTTGTCTAAGGTACTGTGAGCGCTGGCCTTGCAATTCGCCGCGAGCTGTTTGTCTTAAAGCCCCAAGCTCTTGACCTGAGTAGCCTTTTGCAAGGTCTTCTCGTCGGGCTCGCATAGCTTGCATATCGGGGTCATTATAGAATATCTCACGACCTCGACCTAGACCTTTTTGAATGTCGGCCTCTCGCTCTGATTTAGCATCGGCGTATTTTTTGGCAAATTCAGATTGTCTTTGGCCAGATTGCTGAGCTTGCTGTTCATCAGCTTGTCTGCTTCTGTTGTACTCTCCAGCCCCAAAAATGTCTGGACCTGTCCAGCTACCATTGTCAAACCATCCCATAAAAACTCCTTACACCCTAACCGCGCTTAAAGCGGTGTTTGATATTGTAAAAGTACCAGCTGAAGATTGCCTAACAAAAACCCGATAAGTGCAAAGACCTTCAGGTGGTGTCAAATCTATTGCAATCAAAGTTGATCTGACAGGCAACGCACTTGTAATTATAGCCTGATAAATCACAGTCTTGTCATTTCTTCTTATTTCTATTTCAGCATTTGAGCTTGTAGAAATTGAAAAACCTGCAAAAGTATCTTGAAAGTCTCGCTCTAATGCGCCCAAAGCTATTAAACAAGGGCTACCTATTGATTGATTTGTCACCACTAGACCAGTGTCTACAAAAGCAGTCGATGTTGATGTGAAAGAAGCAGTTTGTTGTTTTGATCCAAATGACTTAATTTTTTCCTCAATAAAATTAAAAGCAAACTCAATTGCCTTTAAGTTCTGTCTCATTTGAGTAAAAAGATAATTTGACTCATCTTTACCGCCAAACTTTCTCAAATTAGGTAAAAGCTGCAAAGGTTTTGACATTACTTCTTAGCCTCTCCTGAGTCATACTCTGGTGAATATTGAATATCCCAGCCATTTATTGAAACGTCTTCATAGATCACGTTATTTTCAAAGCCAATTGAACCAGAAACGACTTTTTGCTTGTTTAAAGCCACCGTCAATCGCGGTGAGTTAGTGCTTCCTGCTGCAAAGTTAATTAAGATTTCACCGACCTTAGTGTCAGTGAAATTGTAATACTGAGACACAAGTAAGCTGAAGCCTCTTTTTACTGAGTTAATAGCCAGATTTATGAATCTTTTGTCAATTGACATAAGACCATAAGTTAGCCATGCACCCTTGTAAACAAAATTGATAGGGCTTGAGTTATCTGAAAAATCATAGATTGAGCCAGTCTTTTTAGCTTGAAGGCTTTTACCATTTGAACTTGTCACAAAAAGAACATCATTTTGTGACAAAAGACCTCCAGCTGCATCTACTCCGCTCCATTCATACCAGCACTTTCTTAAAGCACTAGCCCCTTGAGAGTAATCAAACACAAACATTCTACTTGAAGCTGTAGGGCTTGGCACCGCTGTCGTATTGTCTGGGTCATTAGTACCACCTGGGATGTAACAAATATAAACATCGTCAATTCTGTGATTAACTGCTTTAGCACCTGAAAACCTGAACTTTGTAAGCCTTGAAAGAAAATTATTCTTCTTTTGCTTATCTTGAATAGTAAATCCAATTATTTCTGGCAATCTTCCTGCAATAACTGAGCAAAAACCATAGTTCTTATCAAGCCACACCAAAGAGCCCTGCACCTCTTGAATTGAAGCATGAGCCGCACAACCAAGATCAGACTCTAAAATCTCTTTTTGAATATCACCAGTTGCAAGCGTTCCTGATAAATAGCCCATTGATCGCTCTTTAAATACAAACAGAGAGTCTTTATTCTCGCCAATACCTTTTACCTGATCGTTAAATTTTGTATCAAAACTCTCCTCGTTCAAACCAGATTGAGGAAATCCTTCTTGATTTAAAGTGTCTGACCAGTAAACGGATTGGAAGTCGCAAAGGTGAGCCTCAGTGTATTTTGAAATAGTAAGCTGCAAAGACTCATCACCCCAAGCGTTCTCAAATGCAGCTTGCTCGACGTTAGTCGGGTACCAGGCACCTGCAAGCTGACCATTGTAAGGTCTTCCAGCTTGAACCAATTGATTCTGAAATTTACTTAAATACTTACAAGCTCTTGGAAGCTCTTCACCTTCAGATGGGTCTAATAATTCAGATGATAAATAAGACCTAGTTAAAGAAGTGTCTCCATAAATATCAATAAAATTCTGAGTTAAATCCAAGGGTAAAGGTAAATCCACAAGTCTATAAAATGGACCATCGGGAACATTTACTTTGGTCCTGTAAACTCGAATAAATGCACCTAATTTTATTTCTGGTAGAAAATTACTGGCAATAACAGGAACAACAGTTTCGTCAACGTCAGTTGTTCTTAAGTTTAAATCCTCGAAAGAATAACCTGCCTGAATCCATTGATTATTTAAAAAAGTGTCATCATTTATTGGAGTAATATTAAAAGGATAAAGAAGTATTCTACCAGGAAGATCTTTCAAAGTAATACTAGTTGCTGTCACTGACTCAACAAGCATATAGATAAACGAGTACCCATATCCAACGCCATCATTTTTAAAACCTATTCGCAAATACATCCCAGGCAATACATTATGGCCAGTATATACAGATATTACCTTGTTGCTAACTCCAATGGCTTGATTGGCGCTAGACCTTGCCCCATAAGCTGGGAAGTCTTGTCCTGTAATATAACCAGTCCTGATGTTAATAGCAGAGCCTAAAGTTGCTCCAGCTTGAATTTGTAAAAAGTTATTTGTCTTTCCTAAAATCTCAACGCCACTAGCGTCAACATGGCCATATTGAAATTTATATGTATAGACTCCACCTGCAACAATTTGCGATCCTGTGACTGTCACATTATCTAACAAAAGAGTTCCATCTGGAGAGTATGTTTTAGGAAAATTTGTCGCAATAGTTCCTATGGTTCTAGGAATACCAGCCCTATAAACAGAAAAACCATCGTACTTTAGTGGAAATCCTCCGTCTGTCATATAGCAAGCATTGTTTAAATTGATATATGAAACACCTTCAAACTCAGAGTTATTTTGCCATGCTCCACTTGCAATGTATTCAAACATAACTCCATTAGCTTTAGGTGATGGCACTACAACCCAGTCATAAGCCACATTAAAAGCTGAATCAGCATTCAAAAGCTCTTCTCTGTATTTAACATCTAAAAGATAAGCTAAAACAGCGCTTGAAACAAAGCTTGCGCCGTTCTCGTCAACAACATCAAAAGTAAGACCTGTGATTGCTAAAGCGTTTAGCGCAACTTTGAGAGCATTAAGAGTAAGCGAAGTATTGAAAGCGTAAGAAGAAAGAATAGTATTAGAAGAATCAAGAAATTCAAATTTGTACAAACTAGAAGTAGTATCAAAAAACAAAGAGTAGCTCGTGACTGAGCCGCCACTTTTAGTGATTTTAAATCTGTGCTCTGTTCGTTTTCTAAGCTTTCCATCTGCACCAGCTCCTAGAATTTGAACTTTTGAGGCCCCTGTGTTGAGGTCCTTATATTTATACTCTATCAGACCTAACTCAGCTGCGTTAAGTGAAGAACTCTTATCTTGAAAACCTCTTCTTTTTGATAATACGTCAAAATCAGAGTTTGCCCCATCTGTTCTAAACTGAAAATTCAAAGAACCATCTCGGCAAGTTGTCGAAGGCTGAAGCATCTGATTTGATCTTGAATCAAGTCCACCAAAATCATTGTAATGGCGGTCAATAGTGTTTGACATAATTACCCCTTAAAAAAGAGAGAGATAGTCTACGTTGGTAATGTTTATTTCTGTTATGTCATCAGAGTTTTTTGCAAAGCTCGATATAAGCTGACCAAGGTGAGCCTTCATATCGTTTTGAAGCTCTTTTGACCAGTTTGATGAATCACCATACTTAGCTTCATACGAAGCATGTAGGATTAAATAAGACTCGCAAATGTCTGGCAACTCTGGCTGATTTGTTGAGTTTTTACCAACAACAATATAGTCAGTCGAAGATAAAACAGCGCTGTACGGAGCTGGAGCTGTTAAAGCAAAAACACCAGTCGCAGGATTAATTGAATTGTACTCGAGGTTAGCTACTTTCAAAACCCCGTCTCGTCCGACGATACAAAAGAAATTCTCTTTGTTTATCAAAGACAAATCAAAGCTTGCCTCAGCAATGTCTACAGTAACCCCTGTAATATTAGTTCCTGATGTCGTTATTGCAGAAATAAACCCACATCTTTTTTGAGGCTTGTTAGGGTTTCTGATATAATTGACTCGAAGTCTGCCGCCACCTTGAACTGGAGGAACTAACAAAAGCTCGTTCTCTCTTGTCATGTAGCCAAAAGCAAAACCAGTCTCGTTTGACATTCTGTCTTTTGTGTAACACTTAGTCAGGCTAACATAGTCCTGCAAAGTACCAGCTTGAGAGTATTCAAGTGTGTCGATGTTGTGAAGGTAAAGATCATCTGGCAATGGGTAAATCTCTTGAGCGTTAACTGTGTCAATAACCTTTTCTTTTAAAAGATACTTTGATTTTGTGTTAACAATTTCACGCACAATTTTATCTTGAGCATTTTTAAAAAAGCGCACAAACACATTCTGAGATAACCCAGAGTCTGCATCGTATCTTTCATTTTGAGAAAGGCTTCTGGCCTCTTCAATTAAAAGCTCAAGTCTTCTCATCTAGTAACCAGCTTCTTTTTTCTTCATTGCTGCAATTACCATAGACTTTTTATCGCCCATAGCTGGCATCATCTCAGAATCTTCTGATTCCATTTCTTCGCCATCTTCTTCCTCCATAGAGCAAGCCTTCATTTCTGCTAGAGCTGCTTCCATTTTAGCCATTGCTGACATCATTTTTTCTTTCACGTTATCCTCCAAGTAAAGCTGATCGGTAAGCACCCATCAGGCTCTGTAAAGCTTCGTTTTGATTTTTTCCATAAGTTTGATCGTTCTCGCCTTGAGCTAGTTCAGCCTCAACTTGAGCTTTTTTTCGAGCCATCTCTTCTTGTGCTTTCTGAGCCATATATTGACTCAAAAAAGAACCGCCCGCCATTATTCCGGCTGTAGCTGGGTCCATAAAACCTCCATGTAATAGAAAACCTATCTTACTTGATAGTTGTACAGTTTATGATCTTCTTACGAAGTTCAGCATTGTACCTTTCTAGTTTTTCATAATCTCTAGGGCTAACACAAATGAATTTGTCAGCTTGCTTCAAAGTAATTACAGATTCAGCCTGGGACTTGTTGTTAACGCAATCAAGCTCTAGAGCTTCTTCAAAAATAGAGCAAATTGTAAGCTCAGGAGCGTCTGGTAATTGACCAGCACACCCTTGAGCACTAACCGCCAGAACCGCGAGCAATATCTTTAAGTGCATCTTTTCGCTCCTGTCTTGTTTTTGCTTTCTCTAGATTTTCAACACCCTTTTCGACTTGTTTCAGGGCTTCATCGTTTTGTTTTTCTTTTAAATCACGAATGAAGCCCATTACAGCCTTAAAAATGCTGAGAATCTGAGGGATTAGCTTTATAATCTCCCAGAATCCCATAAAATTACTTGCTCACAGCTTTGATAAGAGCTGGCGCTTCATCCATAACAATTTTCAAAAGCTCAAGCGCTTCCATAAGGCTTAAGTCTTTCAATTCTTGTTGTGCAAGTTCAGCATCGTTGTAAGCAGCAATGATTGCAGATTTCAAAGCTTCATCTGATTGGATCTTTGCAAAGATCACAGCCAAATCTTGAGCTTGAACTCCATCTTTGAAGCTTTCTGCTAAAAGTGCAGCTAATTTCAAAATTCCTTTTAGTAACTCTTTCGTCTCTTTAACTTCCATTTTACACTCCTTGTGTGTTTATGTTATCAAAAATAATCATTGAACCTGCATCATGCTGAAATTCAATTCTAAACTCATTAACATTATAAGATGCTGCAAGCTCATTGCAATCTTGCTCTGAGCTTCGCTCTCCTATGAACTCGTAGGCACCTTTGTTTAAAAAGTACAATCTGTACATTATTGCCCCAATCCTACTATCATCACTTCTGCTAAAGTTATACCTGTCCCAGCCGCAGTAACAATAAGTCTCGCAAACTTCCATTGTTCATTTGCAACTTTACCATGAGCAAACCCAACAATAGTCGCTAGAGTATTTCCTGTTGTGTGCCAGTTAGTCCCGTCGTGCGAAAATTGCAGAGTTAAAGTCGCAGCCGTTGTCTGAGCCGTACAACGAACCAAGAAGTTAAAATCCTGACAACCTTCAACTAAGAAAGCAGGAGTTGCGGAATTTAAAGTATTTGGCACAATTGTTCGATCAATAAGTTGAACAATTTGAGTCGCTGCATGGCTTGCTTGGAGTCTATTTACCGCTCGTGTAAAGCTTGGAGTCGTACCTGTTACTGTTTGCACATAGCGCACGCGATTCCCACGCATTCTAAGCACTGGTGAACGATAAGCACCGACAGCGGTAATTCTTGGAAACGAGTAAACTGGAAACCAGTTAGCTACGGCTGAATCGTCACTCTCCTCGATAACTACATCCAGTGTTGGAGTTGTTCCTGTAACGACTGTAACTGGAATATTCACTTGATAAGCAGTTCCGAAAGTTGGAGTAAACGCCGCCGTTGTTGTGGTAGTTGTTAAAGCTGCTGATGCAACATCTGCAACTATACCAGGAATTTGTAAACCAACTTGTCCAATTACGTTAGCACCTACTGGTAAAGCATTTGTGATACCTGTAAGTGTCGAGACAGTTGTTACCGTTCCCGAGTTGATTACAACCCCCCCAGGAATATTAACTGGCATTGCTTTAGAGTTGTCTGCTGAACCTTGAGCATTTGACAACTCAGCAATTAATCGAGTGTGTTCAATTTCAGAAACTGCATGAATTCTAAAATCAGTTCTCCTAAGAATTACACCGCCACAGTTGATTGAACCAAAATCAGCTCCTACAGACTCAAGTTCTAGTGAAGTTGTGTTAATTCTTAAAACTTTATAAGCTCCGTCATAAAGTCCCATTGACGTAGCATCACATCCGTAAAGATGAAAAGTTTCACCTGGAAGCCATGTAGTCCACGCGATATTGCCTACTACTGACAAGACATTTGCAGCCCTAGAAATAGACTGCACGTTCGTAGGAATTGAAAGAAGGGTTACTGACTGAGCAAGCACTGAGCCTTGATTTATCCAAACCCCACCTCCAGCACTTGATGCTGTAACCGCAGCACCAATAATGATCGTGAATTGTGTTGGTGACACAATTGAAGCTACTTGAGTTGAGGCAGATAAATTAGGAAAGTTTGTTATGTCTCTAACACCAAAGATTTGAACAAAGTCAGTCACCGCAAGACCGTGTGCTACGTCAGTTGTAACAGTCGCAGTAGTTGTTCCAGTCTTTGCAATTGCTGTGATTCGAGCAATTGGTCTGGTCATGTTATCTAAGTTCTTAGCTCTAATTCTGATTTTGTATTCTAGTTCTTCGTCTGGAATACCTTGATGCCATTTAA
>Ga0315275_10002544_pt1 | contig 16520 bp, 22 predicted proteins | sample YL17G03_0_MG_FD_205557 | JGI IMG/M metagenome (GOLD analysis project Ga0315275, IMG submission 205557) | Sediment microbial communities from Yellowstone Lake, YNP, Wyoming, USA - YL17G03_0 | ecosystem: Environmental > Aquatic > Freshwater > Lake > Sediment | place: USA: Wyoming | collected... | reverse complement strand
ACCCAGTAAGACTGGCTCGTCCGTGACATCACACTCTCCCAAGTAAATGGCAGGAGCATTGATGACGGCTTTTGTATTTGTAGTCAACACGAGTTGCTGATGAGCATCTACACTGTACTCGTTATCCGTGACTACCCCATAACGCTTTTTGGCGTAATGAAAAGTTTCTCCATAACGAGAGGATAGAACCAACCGGTCGGTTTGAATAACGATCTGGTCTCCGTTGAGGATGGGATACTTGAACGATGTCTTACCATTGAAAGACCTTACTTCTTCTCCGTCCCCAAACATCTTCTTGTAGCAAGACGTTACCCATTTGCTGATGGTTTGCCCGCTCGTGATGTGGATGGATGACCCATCGTGGGTGACATCTTCTTCCATATACCCGCCGACGTTCTTCTCCATAACGGTTCCCGTTATAGCGGGGAGTTTCTTGTAGGGTTGAAGTTTCTGTCCCGCTTTCACCAGTGGACGTTGGCGGTTCCTGATCAAAATCATCGGGTTCCCACCATCCTTGTAATCTACGTTCTTTGGGTCTCCCTTATCGTTGGCTCGGTTGCCATCGTAAGTGGTAAAGTGAATGGTTTGCCCGAATCGGCTTTCAATGAGAAAATCACCTTCAAACCGCCTGACCGTACGAATCTTGTTATTGGCAACATAGTATCGCCCCGCGACTCCCGCGTAGTCGATGCCTCCCTGAAACTTGGTCTGTGATTGTGGGCCTGCATACGGCGCGGCTGGAGTTTGATAAAGTTCCGTGTTGCCTCTACCACTGGTTGATGGTTCAATGCTAAAATCTAGATTGTTATGTGGCCAGTTCTTGAGATTGAGCTTGCGGCTGTAGAAAAGCTGACCACCATACGTAACCAGAAGAACGGTTTCATTCAGGAGAGGATATTCCGATAGGTTTCTTTCCAATGGATAAGCCCACCCCAGTGTATCTTTTTCCGCTGTCTGTTGAGAAGTCAAAGGACGCACAAGGGCTCGGCCAATCCAAGACAAATCCTTGTCGATCGGCAAGGCTTTCTTTCCTTCCAGATCTGCTGGCCATCGATCTGCATCCACGGAAGTATAGAGTTTGGATTGGTCAGTGAAGACGGGATGATTTTCATCGAGAACAACATCCAGAACCACTCCCATTTCCAGTTCGTAGAACTCTTCTTGCGAACTTCCTCGGCCAACTGTTTGACTCGTTGCCAAGCCAAAGTTTTCTAGGGCTCGAATGTTTTTTCCTTTTTCTCTCCAGAATGCCATAAGGTTATTTGCTTGAAGTGGTAGGAGGGACAATGACCACGGGAGCCTCTACTTCTTTTTTGACTTCGCGTACCTCTCGCATCAACTGGTCTTTGTCTGCTTCAGATAAGCCAGTGCCTTCACCGCCCGTAACTTCGATTTGAGTGGATTGGAGCCGTTGGAGAATCGCCGCGAGTTTTACGAGCTGTTCGTCGTTCTTAATACCTGTTTCGATCAACCCTTTGAGTTGCGGAACGAAGTTCAAAGCAGACGTGGCATCTTTGATATGATTCCTCATATCACTGTACAACATATCCACTTGATTCTTCTTGGCTTCAGAACGCCCGAGAATATCCCGACACAAATCACGGAAGGTCTTCCCGTCGCAAATATCGAAGTCCATATCACTCATAGTAGTACATAAATAGGCAGTAACGCTCACTTTGAGCGTCACCAAGTTCACATTTTATATATCGGTTAGACTGCGTATTCCTTCGCAAAACGTCTCAAGGAAGCCACGGTGCTTTAGCGAGTGGGTAGTTCATTTAGATATACCATATCAAGAGATCACCCCCGTATCAATCACACCTTCATTTTGATATGAATCTCTTATCCTATCGTGATAAGTTTTCATTCTATTCAATATTTTTGTTATCTGCTGTGTCTTACACATTGCCATCTCTCGGATGTAGAGATAAAGCGCCTTCTTGTTGTAGGCATCAATCCTATCCGAACTGCGAAATAACTCAACAACAGCGTTGGCAATGTTGAGGTCTCTTTGCTTCGTGAAGATTTTATTGACATTGTTTTCCCAGAACTCAACAATCAGGCGTATGAACTCCGCCATCTCTTGCTGGGCATAATGCTTATCGCTGTGTTGAAGTTGAATGGTATGTTCATTCCTCTCCTCGCTAATCTCGATGTTCTGATTGAACTTTTTGTAGTTGGTATTGTTGAGCAGGATCAGGTAATGCTTGGCAATGATAGAAAAATAGGAAAATGCTTTTCCTTTGGCCTTTCGATACTTGTGCATGTTGGCAACCAAATGAGTAAGGCATTCCTTTTGTACATCCTGTGGACCAGTCTCGAAATAAGAGAACTTGAAGGTGTTGAAGACATTTTCTACGAGCTTCTGGAAGGGATAATGAATCCTCTCACGGAAGAAGTGCTCCCTCTTCTCGATATCTTCTTCATTGTTATAAGCAGTAATGGCGTCTTCGGTATCCTGAGTGAAGTACATTCTACTCGGATTTTTAGATCGACGCTTTCGCTTTTCTTTGGGTTTAACCAAAACGACCGGGACAACTTTCGGAAAGTGGTGATGCTTTTTCTTCTTCCGTTTCGTTGTATGGATTGAACGAGCCTTAACCTTCTTCCGAAGGTTCTTTTTTAGAGGCTTGTGGGAATGTTTTTTCTTTTTAACGTAACGGGGTTTCGTTTTCCTCATAGAGTCATTGAGTCCTCTGATTCAATTTCTCGATAAGGTCTTTCATCTCCTTAAAAATTGCTCCTACTTCATCATCTGATTCAAACAGCCCTTTGTCATTGAGAGATGTCGCGAACGTCCCTCGTTTGTCGATGGACTGTATATTAGAGAGAGTTGTTTCCACGTCTTGCTTGAATTCCAAAATCCATTCCTCATAGGTTTGAACTTTGTTGGCTTGAATGCCGATGGCGAAAATAAGAAAAATGTTAAGTGTGATGGAAATAACTAGACCTGTAATCAGTAGAAATGTAATCATATATCAGTCGCCGCAAGGAACCACTTCTTCATCTAAAAACTCTTTCAGTAATTCAACGGCATCCTCCACGGCATCCCAATCTTTGTTTATTTTTGCGTCGGTAAGCATTTCTATTACGTAGGTTATATCACTTTGATCCATTTTATTTGCAATTTTTAGAAGTTCTCTCATACATAGCGAGACATTTTTAATTCTTCTCATATAATTGCAAGTTCAATGAAGTCAGTTTTCTCATGATATCGCTTGAGTTTTTCTTTTTGTAACCTCTTAACAATATTACATCAAACAAGAAACTTTGTCAACTTTTTATAGTTTGAACATTCTACGATAGAACGGATCTAGTCCATCAGAAGGCACTGAAGGAGGTGGCTTGGGAACGGGTTCGGGGGAAATCGATGAAGACAGAATGGGCTCCACAGGCGGGTTAACTAACGGCAACTTTTCCGAGTTGTTGCCATTGGTTAACTCGATTGGAGAATCAACTAACTCCGCTTTCTCTTCGGATTTGGAGTTAGTTGATTGCATGATTGGAAGGGGAGGTTCTGGTTGAGGATTGATGGTCTTCTCTTCGACCTTTTTGAAAACGGCAATGTTGTAAGCAAGGATCAGGGCTACGGCCAATGGATCAAAGACAAAAATCAAAGTGAAGATGAACCACTTGGCAACTTTGTCCAGCGTAGTTCCAAACTGCTCGGCTACGAACTGGAAAGTACGAATGTCTTTCTTACCAGCCCCTTCAAACTTCATGGTGATAACTTCATCATTGATTGACATAATCTTGGCCTGATTTGTCCGTACTTGGCCGCTTTCTGATTTGATGTCTTCATTGGCTTGAGAAATGAGGTTAATAGTCTGCTCTTGCAACTGCTTCAGTTGCAATGGATTCCTTGAAAGAAACGCATTTGTCATTGCATCCGAAAGACGAGCTTCTTGGGTCACGCGAGCGCCCGAGAGCATTTTGATGCGGGCTTCTGATTGAGCAATCATATTGCTGTAGAAAGGTTTCTGACTTTCAATCATAGCAATTTTTTCTTGGCCCGCTTTGTATTCCAAGGAGGATTTCTGATATGCCGAGGATAGATATCCGAAAATACCCAACGAAGTTATCAACATCAAGACTATCGTAGCAATGGATAGATAAGTCCTCAAGTAGCCTTTGGTCTTGCCCCAATAGCGATAGAGAAAGGTTACCGCGACCAGTTTTCCAACTTCCAAAGACGATGCCATGATAGCAGTCGCTAGGAATGCCCCTGCAAACAATGTAGAAATGCCATATACCGAGAAAAAGGCGGCGACCAGTGCAATAGTGAGGGCAGTAATCCCAAGCAAGATATCGAACCGAATAATGCGATCGAGGATGCGGTCTCTCATACCTTTATAAATATTCATCCGTACATGCAAAGCCCCGATTTTTCGGGGCTGTGCGTACCTACTTGAGTACTTATTTTTACGGGCAATTGATGTAAGTTGGAAACTGTCCAGATACTGTAATAATCCATTGGCCACAAGGAGGATCATAATCTCCATTTGGATCGCACCCTGTTGTCGTGACTATTGGGCCACTTGTGATAGTTCCCATAGGACCAGATTGCACTGATGTTATCACATGATCGGTTGGAAGACACATAGACACTTGGATTGACTCTCCGGGAATCCCGGTCGGTCCATACCAATAAGCAGTACCGTTTCCAAGAACGCTATTGTAGTCATAGATATACTCGAACTGCCCATTGCTTAAGGTATCATCGGTCACGCTATATGTCAAGTTCCACAACTTCCAAGTAGTCACCAAATCAGGAGGATAGATTCCTTGAAAGACGCTCTTTTTAGCATAAACTAGGACTTGAACTGCTTTGAGAAACTTCGGAATTCTTAAGTTGGTATCAGCAAAAATTGCATCTGCCATAAAAGCGTTGTAGTCGGTTATTTGAGCATTACTTGCTGAAACAGCATATTCAATCGATCCAATATATCTGGTGGTACTAAGCGGTACAACAAAAACTCGATGTTGCCCAGCTCCCAGATTACTAATCTTGAACGTCAACTCCGAAACCCCCTCAGTATAACCCCCTCCACTAATATCCCTGATAGAAGCCATTTCAATTGCATTCAATTCAGAATTGGCAATTGCACTGCTTATCTCATTGATTATGGGGGCGGGAAGACCTTCTCCACTTACCTTGACTCCAAAATATCGGTAACGGACGGTTCCATCTGGCACTCGGTAGTTGTTGTAATTGACTAGACATTTGATGACGACATCGGACTGCTCTTCAAGAATGAATGCGACCGACCTTTTGTATTCATCATACTGGCCCCACTCCACCGTTGAATTTGAATTGGCGTCCGTTACAAACGGGCCATAGACGTTATAAAGCTCTTCGTTGCTATTGCTCGCAAAGAATACGTGGGACGAAGTAAGTGCATTGGATGAAGTAACTGCATAAGAGCTGGAAAAAATATTGGATGCAGTTATCGCGTAAGGAGCGTTTAGTGTATAGGATGCTGAAAAAACAGTACCATCAACGACAGATCCGAAAACATAACTGGTGGATACAGATGTCTCTACCCAAGAAGCAGAGAACGCGAAACTTGCTGACCTAACTCCAAAATTGGAGGCATCAATATAGGATGCAGTGATTGCCCGCCCGGCATATATCGCATAGGATGCAGTTCCATTAAAGGCAACAACACCTGAAATTGGAAGTGGGAAAGATGCGGTGTAATAAAGATAAGAAGTAGTAAAGGCCAGCGAGCATGAACGCGCGTAACTTGCCGTCAAAGAAAACCCAGCCGCATCAGCTTGAATCGCCCAAGAAGCAGTAGCATATGCCTTGGCCCAACTAGAAACCACATCAACTGTGGCTTTGAGGGTAGTTTTTGAACCAGAATCAACTATTGGAAAGAAATCGCTTCCTACGATTTCACTCAATTTATCCAATTGGCTTATCTTGATCAAATCCATAAAACTTTGTTGTCATTTCGTTAGAGTGTGGCTTGAGTTACGGTTGTTGTCGCATAAACATTCACGGTAACTGAATTTCCAAACTTGTAGAATCTTGCTTGACTACTTTCTCTCGTTGGAACATCATCCAAGAAATCCTCTAATGTTGCTTTTTGTCCAACGCCAGTCGTTCCCCAAGGAGATACTGCTAAATTGGTTCGATAAACTGCAAAATACACTATCCATTTACCACTCGTAAGTCCATTTTTTCTGATGACTAGTTTTGATGTCGAATCCACTCGTGCGTTTTCTGAAAAATCATACACCGAAATGAACTTGAAATCATCAAATCCATATGTAGCATTCGTTTCATTATTCGCCGCTGGACTGACCGTTGTGGGTGGATTGATCGTTGGATCAACCAACCCATCCTGACGAACTACAGCACCAATGTAATAACACTTCCCAGACAATTCATCCATAGTATAATTGACGGTACAATCCAGAATTACATCCGACGTACCTGCTAATGTGAATGCTACGGCTTGTTTTTCATAATCCCATCGAGACCATCCAACGGTTTCAGATGTTCCTTCAGCACTGGAGGTAAATGGACCATATAAAGACATCAAATTGTAAACCGTATTTTCTGCATAGAAAGCATGGGAAGATGTCCACGCATAGGAGGCGGTTTTTGCATAGGATGCCGACATTCCATAAGAAGAAGATATAACATAAGAAGCAGACAAGGCATAGGACGCCGACGCTACAGTTCCATCAACTCCCGATGCAGTTACATAAGATGATGAAACACTGCTTGACGCCCACGATGCACTAATGGCATAAGTTGCAAATGCCGCAACGAATCCAGATCCAGTATTGAAATAAGATGCTGTATCGGCGTGTGAAGCGCTGAAAGCATAGGAAGCCGTCCCGTTTGGAATTCCTTGATACAATAGAAAAGAAGCCGTATTGGCTAATGAAGCCGTATTGGCATAGGAAGCTGTTGTTACAAAAGAAGCCGTTTGTGCATGAATGGCTTGAGAAGCGGTGACTGAAGAAGACATCCACGCATTGATGGTATTGAAATCAACCCGATAAGTCGTCAAGGAACTACTCTGAACGAGAGGAATAAAATCATCATTCGTTATAGCGGGAAGTACGATGAGGTCGCTGATGTAAATCGATGCCATAGAAGTTATGCCACATTGATATTATCTACGTCACCGCTTTGAATCCATAGTGTCAGAGGATTGTATCCGTTCTGGAAGTTACATTCACTAGCTACGAAGGAAATGTCCCACTTATATCCAGCTTGTATAGCATTAGTATATTGTCTTACGTAAAAACTACTGGTAACGGCTGACCCAGCGGTAAGACCCGTTGCACCAACCGAAGCATGTGCCCACGTTTGAACTACATCAACACTAGTCGGCCCCGGATTCAAACGATAAGCGTTCACTACAATTTTTCCATCTGTCGCTGGAGTAGTACGTAATGGAATACCACAATCTCCATTAACTTCAAATAGCATTACGGGATAAGCCGTAGAAGATGTTATAGAGATTGATACTGCTCCGCTGGCTGGAGTCGACAGAGTTGGTGTGAATGGCCCGTACAATCGGTACACGCCCGGCGTCAGCCCAGCGTTGGTAGCATAAGAAGCCGTGGCAATGTAAGATGCGGTAAGAGCAAAAGAAGCCGTTCTCGCGTTGGATGCAGTTCCATTGGAAGTTCCAACCGAATAATTCAGGAAATTGGCAGTTGTTGCAAGAACTGCAATTGTAGCATTTGATGCAGAGGATATTTTTCCATTATATGCTCCGCTATACAGAATATATGATGCGGTATTGGCATTTTTTGCACTAAGAGCATAAGAAGCAGTTCCTTTAGCGGGACCATCAAATCCTCCACTTAGATCAAGCCCAATAAGAAAACTGGATGTTCTTGCATATGTAGCATTGGTAGCCAATGACGCCGAATGAGCAAATCCATTTGGAGTACCGCTATAGATCAGGTATGATGCACTCTTAGCGTTAGTCGCATACGAAGCGGTGCTTATGAGTTGAAGTGAAGATGTAGCAGCATAACTCGATGAAATTGCTTTAGAAGCCCACGATGAAGTTCCATTGAAGTTTATCGCGTAGTATGCTGTAATTGCAAAGCTTGCCGTAGTCACAGTTCCCGTTACCGTTCCCGCTGTATCCGAAAAAACAGCGTGAGATGCTGAAACACTGCTGGAAGCAAATGAAGCCGACACGGCACTTGTAAATGATGCGGTGATGCGGGCTTGCATGTAACTCACCAACTCGGTTGCTGTCATCTTTTTGGATTCGACGTTTGTAAGATCGGACACAAGAAACAAATCACCACCCTTAAGGTCGCCGGCGGTGATTGCTGAAAATTCGGATACTCTTTTATTTGACATAGGTCATTATTCAATAAATAGTGATCAAACGACTTTTTTTACCTTCTTTATTATGAATTGCACGAGCCCACTTCGAACAATATCGTCCTCTGTGAAACGAAGAACGTGAATACCATTCTGTCGGCTCTCCTCATCGTCAAAGTAAGACATCATCTTGATAAATCCACTTTTTCCATTGATATCGCTTTGATCCGGATCACCGAGTATAAATACTTTTGAGAACTCCCCAATTCGCGTAATAAGTGTGAAAAGTTCCTTGTGAGTCATGTTCTGGGCTTCATCGGCTATAATAACCTTTGCATTCCAGTTCAATCCTCGCAAAAATCCTACGGGAATCGCCGACACACGTTCTTCCTTCATAAGAAGATCGACATCCCCCTTGGGCAGGAACTCGGAGAGTTTGTCCAAGAGCGGTTGAATATAGGGAGCCATTTTTTCATCGGCTTCGCCCGGGAGGAACCCTAGCTTGGCATCGGAACATTCTACGGCAGTGCGTATATAAAGAAGATCACTGACCCGCTTGGCGTTAATCATCGTCAAGGCAGCAAGTACAGCAAGATATGTTTTGGAAGTACCGGCAGGGCCAGAGACAAAAAGGAGCTTGGTTTCTTTGTCGGTCGCTAACTGAAAAAAATGTTTCTGCTTGTCGTTTAACTCACGTTGAAAAATGTGTAAACTGGATTTGAGCTTTGAGCGTTGAGGGATGATGGGACTGTGATCTTTGAGGTAAGTGTGTTCATTAGGTAATGGGTTGTTTAGTGCTTCCGCTATTAGGCGTTGCTTTTTGTTTTTCATTAGGATTCCTTTTTAGGATGTTCTGTAACTTGACCACTCTCGGACATAGCTCATAAACCTCTCCCTGCATATAGCACTGAAAGATATTGTCGAGGTTGGACACAAACTCTTTTTCAGAGATTGTTACTACGAATTGGGAATTCTTGAACTGGAATACTTCAATGATGGGCAATTTGTTTTCGATTGCATACTCAATAGATGATACTACATTTTCCATCATATCGATTTTATATTTTTCGATAAAAATTTTCAGTCCTTCATTGTCGGATGGAAGAATATACGATTCGTTTTCTATTAAATTTCTTTTTTTTTTCATAAGATGAAAGAAAAAATACCTTTTATATTTTTCAAATCTTTAGGTTTTATTCTCAATAAAAAGATATTGTTTTCTATAGCAAATTTGTCTTTGAGACTATCTCTGTATTTTAATTCTTCCAAGTCTTTAATTGTTGTAAAATAATTACCTCCAATATACCCAGTATTAAAGTGTTGTTCTCCGTCATATTCAATAATAACATTTTTAGAGGGAAGGTAAAAATCAAATCTCAATTTGTAGTTTGTTTTTGGATTTTTACAATTATCAAATTTATATTGGGGTATGTATTCTATTTTATTTTCACTTAAAAAATTGGAAATTTTTATCTCCCCTTTAGAAGCATTACATTTAGGACATCCTTTTCCACATAAATGGTTATGTGGGATCTGACTAAATTCTCCATGTTTTAGACAAATAATTATAACTTTTTCATATGCACCTTCATATTTTACTTTAGAGTAATTATATCTATATTCATGGATCTTGTTTGCACTTTCAATAAAATTGTTGAGTGTTAATCGTTTTTTTCGTCCAGTTTCATTATGTCCACAAAAATTACACCCCTTCCCTTGTAAATGATCAAGTGGAATTTGTAAAAATTCTCCGTGAATAGGACAAATTATTATGGTATGAATTTTATTGTTTACATAAACAGATTTAGAATAATCATACTTGTCATGGTGAATATGGTTAGATCTCTCTATGAATTTTTCCAATGTCAGTTTGACCATGCCAATAAATATCACAGACCGAGAACTAAACGAGTACATAAAAAAGGCGGGGTGAAAAATCACCCCGCCTTTTTGGCCCACTCTATCCTTGGCGACTACCAAACCCGATGTTTTTTCGGATCGTACTGAACTATCTCCGTCTTCTCACCCCACGAATGGTTTTTGGAAACCTTCGTCCAGAACTCCAATATTGCAATAGCCACCGGATCTTCTGGGCTATCGTATTCTCTGTCCTCAACACGGAACCCATCACGCAACACAACATACTTGATAGGTCTCTGCTAGGCATCCGCATTCACCTGTTGAGCAGTAGCATCAGGCGCGGCATCACTGAATTGTTTCTTTTTTCCCATTGGATTGGTGTTGGTTTAGGAAGTCGGCGATTTGTTTTGCTTGTAGTTCACTCACGATGATGTCGTCCGCCCACGGATCGCCACTGCGTAGGATTCTCCAACACCATCGTAATCTTTCTTGCCAACACATAGGACGCTTAAACCCTTGCCTCCACATTGAAATGTAGAACTCAGGCGGCTCATCTTGTCCCCAGCTCCAATATTGAAACTCTACAGCTTCCGTGCTGCAAGCGCACTTCACCATGAGGGATGGGTCGTCCTTCGGCATAAATCAACTTTTCATCCACTCTTGGGCCTTCTCCATATTTTTCTGGAAGTTGAAAAGATTATAGCCCCAAGCGATGACAAGGGCTACAAGATGAATGTAGAACCACGGAGATAATCCTTGGCATCCGTAGATGTAAACGAGGATCAGGACTCGTGGTAGAAAAATGCTGCACAGTACGTCCGCGAACATAGGAGTCGTATTGTGTGGAAGATTCTCCGTGAGCCACCAGAAAAAGAGGACAAAACGGGGAAGAAACAATCCGAGAAGAAGAAACCAAATACCGATTTCGCTTTCAGTGATAGGCATAACTTGTAACCTTTTGTGTGTGTTTTTCTATCTGACGCGAGAATCATATCACACCTCGCGAAACTTGTCAAGCCCTTTCTGGTTATTTTTCGTTGAACCCAGACTCGATCAATTCCCCAAGTTTCTCCAATGCTTCTTCGGCATCTTTGCCATCGGCAGTAACTTTGATTTTATCTCCCGGTCCTGCAGCCAGAATCATAAGACCAAGAATACTCTTGCCGTTCACAGCACAGCCATCGTATTCCACCATGATATCCGATTCAAATCGACTGGCTATCTTAACGAAAGAAGCTGAGGGGCGAGCGTGTATTCCGTAGGTATTGCTTATCTCGAATGTTCGTTTGATTATCATGACAAAAACTCCAGAATGAAGGTTGGACGCTGCCTTCTCAAGGGAGTTTATAAATTGGCGGTTAGTGTAGGATTCGAACCTACGGGGCTTTTACGCCCGCCAGTTTTCGAAACTGGTGCCATAAGCCGGACTCGGCCAACTAACCAAAATGGCGGAAGTGACAGGATTTGAACCTGTGGTGGTTTTAAGGCCACGCACGCTTTCCAAGCGTGTACCATAAACCTCTCGGTCACACTTCCAGTCTCGACGTGGCTTCTTATGAGTTTGTGCATTGCCCAGACCGTATTTCACCGTCATCGTATATCCGCTCTTTGGGTTGCGGACTCCCATCATGATCTTCGGCAGAACTTAACTGCCTACTTGTTGCTCATGTTCTTCCCGTGCATACCTGCTACAGGAATTTTCAGATTTGGCACCCTGCCACGTCAAAGAACTTCTAACTAAATCAAAATGCCCATGTGCCGTTAGAGTATGTCGGACGGTACAACGGCTTCCTTTTCCGACCACGGGCATCCAAAACATTATCCACTAAATGGACCACCAACTGATCCCGAAAATGCCATACCGGTTGATGGAGTTACTACCAAAATTCCATAACTACTCGATGGGTTGGTAATGGTCAACGTTACATTTCTGGTAGTACTTTCAACTCCAACATTCGTAAAATTCACCGAGGCCGTATAGGTTCCCGGAAAAAATGTATTTGCATTTGCATTCACGCTAATATTCACATCAACTGACATAGCGCCACTTGGAAGCAACGATCCGGTTGATGGTAAAACGGTCAACCAAAACGATGAAGATGTTACTTGCCAAGTTAACCTCGCCGCGCCTGTATTTTGTAGATTGTATCGCATACCGATAAATATCCACAACAATATTCAAGAGTCAAAAAAAATCTGGCTGGGGCTGAGAGAATCGAACTCCCATCTGTCGGGTCAGAACCGAACGTAATGCCATTATACCAAACCCCAAAAATCGTGGCCTGTGAAATTTTCGCTTGACCGGAGAGCCCTGTGAGATGATGCATCACCAAAGACTCTCCGTGGCGGTAGCGGCACATGCGCCCAATCCCTTATGGTTTACACCTTTCGGGAGACCACGAAATCGTTGTTACTTCTTCTTTTTGATGAAAACGCGGTAAGCGGTATAAGCAATGCCTACGACGAGTACAACCAAAACCACCCACTCGAATCCTGCTAGTGCGAACATAATATTTCCTTTTGTTAAGTTAAAGTAACGCTGTAAATTTGGTGGAGCCGAGGGGAATCGAACCCCTATCTCGACTATGCCATAGTCATGTCCTACCGTTGAACGACGGCCCCTTTACACCCCCATACATATTCGTGAGGTTCATTGAAAAATTGGTGGAGCCACGGGGAGTCGAACCCCGATCTCAAGCTTGCAAAGCTCGCGTACTGCCATTGTACGATGGCCCCGTAGCAGGGAGTGGAGTTGCACCACACATAGCACTTATTCAGTGCGGTGGTTATGAGCCACCTCAGCATCCTCCGGCTTGTCCCTGCAAATTGTCTTGACTTTTCATTATTTGATGCTATACTTATATCAACCTTACGCCTATAAGTATATCACAGGCGTTAGAAATGTCAAGGAGAATTTTGGTGGAGCCAAAGGGAGTCGAACCCTTATCTGTTCGCTGCGAACGAACCGTCCTACCGTTGAACGACGGCCCCAATGCCGATTTGGTTTTACGTTGTAATCGGCAAAACACAACGAGCTAATCAATCTAGGTAGCTTCACCGTAGTTGACTTTTTAGTTTGGGGCAATAATCAACTAACCCAGTTTGTTAACAAAATCGATCAAAGGATGGACATTACCATAAAGAAATAATAGCCGAGATTCAGTTCCGAGTTATCGGTATTCTACATTTATCTCATCTTACGATGGGTGTGTGCTAATAACACCTGCCCCAACCTTGCCATCATAGAATAACTCACATTCTAGGCTTTTTAGGGTTGCTGTGGATAGGTAGTGCAAACGTCTTATAGACTCCTACTACGAGTTAAACAGTCTCGAACTTGTCCTCTAAACAAAGGCTCTCACTTTGTTCAGCGTAGAACTTATTTCTTTAATTGATTTTCGTTTATCTGCCAGCGATAGGTCGCTTGTACGTCAAATTCTCAAAGATCTAGCTGACACTCTATCAGGTTCCGGTTGGTTTGTCAACTGTTTTTTCTTCGGTTTCTGGAGTACCATTTTCTGCAAATCGCTGAAATGCTTTTACTCCTCCAAACCCCAAAATCAATCCAACAGCTTCTTTCGGAATCGTTAACAAAGTAACTGGGGTAGTTAGAAAGCACGCAACAATCCACGTTACTATTACGGCTACCGTCGTAAATACAAACATAACTCTCATACTTGAAAACCCACCGCTGGAATCTTCAAACATTGTTGACCATCTGGACGATTTATTCATATTTTTTCCTTTCTCCAAATTGGTGCTACCGAGAGGATTCGAACCTCCACTGCCTAGTCCCTCAAACTAGTGCCTCCTGCCAGTTGGGCTACGGTAGCAAACTCGTTAGATGCCATTTCCCACATTTTTTACAACAATATGCCTTCACAGAAATAGTTCCGTAGCTGTCACGCAGTATAAATGCAGCATTCTTGAAAGCTTCTTTCTTGCTTCCATACTTTCGTTTCTCGTGACAACAAGCCATATGGGATAAATATCAATACTTAGCCTGCTTCCGTGCCTTTTCCAAGTAGGCGTCTCGGTTATCTCTCATTTCCTTGAGAACCAGCACGAACGTTTCTACCTCTTTGGAAGGAATCAGTTCTTTGCAAAAGGCAACAATATCTGAATCCGATGGATACCATCCCATTTCTTTGCAAATTTCCAATGCCTTCTTACCTGATTCTTCGATTGCTATAGGTTTCTCAAACAATACTCCGACATTGAAAAGAGCATCCATGTACTCCGTCATAATGAGAACGGAAAGATGAATGGGTTGAAAAGATGCGGCGACTGGCCCTATTTTTTCGATGATGGCTTTGAATTGTTCGTCTCTGGTCATATGGGTATAACTATATTCGTGGAAGGTATTATAGCATACCCTCCACGAAACAGCAACTTTTTATATCACCAGTAGAGCCAGTTGGCATCACGTTTGAACTTGGGCATCTCGACGTTGTAATCCCCATTGCGAATTTTGGCGAGAGCCGTTCGTTCTTCGGCTTTGCGTTTTTTGTTCAGGAGCCGACGAAATCCCGAAGGGCTGTTCATGAAACAGGGCTGACCAGTTTCAAGGGCTCGTGCTTGTTGTTCGATCCATTTGAATCGATCTCGAATTTGCTCTTCAATGTCTCGGAGTAACCACGGATTATGCCAAGTGCAAGAAGAACAAAAGAGCTTATCGAATGGATGTGATTGGGAGCGGATAAGGTTCCAGTGTTTATCGTGGAACCGTCGATTACGAATGTACTTGTTTGGTATTCTCATAGAGTTTATAGGTGACTAACCTATAAACTCATAGAATCTATTGTGATACGTGTTCATATTGAAATTAGTCATATCCGTTATCGTCCGTATTCCGTGTTTTCCTTCTTCAGAGGAGAATGAGCAGAATACCAAAAAACATCCGGATCACGAACCGTAGTCGCCACATTAACTTGATACGCCCCATCCCGAGCATTGATTTTCAGGGTCTTTATCTTCGGCCCAACCCATTTGTGAATTTCAGAGTGGCCATCCGCAAACGCAAACCCACATGCCCCATTGTGATAATTCGCAGGAACATCAACAATGTTGTTGTTGCTGTTTGGCGGAAAACATCCCGCATCATTGATACTATCAGGATGTTCATCAACATACGTCCAAACCATACTTGGCCCCGGCGTATTCAACTCCGTCGTTTTTGTTGGGTGAGCATAAATGGCTCCCATTGGACCCGATTCCGCATTTCCTTCTCCAACAAGAATATTTCCAGAAATGCTTCTCACTCTTTCCGTCCAGTGACGAGCTTTCTGTGGCGCTGAAGTATATTTGTCAGCAGGACATTTGTAAAGGTTTTTTGCTCCAGAAAAGTATTTTGCCAAAACTGCATATCTTTCATCGGTCAAATAAGTGATATTGGTGTTGTCTTGAAGCGTTGTCCAATCTAACCAACCCGATACCCACGGTCTTTCTCTTGCATTCACTCCCGGTAAAAATCCACCGTGATACGCTCCGGGAAATTTCTCTTGATTATCCAGAGTGTACATGTAGTTGGCCAACATCAACTGCTTGGTGTTGCTCAAACACAAGATACCCTGTGCTTTGCTTTTGGCTTTTGCCAGAGCAGGTAAAAGCATACCAGCAAGAATGGCGATGATGGCAATAACCACCAACAATTCGATCAACGTAAACGCAGAATGTTTTGTTTTCATGATCTTACATAGTTTCTTACCAACCCACAAAATCTGGTGTGACTCAAGACGCACACCTCTCTTTCAAATGGTCGGAACGGCGAGATTTGAACTCGCAGTCTTCTGGACCCAAACCAGACGGAATAGCCAAGTTATCCTACGTTCCGATGAAATTATTCGCCTTTTACCAACGGCAGAATGCTTGGTTCTGGTATTGGATCTGGATTTGCGATTTTATTTGGGCGACGAGTACTGCGACGATTCTTAAAATGGTCGGGGTCTCGATCTGCCCGTCTTTTCCCAATCGCTTTCGCTAACGAGTGCTTGTAGGGGTCAAGATTTCTTTTTAGCTTTCGTAGTGGTCCCATGACTCTTTTCCTTTTTGGTTTCTACGTCGATGATTTGAATGAGTTCTCCGTACTTGGATCTCCCGAAACAACCGGTGTCGGTATCCAAATCCTCTTTTCCAACGACAATTTCCTTTCCACCAACCGAAAAAATCGTGATGCCCTTGGATAGTTTCGGCAATTTCTCACGAGAAATCAGTTTGATAACTCGATTATTCCCTATAGGATAATTATCGGCATTGATCAGGTTTGCATCCATATTTATTAAGGTCTATATGTTGGGGGTCCGTAAACTTCGTAATAGTTCGTAATATATTCCCCCTGCCAAGTTTCCGA
>Ga0315275_10002543_pt1 | contig 16523 bp, 11 predicted proteins | sample YL17G03_0_MG_FD_205557 | JGI IMG/M metagenome (GOLD analysis project Ga0315275, IMG submission 205557) | Sediment microbial communities from Yellowstone Lake, YNP, Wyoming, USA - YL17G03_0 | ecosystem: Environmental > Aquatic > Freshwater > Lake > Sediment | place: USA: Wyoming | collected... | reverse complement strand
AGCCCCAGATGGGCATGACGATGGCCACCACCAGCGCGGCCGCACCGTACCCCACGGCCCAGGCGCTCTGCATGAACCCCAGCGCCTTGCCGCGATGCTCCGCCGACCACGTTTCCGACACGAGCGCGGCGCCGCTCGCCCACTCGCCGCCCATGCCGAGCCCGAGGAAGATCCGGAACACCGCGAGGTGCGCGACGGTCTGCGCGAACCCGCAGGCCGCCGTGAACACCGAGTAGATGAGGATGCTCGAGATCAGCGCCCGCGTACGTCCGAAGCGATCGGCGACGATGCCGAAGATCATGCCGCCGACGGCCGAGGCCACCAGCGTGGTCGACCCGAGCAGGCCGGCCGTGAACTTGCTCATGCCGAGGTCTTTCATCAGGGCCGCGAGCACCAGCGCGTAGAGCATGACGTCGAAACTGTCGAGCATCCAGCCGAGGCTGCCAGCCACGAGCGCGCGGCGTCCTTCCGGCGAGCCTGCCCGCCACCATCCGAGGAGACCCGATGTGCGCGTGTCAGCGGTCGTCATGTTCATCATCTCGAGCCTGCGTACTGTCGAACTCGATCAGGTCCGTGCCGGCCTCGACGAGGGCGCCCGGCGTCACCAGCACGCGGCCCACGCGGCCCGCGCGCGGCGAGCGCAGCGGACTGTGCATCTTCATCGCCTCGATCACGAGCAGCGTCTGCCGCTCGGCGACCTCGTCGCCCGGGCCGACCGCCACCGACACCACGACGCCGGGCATGCCCGCGCGCACCATGTCGCGGCCCGAGGCCCGCGTGGCCCGGCGTACTCCAAGGGCTGAGGCCAGGCCGACGCAGCCTTCGGCGGCCAGCGTGGCGCCGCTGTCCTCGTCATAGATCGCGGCGGGGTCTTCCTCCTCGGCGCCGGGCCGCCGGATCGCGTCAAGCCACGCGTGCGCGCCGCGCAGGAGGGCATGGGCCTCATCGAGGCCGATTCGGACGAATGTGATCCGATCGCCAGGCATCGCCTGCGCCAGGCGCGACACGTCCACGCTTGTCACCGTCGCGATCTTCGCATACCCGCCCGTCGTGCCCCGATCAGCCATCAGCACGATCGGCAGTCCATCACCCGTCACCTGGACGGACCCCAGCGTGGTGCCGTCCGACACGATGTCGGCGCCGGTCCGGTGCGCAATGCGCGGACCCGACAACCGGCACCCGATCCGATCCGATTGCGTGGACAGCGTGTAGGTCTCCGCCAGGAACGTGCGGATGCCCTCGTCGGTGAACGCGTCATCCTGCGGCCCCATGACGACGCGCACGCTGTGCGCGTGGCCGTACACCGGGACGGCGTGGCGCGGCAGGAGGCGTCCCGGTCGCCGCGGCGGCCCGGGCGCCGCCCCCACAGGGATGCGATCGCCTGCGCAAAGCGCCCGGCCTTCGAATCCCCCGAGCGCCGAGCGCGTGAAGGTCGATCGGCTGCCGAGCACCAGCGGCACGTCGATTCCGCCGTTGACAGCGAGGTACGCGCGCATGCCGTCGCGCACGCCCCGAAACGTCAGCACGGTGTCCGCCTCCACGGACACGGCCTGCCACCGCGCGGCCGGGCGTCCGTTCACGAGGGCCCCCAGGTCCGCACCGGTCAGCGCAATCACGACGGGCGCGCCAAGGCGCAACTCAGGCCCGGCCAGCGTCATCTCGAGGCACGCCGCGCTGTCGGCGTTGCCGACCAGTCGATTCGCCGCGCGCAGCGCCAGCCCGTCCATGGCTCCCGACTCCGGGACGCCGTACTTCTGCGATCCGACGCGCCCGAGGTCCTGCACGGTGGTGAGCATGCCGCCGTCAAGCACGTCGATCCAGGTCACCGGGGGTGCGTCCTTTCAACCCGGATGACGGGCGCGAAGGCGCCCGATGCCACGTTGCGCCTGATCTCGGCAGACTCGCGCGCGCTCACCGGAATGAACCGCAGGTAATCTCCCGCCTCGAACAGCACCGGTGGCGTCCGCGCGGTATCGAAGAGCCGCACGGGCGTTCGGCCGATGAGCCTCCACCCGCCAGGGCTGTCAGTCGGATAGATGCCGGTCTGCTGCCCGGCAATTCCGACTGAACCCGCGGGCACGACCGAGCGCGGCGTCGAGAGCCGCGGCGTGGCGATGCGCGGCGACAGCCCCCCGAGATACGGGAATCCCGGCATGAACCCCATCATGAAGATCAGGTAGTCGGTGGCCGCGTGAATCGCGACGACGTCGTCCTCCGAGAGCCCGTGATGAGCCGCCACGTCGGCCAGGTCCGGCCCGAATTCCCCTCCGTAGACCACGGGCATCTCGATCGTGCGGCGCTCGGGCACGGCCTCAGCGGCCAGGCCCGCATCGGCCGCCCGCAGGATGCTTTCGAGATCCGACACAGCCAGCCGGAGCGGGTCGTAGTGGACCATCAGTGACCGGTACGTCGGCACGGTCTCGATGATGCCCGGGGGCGCGGCGGCGTTCAGCATCGCGGCGAGGCCGCGCACCCGCGCATTCACCCGTTCATCGATGGTCGCGCCGTACTCGACCACGAGAGCGCGATCGCCGGCGGGCAGCACCCGTGGCGGAGTGATCATCCTTCAGCGGGCCAGGAGACGGGCCATCGGGAGGACCTGCACGCCGGCCTGTTCGAAGGCCCGCCGCAGCGCAGACGCGAGATCGACGGCTCCAGGCGTATCGCCGTGCAGGCAGATGGTGTCGGCGTGCAACTCGATGTCTTCGCCCGTGATCGCGGTCACCTGGTGATCGATGACCAGGCGCAGGCTGCGCTCGACGACGGCCGACGCCTCGTGAATCACGGCGCCCGGCACGGATCGAGGCACAAGGGCGCCGCGAGCGTCGAAAGCGCGGTCGGCGAACACTTCGCGGGCCACCCGCGCGCCCATGCGCTTCGCAACCTGTTCCCATCGGGAGCCGGCGAGCACGACCAGAATCAGCTCGGGATCCACAGCAAGGATCGCGTCGCCGATGGCGGCGGCGATGTCGTCTCGGTCGACGGCCATGTTGTACAGCGCCCCGTGAGGCTTCACGTGCTGCAGGCGCTTCTCGCGGGTGAACGCGGTCAGCGCGCCGATCTGGTAGACGAGATCATCTGTAATCTCCGAGGGTGTCGCGGCCATCATCCGGCGCCCGAAACCGCGCAGGTCCGGGAACCCGGGGTGCGCCCCGACACCAACGCCATGGGCCTCCGCCAGTGCCACCGTGGCATGCATCCAGCCCGGGTCACCTGCATGAAACCCGCAGGCCACGCTGGCAGACGACACGTGCCGGATGATCCCACGGTCGAGGCCGAGGGAATAGACCCCGAACCCCTCTCCCATGTCGCAATTGACGTCGATCTGTGGGGGTGTGCGCAGAGCAGTCATTGCGCCACAGGCTAGTGGGGCACTGCGATGATGTCAAGCCGCACGAGCCGCACGAGCCCCCCGGGGGCAACCGTCACCCGTTCGCGGGCGCGCTGCTGCCGCGGCAACGAGGTCCCGGTCGCAACGGGCGACTGTGAGTGCGGCCGAACCGGAGCCCGGCGCGACTGGCGCCGCGTGCCGCCTCACGCACCGCACTCCCGCCGCGGCACCGAGGCCCCGGTCGCAACGGGCGACTGTGAGTGCGGCCGAACCGGAGCCCGGCGCGACTAGGGCCGGTGTGCCGCTTCACCTGCCGCTGCCCGTCAGGATCGAATGACGGTTGCGCGCGGTGCCTGCTGGGAGCCCGTCCCAGTATTCAGTGGACGGGCTCCTGGAAGGGCACGTGTCGAGCGCCGAGGCTGGGTCGGCTTGACACGCATGCCCGGCCGTCGGCGGGCGAATTCCCGAATGACATCGGCCCAGCCCCCGCATCAACCATGCGACATCTCCCTGGAGCCATGCGTCCTGGTTTCCTGTTCGGCGCCCAACACGTGCCGCCAGGAGCGTGTCCGGAGGAATACGCGGACACGCTCCTAGCGCAGGACCAGAATCGCGCCGAGCGACGCGGCGGCCATCGCGGCCAGGCCGGCGCCGGCAATCAGCCTGAAAGGCGTCCGGGACAGCACGGTCGACACAATGAGCTTGAACACCGTGTTGGAGAGGATGCCGACGGCGACCGCCATCGCGGGAACCGCCACCGACCCGCCGCTCGCGGCCGTGCGGGCCATCGAGATCATCAGGGCGTCGACATCCGCCAGGCCGAGAATCGCACCGGACACGAGCAAGCCGACGTCGCCCCAGGCCGCACGCACGCCTTCGACGGCGAACAGCACCACCTGGAACAGCAGCGCCATCTGCAGCGCCGCTCCGAACTGCAGCGGGTTCTGGAGCGTCTGGACCTCCAGCCGCTCTTCGCGCGGGCGGCGCAGGCCCACCACCACGACGGCCACGCCGACCATGAACGGCGCGGCCAGCAGCAACAGCAGGCGCTGGGCCAGCGGCGCGTAGAGCACCGCCGTCGCCACGATCACGCGGATGAAGAGCACCGTGCAGGCCGCGACAACACCGAACGCCAGCGGCATCCCGACCGAGGCATCTTCACGACGGCTCGCGCGGGAGAACGAGAGCGTCACGCTCGTCGACGACACGACTCCGCCGATCAGACCTGCGACGAGGTAGCCGTGCCTGGCGCCCACGAACAGGCGTGCGACATAGCCCGCAAAACTGATGCCGGAGAAGAACAGGACGAAGACCCACAGTTCGCGCGGCTTGATGCCGCCGAGCGGGCCGAACGGGCCGGCCGGAAGCAGGGGCATCAGCACGACGGCCATCACGGCGAAGCGGATGCCGGCCCGAACCGCCGTCTCGTCCATCCGCTCGACGAGCGCATGGACGCGCGATTTCTCGATCAGCAGCAGGGCCGTCACCGCCACCACCGCGCTGGCCAGCGCCAGATGTCCAAGGCCGGCCAGCACGCCGGCCGCCAGCGTGACGAGCGCCGCCACTTCGGTCGTGCCATCCGCGTCACGCTGCGAGGCGGCGAAGTACGCCACCACCACGAGGGCTGCCGCGCCGGCGAGGAGCGCCGCGGCCAGCGACGGGGCACCGCCTCCCCACAGCCAGCCGCAGACACCCGCAAGGCCCCCGAGCAGCGTAAACGTGCGCACGCCGGCGAAGCGCGCGTCCGGGCCCTTCGCATGCCCGGATCGTTCCCGCTCCACGCCGATGGCGGCTCCGCCCAATGCGGCGATCAGGATGCCCAGGGTCCGCAGTTCGGTGTCCGTCATGTGTGTTCCTGGAGAATCGGCCGTCAGGCCCGCGGGCGGGACCTCCGTTCGAGGTGCGACGCGAGCACGGCCCAGAGCGCGTGTGCCAGCCTGGGGCGGTCGTGCCGGGCGATGTCCTTTCGCCAGAACCGGCCGCTCACCAGCGAGCAGGAAGCAGGCAAGGTCCCCAGTTCCAGCGGGTGCTTCTGTTCCTCCGCGTAGCGGGCCAGGACGTCAGCGGCCGGCCGGGCTTCGTTGAAGATCACCGCATCAACGGGCCGGCCCGCAGCCTGCTCAATCCGCCGCACCGCATCACCCGCCGTGAAGCCGTCCATGCCCCGGCCTTCCGTCAACAGGTTGGCGATGAGAACGACCGGTCCACGCATCTCGGCCAGCGCCTCGGGCAGGCCCTTGACGGCGAAGATGGGCATGAGGCTCGTGAAGAAGCTGCCAGGGCCGATGATGACGGCCTCGAGATCGGCGATTGCGCCGGCCACGGCGTCGTGGATCTGGACCGGCGGATCGAGCCAGATCTCATCGATGGCATGGCCACGGTCCAGTTGCGCATCGACCTCCACTTCGCCTCGAGCCGTCGTCCCGTCAACATAGCGGGCGCAGAGGCTCGCCTGCTGGATGCTGATCGGCCACACGCGCCCGCGGCAGCCGAGGAGGGCGCGCAGGCCTTCGACCGCGGCCAGAAAGCTCCCGCTGTACTGTTCCATCATCGACAGCAGCAGGTTGCCGCCCGTGTGTCCGGCCAGGCGTGAGTCCTCCAGTGTCGGCAAGCGCGACAGCAGCAGCCGCCGTGCTTCACGTTCGTTGCGCGCCATCGCCAGCGCGCACTTCAGCACGTCGCCGGGAGGAAGCACCCCGAGCTCGTCGCGAAGCTGCCCCGAGCTGCCTCCGCTGTCGAACATCGTGACGATGGCATTCAATTCGAGCCAGGGGTTCTGCTTCAGCCCCCCGAGCACGCTCGGCAGCCCCGTGCCGCCGCCGAAGCACCCAACCTTCATCACGCGCAGGTACATACGGGGATTCTATCAGTCCAGGCCCGGGATCGATCCGCCAGCCGGACAATCGCCACTTCCTGGCATGCACGGGACACCGCGTCCGCGTACAATGCGTCCATGCGCGTGTGGCCCGGACGACCCCATCCACTCGGCGCGACGTGGGACGGCCTGGGCGTCAACGTCGCGCTGTTCTCCGAACATGCGATCGCCGTCGACATCTGCCTCTTCGATTCACCGTCCGACGAGCGCGAGTCGCACCGGATTCCCCTCCTCGAGCGGACGGACCACGTCTGGCACGCGTACCTGCCCGACGCCCGGCCCGGCCAGTTGTACGGGTTCCGGGTTCACGGCCCGTACGCGCCGGAGGCAGGACACCGGTTCAATCCCGCGAAGGTCGTGCTCGACCCCTACGCGAAGGCCATCGGCCGACAGCTGCGCTGGCACGACGCGATCTTCGGGTACACGCCGGGGGATCGACGCGAGGATCTGGCCCGCGACGACCGCGACAACGCGGCCGTGGCCCCGCTGGCGGCGGTGATCGACCCGGCGTTCACATGGGGCGACGACAGGCGGCCGCAGACGCGCTGGCACGACACGGTCATCTACGAACTCCACGTGAAGGGCTTCACGTACCGGCACCCGCTGGTCCCGGCGGCGCTGCGCGGCACGTTCCTCGGCCTGTCCTCGGATGCCGCGCTGCACCACCTCACCGACCTGGGCGTGACCGCCGTCGAGTTGATGCCGGTACATCTCCATGCGAACGACCGCCACCTCGTGTCCCGCGGCCTGACAAACTACTGGGGGTACAACTCCCTCAACTACTTCGTCCCGGACGCGCGCTTCGCCAGCGCGAAGGGACGCATGGCCGCGGTGCGCGAGTTCAAGGTCATGGTGCGGGCCCTGCATGCGGCCGGCCTCGAGGTGATCCTGGACGTTGTCTACAACCACACGGCCGAGGGCGACCATCTCGGCCCGACGCTGTCGCTGCGCGGCATCGACAATGCGTCCTACTACCGCCTGGCCCCCGGCGACCCACGGCGCTACCAGGACTTCACCGGCTGCGGCAATACGCTGAACATGCGCCACCCGAGGGTGCTGCAGCTCATCATGGACAGCCTCCGTTACTGGGTCGTCGAGATGCACGTCGACGGCTTCCGGTTCGACCTGGCCAGCGCGCTGGCCCGCGAGCTGTACGAAGTCGACAAGCTGGGATCGTTCTTCGACATCATCCAGCAGGACCCGGTGCTGTCGCAGGTCAAGCTCATCGCGGAGCCATGGGATCTCGGCGAGGGCGGCTACCAGGTCGGCAACTTCCCCGCCGGCTGGACCGAATGGAACGGCCGCTACCGCGATTCCGTCCGGCAGTTCTGGCGCGGTGACGGCGGGCAGGTGTCGCAGCTTGCGAGCCGCCTGGCCGGCAGCAGCGATCTGTACGCGCAGGGCGGACGCCGGCCCTATGCGAGCATCAACTTCGTCACGTCGCACGATGGCTTCACGCTGCGCGACCTCGTGAGCTACAACGCGAAACACAACGAGGCCAACGGCGATGCGAACCTCGACGGCGAATCCCACAATCTGAGCTGGAACTGCAGCGTCGAGGGCCCCACGGATGATGCCGCGATCGCGGCGCTCCGGGCCCGCCAGACGCGGAACTTTCTGGCGACGCTCCTGCTGTCGCAGGGCGTGCCGATGGTGAGCGCGGGAGACGAGATCGGCCGGACCCAGCACGGCAACAACAACGCCTACTGCCAGGACAACGAGCTCAGCTGGCTCAACTGGGACCTGACTGCCTCGCAGCAGGACCTGCTGACCTTCACGCGCCGGCTGATCAACTTCCGGGCCGCGCACCCCGTGCTTCACCGCCGGACGTTCTTCCAGGGCCGTGGCATCCGCGGAGAGGATGTCACCGACATCCTCTGGCTCGATCCCAGCGGTCAGGAGATGACCGACGCGACGTGGAATGCCCCGCACGTGCGGTCACTTGGCGTCGTGCTGGTCGGTGACGCCATCGCGGAAGTCGATGAACACGGCGAGCCGATCCACGACGACACGCTGCTCATTCTGGCCAACGCCGGCGAGTCTGCCATGGCGTTCACGCTGCCGCCCGTGCCGGCCGGCCAGGCCTGGGAGCTCGTGCTCGACACCAACGGCGGCGGCCTCGTCCCGTCCTCGACGCTGGCGGCGCCCGTCTACGAGCTGGGCGCACGCTCCCTCGCGGTGCTGAGAGTGTGCTGAGTGGACTTGTAGACGACGATCGAGGTGACACGGTGAATGTGCGGACTGCGGGCGCGTGGATAACCACCGGTGTGGCCTTCTGGGTCTCGCTGGGCGCGCTGGATGTGACGTCGGCCGGCTCGGGAGTCGTTCGCGTGGCGATGCTGCCCGGGTTCGGCCAGCTCGCCGCGTGCGTCGCGCTGGCGGTCGTGCTGGGGGCCGTGCTCAGACTCCGGATTCCAGCGACGACCCACGTGAAGGGCGGACCCACGGGTCACGCCCCGCGCACACCAGGCTCCGGCGACTCGTTCCTGCCCCTGTATGCGCTGGTGGTGCTGGTCCTGCCGTATCTGCCCTGGCTGCCGGACCGGCTCCCGGTGCTTCGGGTCTTCGCGGGGCCGGGCCGTCTGCTGGTCTGGCTGATTGTGGCGTGCCAGGTGACGTGGGCCGTCCTGGGGATCGGCCGCGGGCGGCGTGTCGTCGTGCGCATGAGGGCGTGGTCGCCGAGGCGCGCCTACCTCGTGGTCTTCACGGCGGGCATCGTGCTGTTCGGTGCAGCCGCGCTGGCGCTGGAGCCGTCGGGACTCTTCCCGGGAGGAGATGAACCCCACTACCTGATCATCACCCAGAGCCTGCTCGAGGACCGCGACCTTCGCATCGACAACAATCATCAGCAGCAGGACTACGCGTTGTACTACGATTCGGATCTGCCGCCGCACACGATCGCCGCCGGAAAGGACGGCGGCATGTACTCGGTCCATCCTGTCGGGCTGCCATTGCTCGCCGTGCCGGCGTTCGCCTTCGGGGGCTACAGCGGTGTCGTGCTGCTCATGATCGTCCTGGCCGCGGCGGCCTCGGCGCTGGCATGGACCTGGGTGCGCCGCGTCACCGGCTCCGTCTCGGCCGCGACATTCTCGTGGTCGGTGACGGCCCTGTCGGTGCCGTACCTGACCAACAGCGGAACGATCTACCCGGAGATTCCGGCCGCCCTCGCGGTGATGATCGCGGCGACGGTGGCGATGCGCGACACCGGTCTCGGCATAAACGGCGGCGTCCCCGGCGCGGCGCCGGCTCGTGCGTGGCGATCACTCCTGCTGGGGCTGGCCACCGGCGTCCTGCCCTGGCTGCACGCGAAGTACACGCCGCTCTCCGCCGTGCTCCTGGCGGTCGGCGTGTGGCGCGTGTGGCGAGATCGCCCGCCGACGCCGCAGTCGCGTGGGCGCCACGTCGCCTTGGCTGCCGCGCCGTACGTCTGCAGCGTGGCCGGGTGGCTGACGTTCCACTACATGATCTGGGGATCTGCGTGGCCATCGGCCCCCTACGGCGGCGCGGCAGGCACGCAGATGAGCCTGCTCTCGCTCGCGCGAGGCATCCCGGGGCTGCTGGCCGACCAGGAATACGGCGTCCTGAGCTATGCGCCGGCCCTCGGAATCGGCTTGGTCGGCCTGTGGTCGATGTGGCGCGCCGGCGGCCGCGTCAGGGGTCTGGCTGTCGAACTCGGGCTGTCGCTGGCGGCGCTCTTCGGCACCGTCGGCGCGTTTCAGATGTGGTGGGGCGGTACCGCGCTTCCCGGCAGGATGATCGTGTCCGGCCTGCTGCTGTTCACGCTGCCGATCGCGTGGGAGTTCCGCTCGGCGGCGGATCGGCCGGAGCGGCGGGCCGCGTACCGGCTGCTGCTGCTCGTCGGCCTTGCCGCCACGATCTCGGTGGTCGTCGTGCGAAACGGGGCAACGCTGGCCCCGGGGCGCAACGGCGTCTCGCGCCTGCTGGAGTGGCTGTCGCCTGACTGGCACCTCTGGGCGTACGCGCCCGACTTCATCATGCAGCCGACGTGGCTGGCCCTCCTTCAGGTCGGGATCTGGGTGGCGGCGATTCTCGCGAGCGCCTGGGCGGTGGGGCTGCTCGCGGCCCGCGGCACCGCGGCCCGCGGCAGCTCACGGACCGGGCGTGGGCTCGCGTTCCTCCGGGCCAACGCCGGGGCGCTGCTGGCTGTCGTGATCGTCACGGTCGTGATGCCGGTGGCGCTCGGCGGACGACTGAAACCAAACCTGGCGCCGGAAGACCGCTCGCGCATCGACATGCTCGAGTCGTTCGACCCGCACGCCAGGCCGATCGGTGTCGTGTTCGATCCCCTGTCTCTCGTGGACGCGTCGGCCCTCCCGAAGTCCTTTGCCGTGTCGGCCCGGCCGGGTTCTCGCACCGGGCGCCAGCCTGTGCCGGTCCTGCTCAACGCCCGGTTCGCGCTGCCGGCGGGCCGGTACACCGTGGAGCTGCTCCCCCGATCCGCCAGCGGGCCTGACGCGGCCCTTGTCGGGCACCTGGTACTGCAGGCAGGCCGGTCCGGCGGGTCGTTGACCGAATGGAATGTCGAAGCCGACGTGGGCAAGCGCTGGCAGGCCACGTTCGATCTCCCGGTCGATGTGAACTTCGTCGGGCTTCGCGCCGATCCGGAACTCGAAGCGCGAGTCGGCGAGCTTCGCATCTTCCCGGTGCGCGTGGTGCCGACGCTGGACCGTGTCGCCGCGTACGAGGTTCTGGCGACCATGACGCTCGACCGCTTCGTGTTCCTCTTCCACGACGGCTCGTCCTATCCCGAGCCCAACGGGTTCTGGGTCCGGGGCTCGAGCCGGGCGAACGTCTCGGTCGTCTCCCAGACGGGTCGTCTCACCACCAGGATCCACTTGCGCCTGCGCAGCCCAGTCGCGAACACCATCCGCATTGAAACGCCCAGCCTGACCTGGACGGAGGATCTGCGGCCGGACGTCCCCAAGGACATCGAGGTCGAACCAACCGCTCTTGACGGCACGTTCCGGATGACCATCACCCCGGCCCGGGGCTTCCGGCCGTCGGATGTCACGCCGGGCAGCCAGGACCGGCGGTTTCTCGGATGCTGGGTGCAGGCGATAGGATAGGAACAGGGATCAGACAATCAACTCCCGAGGAACGAAGGAGAGCAACGATGGCAATCGTAGATGCCCTGCTGCCGGAGTACGACCACGAAATGACCGTGACCCGGAAAGTGCTGGAGCGGGTGGCGGCGGACAAGCTCGGCTGGAAGCCTCACGACAAGTCGATGACGCTCGGCCGGCTGGCGACGCACGTCGCCGATATCCTCCAGTGGGGCCACACCATCTTGAACGAGCCGGAGTTCAACATGACCGAGGGCTCGTACCAGCCGAAGATTGCGGCGACGGCCGCCGAGGTGACGGCGATGTTCGACGACAACGTCCGGACCATCCGTGCCATTCTCGCCGGGAAGACCGACGCCGAACTGATGGGCATGTGGACGTTCAAGCAGAACGGCAAGGAGATGTTCTCGATGCCCCGGGCGGCGGCGTGGCGCGGCTGGGTGATGAATCATCTCATCCACCATCGCGGCCAGCTGAGCGTGTACCTCCGCCTGACCGGGTCGAAGGTGCCGGGGATCTACGGGCCGAGCGCGGACGAAAGCTGACGTCGATGACAGGACGCGAAGACGATGCGCGGCCGTGGCCCCGCCAGTGGTGGCTGCCGGCCGCGCTCGTCTTCATCGCCGTGGCCACGCTGAACAGCGCCGGGTACCGCTTCGGTGTCGGTGACCAGGCGTTCTACGTTCCCGCCATCCAGCGTCATCTCGCTCCCGAGTCCTTCCCCCGCGACCGCCTTCTCATCGACGACCAGGACCGGCTGAATGTCCTTCCGCGCGCCGCGGCGCTCCTGGTTCGGGCGACGGGGATGCCGCAGCCGGCGCTGTTCGCGAGCCTCTATCTGGCTGCGCTGATCCTGCTGTTCGATTCGGCGAGGGGCCTCGGGCGCGTGCTCGGTCTTTCCGCGTGGGCGCAAGTCGCGTTCGTGGCGGCCCTGACGCTCAAGCATCGTGTCGGACTGACGGGTGCCAATACGCTCGAGGGGTACGCGCACCCGCGGATGCTGGCGTTCGCCGTCGGCCTGACGGCGGTCGTGTGCTTTCTGCGCGCGCGACAGGTTCGGGCCGTGGTGCTGGTCGCGGCGGCATTCGCGGTACATCCGACGACGGCGTTGTGGTTCGCGGTCTGGATCGGCGTGGCGCTCATTGCCAGCGAACGCCGGGCGAGGGCCTGGCTGCTGATGGCCGCGGGCGCAGGCGCGGCTGCCGCGGCATGGGCGATCGGATGGGGACCCCTGAGCGCCCGGAGCGTCCGCATGGACGCTGCGTGGCTGGGGGTGCTCGCCGGAAAGGACTACCTGTTCGCCACGGACTGGCCGCCAAGCATGTGGGCCGTGGCGCTGCTCTACGTGGCCGTTGTCGGCGGTGCCTTCGGCGTGCGGCGAGCCCGCGGCCAGGCGCACCCGCGCGAAGGGGCCATGGTCCTGGGCCTCGCGGCCCTAGTCATCCTCTTCCTGGCCACGTTGCCGTTGGTCGCACAACGCCTGGCGATCGCGGTGCAGTTCCAGATCTCCCGCATCTTTTGGATGCTGGACGTGACGGCGACGATGTACGCGGTCTGGGGGCTGGCTGATGCGCGCGGTCCGGCGCATGCCGTGGGGGCGGGCTCGCGCCGTGCGGCGGCGGTCGCGGCCGTGCTCGTCTGCTTCGCGGTCGCGCGCGGCACCTGGGTGACATGGGGCGAGCATCCCGGCCGCCCGCCCGTGCAGGTCGGCCTGCCGCGGGACGAGTGGCAGGACGCGATGGCGTGGCTCTCGGGCACGCCGTCCGACACCTACATCCTCGCGGATCCGTCGCATGCGTGGCGTTACGGCACGAGCGTGCGCGTGGCGGCCGGGCGTGATGTGTTCCTCGAGGAAGTGAAAGACACCGCGATGGCGATGTACTCGCGGCGGGTCGCGATGCGCGTCGCGGAGCGGATCGGCGCGATCGGCGATTTCAACGGCCTCACCCCTGCATCCGCCCGCGCGCTCGCCGATCGATTCGACCTCGACTTCCTCGTGACCGAACCCGCGCTCGATCTGCCCATCGCCTATCGGAATGCGCGCTTCAGCGTCTACCGCCTTCGCCCCTGACCCACGACTACTTCCCGGCGGGCTTCGCCGGCGGCGGATAGGGCACGCCCAGCTGCTCGAGGTACGTCTTGTACCGCGTCGGGTCGAAGTAGTACGCCTTCATCCTCTCCCGGTACTCGGCCATGATCCTGGTGTTCAGGAACGTCGCCGGCTTGTCCTGCGGCCGCAGCAGCGGCGTGTATTTCTGGTCCTTCGTTTGCACGGTGTTGTAGTAGTCCCACGCCTGCTGCACGAGCGCCGGCTTCATCAGCAGGTCGAGGATCGTGAGCGCGTGGACCTTCGCGCCCGCGGTGCAGCCCTTGTGGGCGATGGGCGTGGCCATCGCGATGCCGCTCGACCAGTGGTGCCCCGTGGCGCCGGGGATGTTCGCCGGGTAACGCAGTGTGATCGTGGGCACGTTCCACGACACGTCGCCGATATCGTCGGACCCGCCGCCCCGCTTGTCCTCCTCCCGGATCGGCTCGCCGAGTTTGCCCACGTCGGACTCGAGCCCCCGCTCGGCCTGCTGCAGTTCGCGTTGCACCGCCTTCGCCAGGGCCTGGTCGGCATCGTCCCACGCCGGCATGCCGACGGCCTTGATGTTGGCGTAGGTGGTCTCGGCCACGATCTTGTTGAAGTGCTGGGGCCACGCGGCCCCCAGCACGCGGGACGTGACGGAGGTGTCGGTCATCATCGCCGCCGCGTCGGCCATCCTGTTGCCGATCTCCCACATCTCCTTGATGCGCGGGTAGTCGGTCTCGCGGAAGTAGTACCAGACCGACGCCGTGGACGGCACCACGTTCGGCTGGTCGCCGCCGTCCGTGATCACGTAGTGCGAGCGCTGCTGGATCCTGAGGTGTTCGCGCCGGAAGTTCCACCCGACGTCCATGAGCTCGACGGCGTCGAGCGCGCTGCGGCCGCGCCAGGGCATGCCGGCGCTGTGCGCGCTCTGGCCCTTGAAGGCGTACTCGACCGACACGAGGCCATTCCCGCTGTCCGACCCCCACGACACGCCCATCGCGCTGGAGACGTGCGAGAAGAGCACGACGTCGACGTCCTTGAAGAGGCCGTCGCGAACGTAGAACGCCTTGGCCGCGACGAGTTCCTCCGCGACGCCGGGCCACACGACGATCGTGCCGCCAAGCTTCTCGCGCTCCATGATTTTCTTCACGGCCAGCGCGGCGACGATGTTCATCGGCACGCCGGAGTTGTGACCCTCGCCGTGGCCGGGAGCGCCCTCGACCAGCGGCTCGTGCCACGGGATGCCGGGCTTCTGGCTGGTCTGCGGAAGCCCGTCGATGTCGGACCCGAGGGCGACGACCGGCTTCCCCGATCCCCAGGTGGCCAGCCAGGCCGTCGGCATGCCGGCCACGCCTTCCTTGATCGTGAACCCGTTCTTGCGGAGCACGCCGGTCAGGTACCGGGACGTCTCGAATTCCTGAAAGCCCAGTTCGCCGAAACTGTAGACCTGGTCGATCATCTGCTGGGTGAGGTCCTTCATCCCGTCGACCTCGGCGATCGCCTGCTGCTTCAGCGCCTGCAGCTTCACATCGACGGGGTCGACGCGCGGTTTCGTCGCGGCCTTCTGCGGGGCGGCAGAGAGTACCGTTCCAAGGCTGACCATCACGGCCAGCGTGGCGAGTCGTTTCGATCCGGACATCGATCATCCCTCCGTGGCGGGTTTCGGGGTGCGATGGGCGCGCCCAGTCTACTCCAGACCGGCCAGGGTTCGGCCGGCGGGAATCGCGACGGGCATCGCGCGCCGTCCGCGACGGCGCCACGGGTGCGGTAGACTGGGAAACAGATGCACGATTTCGCCCCCCCGGCGTGGCTTCGCGGCGGCCACCGCATGACATTCTATGCGTGGGCCCGGCGGCGCTCGTTTCCCGCCTTGCCCCCGGCCGTTCCGCGTTACTTCGACGTCGAGCCCGGCACGCGGGTCCTGGCGCACTGCCATTGGCAGCCTGTTCCCGGCGCGCACCCGACCCTCGTCGTGCTTCACGGACTCGAGGGATCGAGCGACGCGCACTACATGCGCGGCATCGGCGACAAGGCCTTCCGCCGCGGCTTCAACGTCGTGCGGCTGAACCAGCGCAACTGCGGCGGAACCGAGCATCTGTCCGCCGGGCTGTACCACTCGGGCTTGACGAGCGACGTGGCGGCCGTCCTCGATGAGCTCGCCGCGACCGACAGGCTCTCGTCCTTCGTCGTGGCCGGCTACTCGCTCGGCGGCAACCTTGCGCTCAAGCTGGCCGGCGGCTTCGGCGATGCGCCACCCGCCTGGCTGATCGCGGTCTGCGCCGTCTCGCCGACGCTGGAGCTTGGCGCATGCATGGACATGCTGGAGCGGCCGGAGAACCGGCTCTACGAATGGAACTTCATGCGCAGCCTTCGGCGCCGCATGCGGCGAAAGGCGCGGTTATTCCCTGATCGCTACGACGTCACGGGGCTGTGGCGGATCTGGAGCGTGCGGGCCTTCGATGACCGCTTCACCGCGCCGCATCACGGGTACGCCGACGCGGCCGACTACTACTACCAGGCCGCTTCGATGCGGGTCGTCGACCGCATCCGGGTGCCCGCGCTGATCGTCTCGGCGGAGGACGACCCGTTCATCCCGGTCGCGCCGTTCCGTGATCCGAAGGTGACCGGCAACGTCCACATCACGCTGGCCCTCACACCGTACGGCGGCCACTGCGGCTTCGTGGAAGCGCCGCGCGACGGGTACGACGGCTACTGGGCCGAACAGGCCGTTGTCGAGTTCGCCGTGCGGCAGGTGGATGCCGCGTTGCCCTCGCCGGGCTCACGCGCTAGAGTGGACGCATGATGTCATCGTTCCGCGCACTCGCGCTCCTGGCCTTGTGCGCCGGTGCCGCTGGCTGCGGCACGCCTCCCCGGCCCGTCAATGTCCGCGAGTTTCCCCTCACCGGCGAAATCCTGTCGATCAAACCGGACAAGACCGAAGTCCGGATCAAGCACGACGACGTCAAGGGGTTCATGGACGCCATGACGATGTGGTTCACGATCAAGGAACCACGGATGCTCGACGGTCTCGCGCCGGGTGATCTCGTCAAGGCCACGCTGGTGGTGACCGACGAGGAGTCGTACCTGACGGGCCTCCAGAAGACGGGCAGCCGCCCCCCGGGGGAGCCTCCGCCAGCGCAGCCGCCCGCTGTGGAGGGGCTT
>Ga0315275_10002542_pt1 | contig 16524 bp, 15 predicted proteins | sample YL17G03_0_MG_FD_205557 | JGI IMG/M metagenome (GOLD analysis project Ga0315275, IMG submission 205557) | Sediment microbial communities from Yellowstone Lake, YNP, Wyoming, USA - YL17G03_0 | ecosystem: Environmental > Aquatic > Freshwater > Lake > Sediment | place: USA: Wyoming | collected... | reverse complement strand
AAAGATATTTATAATGTGTCTTTTTCTATCCGTTTATGAACATCAGCGAACTAAAGGCAAAGCAGGGAAATATTGACGTGCAGGGAACAATTGCAGAAATTGGCGAAACCAGGAGCTTCAATAAATTCGGAAAAGCAGGAAGGGTAGCTACTGCGATTATCAAGGATGATTCTGGAAGTGTGAAGCTCACTTTGTGGAATGAGCAAATAGAACTTGTCAAGCCAGGGGATGTTGTCCAGCTGAAAAACGGATGGGCTGATGAGTTCAGGGGAGAGCTTCAGATTAGCACCGGGAGAAACGGCACAATGGAGGTTATTGGAAAGAAGGAAGAAACCGCTCAAGAAGCTCCAGAAACAGCTGAATTCCCTGAGGAAGACGTTGATGTTGATGAAGAGGAAGTAGAAGAGTAGTATTCTAAAATCAAAAATATTTTAAAGCATTTGAATTACACTTTCTTTCAAGGGGGCGTAGCTCAGCCTGGGAGAGCACCACGCTGAAGCCGTGGGTGTCAGGGATTCAAATTCCCTCGCCCCCAGTTTATTAGAATTTATGCATTTTTTTGAATTATTAATTAATTCCTCTCAATCGGCGAGGCCTATTGCTGCAAGACAGAGCCCCGCCGGCGATTGAGGCGTATTTATTAAAATTACAGAAATTATCAAAGTTCATTAATCCAAAAACACAATCTTAATTAATACTGGAATTTCTAAAATACCTATGAACAAAAAAATAATGATATTTTGCGCTCACTCGGACGACCAGGTGTTCGGGGCAGGCGGCACTATGGCCAAATATGCAAAGGAGGGTAAGGAGATTTCTGTTATTGTGTTCTCTTTCGGAGAATCTACTCATCCCTGGCTTCAGCGTAAGTATTCTGCAACCATGCGTGTCAAGGAGTCCCAGCAGGCTGGGCGTTTGCTTGGTGTCAAGGAAACAATTTTTCTGGGGATAAAGGAAGAGAATTTTCAGGAGGAATTTGAAAGAAAAAAATTAAGGGGAAAAATAAGGAATATGATAATGGAAAAACTGCCTTATAGGATATTCATTCATTCGGAAGATGATCCTCATCCCAACCACAAGGCAGTTTACAAGATAATCACAAAAATTATTGAAGAAATGCATTATCCTTGCGAAGTTTATTCCTTTGACGTATGGAATATCGTTGATTTGGGAAAGCATGACAAGGCAAAGCTCTATGTTGATGTAAGCGACACATTTAAGCTGAAAATTGAAGCATTGAATCTGTTCAGAAGCCAGAGGCTCTCACTGTGGACTCTGATATTCGGGGTATATCTTCAGGCCTTTTTGAACGGGCTTCACAACGACTCCAGGTTTGCAGAGAGGTTTTACAAGGTAAGATGAAAAAAAAATTGTTGATAGCAACAGACAGCTTTCTGCCGAGATGGGACGGCATAGCAAGATTCCTGCACGAAATACTTCCCCCCTTATCCCAAGATTACAGCATTACAGTTATTGCCCCTGCTTACAAGGGAAATTTTACGGAATATCCCAATGTAAAGGTAATTAGATTTACTGTTAGCAAAATCTGGCTTGGCGATTACAAGCCTTCCTGGCCAAAATATGGAATGATAAAAAATGAAATTAAAAATGCGGATATTGTGTGGACGCAGACAATAGGCCCGATAGGAGGGGCCACAATAATAGAGGCAAAAAGGCAGAAAAAACCATTGCTGGCTTTCATTCATTCCATAGAATGGGAGCTGTTCGCAAAAAGCATGAACATGAAGGAGCCCCTCAACACAGTGATATATTCTTTCACCAAATTCGTAGCAAGATTTCTATACAACAAATGCACATTTTTATTGGTCCCTTCAAAAGAAGTTGGGGAGCTTTTCAGGCTGGAAAAAATAAAAACGCAGAAAAAGGTTATTCCCCTGGGAGTAAATTTGGATTTTTTCAGGCCTCCTGAATCAAAGGAAAAGGCAAAGCAGGCAATCGGCCTATCCCCATCCCAGTTTGTGATTGGATTTTCCGGAAGAATAGGCAGGGAAAAGGATTTGATGACTCTGTACAGGGCTTTTCTCCGCGTCAGAATGAAGCATCATAATGCTGCACTGCTTTTAGTTGGCACAGGCGTTGAGGACATTGAGAAAAGGCTTGACAGGAAAAAAGGCGTCGTATTAATTGGCTCAACAGACAATGTCTTGTCTTATCTCCAGGCAATGGATGTTTATGTGCTGCCTTCGCTGACAGAGACCTCTTCCTTGTCAACAATGGAGGCAATGGCATGCGGAGTTCCTGTGATTTGCACGCCTGTTGGTTCTATAAAAGATTATGTTAAACCTAATGTTAATGGATACTTATTCCCCAAAAGGCACACTTATGCATTAACAAAATTGCTGGAATCAATGATAACGGATGAAAAAAAGCTTGAGGAAATGGGCAGGCGCGCTAGAAAAACAGCAATAGCAAACTTCTCATGGGACAGGACTGTTAAAGAGTTAAAGGAAGTTTTTGATTTGTTCTAAAATAAAAGTGTAAAATAATATTTTTGTAATTTATCTTAACCACTCAATTGTCAGAGATCGAAGGTCTCTGAGCATGCTCAGAAATTTGGAAAATTTCTGACACGGCGTGGTGCCTATAGCTGTAAATCCTTGTTGCATTTAAGCCCCGCGGCGATTGAGCGGGATTTTTGATTTATTTTATTTTCAGAAAACCTTACTCAAAAATTAAACTATAAAGTAAAACGCCGCCGCTATTATCAGATAAACAGAAATCAATTGTGCTCCTTCGAGCCAGTTGCATGTCCCATCAGTTGAGAGATAATTGACAATCATTACTGCAATGAACACGGCAATTATCTGGAATATTGAAAATACCAGGGAAAATGGCTTTCCAATTAGCATGCTTATAAAAACCAGCAATGGAACAACAAATAATGCGACTTGGGTTGTGGAGCCTATTGAAATCTCTATTGCAAGGTCCATATTGTTTTTCAGTGCAGCTATTATCGCCGAGCTGTGCTCTGCGGCATTTCCTATGATTGCGACAATTACCGCTCCCACGAATATTTGTGTCAATCCCAAGGCATTTATCCCTGCTTCCATGCTCCCAACCAAAATCTCTGCTTCAATGGCTACAAACAATACAGAAAAAAACAATATGAAATATGTTCTTTGTTTCGACCACTCAGGCTTTGTCCTTCTCAAAGCATAGGTATCGCTGGTGTCAAAAAGATGCTTATGGGTAAACAAAGTGAATATTAATCCCAAAATGTAAATTAAAGCCAAAACACACGCAACTATCGGGCTTAGAAGCTGCGTTCCGCCATTGCTGGTTGTAAACGAATAAACTGTGGGGATAGCTAATCCTGCAACAGAAATAATGAGCATGGTGGATGCTATTCCTACAGCCTCTGTATTGAATTTCTGCTCCTTATATATTAAACCTCCAAAGAACATGCTCATTCCCAAAATTAGCAAAATGTTTCCAATAATTGAACCTACAATTGAAGCCTTCACTATTTCAAATAATCCTGCCTGAATTGCAAAAAATGCAATGATAAGCTCTACAGAATTCCCAAAGCTTGCATTCAATATTGCTGCGATGACTGTTGATGAGTGCTTTGCAATTTCTTCGGTTGCATCGCCAATGAATTTTGCCAGTGGAATTATTGACAGGACAGCGATGAGAAACACCAAGCCGCGGGATGCTCCCGAGATATTCAAATACATGCTCAATGGTATAAATATCAGAAACGGCAAAAAAAATCTGTTATATTTTGATGTCTTAAACAAAAAGTCGATGGTTTTCTGCATAATTAAATGAAATGGAGAAATGTATATTTAAAGATTTGCAAGAAAATTAACCTACTGCAGCAACTCTTTGGTTGAAATAACCGCAGTCATATTTTGCATAATTTTGAATATTCCACGATTGCGGATCCCCCGCATTGCCCTCGTCTCCGGGCCCGAACAAAAGCCTGTTAACATAGGGAGAAAGTGCTGTCAGCTTTGATGGTGTAAGCCACGTTTCCACAAGATTTGAGCGCTTGCCGTTCAGGCATTGGGAATTGCCCATCGGAATCTGCCATACGCTCATCTTTCTGCCTGTATCAGCATTAAGTGCTTTAAACCAATCTTCATACAGTGTAATCTTTGATGAAGCCCAAGGATATGTTCCGTAAGTTTCCTGGTCGCGGTCTGAAACATCAACATAAATATCCTCCATCTGGTTTCCGCCTGCAGCAGTCCAGCAGTTATACCAATCATTCGCATCATAAGTTGCTCCATTATAAGGCAGATTCCAGGGACTAATGAAAAAACCTAAGTGTGCGTTTGATGGCTTTGTGGAGAGGAATCTGGTTACATGCTGCTTTCCTACACTGCCGCAAGTTCCGTCATTCCTTATATAGCCCCACATATCTGGCTCAACCACAACCCATACCTGTCTGCCATCCGTTTTAATTGCATTCATAACCTGGTCCCATGCAACAAAATCCGGATTTCCGGTGTCAAAATTTGTATAAAACACTATTACTGGCTTGAAGTTGTATTTGTAGGCCTCAGCTATATAAGAAGTTACGTAGCTCTGCCAGCCCTGCCCAACAACATATTTGTAAACATAAGTTAGCTTGCTGGGCTCTGTTGCTATGTGCTCGGTGTAGGCATCTACACCAATCTCTATTTTGCTGGCATTGGAAGGGGCTGAATTACAGGCATTGTTAGAACAGCCATAAGTGCAAACACTGCTTTGATTTGTGCAGATGCCGCCGGTGCATTTTGGAGTTATTAAGGAGTTGCCGCTACAGGTTACAGATCCGCACTGCGCATCAATGGTGCATTGGGGCGCCGGAGGAAGGTTGCATTTGTTGTTTGCTGTTGTGTTGCAGCCGTAAGCACATGAAATAGTCGTGTATTGACAAGCTCCCGCAACGCAGTTACCATTTGTCTTTAGATTGTTTGCATCCTGGCAAACATTTGGGCAGCTCACACCTGCGCAGGGATCAGGTTTGCATGCATTGTTTACGCAGCCATTGGGACAGTTTTGTGTAAGATTAGTGCAATTTGTCAACTGATGAACCAATATAGTGCCACTGCAGGAGAATATTTCCTTGCAGGTTGCGCTGGGAACGCATGCATCATTTAAACAGCCATTTTTGCATGCAACAAAGTTGCTCCATTTGCACTTGCGGTTTTGATAGCCCAGAACTGTTGCGCTGTAGCACTTGTAGCCCGTTGTGCATGAAGGCGCTCCACGAAAAACGCTCTTAATGGCGTCTATAACATTAAACCCTGTGCTTGGAGTTTGCAAATTTGCTACTCCCATTATGTAAACAACGCCAAGAATTGCCAATACAATAACAAGCAGAGCAATAGTTTGTTTCTGCATGAATATTCTTCTGCCATATTGCTATATATATTTTGCTGTAAAATTAAACTCTCAAACTCACAACATTGCTCATTCCGTTCTCGTCCATGCTGATGCCATAAAGCGTGGATGCAGACTGCACAAGAGAATCATTGTGGGATATTACAATATATTGGGCTTTTTCCGCATATTTTTTTATTAATGATGCAAGCAGTTGGGAATTCTTCTTGTCTAAAGCAGCATCAACTTCGTCCAGAACATAGAATGATGCTGGCTCGTGCTCCTGGATGGAGAAGATGAAGGCTAATGCTGTCAGGGTTTTTTCCCCTCCTGACAAGCTTCTTATGTCGAGGAATTTTGTTCCTGTGAGCCTTACGAGAATCCTGACTCCGGCTTCAAAAATGTTTTCAGGGTTTTCTATCATCAAAAATGCTTCTCCTTTTGCAGACAAGCTTAGGAATGTCTTCTTGAAATTATCATTCACGACGTTAAACGTGTTCATGAAAAGGTCTTTCTTCTTTGACTCGATCTCATTTATTAAAAACATGACATCGTTCTTCTCGCTAACAAGAATCTCTTTTTTCTTCAGCAGTTCATTGTATTGCTGTTCAACGCTTTCATAAATCTCCAAAGCTTTAAGATTTACATTGCCCATGGACACCAAAACTTGTTCAAAGCGGAATAGTTCTGTCTTCAATTCCTCCTCATTTGCTTTTTCGAGTATTTCTACACCCGAATACTGCTCAAACTCAGCCCTCAAAGAAGAAAGCTGTGCAACAATCTCTGCATTTTTCAGGGAAACAAGATTATTTTTCTGTTCTATATTCCTTATGCTTTCCTCCCTTCCCAGTATTCTCTCTTCAAGTCTTTGTAGCTCCTCGCTTTCCTTTCCCTTCTTATTGAATAATGCCTTGTATTTTGCGTAGAACTGCGCGGCATTTGCCTCCATTTCCTTTAGGGATTCTTTTTGTTTTTTTATGTCTTCACTAAGCTCTGCTTGCTCTTTTTTGAAATTAAGTTCTTCTTTTTCAATCTGCTTGAATAGGTTATTTATCTTCACTCTCTCTTGAATAAACACATTATTCAGCTGCATCTCAATATTTTTCTGCTCGTTGTCTATCTGCATTAATGCTTCTCTCAGCTGTGTTCGCTTCTGCTCAAACGCATTCAGCTCTGCCAATAATGCTGGATTTCTTAATTCGCTTATTTTATCCCTGAGCTTCTGCTTTCTTGTCTTTATCTGGGCAATTTCAGAATTTATTTTGGAAGCCTCAGTCTGGAGCTGCTCCATCTCATCATCTATTTTTTTCATGGAATCTGCCAGCTTCTGCTTCTCTTTTTTGGAAACATCAACATCACGATGCTCAAGGTGCAGGCTTTTTTCCGCAGAGATTAGCTCGCCTTCAAGCTCTGCCTTCTCATGCCTCATCTTTGTTATTTTTTCCTCCTGCTCGAGCTTTTTCTTTTCCAGAACTTTAATCAATGAATCTGTTTCATCTATCTTCTTTTCCATCTGCTCAATTCCCTTTATCAACTCGTCCTCCTGAAAGCCCAAGCCCTCCGCCCTCTTCTGCCTGAAGCCGCCATGCATCGCGCCGCTCAATTCAACAAGGTCACCTTCCATGGTTGCCATTCTTGCATTGCCGACGCCCACTTTTCTTGCTGTGTCAATATCGTCAACAACCAAGGTATTGCCGAAAACATAAGAAAAGACTTTTTTATAGCGAGGGTCATATTCTATCAAGGTTATTGCCTTGCCATGAACACCCGGCATTTTGAGGTATTTTTCATGAAATTCATCTTCCGCCTTCTCTTTTAATTTATTCAATGGCAGGAATGTAGCTATGCCCAGTTTTTGCTTTTTCAGGTATTTGATGCAGTCGGCAGCTGTTTCATCTGTTTCTGTTACAATACTTGAAATTCTAGGGCCTGCGGCTACCTCCATCGCTAATGCATATTTGCTTTTGACATTTGCCAACTCTGAAACTATGCCGATGATTCCTGGAAACTTTGATTTCTGCTCAAGAATTCTCTTCACGGCCAGATTGCTCAATGATTTTTCCTTTATTCCTGCCTCTCTTGCTCTTAATTTTGAAAATTCCTCCCTCAAACTTTCCTGATTTCTTCTTGCTTCGCCCAATCTGGCTGCAAAGCTTGAGTCTTCATTTAATGCGATATTTAAATCCAAAATTAGTTTCTTGAAATTCTTTCTTTTTTCTTCCAGTACCTTTAATTCTTCCTTATGCTTGTCTTCCTCAGAAACTATTTTGCTTATCCTGTCGTCCATGCCCTGAATCTGCATATCAAGCCTGTCCTTTTCCCTAAGGAGATTCTGTTTCTTTTCAGTCAATGCCTGTGTGCCTATCTGCTTTAATTCTGCCTCTTTCTCAATCTGCTCTATATCTTGCTCTATCTGCGCAATGTCCTCAAGCTTGTTGCGCTCCCTGAACCGAAGAATTCCCTTTTCAATGTCTGTAAGGTCTTTCTCGTTTGCAGTCTTGGACTGCTCAATCTCCTTCTTGCGCTGCATTAATCCGTCTATTCGGAGCTCAATATCTTTAAGTTCGCTGTCCAATTGCTCTTTTCTTGCTGTTAGTTTTTTGAGTTCAGTATCGCAGAGCTCCAATCTCTGCTGCCTCGTTGCTATATCCACTTTAAGCTGCTCTATACTCTGGTGCAGCTTAACCGACTCCTTCTCGCTCTTTTCATTTATCTCAACATCCAGCTGTTCTATGAGTGTCTTCTTATTCTCAATGTCCTGCTTCATCCCGTTTATTTCATCCTGTGTTTTCTGGATAAGCTGCTTGTTTTCCTCAATATCCTTAAGAACGCCCCTCTCCTTTCTTTCCTGCTTTGTTATTTGTATGCTTACATAAGTCGCCTTGCTTTGCTTTATCTTGTCATTAATGTCCTTATATTTCAAAGCCTCATCCCTGTCTTCCTTTAATTCCTTCAGGTGTGTTTTTCTCTCAATAAGCAAAATCTCTGCTTCCCTGAAACTCTGCTCAACCTTCTGGAGCTCGTTCAGCGCCTTGTTCTTCTTGTCCTCGTAAATTGATATTCCTGCAATCTCTTCAATCAGCATTCTCCTCTCCTCAGAGGACATCTCCACAAAGCGGATTATATCTCCCTGAAGAATTATATTATAGCCTTCCGGGTCAATCTTTGCGGCAGACATCATGTCTATAATCTGCTGCCTTGTGGCTTTTTTGTCATTTATTTTATATACGCTGCTGCCGTCTTTTTTCACCATTCTGGTGATTTTCACACTTTCGGCAGGAAGAGGAAAAACGGAATTCTTGTTGTCGAAAAAGATTGAAACCTCGCATTTCTCAGCCGGCTTCTTTGTTTTGCCACCATTGTATATTAGATTAGACAGCTTCTCAACCCTCATGCTCTTGGAACTCATCCTTCCCAGAACAAAGCAGAGCGCATCAAGTATATTGCTTTTCCCTGAGCCATTTGGTCCTAGAACTACATTGAAGCTGTCATCAAAAAGAATTTCTGTTCTCTTTGCAAAGGATTTGAAGCCCTGCATCACAAGTTTTGTTACTCGGGTCATAGAACAGCTAAAATCAAGCTTTCTTCATATTTATAAGTTTCGCATTTGGATGTGGTTTAAAGGATGAGATAATATGATAATAGTAAAGATGCACGCCACACGGCGCTGACGGACATTCCCTGAATGTCCTACGAGCCACCCCGTAGGGGGCTTCCCCCGGCTCGTGAGCGCCGTGTGGCGTGCGACGAGGCTGGGGATGCGCCCTACGGGCTGCCGAGTAGCACAAAAGTGCGTCGCACCGCCACCATAGGCGCTAAGAAAATTCTTTAATAGAAATCTTTAAAAACAAACTAATTAAATTTTATTCCATGCCTTTTATAGATTTTTATGTCAAGGACTTGGACATGGCAACAGGAGGACCCCTTGTCGCTGTTATCAATCACGATGATGCCGAGGCATTGGACCTGCACCTTGGCGACAGGATACTTCTCAGGAAAAATTCGAGAAAGGTTGTTGCGATAGTTGATGTCTCTTATAATGCCAGAGTACTGCCCCGAGGCCAAATTGGTTTGCTGGAAGAGGTCCTGAAAAAATTGAATGTAAGAAAGAATTCTTTGGTAAAACTTGCCATTGCGAACAAGCCCAAGTCAGTGCAGTTTGTAAAGAAGAAGCTTGAGGGCCACAGCCTTAAGCCATGGGAGATATTCAGCATCATAAAGGATGTGGTGGGGGATGAGCTTTCTGATATAGAGCTTTCCTCTTTTGTAAGTGCATGCTTTGTTCACGGGATGAGCAACAACGAAATTGTTGCGCTAACCAATGCCCTTATTGACACTGGCCAAAAAATCAGATTCGAAAAAGGCCCTATTATGGATTTGCATTCCATAGGGGGAGTTCCTGGAGACAGGACAACCATGATTGTTGTTCCGATTGTGGCTGCTGCAGGGCTTAAGATACCAAAAACATCCTCCAGGGCAATAACATCTCCATCTGGAACAGCTGATACAATGGAAACATTGGCCAATGTGTCAGTTTCTCTTTCCAAGATGAAGCGCATTGTGAACAGGGTTGGCGGCTGTATTTTATGGGGTGGGGCAATAAATCTGGCCCCTGCAGATGACAAGATAATACGAGTCGAACATCCGCTGGCTATTGACGCCGAAGGACAGCTGATTGCAAGCGTAATGGCTAAAAAGGGCTCGGTTGGAGCTACAAATGTTGTAATAGATATTCCTGTTGGTCCGAATGCCAAAATTAAAAATGAGAAAAATGCTGTCAGGCTTGGCAGAAAATTCAAAAGAATAGGAAAAGAGCTAAAAATGAATGTAATGACTGCTGTGACAGACGGCTCCCAGCCAATTGGCAATGGTATAGGCCCTGCTCTTGAGGCATTGGATGTTCTTTCTGTGCTGAAGAATGAGCCGGACTGCCCCAAAGATTTGAGAGCCAAGTCATTGTTTATTGCCTCTTTGCTGCTGGAATTCGGAAACGCTGTTAAAAAAGGACAGGGAATGAACAAGTCAATGGAGCTTCTTGAATCAGGCGCTGCTTATGAAAAAATGAAGGATATAATTAATGCCCAGGGGAAAGCGCCTAAAGAAAGATTGAGGCTTGGAAGATATTCCTGGGATGTGAAGGCATCAAGCAGCGGAAAAATAAAATATATAGATATACTTCAGCTTTCAAAGGCCGCCAAAATTGCAGGAGCCCCAAAGGATTACGGCGCCGGAATCTATTTATATAGGCATGTTTGCGATTCCGTTGGAAAGGGACAGCTACTGTACACCTTATACGCACAAAGTTTACAGAAATTAAATTACGCCAAGGAATTCTTAAGAGAGAACCCTTTTTTGAAATTATAAATTACTCTGTTTTTGCTGGTTAAAAACATACAGCAAAATAACCGCACAGCCCGCTACCAACAAAATAATCAGGGGAAATCTGAAATCAAATGGAGTTTTTCCTACATCTGCTGTGGTAAAGCTTGTTATTGTCAGACTGCCGAAGCCAATAATAAACAACAATCCCAAAACCAGAGCCATGCCGATTATTACATGTCTTTCGTGAGTCATTTAAATCACTCCCAGTTCAATTTTTGCCTCTTTAGTCATCCTTTCCGGAGTCCATGGAGGATCAAAAACCAGGTCTATTTTGACTGATTTAACCCCCACAATCTGCTCAATCTTTTCCTTCACATCCTCAACAATCAGTCCTGCCATGGGGCAGCCCATTGACGTAAGGGTCATTTTAATTGCCACTTTTCCTGATTTTTCCCTTACATCATAAATTAATCCTAAATCATAAATATTAACAGGTATCTCCGGATCATAAGTCTGTTTTAATTTATCTATTACTTTTTCTTTGATGGTTTCTTTCTTCATAGAAATAGATTAATGTCGTGGGTTTTAAATAGATTTCCATTGATTCAGTATAGTACTGTTCTGGTTAGAGGCATGAAAATGGAGAAAATTATCAGAAGAACAACAACTAGCCATATAACTAGGGGTATTGAAGCGACAGCTACTGCCTTTGGCATCTCCAATTTGTGAAACTTTGCTATTCCTATCGCTACAACATAGACTGTATAGAAAATGCTCAGCAAGCCAAAAATTGGGATCAAAGAGAAGAGAAAATATGATGCAGAGCCGTAAGCCACTATCTGGAATGTTCTTGAAAATTTGATGTCTCTTTTAAATAAAAAGGCCAATAAGTGGATTATTAGAGCATATAAAAACCAGCCAATGAAAGATAAAATTGTGAAAAGTACTGCAACAAGAATAAACGGCACGAAATTCCATACAGGGATGCTGGAAGAGGAATGAGTTGCATATGTAGTAATTGCCCAAAAGAACAGGAAATACACTATGGTTATTCCGATGGCATTAAAGAACGCCGACAAAATCAAAAACACAACTGCAGGCCTTGCCTTTTCCTCTTTTTCAAGCTCTTTGAGAAATTGCTCAGGATTCAATACAACTAGGCGCAGGGTGTCCAAGTAATCCATATATGTTTAATTTGCATTGATTTATAAAAATATTATGAAAAGATTTAAATAGAAATTAATCATAAATGTAATTATATGAAAATATATCATATCTTCTATGTTGTTGGCATAATCTTCATATTTTCAACAATAGCTTATTTTTCCTATCAATACGTTTTTAATCTTTCAAAAGAGATCAAGGCGATAGTTTTAATAGCATTAATCATAATAATGTTTTTCATAGCGGATTTCCTTAAGGAGAGGGATATATAATGGTATGGTATCAGCCCGTAGGAATTGGAATATTTTTCTTAGCTGCGATAGTGTCTTTAATTTTATATCTGCTATACAGAAAATTCTATCCTATTGCATATGTAATATTCCTTGCATTGTACATATTCACACTAAGCTATTTGATTGACGTGTTCCAGCTGGGCAAGAATTGGATACTTGGATTACTAGCTGTGACTGCAATCGTAATGATGTTTCTTGGCTATTATTTCATGAAACAGGTTCCTATTGCAAAAGGACCAAGGAAATGAATACGAAACTTATTTTAGGCATTGGAATACCCTTAGTGATTATTTTGGTTCTAATTACGTTAAGCACTGTGCAAACAGGATTTGTTGTTGAGGAAAAGCTTGCAGATGGCATCAGCATGAAAGCCATTTCTGAAAATTCCCAGGGAAAAACCCTTCTCACGGTAACTGTAACAAATGATTATTTTCTGCCAAGAAGCTATGCGCTGCCCCAGTTGGTGGCTTGCCTATATGACAGCAGCGGAAAAAATCAGGGGCAGAATGTATATGCCAGATGGGCAACAATAAACAATATTCTCTATCCAGGCGCAGATATTCTTCTTTATCCTGCACAGGACAGGACAGATGTCAATGGCTTGGATTTAGCTCCTAATGATAAAAAGAGCGTGTATTTCTACACAACCTCATTCTACAGCTCCAACATCTGGAGATATGACAAATTACTTTTGATGGAAAATAACGATATGACAAATTATGATTTATGCTACACTCTTACACCTGCACAGGTGACTGATGCAAGGCAAATACCTTTGATAGATGATTTTGGATATAGCTGCCCAACTGTCACATCGCTCAATTGCAGAAGCCAAAGTTCTGGATATTGCGATTACAAATATCAGGACTGGATTAAAAATAAGTGCCCTGGCGTCACAATACTTAGTTACTAATTAGATAAGCTTTTAAAATCTGATTTCATACAATTCTCTTTGTGCCGAGGTCGCATAACCTGGTATTGCGCTGGCCTTGAGAGCCAGTTCCCGAAAGGGTATCCCGGTTCAAAACAGATGATACCATCTGGAGGCTAGCTCCGGTGGGGTATTCACTTCGTGAACCCCACGACAAATGGCATCATTTATGGAAGTCCGGGCCTCGGCGCTTGATTCTTATAGAAATAATTAAATACTCCTGTTATTTACCATTTGGTATGGCACATAAGAATAATTTCAATTTCAGCTTATTGTTGCTAGTTCTATTGCTGTGCTAACAGCACACACTATTTAATTTAAATCATTGGCGAGGTTAATAAAATGGCAGAAACTATATGCATTGATGATACAACTGGAAGAGATGGATTTCAAACCAAGGGAATTGGAGTGGATTTGCCTGGCAGATTAGCCATGGCTATGGGGATTTCCAGTGTCGGCGTAGACGCCATAGAAATAGGGATGGGGGTAAATAAGGCTGAATTTGAGATGCTGCAGCAAATTGCCGCAGTTATTGGGAACAAATCATACTCGCCGACAGGAAATATTCCGATAATCTTCAGCCTAGCGAGAGCGCTAGAAAATGATGTAAATCTTGCTTATGAAAGTATAAAAGCCGCTGAGCCGTCCAGAAGAGGAATTCATGTATTTGTGGGCACTTCTCAGCAGCTCAGGGACTACAGCATAAAAAAACAAAAACAGCAAATTCTTGAAATGGTAAAATCACGGGTTGCCCAAGCCCGGGAACTTGTTGGCTCACAAGGGGTTGTAAAATACTCTTCAGAGGGAGCGACTGTAACTGAACTTGATTTCCTTATCGCAACATGCCAAGCTGCAGTCAATAGCGGAGCAGATATAATAAATGTGCCTGACACGACTGGTTTCTGTTCGCCGAAAAGATATTATAACACAATTAAAGCGCTTAGAAATAATATAGTGGGCATAGAAAATGTTGTTCTCAGCGTACACAATCATAATGACAGCGGATTGGCTGTTGCAACAACCCTTGCGGGAATAGAAGCAGGGGCAAGAAGAATTGAAGGGTGCGTTCTTCAGCTAGGGGAGAGGGCAGGAAATGTTGATTGGATGAGTGTTGTTGTCGATTTGATGTTCATGCCCGAATATTCAAAAAGGTTTGATGTAAGCCATATAGATACAATAAAGTTTTATGGATTGGCAGAATTGGTAAGCGCAGTTACTGGAGTGCCTATTCCGCTGAATCACCCCGTTGTTGGGTTAAGCGCTGCCGCGGAAAGCTCGGGAATTCATGTTAACGGCGTCCTCAACAAACCAAGCACATATTTCGAATATCCTCTCGAGTGTGTGGGGAGAGAGCTTGAAATTGTCATAGGCCAAACTTCAGGGATTAATACAGTTGAACATTTTTTAATAAATTACGGGTATGGTGGAGTGGGGAAAACACATACTGCGGAACAGCTGGAGCAAATGACAGATGCTGCAAAAAGACACGCAATTGAAGTGGAAGATGGATTAACTTCTACAGAAACAAGACTTTTTGCTGAGCAGTATATTCGTGGTATGCCTAGTCAGAAAAGAATAACGCTTGAAGATTTCGAGCTTGTTGATTCTATGAAAGGTAAACGAAAAATTAAGGCACTATTAAAAATCGATAATGAAGAAAGAGTAGGAGTTGGTATAGGAGAAGGTTCTGTAGATGCCTATATGAATGCTATGCACAATGCCTTCGGTATTCCGGAAGGAAGCATTGAGCTCCGTGTGTGGAAAGAAGCAGCTAAGTATCACGGATTAAAGGCTCCCGGATTTGGATTATTGGAAAAAATACCGCTGAGCCAAGAAGAAAAGGAGATGCTGAAAATGGATGGCTCTGAAAGTGTTGGTCAACATGCACTTGCAAAAAGCCTGGTAGAAATAAAGATGGATGGAGATGTATTCCACGGGAGAGGCGTGGACAGAGACACAACGCAAGCCTCATATTTGGCAATAACGAGTGCTTTTGATGCCGCATACAGACTAGGAAAATTAGCAATAGCCCCGCCGGCGAGTGAGGCGTAAGGAAAACTTAATATACGCTAATTTATTCTCAAACCTGATGAAAATCTGCCTTGGAATAGAAACAACAGCCCACACATTTGGAGTTGGAATAGTAAATGATAAAGGAAAAATCCTTGCCAATGTCAAGGATTCTTATACAAGCGAGCATTCGGGAATAATTCCTTTTCAGGCAGCAGAGCATCATTACGATGTTGCTTCGGATATTATTGATAATGCTTTGAAAACTGCCAAATTAAAGCTTGATAAAATAAATTTAATATCATTCTCACAGGGTCCTGGAATGGGTCCTTCGCTAAGAGTTGGAGCTATTGCTGCAAGAACAATTGCCCTGAAATATAAAACTCCATTAGTTGGCGTAAACCATTGCATTGCGCATTTGGAGATTGGAAAATTAGTTACAAAAGCTAAAGACCCTGTCCTGCTTTATGCATCCGGGGCAAATACTCAGATTATTGCCTTTGAGGCAGGAAAATATCGTATTTTCGGAGAGAGCTTGGATATTGGAGTAGGTAATTTTCTTGATTCTTTTGCTCGATATATCGGATTGGGCTTCCCCGGCGGACCAAAGATTTACGAACTTGCGCTGAAAAGCAAGAATTACATTGAATTGCCTTATGTTGTTAAGGGGATGGATATAAGCTTGGGTGGATTGCTTACGAATCTCAAGCAAAAATACGATTCAAAAAAATACAAAATTGAGGATTTATGCTATTCTGCGCAGGAAACAGTATTTGCAATGCTTCTTGAGGTTTCAGAAAGGGCAATGGCGCATTGTGGAAAAAATGAATTATTGCTCGGTGGCGGAGTCTGCTGCAACAAAAGACTGCAGGAGATGGCTAAAATTATGTGCAAGGAGAGAAATGCCAAGTGTTTTATACCTTCCAATGATTTGCTGGTGGACAATGGAGCAATGATTGCCTGGCTTGGGGTTGTGGAATTTAAGAAAAGAGGCGAAACTAAATTAAAAAATTCGCAAATCCTTCCCTATTGGAGGACTGACCAGGTTTAATTTTCAGAATAATTGAATTTTTTTCTAATTTTCTCTGTTAATTCATATTAATTTATGAAATATTTTAGTTCTATGAATGAAAAAATCTTATTGAGAATTGCATTAGGGATTTCTATACTTGGGTTGATTATTCTTTTTCTTTTGTTGAACATAATTGAGCCTGATGAAGTATCTTTCACGGAATTGGGGCAAAAACAAATTAATGAGCACGTGCAGATTAAAGGAATTATTACAAATATTCGTGATTACAATAAAACAATTTTTCTAGATATTGTGGAATTGCAGCCAATAACAGTTATTGTTTTTTATGATGGAAAAATGAAGCTGGAAAATAATTCTAAAGTATCGATAGATGGGCAGATACAGCTTTACAACGGAAAGAGGGAATTGGTTGCGAATGAGGTGAAGAAGATAAAATG
>Ga0315275_10002541_pt1 | contig 16524 bp, 10 predicted proteins | sample YL17G03_0_MG_FD_205557 | JGI IMG/M metagenome (GOLD analysis project Ga0315275, IMG submission 205557) | Sediment microbial communities from Yellowstone Lake, YNP, Wyoming, USA - YL17G03_0 | ecosystem: Environmental > Aquatic > Freshwater > Lake > Sediment | place: USA: Wyoming | collected... | reverse complement strand
TCGTGTTCAATACGAGTATGACGGGCTACCAGGAGATATTGACGGACCCCTCGTACTACGAGCAGATAATAACGATGACGTATCCCCTCATAGGAAACGTCGGCACGAACAAAGAAGACTGGGAATCTCGAAAGGTCTTTGCGAGCGGCTTTATCGTAAAGGAGAACTGCGAGTATCCGAGCAGCTGGCGGAATAAAGAGTTGTTTGACGGCTATCTCAAGAGGAATAACATTGTCGGGCTTGAAGGCATTGATACGAGAAGCCTGGTCAAGCATATCCGAACCCAAGGGGCGATGCGGGGCATAATCTCCTCTGATGAGCTTGAGATTGCGAAGCTGAAAAGTGAATTGGATGAGTATCCGGGCCTTGTGGGGAGGGACATCGTCAGGGACGTCACGGCCGGCAAGCCCTACAAGTGGGATAAGGGTGTGATTGACGTCGTGGCGAACAAGGAGCTCAAACCGCAGAAGAAATACAAGGTCATTGCCTTTGACTACGGCGTCAAGCAGAACATCCTTCGATTGCTTGTCTCGCACGGGTGCGATGTTACCGTTGTGCCGGCGGCGACCTCGGCGAAAGAAGTCCTGCGGCGAAAGCCGGACGGGGTGTTCCTGAGCAACGGGCCGGGCGACCCTGCGCCAATTGCCTACGCGATAGAGACCATCAGGGACCTTTTGGGCAAAGTCCCGATATTCGGTATCTGTTTGGGCCATCAGCTCCTGGCGCTTGCGCTTGGGGCCAGGACGTATAAGCTCAAGTTCGGCCACCGCGGGGCCAATCACCCGGTGAAAAACCTCAAAACCGCAAAGATCGAGATAACGAGCCAGAACCACGGCTTCTGCGTTGATATTGAAAGCCTCAAACGCAAAGACGTCGAATTGACGCACCTTAACCTCAACGACCATACGGTCGAGGGCTTTCGGTGCGCAAAGAAGCGGGCCTTCGCCGTCCAGTACCACCCGGAGGCCTCCCCCGGCCCGCACGATTCAAGCTACCTCTTCGAGGATTTCATCGATCTGATGTACCCCCGACGAGGGTAGTACCGCATTTCGTAAGTCCCGCTACTATGGCGTCATTTCGACCGGAGCGATGCGCAAGCATCGCGCAGCGGAGAAATCTCTTCCTATCACATACCGGCTTCTTCGCATAGTCGCCCTATTTATGAAATGCGGTAGTAGTTAGACACGGAATTGCACTGATTGACACCGTAGGCAAATGGCCGCAGGCGGCACAAAGCCCCCATAGAAATAGTCAATAATCAATAATCCTTAATCAATTCTCTTGCGGGGGCGGCGGAGATGGGTATAATTTGAAGCGGCGAGTTTTTCAATGATTATGGATGATCGATTATTTTGTGGTTTAGTGTTTTGATAATGTGGTGAAGAAGCAACGGGAACTTCTTAGACTGGCAGATTTATACGCCTTTTACCCGCCTCTGGCGGGTTGGCGTGAACAGTCTGTCCCCCGCCAGAGGGATCCGGGGACAAGCTTTGGCGTTTTATGTCCACCTCGGGCGGATATAATTATTGGTGGGTGCAGAAGTCCTGAATGCAATTAGGGAGTTGTCATGAAGAGCAATTTAGCCATTTTTGAAGATTACAAAATCCGTCGTCTGTACGATGAAGAAACCGAAACATGGTTTTTTTCGGTGGTGGATATTATTCGGGCTTTGACACAGCAGCCGGATTTCCAAGCTGCCAGAAACTATTGGAAAGTCTTAAAGAATAGACTGAACAAAGAAGGCAGTGAGTCGGTTACAAAATGTAACCGACTGAAATTAGAAGCGGCTGACGGGAAGAAATACCTGACCGATGTTGCCAATGTCGAAACCCTATTGCGGCTGATTCAATCCGTTCCAAGCCCTAAGGCCGAACCGATAAAACTATGGCTGGCAAAAGTCGGTTACGAGAGAATGCAGGAAATGGCTGACCCGGAAAGATCGCTCGACAGAGCACGGGAAAACTGGCAAAAGCACGGACGCAGCCAAAAATGGATACAGCAGAGAATGATGGGCCAGGAAACCCGCAATAAGCTCACCGACTACTGGAAAGACCACGACATCACAAAAGACGAAGAGTTTGCCATTCTCACCAATATAATTCATCAGGAGTGGGCCGATGTTTCCGTAAAAGAACATAAACTCCTCAAGGGCTTAAAGACGCAGAATTTGCGCGACCACATGAGCGAGGCGGAACTGATTTTTACCGCTCTTGCGGAACTTTCAACCCGTCAGATTGCCGAAAGCACCGAAGCTATAGGATTGCCGGAAAACGAAATTGCCGGCAAAAAAGGCGGAGGTATTGCCAAGAAAGCCAGGCTGGAACTGGAAGAAAAAACAGGCAAACGCATTGTTTCCGGGGAAAATTATCTGCCGCCGAAATCCGGCAAGAGATTAGGTGGGAAATAATATGACAAAGCAACTGCAGCCTCTTATACTGGCTGAAACAGTCCGTTCCCCGCCAGACGCAGGCGGGGACAAGCTTTCCCGGTTTATACAGTACGCCAGCCCACCAGAGGCCCCCTCGGGATGGCGGGGCCACGGGTAAAAGGCGTATAAAACCGTATAATCATTGTCAGACGCCGTGGAGACGGACGTATGGAACATCTCGATGATCAGATGAAGCAATGGTCCTCTCGGCTCAGGGATGACTTGAGTATCCTGCCGCCGGAGAGCAATCGACTTGCGTCCACAATCGCCTCCGAAGTTGGCTCTCTTTCCTCAGAGGCGAAACACCGTGTCAAGGATGCTTCACTTGTTCCTCTGGCAGCGAGGATCGAAGAGTTGCGGGCTTTTCAAGTATGGATGGACCTTGTCCATGATTCCAATCCACACCCCGTTGTAGTCCGTGCGCAAGTGATCACGCAGAATTACATCTGCTTCGTCTATTTGGGCGAGGCTTGCTTCAATATTCTTCGCAAGGAACTTCCTGCCGACTCAGTCACCAAGAAGTGCTGTAAGTTTCTTACGGATAATCCGGTGCGTGCGTTCCGGAACGCCATCGCTCACTCCAACTGGCAGTATTTGCCAGACTTCAGCGGGTTGGAGTTTTGGGCTAAGAAAGGTACGGACCCAGCGGAGCAGCCAACCTGGTTTACCGTCCTTCATCAAGATTTGTCATTCTGGCAGGCGCTTGCCAGATGTACTGCATACGCCAGTTATCTGAGTCTGTAGCGCCGAACCAGGCGCAACACCGGACGGCAATTCCGCTCTGCTCACAGAACTACCCAGGGCAAGCAGAAGAGGAAGATAGAAGACCAGTAATGGTTTTCGGGCTTCAATAGCACCTCGCAGGCTTAAAACACCGTTTTTAAGTCAAAAACAGCTATTTGCGTATTTACAACAAGGCATTGTAAGCGTGATATGCGATGGATGAAGCGGACGGGGAATGGTTCACGGCCTGGAAGGCCGTGCCACAGTTCTACGCAGGTCAAGCAGGGCAGGGGCCCTCGGTTTATGCATTAGGAATGAGGTGAAATCTTATGTTTATGCTCCTGAGGCATCTGGGCCCGATGTATATGACAGTAAGCTTCATGGTTATAGATACTCAAGATATGCGTGCAGTGCGGAAACATGCATTTCCTGCCCTCAGCCGAAGTCTTTAGTACTTTTTCCATTGTTACTCCTATAGGTAAATCACCAAACAAAAAAGCCGTACGGGTTAGTTGTCTTCGTCTGCGGCCTAAAGATTTTCTAATCTTCCGTATAGTATATAGCACACTATTGTGCTTTGTCAAACAATCTCTTACTAAGGGACTGCCGCCTAAAGCATCTGGGAGCAAGATACCCGTTCGCGGGAATGACCCGCCGGGATGGGTCCGGGAGCTAAGCAACGAAGTTGCGCGAATCTGGCTTCGGCTGGGGGGTGATTTTGAGATTTTCGACCCTTCGACTGGCTCAGGGCAGGGTTCGCTCGGAATGACAGCGGATAGTACGCTCGGAGTGACAAGGGATGATGCGCTGGGTCTGCGACAGTCAAAGGGGTTTGGGACCCCGGCCACAGGCGCCGGCGATAAACGGGTGCGGCGGCGTCGGGGGGGCGGGGGATTATTCGGTCCCCGTGAGCCACCAGTTAGCGAATTCGAGGACGTCGCGCATATCGACAATGCCGTCTTCGGCGGCGAGGTCTGCGCCGCCGCACGGGCCGCAGCCGGTAAGGCCGTAGTACAGGGCGAAGACCGCAAAGTCATTAAAATCGACGTCGTAATCGTTATCGAAGTCGCCCGGCTGAGGGACGCTCTGGTAGAGATGCACCTTTCCGTCGCCGGCCCCTATCAGGACGTCCGGGTAGCCGTCGCCGGTCCAGTCGCAGACGAAGGGCCTGGAGCGCGGCGTACCCGGCAGGTCGATAGGGACGCCATAGGATTCAACAAACTCATAACCGGCGAAGTTCGGCTCACTGTCCGTGCCCGTGTTACTGTAGAAAAACAGTTGGCCGTTGGTATCGCCCGTGAGGATGTCTTTTTTGCCGTCGCCGTCCAGGTCGAGGACGTCGGGACTCGACCGGCCAGCGGATACGAGGAGGTCCGAGCCGTTGGCCTGGGCGAAGGTCTGCACGCGGAAGTCCGGGGCCGCATCGGTTCCCTCGTTGATGAAGAGATGCATTTTGCCGTCGAGCGCCCCGACGACGAGGTCTTTTTTGCCGTCGTTGTTCCAGTCCACAGCAGAGGGGGTGGCCCGATCTCCTACGTCGATGTTGGCCTTTGACGCCAGCGGGCCAACCTGCACGAACGTCCCGGCGTCAAACGTCGGATTTTCGTCCGTGCCGATATTCAGAAAGACCTTGACCTTCCCGTCGGCCAGGCCGATGAGCAGGTCCTTCTTGTCGTCGCCGTTCCAATAGACCACGCGGGGAAAACAGCCCAAGCACCCTGACCCCGTGCAGGTGAGGGCGCCAGCACCCGACTGAACATAGGCAAAACCCGAGAACTGCGGATTCGATGCCGTGCCTGTGTTGAGATACACCCGGACTTTCCCCGTAAAGCTGCCGCTGCCCTCGCCTATGACCAGGTCGTTGTCGCCGTCGTTATCCCAGTCAACGAATGACGGGACCGAGTAGCCGGGCACCGTGATATCAACACTTGCGGCCTGAACAAACTCTTCGGGGCCGAGGTGGAGCAGCAAACCGCCGGCGAATACGTCGTTTGCAGTCGCCAGCACAAATAAGGCCAGCGTTATCAGAATAACACGTTTCATCACACATCCTCCATATTATGAACGGATTAAGACCGTTCGGAAAATAAAGACCATTTCACCCTGAATGCCTCCTGCGACGAAAGCAAATGCAGACCTTCCGGCCACACATCCCTTGAGTAGAATATAGTATAACCGATTGGCCCGCGGAAGTCAAGCGAAAACGTCCCACTTGGGACGATTGCCGCCTCCTTTTGGACGATTACCGCCTCCTTTGGGGTGATTAGCGGCCTGACCGGCTGCGGATAATGACGCCATAAAATCGCCGCCAAAGCCAAAAACAACAAAGTGCAAGGGTAATACGGCTGGACAGGGTGTCCGAAATTTCCGATAATAAAGACAAAGAAGCCGATCACGAAAGAGCAGAGTGCAAGGCAATGCGACTGGTCGTGAAACAGAATGGTCGAAGCGTGGGTGAACCGCGATTCACTACGGGCCCTATTCATATCGGACGCGGCCCGGACAGTCAGGTGTTCCTGCCGGACAAAAAGGTCTCGAGACAGCACGCGGTAATCTTCAGCACGCCGGACGGCAACTGGATGGTGCAGGACCTGGATTCGGCCAACAAAACCTATCTAAACGACAAGGCAATCCACAAAGCCAAAATCAAAACAGGCGACCGCCTCCGCATCGCCGGATTCACGATTGAAATCGATCTGGAAGCCGAGACGGAAGGCGATAAGCCCACCCACCTCGAAGACACGCTGATAACGGCCCCCCGCAAGCTCCAGGTAATTGCAAGAGACCTCAACGCGGAGCACGCCCCGGACATCAAGTTCCCGGCAAGAAGAGCGAAGGATTTTCTGCAGGCAACGGAGGAGATTTGCAGCGCCGGCGGCCCGGACCAGGTCCTCAGAATGCTGCTGACTATTATGTTCAGGCAGTTCGACGCGGCTCACGTCTGGTGCGCCCTGAGGATTGAGCCGCGCGGTCCGATGATGTCGCACACGGGCAGGTCAATAGACGGCAAAGAAATCGGGCTGAACGAGATAGTGCTCAAAGAGCGAATCACCCAAGCGGTGGAAACGGGCCAGTTCCTGCTCTTTCCGAACGTTGCAGCTCAGGGCGAGAGCCAGGGCGTGCAGTCGGCAATCATAGCCCCCGTTATGGACCCGAAAGGCTGTTTTGGCGTCCTGTACATAGACAATGCACCGGGCCAAGCCCCGTATAATCTGAGCGACCTGGACTACCTGATGCTCGTGGCGATACATACCTCAACGATTGTCGAGAATTTCTGACTCGCACCATCAATAAGGCTTCTGCAAAATTGCAGGTTAGGCCTACTTAGAAAAGAAAAAATCGTTTGTTGATTACCTGCAATTTTGCAGAACTCATGCCGACAATAGGAAGCAATAGCGAATCAATCAGCCAATGCCGTCGTATCCTCAACCTACCGGATGGGTAGCCCCGCCAGCGAGATGCCCATTATTCTGAAAGCAAGCTCGTTCTTCTGAAGGCCCTCGAAGAGGTTCAGCACGATCTTTGCTTTTTGGGGCATTGGGCCATCCACGGAGAATTTGATTGTAGTCGCACCGCCCACGGATAGATAACCGTGCTGATTCACCTGCAACTTGGCGCCGTCCGTGCCGTAAAGCTCCAGCGATTCTATTTGTTCGGGGGTGACGTCGAGGGCAAGGCCCACGGTGGCGGCGTTGTTCTTGTAGGGGTCGATTTCAATCGATCTGATATTGGCTCCAAGCTCCGAAGCCTTAGTCCCAACTTCGAGAGCCATAACGCCGAGATCTACATTTTTCACACCGCTTGCGGTCAGATACTCTATTGTCCCGGCCAGCTCGTCCAGAGCGGCGGCGCCCTCATCGGGCAAAAGCAGCTCTACATCGAAAACTGCCGTCCGGCGATCCTTGGAGAGCCTGGCAAATCGAATCCTGCGGTCCCAATCCCGTGCGGGCAGGAGATTCGCGCCCGTGTTGGTAAGGGCCTTTTCCACGCGGCCGCCTGAGACCTTGACCGCAGGGGCGGGCAGGCCGGCAATCAACGACAGCGTATATCCATCGGCGTATCCCAAGGGCAATACGCCCAATTCGAGGTCCGCGTATCTGACCAGCCGCACCCCGGCGACCCGCACGTTCTCATCCGCCACGTATTTCGGGGTGGCGCCGACACTGCCGGCAGTATCCCCGAAGGGACTGCTGCCCGGCTTTACGGCCGGCAGCCTGATCTCGGGCGCAGCTTGCGACTTGGGGTCGAAAGGCGACCGGGTTATCCTGGAAATCTCGTCATCCACAACCGGCTCCTCTTGGGTCGTGGTTACAACACCGGCGTCAACGACGCCCTGGGGCTGTGCGCTCTTGAGACCGGCCACAATTTCAATAATGTGCTCCTTGGGGACCGCAATATCCACCGCCATCCGACCGGCATCCGCTGTAATCGCGTAGGCCATTCTGCTGCGGCTCGGGACGTTCATATCAGGAACGGGCAGCGGCACAGGGGAAGAAGCCGCAACCAGCCCAATTAGCTGCATCAAATCAAACGTGCCGACAACGTCGGCCTGCGCCGCCTGCGGAAGCAGGGCCGATACCATCGACATCTGCGGCCCCATAAGGCCCGGCGCCTTGGCCCCTACACTATCGAATAGCTTGCTCAACTCCGCCGAACCGCGAACGAACATCTGTGCCGTCTTTGTCCCCGGAACGGTCGAGACTCGCACTGCCGCAGTCAGCACAGCCTGCGTTGGGATCAAACCGACTGTCACCGACTGGACATCCATATTCTGTGCCATGCCCGCAAAATCGAAATTCATCATTCCGGGCATCATCGGCATCGGTGCCGCCGTGCCCTGCTGGGGAGGGGGCATACCGCCCGGCATTGCACCGGCCTGGCCCATCTGCGCCGAGACAATCGGCGCCAGCAGTTTTGTGGCCTCCCGGGCGTTTATGTACGCCCAGACGGGGGCCGCGGACTGGGCGTCCGCCGGGTCTATCGAGGTAGAAAGCGGCGCGGACCGCCCAGAGGTTACCATATCCGCCGTCGCCAGCAACGCGTCATAACCCTGCGCCATTGTTATCAGGGCGAAGGCGCCGGCCTGCTTGACAACCATCGGCCCGGGAACCTGGGCGGCAATCTGAGAGACGCCCTGCGCATCCGGCTTTCCGACATTCGGATTGCTGCCGACAAAGACACTGTAATCGCTGACGGGAACGAGCACCCCAACAAATGGGGCGGCATTAGGGTCGGCGGAACCGGGCAAAGGCACGGCGAAGAACCCAAAAGTCCCGTTCATGTCAATCCCGGCCAACTGCGGATTACCCAATACCCCGGCAAGCTGCGCCCGCAATCCCATCGAAAGCATCATGGGGACCGGCGATATGCCGACCAGGAACTGGTCGATCTGGTTGATCGTGTACTCGAAGTTCCTGATCCTAAGGCAGGCTATGCTCTGGGCCGGCACAACTCCGAGGACATCGGCTGCGCCGGCGGGAGGCTGAACCGGCGCCGGCGGCGCGTATGGGTTGCGGTTAGGAATAGTAGGATTATCGACCCTATCCGCAGCCCGCACGAGCCCCCAGCTCAGGATAATCAAGAATCCAAACAAAACGACGCGATTTAGGCTTTTTGACGTAATCACTTTTCGTACCCTCACTTGAATAAACCGTCATTTTCGTGCTACGAAGGTCCAACAGATAAGGAAGGTCTGGATTTCTGGATTCCCGCTTTCGCGGGAATGACAGAGAGCGAGATCGCCGTCTGTTAGACGCTCTGAGAAACTACCTCTTGATGATACATTATTTCGGCTAAAATTGCAAACGATATTGCCCGAAATTTCGCCCCGCGGCATCGCCTGATCCCGCACTTGGCCTCAAAAACGGCCTTCACGCAACCTAAACGAACTATCCGGCAAACGGGGCATGCCAACATATTTCCGGCACGACCGGCCGTGGGCAGGCGAGCCGGCTACTTTTGGAATCTCCACATATCTGTAGTGACGTCCTCTGCGGCGATCCACTCAACTCGCCAGTCGAGAAAGAGGAAATTACAGCCGTTTCTGTGGCGCTGGCGTGCGACCCGCCTTCCGTTGGTGACATCCTGACTATTTGAGCCGGGCAGGTGATTTCGATGCCATACATCGCATCGATTCTCGCCGGGATCATCGGCCTTTTTGATTATGTGCCGCCAGGGGCCATCCTCGTTGTCCGCAAGGTAGATGGTCCGCGCGCGCTGCGTGCACGTTGTCAGCCTGGTCGGTGTAACTTCCTCGTGGCCGGCGGTATCCGTTCTGCCGGTGAACTCCCAGCCATTCACTACGTAGCAGACGGTCTGCTCTTTGTCGGGGTAGCTCGGACAGCGATATATATCCACGGAACGGTAGTCATTGCCGACGGGCTTCTGCGCCAGAAAAGGCATAAAGAGCTGGAACCACGCCTGTCCGCTGCCGCCGCCGAGTCCGCGGGGAATGTACATATCATATTCCTCCGCATAGAAATTGGCCCCTAAGCCCACCTGGCGCAGGTTACTCTTGCAGACGACCGCCTGGGCCTGCTTGCGCGCCTTGCCCAGGGCGGGCACCAGGATCGCCATCAACAGCGCAATAATGGCGATCACCACGAGAAGCTCTACCAACGTAAACGCTTTGAGCCTGCTCATCGCTACGCTCCCCTTCTTTACACACAAACGCTTAAACAGCCACATCCTGATTATACCGTCCCTGCCTCTGCAAGTCAACAGCTATCGGCTCGTGCAGTCGAAGCTCTCTATCAAGGCAATAACGTCGTCGGCCTGCCGTCGAACGACTTCATTCGTCGTTGCACTCAAGACCTTTTCGGCGGCGGCCCTCGCCTCGACCCGGCAGCTACCGGCAATCGCGCGGGCTATCTTCACTACCGCCGGCGCCGCCTCCGCTTTAACCGCCTCGTCATCGAGACTTGTGCACGCCATCTCCAGCGCGCCCGGATGAGCGATGTTCGACAGACCAGACAGCACAAGCTTCTTTTCCGCAGGACTGCCGAGTAGCTTGACCACCTGGCGATATATTTCCACAGCTTTATCCGCCGGATATTCCTCGGCACTAATCGACAGGACCCGAACAAGCCCCCGCAGCGACAGCAGCCGATACGCCTGGTCCTGCGTTTCCCGGTAAATCCCCAACAGGGTCTCGGCGGCCTGCACATTCGGCCAGTCGGACAATGTCCGCACAGCCGTATCGCGCACCTGCGCATCGCTGTCTTTCAAAGCATTGCAAACCGCATCCAGCGCCTTCTGGTTGGCGAGGCCTCCAAGCACCCGCAGCAAGGAACATCGCGCCTCGACCTGCTGTTCGCCGTTCATCGCAGCTAAGATCGCGTCGGCCTGCCTGCCCGGCTCGGCTGTCCTTCGGGCCACCGCGACAACCGCTCGTTCGGCGTCGGCGCGGCCGCTGGCGCCTTTGATTTGCGCCAACAGTGATACCAGCGCGGGCACGTCCTTTTCGCCGGCAAGCCGGCCCATTGCCCTAAAAGCGGCTCGGCGCACCTTCGAATCCCCGCCGCCAGCCTCTAAAAGCAAGGCAGGCACGGTAGTAACGGCGTTCCTCTCGAATAGAACGTCAATCAGCTGCGCCCGCAGCGCCGGGGCGGCCTTTTGCATGCTTTTTACTATCGCGTCATCAACGTCCGCCCCTCGAAGGATTGCCAGACTATTGAGGGCAACATCCTTTTCGTAGGAGCCGGCCGCAGAATCCGCCGCCTCAATTAGAAACCCAACCGAGGAAGCATCTCCAAGCCTCCCAACGGCCCCCAACGCCGCCTTTCTGACCTCGGCATCACTGCTCTTTGCCGCCGCCGTTATCGCATCAAGCGCAGCGGCGTCGCCACGGTCCGCCAGAGCAGCAATCAAGAGCACCTGGTCGCGCGGCGAGCTGCCGGCGAGCTGCGCGGCAAAAAGCTCCGTAACGCCGTCGCCCTTCATTGTTCGGATGCAGCCCCTGGCGGCCGTTCTGACCATCTGGCTTTCGTCCTTCAAGGCCGCCGCAACCAGGGCGACAACGTCGCGGCCACCGACGTCGGCCAACCCTTTGACAGCGGCGCTTCGCGTAAACGGCGCCTCATCCCTGCCCGCCAGCTCCCTGTATATCGCGACCGCCTCGTCGGCCTTGCCTTCCGCCGCGAGGTCTTCAGCACACCGCAGATAGGCATCCGTCGCTGCCAATCGCAGGCGCTCATCGCCTTTAGCCCTGGCCTGTGCGAGGGCCTGTCGCGCATCGGCCCCGCCTATCTTGCCTAATGCTGCGACCGCCGCCTCGGCAAGGTCTCTTTCGCCGCCGAGCGACAGCATACTCAATATCGCGACGCTTTCGGCGTCCCGCCTGTCGCCGAGCAGGTTGATTATGCGAATCCGCACCTTCGGCCCACTCTTTTCAAGCGCATCTCGCAGGGCCTTTCCCGCCGCCGCGCTGGGATTCTGGCCGATTGCGTAACAGGCCATATCAACCGTCTGCTCAGCCGTCAGCAGCTTGGCGATTGCAGGCACCGACTCATCCGAGCCGATAAACCAAAGCTGCCGGCAGACAAACTGTTTACAATCGACCGATATATCAGATTCAAGCAGTCTTGCGAGCTGCGTCTCAACATACTTGCGCTGCTCGGCGTCACTCTGTGACCGGCGGATCAGCTCCTCGACCGCGATAAGCGGCTCTCTGCTGTCGCCCTGTTTATACGCCGCCATCGCCGCCAATTTTTTGTCGATATCCGGCTTATCAATCGCGGCGCCCGCCACGACCGCAAATACAATACCCGCATACAACGCCGCCAGGAACATACCCGCAGGCGCTCTGACAGAGATTCTCATCCTTTGACCCTCATCGACTAATCAGGGTTTGGATTTGTTCTCGAAATAGACCGGCCCGCCCCACTTGCCCGTCACCACGATATCGAGGTCGCCGTCGGCGTCGATGTCAACGACGGGAATATCAAGCCCGGCGCCGATGCCACCGTCGTATGAGATAACGTGCCTGACCCATTCGACACCCGGCCCGCGTTTCAATTCATACCAGTAAACGCCCAACGGAGCCTCCTCATTCGGGTCGGCGCCGTTGTGAGCGTAGAAGCGCTTTCCCGTCACGAAGTCGAGGTCGCCGTCGCCGTCGAGGTCCGCCAATGTCACGCTGTGGGCCTGGGACCACGACTTGTCTATCAGATTCTGCTTGAATGTTATCTGTGGGCCGTTCCTTACCTGGCGATACCAGAAAATTCCGTATTGATGGGCCGAGCTGGTAACCAGGTCATTGAGGCCGTCGCCGTCAACGTCGTACACTCGTATCTGCGGGGTGTGCTCGGATTTGCCCTCTTCAAGGGAGCCTATCGCCAGCGGGTACTCCTTCCACTGGCCCATACGCGGGTCCGGCGGCGCCTCGTACCACGCATCCGGCCGGACAATATCCGGTCGGCCGTCGCCGTTGATGTCGCCGACGCCGCCGCCGAAGTTCAGTTCACGGGTCGAGACGACGTGCTTGACCAAATCTTTGCCGCCGTCGGGCCGCCGGCCAATCTCGTACCACCGCGTGTCCTGGCAGTGCGCGAGAATCTCAAGCTCTTTGCCGTCGCCGTCGATGTCGCACAGGTCGCCCGACTCGAAGTTCACGCCCTGGTCGGTTATCGTAATGGGCCACGGCCCCGCCTTGTCGCCCGTATTGCGATGCCAGTCAACCTGCTTGCCGAACCAGGAGCACGTCACCACGTCTAACAGGCCGTCGCCGTCCACGTCCAGCCGTATATTCATAAAATCGTCGTAGTAGCCCTTGCCCTTTTCATCGACGAGGTGACGATTGCCCTGCGGGTCGAGCTTGTCCTCCAAGGCCCGCCATTTGTGGGCCTTCCACTGCGGGGCCTCGTACCAGTACGAACCGGCGATTATGTCCGGCTTGCCGTCCTTATTGAAATCGCCCACGCCGCACGCCTCGCCGCGGAATTGCCCGACCCGATGCATGACAAACTTGATCGGCCCGGCGGCTGAACTACTCTGAGCCGTCGCCTCCGCCGAAAAACAACACGCAGTCACCAACCCAACAAACAGCCAAAACCCGATAAGACGATAATCACAATTTTCGTTCTTCCTTGCCATCGAATGAGCCACTCCAAATCGATAATCAATAGTAAATAACTAAAACTGACCGGTTCGACTTGTCATACCTGCGAAAGCAGGTATCCAGTAGTGCGGCGGGTGAATGGATTCCCGCTTTCGCGGGAATGACACACTGTGCTATATTGCTGTCGCACAAGGACTTATCGTGCCGTGTTCTTGAAACCTGGTCAGTTTGAGTAAATAGTAAACCTCACAAGCGCCACGGCTGTCGCATCGTCCGCGACAGCATCTTATCCGCCTCCGGGTCGTTCACGAACCGCTCGGCCTTGGGGTCCCACCGCAGCTTTCTGCCGAGGCGAAGGCATATATTAGCGACGTGGCAGGTGGTCGTAGAGCGATGCGCGACCTCAGCCGGGGCAATCGGCAGGCTCCTCGTCTTGACGCAATTTAGGAAATTGCGGTGGTGGCCCGCCCAGTTCGCAGCATCGGTCCAGCTCTGCTTTTCGAATTTCATGTTCTGCAGCAGGCTCTTTGGCTCGGCATCGACGTTGCCGCCGTCGTCGGCATAGACCCAGCCCTCGTCGCCCTCGAATTTCACCGAGAGCTCGCCGTTCACATTCGGCCAGAGCGAGCGATCCTTCTTGTCGTGCATAATCAGCTTGACACCGTCCTGGTAAACAGCAGTAACATTCAGCGCTACGGGGACATTGCAGAATCCCTCTTTCGGAAACTCAGCCGAGCCTTCGTACTCCACCGGGCCGCTCAAATCCGCGTCTTTCGCCCACTGCGCAAGGTCGTTGCAGTGAGCGCCCCAGTCGGTGACCATCCCGCCGCTGTAGTCGAAGTGGTTTTTCCACATGCTGCGTATGAAGCTCTCGCTGTAGGGCCTGTGGGGCGCGGGTCCGAGCCACATATCGTAATCGAGCCAATCGGGGATAGGCTGCTCCTGGTCCATCGGACAGGTCTGCCCGGCCTTGACGTAACTGCGAAGCGTATGCAGCCTGCCTAACTTTCCGCTGCGGGCCATATTCACCGCAAAGGAGAAAGTCCTCATGCTGCGGCGCTGCGTCCCGCACTGATAGACCGCCCCGTAGCGTTTGACCGTATCGGCCAGGGCCCTGCCTTCGGTGAAGGTGAGCGACATCGGCTTTTCGCAGTAGATGTCCTTGCCCGCCTTGGCCGCGAAGATGGAAAGCAGCGAATGCCACCGCTCGCCCGCCGCTATCACCACCGCATCGATATCGTCACGCGCCAGAAGCTCGCGAAAATCCCTGTACGCCGAGCAGTCCTTGCTGCCGTAGTGCTCATCAACTATTCCCTTTGCGGCATTGAGCCGGTTTGCATCCGCGTCGCAGACCGCGACCATCCGCACGTCCTCGGCCGTCATAAAGTTCTGCATATCGCGCGTGCCCTGCCCGCCCACGCCGATAGCTCCCATCGCAATCCGCCCGCTCGGCGCCGGCGAGCGACTTTTCCCCGTTGCCGACGGACATACTATGTACGGCACCGTAACGGCCGCACCCAGCGCAGCCGCACCGCGCCGCAGAAACTTCCTTCGTGAAATCTCTCGCATAGAAATACTCCAATTGATTCCAAATAGTCATCTTAACGCCGCCGGCTTCACACCGGCGGGCAAGATGATGTTACCAGGAATTGCCCCCCTCCGCAAGCAGCCTCGTTTTACTGCTTCATCAAGATCAAAACTGTGGGCATCATCGTGAGGCGCTTTGGGCTGGGGCAGCCTCTATCCTTCGAGGCGTATGAGATTGCCACCCATTCGACTGCGCTCAGGGCAGGCTTCCTCGCAACGACGATGTCCCAAAAACCAAGTTTGACAGAGTTCTACGGCTTGCCGGCGTTTGGGTCCGCGACCTTAGAGACATTCGGCTCAGGAACCGCGGTCTCGGCAGCAGGAGGCACCACCCTCAGCGCATTTGCATCCTCAACCGCCGGCGGCTTGACATCAACGGGCTTATCCACCTTCAGCGGCGTGGGTCCAACCGCCTTGGCCGCGTTGGGGTCTTGCGGCTTCTTCTCATCTTCCAGCAAATCGGCCAGCGCCTTGTTCAGGTTCTTGGCCTTCCAGTCGGCTATTTCGTATATCCAGGGCTTGTGCCTGGCGGTGAATTCCTGCGCCTTGTCGTATGCAAGGAGCAGGGCCTCTTTCTTCTTTAGCTCCTCCTCCGATTCTCCTTTACTCACTTTTGAGGGCCTCTCGCCGGTAAAGTCCGCCTTGCAGACCACATAGGTCTTATCGTCTTTTTTCGCTACGCCGAGGGTATAGACCAGCGAATCATTCAGCCTGCAAACATACTGGTCGTCGAAGACCAGGCCGCCGATGCTTTTCTTGACGTCCTCGAACCTAAGATCCGTCAAAGCGGTCAATACGCTCTTAGCCTCGCTGGTCTTTAGTTTTTTGCCGGTCGGGACGTTCTCAAGGACGATCGCTTTGTCCTGGTTCTGCTTCAAGGTATAACTGCCGCTCTTGAGAGTGACCGTCACGGAGTTGACGTCTTCCTGCTTGGCGGTAACAAGCTCCTGGTCGATATAGTCTATCGCCCGATCCCTTATCCACGGCGACTCGAGGGTGATATAGACCTTGTCGGTTGGAAGCAGTCTGACGTATGTGCCCTGGGCGGCTTCGGTGCTCTTGCCGACCGCAACGCCGGTCAGAAGCGACGAATTAGGGTCAGGCGTAAAGAACTTAACCACGCTGCGAGCCTTCTGGTCGCTCACCTCGAGGTCGGCGTGATTGGCGGGGTCGGTCGTATGTGGCGCGCCGGTGGTCTTCATATCCGCGCACTTCGAGATCAGCTCGTTTATCGTTTTCGTGTCGGCTGGATAGCTATCCTTGTTGGCAACAACGAAATTCTTTCCTATACGCTGCAGTTTCACCGCGTTTTCGCCCGTTCCAACAACGATACTGCCGATGGCGGCAGGGTCAAGACCCTGGATAAGATAGGCCGGCCCGCCGGCCCCTTCGCGCGGCCCGCTCGAGACTCCCGAGAGCACGGCCGCCAGAATCACCGTCGCCGCCGCAACTATGCCCAATATCGCCAAACTCTTATTACTCATAGACAACTCCTTTATCGCACACCGAACCGGGAAATTCGATACAGAATACTTAATCGCCTACAAAATCGAGCATCGAGCATCGAGTATCGAGAATCAAGCATCACTCGCGTGGCTGATGTAGTGCCTCTTGCGGACACTGCGCCGCAGGCCGAGCACGACCGCGACAACGAGAATCACCGCCGGCGCAACCAGCGTATTAGCCCTCTGCAATTCGCCTCCCAGCCCGTCAATCCGCTCGCGCCTCT